>JAEIGA010000338.1_pt1 | contig 68078 bp, 121 predicted proteins | sample 9270691 | NCBI WGS metagenome assembly JAEIGA01 (sample SAMN17057246, study PRJNA624740) | gut metagenome | biome: biome; isolation source: fecal sample | host: Bos grunniens | place: China: Xizang | collected 2019 | reverse complement strand
GCTCAACAATAGCTTTCCAAACTGACGGAAGTCCTGCAACAAGCATTACTATATCAGGCAATCCTACGATAGAAACTTCAAAAAAATATACTGTTACAGGGCAGTTTAATCCGCTTAGTTCTACGTGGGAACTTTTCATAATTTCTTATGATGTATAAAAATCAACCATTTATTGTATTGTTTTTCGTTTTATATTATAATATAGTAGGAATGGGAACTAGCCCGACGGGGCGAAAGCATACATTCCGAGTATGTTGTTCCCTTTATAGTTAATTCGGAAAGAAAATACGGAGTTTTCCATGGCTAAGCATATAGATTTAACTGGTCAAAAATTTGGCAGATTATTTGTTGTTGGGTTGCACCATACTGAACAAGTATATTCAAAAGGACAAAAAGACGGATTAAAATACTATTATACTTGTCAATGTGATTGTGGCAAAGAAACTATTGTTTGTACCCAAAATTTAAAATACGGACATACTAAATCTTGTGGTTGTCTTGTAAAAGAAACTGTTGCGAATATAAATAAAACTCATAATATGGCAAAAACAAGATTGTATAAAATTTGGAAGGGTATAAAAACTAGATGTTTTAACACCAACGACAAAGGTTATAAAAATTACGGTGGACGTGGAATAACAATGTGTCCTGAATGGAAAGACGATTTTATGGCTTTTCACGATTGGGCTTTTGATAATGGCTATGAAGAAGGTTTAAGTATAGACAGAATAAATAATAATGGAAACTACGAACCTTCAAATTGTAGGTGGGTTGATAATATCACGCAACAGAATAATAGACGAGTAAATCGTTATCTTACCTTTAATGGCGAAACTCATACTTATAGAGAATGGAGTAGAATTACAGGCATAAATCATTGTACTATATCTGTAAGAATAAACAAATACGGTTGGTCTGTTGAAAAAGCTCTTACTACTCCACCAAGAAACAAATGTTAAAATATTATATATGGAGAAAATAAAATGACGTTTTTATGCAATATGATACAAAATTTAATTCAAGCCAGTAAGAGTACTGAACAATTTGAACCTTATTACGAAGTCTTGGAAAGCATAACCTTTACAGGTGATGAATACTTTGATACAGAGGGTTACGGCAACCAAAATACAACTTGGGAAGTTGAATGCAGAGCAACAGACACAAGCAACTATGGTGTTGTTTTAGGTGCAAGAACTGCAACTAATCAAAACAGAATAGACCTTATATATAATAATGACGGTACAAGCGGTTGGATTGGCTTTGGCACTAACAATTATAATACATACAATTTCAAAAACCTACCTGCAAATGTAAGACACAATTTCAAGTGTGATGAAGGCAAAGTCTATATTGACGGAGGATTAAAAACCACTATATCTCACACAAACTTTGGAACTCCTACAACAATTAAAATCGGATGTGAAGATACAAATGGCACTTTGTCTATGGGTTTTGTTGGCGAATTGTATGTTTTAAAATTAAACGGTTCTGATTATGTTCCTGTCCTCGATAATCAAATGCGACCTTGTTTATATAACAGAACAACAAAAACATTTACTTATGCAAAGAAAATATCAGACGGTACAACTACTTATGACTTAGAGTTTAAAAGGTGGAATAAGTTTGATGTGGATTATATTTCTTCAAGTGGAACAGAATATATAACAACAAATATATTTCCAGACCAAGACACAGCTATTGAATGTACAGCTAGAATAGATACTTGGGGTTATAGTCCTACACAATACCCTACATATCATTCAACTAATGTATTTGGTGCAGGCTCTGATAGTAATACTAACGCTTATACTTTTGGTATAGGAACTCCTGACACTCTTACAATGGGCAGACGTGGTGGTGTCGCAATAACAGGTATGAACGCAAGTTTAAATACTAAATATGTGATATATCAAGATAAAAACGGAGCTTCCTATAATGGTATTTCTTTAACTTATGCCAGTACACCGTCTTCTGTTAAGGCAACAACTAATCCCTTAACATTCTTTAGAAATCCATTAAGTAATACTATTGGTAATCTTTCAATGTATGGTGCGAGAGTATGGCAAAGTGGTGTGCTTATTCTTGATTTTCACCCAGTTGTATGGCACAACAGCAACACAACAGCAGTAGCTTGTATGTATGACGAAGTATATAACAAGATGCACACAAACGCAGGTACAGGTTCATTTAAAGCATATATTGTAGGTGCGGATGATACAGTATATGAAGTCGGTTCAAACTGCTTTGTAACTCCAACAACCGCAAGTCAACAAGTAACAAATAATTACTTTAATACTGGCTTGTACGGTAATAATGATTGGAATGTAAAACTTATTGCTTTTACTTCAACCAATGTAGCAGGACAGTTATTTGGCAATTTTATTAGTGCTTCTGCAACAAACAACTTAACTATTAATTCAGGTACTGCAACAGGCACAGGTACAATAAGCAGATTTGACGGTCAGGCAATGTCGCAAGACAAAATTATCAATATGGGTGCTAACTCTAAGTCTTTGTTGCAGATAAATAAAATTGGTGCTTGGCAGGATAATACGCAGATAGTTGCTTGGAACAATCCTAACAGTTTCACTACATCAGGAACTTGCTATTTGTGCGGTACAAATGGCTCTGCAACTGTAAGACCTAATGGATGTTGCTATTTAGCAATAGATGAGGACGGTACACTTGTTGCAGAATACATCCCAGTAAAGAACAAAGGTAACACCTCACAAACTGGCTTGTATGACAGAGTATCAGGCACTTTGAATACAGGTGTAGGTACAATTAATTTTAATGCTTTAGACTGATAAAAGGAGAAATATTATGGCTAAATACGCAAAATTTATAAGTGAGGATTGCATAAGATACGCACCTCGAACTCTTAAAACTCCCTCACTCATAGCTTTTAACTTCAATCAGAATGAAGCATTAATGAGGCAAGAGGGGTATTATCCGTTAACAGAAATGGAAGTACCAACAGAGGCAGAGGGCTACTATAATAAACCTCAATACCAGTTTGTTGAAGCAATAGAAAATGACATTGACGGTTCATACATAGCTGTCACTTATACGCAAGTGCCGATTGTAGCAGAGGAAGAATAATGAGAGTGAATGGCTTATATAAGACGTATGACACAGCCAAGAATGCAATTATTACGTCAGGGTATAAGTTATTCCGTAATAAGCTATTTACTTTCGATGTTGTGGCTTCTAAGTGGTGCAAATTCAAGAAGATTACTGTTACCGATACTTATAACGGAAAGGTCTTAAAACAAATCGTCAAGGAGATAAAAAAATGAATGTCAGCTTTAACGGCTATCGCTCTCCAATAAAAACTATGTGGCGACAAGGTATTTTGAAAGTGTCGAGAGGATTGTATGGCGAAGTGCTTACGTCCGATAACATTTCAGTAGAGCATCTTATACCAAGAAGCGTTGGCGGTGAAACTGTTTTGGGAAATTTGGCATTAGCAAGCCAAAAGATGAACTCTTTAAGAGGTTCAAAGCCGTTAAGAGAGGTATTATCAGCAGAACAAGCACTCGCATATATATCACAATTTGCTAAGGACAAGCGCAAAATCATTGTTCAATATGTGGCGCAAGTGACAGAAACATTCAAAAATTTGGGGGTTATATGATAAATGCTACGCAAGTTATTAATCGTGAGCCTATTATTGTTAATAAGCCTTCACCCGTTGTTTTTAAGGGTAGAAAATATTATAAAGACATACCGCCAAAGCCGAGTGCAACCAGTAATCAAAATATACTATGGCGATGGATGGCGTTATTATATTGGTGTTAAGATAAGAATATAGGAGGGTTTTATGTTTAAAAAGATTAAACTTATTAATAAAATTTTAAAGTTAGTAGAAGAAGTTGAAAAAGTAGTTAAAAATAATAAAGAAAAAATAGAGGAAATCCGTAAAATTTTGGATAAAATAAAAAATATAGTTCCAAATATAACTAATATTATTGATGATATTAAAGATTTATTAAAATAATCTTTTTTTGACATACTTCATAGTGGGAATAGGTACACGTTCCCACTTTATTTTAAAAGGAGAATTTTGTTGATAGAATGGTATTCAGATAAAGAATTAGAAATAGCTTTTGATGAAAAACCCTGTTTAGGTGTTAGATATGTATTACCTACTCAAAGCGAACGTGAAAAGGCAAGTATTAAAAAATATCCTTTTATTTGTAGAAGAAAATTAGAGGTTATTATTATTGATAAAAAAATAAATAAGTCTTATAATTTTGCTATACCTAAATCATATTGTTGGAATGGAAGTGATATTCCTCGTATTTTTTGGCGATTAGTTGGCTCAAAATCTGAACCACAATATTTAATTGGTTCGTGCTTACATGATTTTATGTTAGAAAATAAATTTATTATTGATTATAATAGACGATTAACTTCACTTGTTTTTAGAGGTTGTTTATTAGAGGCAGGAGTTAGCAAATTAAAAGCTAATATTATGTCAGAAGCGGTTGATTTATTTCAAAGGTTTCAGAAATGGTGGTCAAATGGTTAAACAAAAAATAAAAGCTATATTAAAATTTTTATTTGTTATTATCCCTTTTATTATTGCTAATGGATTAGAGATAATAATTTTACATAATAAAAATATTCAAAGTTGGGGCTTTACTTTAAAAACTATATCAAAGCCTAAAATAGATAAAGAAAAATTTAGTAAAATGATGAAAAGAATAACAAAATAAAAGGAGGTGGTGTCATAATGGGTAAACTAAATAAAATAGTTATCCATTGGTGAATGGACAGCAGGAACTAATCAACCGAATCAAACGGATTATCAACATTATCATTTTCTTATAAATGGTGATGGAATTGTATTTAAAGGGAAATATAGACCAGAAGATAATGAAAATTGTAATGATGGTAAATATGCTCAACATTGTGGTGGCGGCAATACTGGCGCAATAGGAATTTCTATGTGTGGAATGGTTGGATATATTAATGGTAAACCTAATTCAACAAAATATCCTTTAACTAAAAAACAATGCGAAAAATGTTTTGAATTAATTGCTGAATTAAGTGTAAAATATAATATTCCGATTAATAAAGATAATATTTATACACATTATGAATTTGGCAAAACTCATCCTAAAACTTCTAGTTATGGAAAAATAGATATAGTCTATCTTCCACCATATCCTACTTTTAATGCTTCCCAAATAGGTGATTTTATAAGAAATAAAGTTAAATGGTATAGGAATAAAAATTATGCCTTTTAATATTATTGATAATGATATTTGTTATAGAGATTGGCGTTGGGAAGATTTATTAAAACAAAAAAGCACAAATCATTTTTGGACTAAATCAACATTGGCATGTCAAAAACGTAGTTGTATATGTGAAGGGTGCTTTTATAATGATTTTATGGAGGAAAGAGGATTAAAATGTCAAATTAAAAAAATAATGACTTTATTAATAAGACTTGATATAAAGCCTTGTAAAGAAACACAGGAAAATGATATAATTTAATTATGAGTTTAGAACAGTATATTCAAATAGCTTCAATATTAACTTTTTTAGCTTCTGCAATAGCTTTCTTTATGAAACTTGGCGAATATAAAAATGACCTAAAAGTTTTAAAAGAAGATGTAAATGATAACAGAGAAGAAATAAAAAGTTTAAAAGAAGAAGTTGAAGGTGTTAAAAACCAACATAATGAAAATATGACAGAAGTGAGGACTTTACTTATTGAGGTTAAAACAAGAATTGATATGCTTATGCAACTTAAAGGTTTAACTAACGAAACTAATGGACGTAAGAAATAGATTAAAGAAATGTCAACCTTATTTTATTGAAAAGGAATTAATTGACATTTTATATTTTAGTGAGGAAATAAATTCAGAAGGACAAAATATCGAGCGTTGGATATTTTTCTATGCTTTTGTTCGTAAATTAAGTGCGACTTCTATTGGTATCAGGTTAGGATATTCAAAACAAACTATAAATACCCGTATTAACAAAATAATAAATGAAAACCTATTTTTAATTGAGGAGTTTTTAACCAAACACTTGACGAATAATTGACAAAGAATAGTCGTTTTATTGACAATTATTAGTCATTTCTTTTACAAAATTCTCACTTTCGACCTTATGATAAAACTATGAGTTTAATCATAAGGATTTTTTTATGGACGTAGTTGAAATTGAAAAATATAATGTCGAAGAAAAATTTTTAGATATTCTTGATGATTGTATTTCAAAACTAGAAACAATAAGGGAACAAGTAAGACAGGAGATTTATTATGATGAATTACGCTAATCCGTATTACCAACCGTATCCAAATAATATGATGCAACCGCAATATCCTACCCACTTTGCACAAGCGTTGCAACAAAATTACAGTAATACGCAACCGCAAACACAACAGACACAACAACAGCAACAGATAACTACTCAACCGCCAATAATGACTCCACAAGCATTTAGTGGTAGTAAAATAATCCCTGTTTCAAACAGAGAGGAAGCAACGGCAAGTCCTGTTGATTTAATCAATGGAACACCATCTTTTTTCTACAATAAAGAAAAAAATGAAGTTTATTTTAAGCAATTTGATGTTCCGACAGGCAAGGGAGTGTTTAAGACATTTATCGAATTACAGCCCGTAGAAGAGCCATTAAGCGAGGTAAAAGAAACTGTTAGGGTAAATCCCTATAAAGAAGATTTTACATATCTTAAAGAAGGTATAGACGGTTTATATAGAGTGATAGCTGAAATGCAATGTCCTGTATATTACAAGGAGAACAAAGATGCTGTTATTGATATAGAGCCTGAAGAAGTTAAACCAAAGGGGAAAAAACATGCATAACGTAGTTAAAAACCTTTGGAGCAGTATTTTAGACCCTAAGAATGACGAAAGAGTTTTAGACTTAATTAGTTTTTTCTCTTTAGCATTTAACGGCAACATAACAAATGAAGAAATACAAGAAATTATGAATATGAGAGGTCAATAAAGATGAACCCATTACAAATGTTAGGTGCTTTACGTCAAGCACAAAATCCAATGGCTTTATTAAGTCAGTTGGCTAATCAAAATCCACAACTTAAAAGAGTTATGGAAGTAATGAATGGCAAATCCCCCCAAGAGTTAGAGCAATATGTCCGTAATACTGCAAAAACTCAAGGGGTTGACCTCAATCAATTAGCCCAAAAAATGGGCTTGCAACTTCCGCAGTAGACTTATTGCGTGTTAATATCCGTAACTTTAATTCCATCGATTTCGAGGGAGTTAGATATACGAGAAACGGTATTACACAATCAGAAAAGGAGAAAAACTTATGGCTATGGAAAGTGGTTCAATGAGTCCTGCTGACGTTGCAGCAGTGGTACGTCCTAATGTTGGGTATGGTTATGGTTATGGTGGGGGAATGCCTATTGCTTATCCTTATCCTGTAATGGGCGGTTTCGGTAACGGTGGTTATGGAAACAGTTTTGGAGGTGATTTTATTTGGGTAATTTTATTACTTGCATTATTCGGTGGCTGGGGCGGAGGCTTCGGCGGTGGATTTGGAGGCTTTGGTGGCTTCGGATTAACTGACGGCGGTTTACTCGGATATGCTATGGGTAATAATGCGACAAAAGGCGATTTAGCCTCTGTTACAACCTCAAACAAAATTGACAATGTATCAACGCAATTATGTAACGGATTTGCGGATGTACAATCTTCAATCTGTAATGGAGTTAATACAATCAATACAGGACTTCTTACAGGTTTTGGAAATTCTCAACTCGCAGCCGCTAACAATACCGCTAGTATTGTATCAGCAATAGACAATAGCAGATTTGCTCAACAACAGTGTTGTTGCGATATTAAATCAGAAATAGCACAAAACAGATTTGCAGACCAACAATGTTGTTGCGACATCAAGACCGCTATTGCAAATTCTGATAACTTGAATTTCAGAAATACTTGCGATATTGAGAATATGATACAGGCTCAAACCGCTGCAATTAAAGAGGACGGTGAAAAGACAAGAGCGTTGCTTGTAGCAGACAAGATTGAAGCCTTAACAAGAGAATTGAACGAAAGAGATAGACAGCTTCAAACCGCAAGATTTGACGCTTCTCAAATCGCTCAAACAGCTAATATTGTAAATCAATTACAACCTGTTGCAAGACCAGCATATTTAACTTGCTCACCTTATATGAGTCAATTTTATGCTAATGGTTACGGATTTGGCAACGGATGCGGATGCGGTAGTCAATTCATCTAATTAACTTATGTGGTAGGGACTTTAATGTCCTTACCACTTTTTCACAAAAATTAAACAAAGGAGAAAACCAATGACTTGTAATTGTAATTGCGGAAATGGTTGTGGTAATTGCAACGGAAGTCGTTTTGCCCATAGGGTAGTTACGATAACAGACGGTGCAATAACTACAACAAATTCAGACAATATAAATGACAAAGACCCTTATAAGTTCTTTGCCAATAGAAATATCGTGGGAAGTCTGCCCGAACCTGCTACGGAAGTAACCGTTGAAGTGAACGGAGAACAAGTGCCGTTATGGAATAAGTACGGTGTCCAAATCTTAACTTCTGCTATACCTCGCAGAGCTTTTGGCTATTATTCGGAAGAAGAAACACCTCACGTTATTTTGATTAATACACCCGAAACGGTTACTATACCGTAATATAAGGAGAAAATAAAATGTACAATGTTGATAAAGCAGACCGTCTTTTGAAAAGAAAACTTGAAAAAGACCCTAACTATACTAAAAAATTGTTAGAGAAGATAAAACAGGACAATCCTGATGAGTTCGCACGTGCTACTTTTGAGTCCGAGTATGGGGCTCATATTGGCGACCGTGATATGTATGATGAAGCAATGAGGGATTTAAAATGGATAAATCGTAAAGGTTCAGGTGCTAAATGGGATGCGGATGACTTAATTCAAAGGTCAAATATAAACTTTGAAGAAGAAGCATACAGCCCATACGACTATGCAGCAGCAGTTAATAGCCTTTATGCCGATTATGGAACAATCTCTGAAGACCCGAAATATTATATGGAAATGGCAAAAAACTATTTAAAAAACGACTCGTATTATCCAGAACGAGGGGATGAAAGAGCGTACTATGATGCACAACGAAGGTCAAGAAGAAATCGTTACGATTATAACAATCGCTATGATAGATACGGTTCATATGGGAATTATGGTAACTATAATAATTACAATACTTATGGCTACAATAATGCGTACGATTATGAAAATCGCTATAACGAACGAAACACCTACAAAGATAGAGATAATGACCGAAAATACCGAGAATAAGTAAACAAGGGGACTTTCCCCTTGTTTATTGAGGTAAACTATGTTTCTTGAAAAATCAAATCTTATATTTCGAGAATGTTTAATAAAGCCATTAGATGATACAACAGGGCTTATTTTAGCTACCAAATGCGATAAAAATGGTTGCGAAATTTTAGTACGCTATTTTATGCATGGTTCAAAAAGAGTAGAATGGTTTTTCGATTTTGACATAGAACTAAAAGAACAAAGGAATTACAAATCTTTTTTTGGAGATTATAAAAATGTTTGATTTAGATAAAGCAGATAAAATTTTTTATGAAATGCAAAAAGACGACCCTAATTTTGCCAAAAAATTAGTTTTGCAATGGAGAGATTTAATGCCAGAACAATATGCAGAGGTTATGCACCTTGCAAAATGGGGTTCGCATATAGTATCAAAAAATTTATATGAAAAAGGTTTAGAATTTATTTGCAATAATCAAAAAGAGCCTATACAAACGTGGACAGTTGAAGAAATTATGAATGTTGCAAAGAAATATATTAATATAGATGAAGAACCCTACTATGATTATGATTTATCAATGATGACAAATATTTTAAAGGGTGATATTTTTCCAATAGTAAAAGAGCCAGAGAAAGTCGTTTTGATTGCTATTGAATTTTTAAGTGATGCAGACTTTCCAGAATATGACGCATCTGAACGTGCTTATAGATGGGTAATGTGCCATATAAAAAAACAGAAAGAAGAAATGGAAAAAGAATTAAAATACTAACATAATCCTCCTCAAATCCCTATCAGGGTAGATTATTCTGCCCTTTTTTATATTCTTCTATAAACTTCTCTCTTGCTTTTACTGCTTCTTCAAGAGTCTTATAGCGACCAAGATACTTGTCCTTATATCTAACATTCCAAGCGTTATAATAGAAACCGACACCTCTAAAACCCGATGTATTAGTTTCTATTAGCCCTTGTCCATGCAAATGGCATATCCTCAATGCTTCATTAATATCCTTTTTGCGTTTATATATTTGCCACAAACTTTTATAACTAATATTTTCAGCTATTGCTACATCTTTTAAACACATTTCTTGATTATTATACATAACCCTAATTGTATTTCTCTTATTTCTTTGTTGTTCTTTTTGTGTCGCCCATTTACAGTTGCTTTCAGAATATCCCTGATTTACATCTATTCTTTCTATAGTTAATCCCTCTTTATAGCCATGAGCGTTTGCCCAGTTATAAAAATTCTCAAAATTTTGCCATTCTTCTGAAACCCATATTCCTCTTCCTCCATAGTGTTTATATGCTTTTTGCTTACTGTTATAACATCTTTGCATCATACCATTCCAAACTTTATATAGTGGTGAATTATTTACTTTACCTTGCAAAAAATAGTATTTTTGTTTATAAACATGGTTGCATTTCAAAGAACAACAAGGTTCTCCTTTTACATTTTTAATATCACTTTGTTTCTTATAAAAAACTTTTTCACAAACAGGACATATTAATTTAACTTTTGTTGTTATTTTTGCGATATCTCTGCATTTACGACTACAATACTTCTGTCCTTTATAACTTTTATGAAACACCTTTTTGCAAATCGGACATGTTGCAGAATGTTCTTTAATTTGATTTTCGTGAAAGCATTTATGAGAACAAAATTTTTGAGTTTTATCTCGTGTTTCAAATACTCTTTCGCAATTTTTACAAACTTTGGTAATTTTGGGCATAATATTTTCTCCTTACAAAAAACCCCGCAACCAAAGACCAATTCAGCATGCGAGGATAAAACAATAATTTGTTTTTTACTATTAAACATTTGTTTTGGTCTTTGGTATGTTTCCATTATTGCACACAAAATAATTTTTGTCAAGCAAAAAGCCCCCTAACTAGCAAGAGGGCTTTAAATGAAAGTGCGGTTTATTAAAATTTAAAAGAAATAGCGAGAAGTAGGATAGTAAATAAAGATTTCAATAAATGTTTACTGTTTAGAAAGGCTCTCGCTAATATTATTATGCCATATTTTAAAATTGTTGTCAATATAAAGAAAAAACCAAAGAGAGAGAAACTTTGGCATAAAGAATGAAAAAAACAACTATCAAACAATTATTATTATATTGTATCTTGATATTTTTGTCAAATAAGATATAATTAAAATATGAAAAAGAAAGTAACTAAACGTTTTTTCCGAGTAATAAGAAAGTTTATAAATCCAGAAGAAGCAATGGAAATATTTAAAAAAGAATATGAAGATGTAAAAGGGAATAAAAGTAAAGTTATTTATGATGTTCGTCCACATAATCCTAATAAACCTACAATAGAAATGCAAAATACTTCTATATATACCCCAAAAGGAGATAATTAATGTTACAAAATACGAGTTTAGTGCAAATTCACCTATTTTACCCAATGTTATTTTTAGCATTTATAGTGCTAACAGTAACAATAGGTTTAGTAATTAAAGGTAAAAGTTCAGATAATACTTATACTAAAGTTTTTGCTAAATCAAATGATAATGCAAAAGATATAACAATTAAAGTGACAACTGATATGAAGAATATGCACAATGAAATTGTTGAACATGCATTACCTCTAGAATACGAGCAGGAATTAAACTCATTAGAGGTAATGGTACACGAAATAAAGGATAAACTTGATTTGCTTCTTGAAAGAGTAATCAGGCTTGAGAACGAGCGAAAGTGATAACACCCTGTTTGTAAAAGGTATCACCCTCTTTAAACCACCAACCGTCAAAAGATTTTATTTTTTTATTTTTACATAACCTTTTTTCGCAACAACACCATACTCCCTGTTCATCAAGAACAGAGGAGTAGGTTGTTATTCTATAAACATAATTGTCTTTAGGAGAAACTTCAATTTCAACTATTGGTATCGGTAATATTTTTCTTATATAAGCATTAAACACCTTTTTTAACCTCATTGCATAATTTTCTAATTTCTTTTGTGGTTTCATTTTGCTCTAATGTTTTAACAAGTTTAATGATTTTATTAGCGTATTTTACAACTGTTCTGTACTGTTTAGCATTATCCTCATAAGATAAATTTAATCTTTCATTTAGGTCAGTATATTCTTCAGTTAATATTCTAAACTTATTAACTGCAATATCTCTTTCCCTATGCATATCCTTATACGTATCATGTGCTTCTACTAATTTTTCAAATAATTTTTTAAACATTTTCATAAATTTTCCCTTTCTAATAAATCTTTTGCTTCTTTAAAAGCATTTTTCTCTTTTCTGAGCGGTGGATTATAAAGTGAATACTCATAATCACTTTCCGCTATTCTCATACGTTTTTTAATCCCGTACAAATTGGGATTTTCTTTCATATCTTTATATATATCACAAGCATTATCTAAATTTATCATTTTACCTCCTTAATTATAAATTTATTTATTTTATAATAACTTGTTTGTTTTAATTTACTACCATTTAAAAAATTTTTAACTGTAGAATAAGATGTTCCGATTTTTATTCCTAAATTAAATAAAGATAAGTTATTTTTTTCTTTATATTTTGCTAAAATTTCTCTTGCTTCATTAATTTCAATTCTATAATTTATTTTTGTATCATGTTGATATTTATATTTAGGATAATACATTTTACAATTATCGCCTAATAAGATACAACAGCTACAATGTTCATCATAACGAGTACAAGTATCATTAATATTATCAGTCAATTTATAATATACACATTTATTTGCTTTTACGCTCATATTTTTTCCTTTGTGGTTGTATTAATTGTTTTAATTTCAAATATTCTTTATAGCCTGCCATTGTTATTTCATCTTTTTTAAGAGTAAATGCTTTCCAACTATAATTTATATCGTATGTTTTTTTTTCAGAACGCACTTATTACCCTTTCCTTTTATTTTTTTAACCATTTTATTAATTTTAATAATAATGTTTCTTTTGGTTTAGATATTTTCTTATTAATTTCTTCTTTCACCATTGCTTCAAATATTTCTAAAACTTTTTTATCTAAAATATTCTTTATATCATCCTTTTGATAATCAGGCAAGCTAAAACATTTTTCTAATTTTTTATAATTGTTTAATTTATCTTGAATTAATTTATCTACAAATAAATATTTTTGATAATCAGTATTAAATTTTATATCAAAATATTTTAATTCTAAAATACCCATAATTAATGGAATATAATTTGACCGTACTTTTGTTTTAAAATTTATATTTTCAGAATTTAAAATATTAGCAATAGTATCTGCTTCAAATTCATTTTTATCAATATATACGAAATCCATTATTTCCCTTTCAAAAAATCTATTTGGTCTTTTAAATCTTTTACATATAATCCACAATATTGTCCAATACTATGTACATTATATCGTTTAAAAATATTTTTTAAATGGCTTTGAACAGTACAATATTCAATGAAAAGTTTATTTGCTATTTGTTTTAAAGATAATCCTTCTAATAATAAATCAGTTATTTCTTGCTCTCTCTTTGTTAATCTCATATTGCATTTCCAGTATTTGTTGTTGTAATTCTCTATTTTGTTTTATTACTGCATTATATTGTCTTTGTAACCAAACAAAATCTAATCTTAATTCCTCTAATTCATCCATTAATCTAATCCTTTTATTGTTTCTTTTGGCACTGTTGGTAAATTCATTAATTCATCTTTTTCTTCATAAACTATTTTTACTATGTATGATGGTTTTTTACAAAGATAAAATATAAAACCACCTTCAATAACAGTAATAATTAATAATAATATAATTAATAAATTTTTCATTTTCTCACCTTTCTTTTTTAAAAAAAAGGGGCAAAAGATGTATGTAAATAATAATTAAGGAATTAGTAAACTTGCCCCTATTGGATATTCACTATGTTTTTAGAGATATATATGAAACTAATCTTTTTTTTTCTTCTTCTATTTCTTTTTTTCGTCTAACTATTTCTACATATTTAGGTAAAATCTTTTCTCTAAATTCTGCAATTTCTTCATCTTTAGTTTTTATCATTTTATCTCTCCTCTCTATTATAAAACTCCCACAACAAACGACCTAAAGCTGAATGTGGGAGAACTGTATAGAAAATACTTTCAGTTTTTTTGATTATTAAATTTCTTTTTTGGTCGTTTGCTTTTATAGAATTATATTACTCTTTATTTACATTTTTGTCAAGTATTTTTTTTATAAATCTTGTAACTATTTCAGTCATTGTTATATCATTATCAAAACAATATTTTTTGAATGATTTATGTAAATCTTCTGACAAATTAATTTGTAAAAATTTTTTCATCTTATTCCTCCCTTAATGTAATTGGCATTACAAGATATGTGTAATCACCTTTTATGACACATGCTGTTGCATTATTATTCATATTAAAAGTGATTGTATCTGTAGTCATTGCCTTTAATCCTTCCATAATATATTTATAATTAAAAGCTATTTTTATATTATTATTTGAATTTATTTCAATACTGTCTTTTGCGGTTTCGCCTTCATAACGTGTTGTTAATTCAAGATTATTTTCTTCAAAATTAAAAATCGTATAATTTGTTCTACTATCGCACATAATAGAAACTCTTTCTAATGCTTTTAATAAATCATTTCTGTTTATTTCAATTAAATATGTGCTACTTTTAGGCATTAATTGTTTATATGGTGGAAATACCCCATCAAACATATTGCAAGAATATAAATACCCATTTGTATAAAATGTAACTTTATTATCTGTTAAATAAAGTATTACACTATCAGACACAACTTTTAATACATCTAATAATATCTTTTTCGGTATAACATATTGTTTTTCTTCATCAACTTTATCATTTATGTCTATTAGACATAATCTGTTCCCATCAGTTGACGCTATTTCAAAACCGTCTTTCGTATAGTTAAAACAGACACCATTTAAAATATGATTTGTTTCTTGTGCCGTTGCAAAAATACTTTTTGCAATAGCGTCTTTAAATATATCAGCGTCAATTTCAATTTTTTCGCCTTCTGTCTTAAACTTAATTTCTGGGTAATCTTTAGCGTTAATAAATAACATTTTAAATTCAGCTTTACCGCTCTTAATTATTGCAATAGCATCTTTTGTTTCAATAGTAATAATATCGTTAAGGCAATTTACTATGCTTTCAAGTTTATCCGCATTCAAGCAAATATCAATAGGCTCTGTAATATTTGCTTCAACTGTTGCCTGTGCCGAATTTTGTAAATCAGTACAAGTCAACAATAAATGACCGTCCTCCGATTTAATTCTTACATCTTTTAAAATTGGTTGTAAATCTAGTTTCGCACAACAAGATTTTACAGCCCGTAATCCGTCCAAAAATTGTGTTTTCTCAATAGTTATCATAATAACCCTCCTTTTATATTGTTATCATACTATCATTATTTAATGTTGTCAATATAAAGTATTGATTTATTAAATAAAAATTTTTATACTAAAAATATAGTGTTGATTTTGGAGAATTTTGTATGGAACAATTAGTTTTATTTGATACAGGGTTTATAAAAAAAGTTAAAAAGCATAACCCCCCAAAACCTGAGGCTATTAGAAAAAATATATTAATTTGGAATACAATCCCACATGTTTATAGGTATCAAACATTATATAAAATTTGTGAAAAAATATTTAATTTAACTTATGAAAAACGACTTATATGTTTAAATTATTATATAGATGTCGAAAAAGACAATAATCTTACTTATACTGTCATGTATGCTGAAATAAAAGACACGTCAACCTTATCATTAAAGGAACGTGTCTTAAAGCATATAGACCTTTTAAGACGTATAAAATCAGGTGATGAAACACTTCAATATGGCGATAATCCTGTTATTAGTGCTGATATGGGTACATTATTCGGGTAGGTATTTTATATTATAAGCTGTTTGAGAAAGATTATCAATATTATAAATTTCAACAGGTTTAGTCACTCTATAAACATTACCATTTACATCTAAACTAAAATTTCCATTATATTCAGCTACTGCTATTGGGTTCATTCCAAACACTTCAAAAAACTTTTGCTCTATGTTAGTTGTCATTTTGCACCTCATTCCCTAATGTTTTGGTTATTATGTCTATAATTTCGTAATATTCCCAAGTATTATCATTTGTTACACCACATTCTAATGACCATGTGCATTTGTCTTTTATTTCTTCAAGGACTTGATATAATTCGTTAAGGTAACTATATACAATTTTACACAAAACACTTGACGTTTGTGTAAAAATATATTATAATGTTAGTAAAGGTAATAAAGGACTAACATTATGATTAACAAAGATTTTAACTCAATTATAGAGATAGTGCAAGTTTTCAAAGACGAACAAACTTGTATTGAATATCTTGAAGAACTGCGTTGGGGTGGGATTGTAGTAAGTCCTTTTGATGAAACTTCTACTGTTTATAAATGCAAAGGTGGTAAATACCGTTGTAGAAATACAGGTAAATACTTTAATGTTAAAACTAACACATTATTTGATAATACTAAAATACCTTTACAAAAATGGTTTATAGCAATATGGCTTGTAACTTCACACAAAAAGGGTATATCTTCTTTGCAATTATCAAAAGATATTGATGTAACACAAAAAACGGCATGGTTTATGTTACAACGCATCCGTAAGTGTTTTAATATTGAAAATGATAATGACCTTGATAATACCGTAGAAGTTGATGAAACTTATGTCGGTGGTAAGAATAAAAACCGTCATAAAGATAAAAAAGTAGAAAATTCACAGGGCAGAAGTGCTAAAGATAAAACTCCTGTTCTTGGCATGGTTGAAAGGCAAGGAAAATTAAATGCCCGTACAGTTGAAAATGTGCAAGCAGAAACTTTAACCTCTGAAATCATTAAAAATGTAAAAGAAACTGCTAATCTCTATACTGATGAATGGCTTGGTTATAAAGATATATCAAGAATTTACGACCATTCAATAGTAAAACATAATGCAAAAGAATATGTAAACGGTAAAATATACACAAATACTATTGAGGGCTTTTGGTCTTTATTAAAAAGAGGTATAGTTGGTATTTATCATTCCTTATCTAAAAAACATTTACAAATATATGTTGATGAATTTGTTTTTAGATACAATACAAGAATATATGCTGAAAGTAGCAGATTTAACTTGCTATTGTCAAATATGTGTGTTAGAACAACTTATAAGGGGTTAATTTATGGATAACGAACCAATACAAACGAAATTGATGTTACCGATTATCAATCATGAAACTGATAATCAAATAATAAGTCAAAGGATTGAGGATGGATATGTTAATGCTACGGCTATGTGTAAAGCAGCAGGAAAAAGATGGGGTGATTATTACGCTTTATCCACCACAAAACCCTTTTTAGAGGAACTTGCAGCCGTTAACGGTCAGACCGTTAACGGGCTAATACAACGTATAGTAGGAGGAATACCAGAGTTACAGGGCACTTGGGTGCATCCACAAGTAGCAATACATTTAGCACAATGGTTATCACCTAAATTTGCAGTATTAGTTACTCAATGGGTAATGGATTGGTTGTCGGGTAAGTTAAAAGCCCCGAATTTACCTTATCATTTGCGTAGATATATGGCAAATATGCACAATGTTCCTTATGGTTATTTTTCAATGCTTAATGAAATAACATTACACTTGATAGGACCTCTCGAACAATTAGGTTATTCGGTAACATCTGATAGAGTTCCTGACATATCTATGGGGCAAATATTTTCTAAATATCTACGAGAAAATGGTTATCCAGTTGATACATATCCAACTTATAAACACTATTATGAGGATGGCAGAGTTGTAGATGCCAGAGCATATCCAAATGAACATATTGAAATGGTAAGAAAATTTTTTGTTGAAGAATGGTTAAAAAATAGAGCTGAAAAATATTTTAAAGAAAAAGAACCCGAAGCATTACCATATTTAAGAAAAATGCTTATGCTACCTAATTTACGAAGAGTTATGGGTTATCTTGATGCACAAAATGAATATACGGGTTTTGATAAAACGATAAAAAAAGCCCTTGATTATAACCCAAATCAAGAATAATTTATTCAAAGAAGTTTTTAACGGGGACGTTAAAATATTCAGCTATCTGAATAAGTTTTTTCAAACTTATAAATCTTTCAAAGCGTTCAACATGCCCGATAAATTTTGAATTTACATCTAATATTTCAGATAATTTTTCTTGTGAAATATTGGATGCTAAACGGTATTTTTTAACATTACGACCTATGGTTCTATAAGTTTCTTCTTGAATACTTGACATTCTTATATTTTATATACTATACTATATAAGCACCACTGCTACATAAGCACTATATAGAATAATATTTTAAAAGTGAGGTTTATAATGTCTGATGAAGAAAATATCGTTGAAACAATAGAAAATAAGAAAATGTCTAATTATATTTGGAAAATTTTGCTTATAATTACTGTTTCTATTGGAGTAATAATTGCATCAGGAATTGGAACCTACAATTCCGATTGGTTTATAACTAAAACAATGCCGATTAAAGAAAAAAAGAATGTTAAATTAGGTAATCGTATTACTTATAGTTATATCAATAAATATGAAGATGGTAAATTAAAGGTAAATTTCAAATTAGAGAATATAGATGAAAGAATATACGACATAGCAGGAAGATTTTTTGATAAAAAAGATGATTTAGTAACATTAGAATTTATAGATAAAGATGGATTTAAAATAACAGAATTAAAATTACCAATGGAAGAATTTCATGGCATAACAGGGACAAAAGGAGAATACAATATTCAATCTTATTTAGTTATTAATAAAAATGATATTAGAAAAATTAAAGAAATTTCCCCAAGTTATAGAGCATTCATTGATATGACTTATGAAGAAATGATAAAGAAAGTAAAACAACAAGTTAAAGAATACTATAACAATTATTTTTGATAAGGGTTAAAATATGTATAACAAAATTATAGAAAAACTTAAAGACCGTAATACTATTACTGCATTAATAATTTTTATTCCTGTTTTATGTTTTTATTTGTATTTAGTAACACCTGTAACTTTTGGTTGGTATAATATGAATTTTTCAATGCGCTATCAACCTTTTACTTCATGTGTGGTCTTTGACATTAATATTTTAGGAATGAATGGACAACGCAGTGAATGTGGCATAAGTCCTTTTAAATACATTGAAGTTAAAAGACGCACAAGAAATATATCTCTTGATGATATTTATAGCCAATTTGCAAAATAATATTAGTTTGTGTAAAATTGTATATAGTTACCTTCGTTAATTTTAATTTCATCATCAAGTGTTTGCTGATAATATGTGTTTTTGTATGCTTCTAATAACGCACATTTTTGTTCCAATATCGCTTTATCTTTTGCAAATAATGTTGCGACATTATCTATATCATTCGTTGAATATACTGCCATATTATATTGTAGTGATTTTATTTCTTCTTGCAACCTTTTATTTTCTTCTTTCAATCTTTCATTTTGTTTCCATATACAATTAAAATTATTTTCTGCACAAGGTCTTTTAAAGTATCGACAATAACTATTCTTGCCAATTCTTCTTCTACAGTCTTTGACATTCACTCCATCAATAATTATTTCTTTTTTATCAGTCATTCTTTGCCTCGCTATCTTCCAATATCCACAATAATTGACTTCTGTTTTCTTGCAAAACATGAATTGTTATTGCCGTATTTATATCAAAATGTCTTGATAATAGTTCTTTATTTTGTTTAATCAACATATTTACACATTCTAAATCTTCAATTATTTCTTCTTTTGTTCTCATTGGTTTACCTCGCTTTCTTTTAAATAATTCAACTTATTTATCATTCCCATTTTTATCATCTTTTTTAATTTAAATTCAGCAATAAGTCTTTGATAACGCCACATTTTAGAACCATCTTCAATATAATTTTCTAATCCATTAGTTTCAAAAAAATCAACAAAATAACCCATTTCTTCTATTGTTATATTTTTCATTATTTCTCGTATTAAATTTTCTCTATTTAATTTAATCCAAGAATCAAAATCAAAATCTAATCCATAATTTTTAAAAGCTTCATGCCGTTCTTTCATTTTCGTAATGTAGTTTTTCATTTTTTGTTTACCTCACTTTTTTTACTTCGATTATATTTTTGTCCTACAAGAGCTTTTTTCAACCATTTCTCACCGCCCTTATTCTTCCACAAATTATACTGTCTTTCTGTAAACAAAATTGTTACTTTAAACTTATTCCCATCATCTAACAAGAATTTTTTTTCTTCAATAACTTCATCCATTAATTTTTCATAATCGACTTCAATATTTGAATTTTCTTCTTTCCATTCTTTAACCTCATTATTATTAATAAACAAGGTTAAATTTTCTTCTTTCTTCTTTATTATCGGTTGTTCTGGTCTAACAATTTTCATTTTCTTCATACCTCCGTTGTAATTCTATATCTATTCTTTCTCTTAGTTTAATTAGTTTTTCTTTCGGTAATCTTTTGAACACTTCATCATCAATTTTTTTGTTGATTTCTCGCATTATTCTCTCGGCTTCTCTGCTAATATCAAAATGAACTGTGTGTAGCTTACCATCATCAACAAATCTAGTACCGTCATCGATTATTTCTAACGGTTTACAACCACTTTCGATTGATTTATTATTCATTTTTCGTCCTCGCTTTCTTCAATCTTTATAAAAGGTTCACACCTTTTCATTCCTTCTTTTGCACATAATTTATCAAACATTATGTCTAAAGTTTCCCTTATTTCTTCTTCACTTATCTCAATATTTTCTTCTTTCAAGAAATCATTGAAATTACTACTGATATGGTTCTTTTCGCTTGTCATTGTTGCTCGCTTTCTGCTTTTTCTTCTTTCATAGCATTGTTTTATGTAATTTATATCTATTTGTTGAATTTTATACTCTAAACATTCTTGACACGGTTCGTGATGAAAACCACCATTTGATTGGTTTATTCTTTTTATTGAGCATTTAAACTTTTTACAAGTATCAGTAAAAGGGCTTCGATAATTACAATTATTACAGATTTTTCTACCTGTTGCAAAAGCGGTATGGTAAAGAGTTCCACTTTCAATTTTCTTATTCAACATATATTCAAAATCTGATTTACTCATGAATAGACCTCATCTTCTCTACAAATTTAATTACATACTCATATTCTTTATCAGATAGCCATATTGACCTTTTTTTTTTCTCTGTTCTCTTTCCATCTAAGCCATTAAAACGCCTGTTATTGCTCTTTAAATAGTTAGTTAGTGTTTCCATATCAAAATCATTTTTAAAGTCGATTATTTGACCTTCTAGCCACTTCTTATCAACCTTTTTTGCCTGTCCGTTTTCAATATAAATCAAGTGCCAACTTGTCGCATGTTCGGAGTCCGTATATTTATAATGCCTTTTTAGTAAACTTCCCTGTGTTTCTTCAAAGAGTATTCTTAAACCGTCTTTTGTTGTTCCAACTTCTTTTCTTTCGGGTAAGTCTGGTCTGCATTGTCTTAATACTTGCAAACTTATCAATGTATCTGTTAAATTGTGTTCTTGTGCGTATTTTAACTGTCTGTCTGTCATTGTTACACCTCGTTATCGTCTTTATATAACCAACACAATAAATCTATTTGTTGATTTAAGCCTGTAATTTCTTCAATTAAAATTTCTTTGCCTTTTTCATATTTCATTTCTGATTTACAGTTTTCTACTTCTATACGAATTTTTTCTTCATAATATTCTCTTTGTTTTTTTGTATCGCTCTTTTTGAGAACAGGCTCTTTAATAGCACACTCTTTAATAGCACACATTGTAGGACTATTTAAGGTCATAACTTCTAAATGTGCAATTCTTCGTGCTCTATCATCTGCAAGACTTATTGCCTTTTCTAAAATTTCAAGTTCTGTTCTTTTTATTGTCATTTTAATTACCTCAAATCATATTTTTCAACTTTTTCGCCTAATACATACCATCTGTAAAGATGTTCCACAAAGGCTTTTGACATTATTTGTATCTCATATTGATAAAATTTATCATTGTTCTTTTTTGATTTTTCAACTATTTCTTTTATCATTTGTCGCTTAGATAAAGTCATTCTCCCTCGCTTTCGGTGGGGTGAGTGGATTTTACTATCCTTACTCTATTTACTAATTCCCCTTAACCTCTTATATGGTCTATTACCCATGTAAATCCTTCAATTTTATAATCGCCATTTCTATCTTTGCCTATTGATTTTACATCTATTCTTCGCCAATGCCCTCTTACCTTAAAGGCATGAGAATATTCTAATTTTCCAATAGGTTTAATATGATAATTTCTCTTTTCATAATCTTTTTTGTCTAATACATAATAAATCGGTCTGTTTGTTACTTTTATTGTCTTTTTTGCTTTATCTTTAAAACTATAATATTCAGGTTTCATTTTTTCATTTTTATCAACAATAATTTCGTGTTTTGATAGCTTTTCAAAAACCTTTTGAGTTTGAATTATTCCACACAAAAAGCCACCTTCAACCATTTTTATTGTTGTTTCTTTAATTTGTAAAAATTCATTTTTTGCTTTTTCTTTAAAATTTTCATCTATTTCTGATTTTTTGCCTGTTTTTTTGTTTAGTTGCAAAATTTGATTTATTTTATTCATTATAGATTTTTCATTAGCTAAATATAATTTTTCTATTGCATTTATAATATTTTGATAATCTATTTTATTTATTAAAAGAGTGCATTTTTCATCTAAATGTATCGTAAAAGGCAAATTATACTTAAATAATAAATTACCAAATTTATAATTCATTGTTATCGTTCCTGTTAAAATATTCGGAGAATATTCTCTTAAAAATATTCCTAATTCTTGACTTACAGTATCGTTCATGTTGTATAAAGTTTTCACAAAAACATTTTCAAAGGGTAATGAAAAAAACTGTAATGGCAAAGAAACGCTTAATGTTTTTCTAAACTCATCAAAATCCATTTCAATATCATCGTTTATATTTGTAAAATCAAACAATTCTGTTCTTGAATAAATCTCTTGCATATAGTCATAATCTGATTTTTTTGCTTCTTTTAATCTATCTTTTTGAAATTCTTTAAACAATTCCGTTACATACATATTTCATTCAACCGCCTTTCGTTCGTTACATTTATAATACTGTACTTATAATTATTTGTCAAGTGCTAAAATGTCTAATAGTTCTTGTAATTTATTCATGTATGTTTTAACTTGCTTTTTGTCAATAAATTCATTATTTAACATTTGCGACATTTTAATCATTTCGCTAAAACAAAGTTCATTTAAAATATTTATTTGTTCTTTTGTTAGTTCAATTTTCATCTTTTTAACTCACTTTCTTTATTCTGTTATATCTAATTTTAGTTGTATATATTCTTCTTTCTGTTCTTTAATCTGTGTTCCGTTCTTTTCGGCTTCTAAAAATTTATCTCGGAGTTGGATTAATTCTTGTAAATCTCGACTATATTTTTTAAATACAATCTTTTTATTGCGTTTTATTTCTAAAATATACTGTTTGCTTCTTCCACCTAATTTTCTTATATTTCTATGTCCTAATCTATTATTTTTATAAACACCCTTGTTGTTAGCATTTTCTTGTTGTGATACTATTTTTAAATTACTCTTTCTATTGTCTTTTGTATCCCTATTAACATGGTCAACCTGTAAATTATTAGGACAATTTACTAAAAATCTATGTAAAATTATTCTTTTACGATTTTTATAATTATTTCGTTCCCATGCATAAACATAATAGTTATCTACCGTTTTGTCATATTTTAGACTCCATTTTGTAAAATTTATTTTTTCTACATCTTCTTTATCAATAAGAATAACTATTGGTTTTTCTTCCCTTTTTGTTGTTATATGTAATTCTGCATAATCTTCTTTTATTACAAATACATTCTTTTTTTGTTGAAATAAATCATGACATTTATGACTACAAAAGTCATTTTTACTTCTTCTAACAGCTGATGGTTTTTTGGGAAACCACTTCTTACAATAATCACATTGGACATAATTCATTTTTGCGTTCTCCTTAAAATAATAGGACTTGCAAGAGAGAACGCAATTTTTCTTACAAGCCCTATTATCATTGATAATAAAATCTATTTTAATGCGTTCTCTATACGCAATTTTACTAAAAATATTTAATTTTGTCAATGTACTATTTTCTTTTTTTTACGCTGGTATTGAGTTTAAATATCTATCTAACAAACCACCGTTTAATTTTGTTGCGCTATATAAAACTATCATTTGTTCTTTTGCCCTCGTACATGCAACGCAAAAAGTGTGGGAATTTTCCAAGAACGTACGCATAGCACGATGAGAGTCGTCTGTAATCGTTGTAAGCCACAGTACAATATCTTTTTCCGACCCTTGAAACGAAAAAATGCTACTTGCTAATATTTCAAAATCTTCAATATCGTTATATGGTATTTCTTCCATTATTCGAGTTTGAACATATTTAGCCATATTAGAAAATGGACAAATTAAACCTATGCTCTTTTTTTCACCTTTTTTCTTACAATCTTTTATAATATCTTTTAATATTTCTATTGCTTTTTCACCTTCCTTATAATTCAAGTGTTTGTTAGTTTCCATTTTTGCACCTTCAATAAAAATCTTCTTTATTGCGCCCTCTTTTGCAGGTTTTACAATTTTGCAAGAATTATTATAAAATTCTCTGTTAGGGAAGTCCATCAAGTTGGCTACACATCTATAATGCGTATCTAATAAAACACTCGCTTCAGCGTAAAAAGAACAAAAGTCGAAAAGGCTGTTTTTGGTGTATGCCCATGATAGTTGCAAATCTTGCGGTACATCAAATTTAGTAAAGAAAGCCTGTTCTTTTTTTCTTTCTAACCAAATTAATGGCGCAAGTTGTGCTCTATCAGCGAAAACTGCCATTTTTTGTGCTCTATACATAGCCGATATTGCAATATTTGTAGTGCATTGGGCTGCTTCATCAATCAGCACTAAATCCCATTGACCTTTTTCAAGTGGCAATATATCTCCAAAATTTTGCAAATTTATACACATGCAAGGCATTAAATCTAAAACACAATCAAAATCTATTGTTTTTAGTATCTTTTCACGCTTTACCTTGTTGTTTTGCAATAGTGCTTTACTTAATGTTATTAAAGTTTTTCTTTTGTCTGTATCCGCTAAAACTTCTTTTATTTTATTTGCTCTTTTTGTTTTTAAAGCTTCTATGATTTCTTCTTTTTTAAATAATGCTTTTATAATATTGCCGTTATTATGTTTTAAATTTACTTTTTGTTCTATAAGGTCTAAAATATAACTCGCCATTGCTACATTCGAGTTTTTAGCACCAAATCTAAATGCAAGTCCTTCAATGCCTAACTTTTGTAACCTTTCAAATACAACATCAACGGCTCTATCTTGTTTTGAGCATATTAACACCCGTTTACCCTTCATGAGAAAGTCAAGAGCAAGATTTATTATACACTCACTTTTGCCATTACCCGCAGGAGCTGAACAACAAACAAGATTATTTTTATAAACCGCTTTTATAACTTCGTTTTGAGAGTCGTTTAAATCTGTTATTTTAAATGTTAATGGTAACATTTTTTTTGCTTTTTGTTTTTCTTGAATTAAATCTAAAACACAATTTTTCATTTTTTTATCTCACTTTCATTTATTCATATATTTTTGATAGTTCTTTTAACTCGTTTAAAATCGTCATTGTACTATCTGGAAGTTTAGCCAAAATTAAAGCCGTTTGTTTTTCTATTCTTAAATTTTCATCAAGTGGTATTAACGCCTTGAATATTTCTTCAAAATTTTCAATTTCTTCGCATTGCATTAAATTTTCTATTGTTGTTTCTATCAAACTTTCATTTTCACCTACAACACATGACACTGCCCCGATGTTTAATGTTCTTTCCCCTTCTTCAATAACTTCAATTTTATCGCCTTTTCGTTGTAGTTTTATATCTGTATAAAATAACGGCGTTTTTAACTTCTGCTTACCTTTTGCCCCGATTAACATATACTCGCCCCTAGTCAAATTCATTGAATATTGATTCAGCGCATGAAGTGTTTGAAGTTCTATAACTTCCTTGTCGTTTCCGTCAAAGGTCATTTTATCAGTAATCAAGATTTTATTATCCTTGCAACTTTCAAGATTATTAAATGCGCTTGCTTTTGTTTCCGCTTTTGTTATCTCATACATAAAATTTACAAGTTTTTTCACGTTACTATTGCACATGTTACACCTCGCACCATGTTTTATCATTTACTGACCATGTGCCATAACTATCGCCGCCATAAGTTGAAATTTCTTTCCATTTTTGTAATTCTTTTTCCGTTACTTCTAAAATTTTTGTTTCTGGCTTCGCTTTTGTCCAGTTCCATATTTTTATTTTTTTTGTTATTTCTTCTTTTTTCATTTCGTGCCGCCTTTCATTAATCACATATAATATTTTCATTTTTCTGCATATCTTCAAAACATCTTTGAGCCTCTGTATGATTTATTTTGATATAATCAGGGGTTTTTAACCTGTTATACAAATATAAACCGCTTGCAAGTATTAACAATATAAGTAGTAGTTTTTTCATTTTCTTTTGTTCCTTTCATTAGTTGTTATCATTCCGCTTGCTACCCCTTAAAAGGGGCGGGCATGAGGCGGGCATGCCCTTGAATTGTTTTTATAGTCTTGTTTGCTCTAATTCTGGAATATAATAAGCAATATAATCCCAAACTTGAGAGCAACCAAAACAATAGCCATGTTTATTAAATCTTATACAGTTCATACCTTTTAATAAATAATTTACTTGATAAAGTTTATTCCTTTCAATATTAAATAAATTAAGTTCATAAACCGCATCACCCCCATTTGTTACATGGTGAAATTTTCTAACAAGGTTTAATTTTTCAAAACCATAATCTTGTAATTTTTCTTTTAATTCTGTCATGTTCATTTTTTTCCGCCTTTCATTGCCTTCACTCTTAGGGGGAAGGCGTTTCCCTTTGTTAATTTTAATAATTTTCTACTAATCTTTTAAGAGTTTTAACCGCATTATCTGATAACAAATTATAATTAAAATCATCTGTATCAGTGTAAAACTCGTTATTAGTTGGGTTTCTGTGAATAGTTCTTAAAACTGCTTTTAAACTTTCTAAAATAATTTGATTTTCTAATTCTGTTTTCATTCTGTCCGCCTTTTATTTTTTGTGTTACCTTTGTAAATTCAAATTAAATAATATATAACCGCTTTTTATTCTTGGTTGCCTCAAGTCATTCAATTATCATTTACATTATTAATATAACATATTTATTTTAATTTGTCAAGTGGTTTTTATAATATTTTTTAGAAATTTTTTCTAAAAATGGCTAAAATATAATTATAGCTTGAAAAAATTCGTGTTTACAATTCTTAACAATTATAAGTTATTATATAATATATTATTATCCTTGCCTTTTATTAAATCTTTTGTATAATTAAATTATGGTATAATATATTTTTATTTTTTGGGGGGTTATGACTCGTAAAAAATTACCGAATGGATTAACACAACAACAGGAAGATTTTTGTAAATATTATGTTAATATAGGAATTGGTTATAATGCCTTAATTAAAGCATACCCAAACGCAAAAAACTGGAAGCGTAACAGCGTTGATTGTCAAGTTCAAAAATTATTAAATATGCCATTGATAAACCAAAGAATCTCCGAGCTAAACGAACAGAAAACAAGTGCACTAATGAACAGTACAAAATTAAACCAAAGAAAATTGCTTGAAAGTGCCTTGTATATCCTCGAAGATTGCCAACATACCCCCAGCCAATACGCAAACGCAATCAATGTTTTAAAGCTTTTATACAGTCAACAGGGAATGATGCCGAGCGCTAACAGCCAACAAATAAATATACAAGTAAATAATAATACAGTAGTCGGAGAAGTTACCGATTACTTAGACTTATAACCCAATAGCAATAAGCATTTACAGACAAGCCACTAGCAAGCTCGTAAAGGGCTTTTTTGATGTGTATAGGGGTAAACATAAAGATAAAATATTTTAAATTAAAATATTCATAACATATATTATCACTGTATGTCTAATAGACACATAAAAGGAGTGGGGTGACAAAAGAGGTAAAAACCCCTATGTCCGACTCCTCACAAAAATTTTTGGAAAAATTTAAGGTGTACCTCAAAAAATTTTGGCGAGAAAATTGGAGTGTACCTAGAAAAAAATAGTCTGCAGATTTGACGGTCAGACAGACTATTAACCTAATAAAAATACACCGTTATTTTAACATAAACTTAATAAGAAGGCAAGCGATTTGAGGACTGTTAGTAGCCTTGCTTGCTTGATGAGGATATTATAGATTATTTGTGTGGGGATGTCAAAAAAGTAAGTTTTGAAATATTAAGAAATGTAAACTTTCGTTTTCTATTCTTTTTTTCTTTATATATTATCTTTCTTTATACATGCTGTGGATTGATTTTTTTCAAAAAACGGAGCTGTTCGTGGATTTGTTTGTGGGTAAAATCGTCAAAATTAAGTCATAGTGCTTATTTTGTTTGTACGGTTGTTTGTATGGTTGTTTGTATGGTTGACTGACGAAAATCGCCGAAACATTTGTGAATACTAGCGTGTAGCGAAACCCTTTTATTGCGTTTCAGCGATTGGTATTGTCGTTATTGCGTTTCAGACGCATAAATTTTTAGCAATGTTTGACGAATTGTTTGTGGATTAAATTGGTAGAATGTAGTTATATCTTTATTTTTATTTGACAGAAATATTGCTTGACAAAAAATTTTTATTGATGTAGAATGAATTTGCAAAGTAAACAAAAGCTATTGAAAGATTTGAGCATTTATATTAAAATATAAATGTCGTTACTCATAAACTTTTTAGTTTACTTTGCAGGGTAACGGCATTTTTTTATGGAGAGAATATGGCAGAGGATAGAGGGTTTATAAAATTAAATCGGAAAATAACAGATAACTGGTTGTGGAACAATGAAAAATTTTCGAGAGGGCAAGCATGGGTTGATTTATTGCTTATTACTCAATATAAAGACGGTTTTTTTCGCAGTAAAAAGGGTCGTATTGATTATAAGAGAGGAGATTGTACTCTTTCTTTATCTGATTTGGCAAAAAGGTGGGGTTGGACAAGAGATAAAGTTAGAACTTTTTTAGAAGCATTGGAACAAGAGGAAATGATTAAAAGAACTATGGTGAAAAGTACATATTCTATCGTTACTGTGCTTAATTATGACAAATACCAAGGAAAAGAAAAAGGTTTTACTGCTAAAAATAATGATAAGAAAGACGATGATGGCTTTGATTATGACAGGCATTTGAGATTTTTGCTTGGTGATGAGTATGACGAATATATGGAAAACAAGAAGAAGGCACAAAATGGCTAGACTTTATGCAAAATTCGACGATAAAAATGACCCTAGAAGCGAAAAAGGTGCTTTCGAGGTTACTTTAGAGCGAGCAAAGGTTTTAAATAAGGAAGGTTATGGGATATTTTTTACTCCTAACGAGTTTAATGGTAGACGTAAAAAAGTAAATTTGTCAAAGATTAACTATTATATTGTTGATATTGACGAGGGTGGCAAGGAAAAGATATGGTCTGATATAGAAAAATTGGTTTTAAGACCGTCTGTTATCATTGAGAGCAAGCGTGGTTATCACTTATATTGGCGAGTTTCTGACGGTAGTACGCTTGAAACTTATGAAAAAATAGAGAATTGCATAATAGAAAAGTTAAATGGTGATAAAGGTGCGAAGGATGTATCAAGATTATTGCGTTATCCGAATTTTTATCACATGAAAGACCCTAAAAATCCGTTTTTGATAAAGTTGATAGAAAAAAATGACAATGTTTATAAGGAAAACGAGTTATATTTGTATTTTAAAGGTCGTGAAAAGAGATATAGACCGATAAGTTTGCAGAATATAAAGTTTAAGACATTAGATGATTTTGAAAGCAATGAACAGATGTTGAAATTCTTTGGTTTCAAGAGTAATACAAATGAACGACACAATGAATTATTGCGAAAAATCGGAATGATGAAGATACTGCAATATTCACAAGCGGACAGAGAAAAGGTTATTTGGTATATGAATACGCAATTTTATGAACCATTACCACAGTCTGAAGTGCAAATGATATTAAAAACAACGACAGGTGGTCGAAGATGACAGAGAGTAGATTACTTAAATATATGAGTGAAAACAAAAAAGTTGGAATTTTTGGTATCACTTATTTAGACGAAAAATTAAAAGGTATATTGAGGGGCGACTTAATTATCATTGGTGCTAGGTCAGGTGCTGGTAAATCAACATTATCAAATATTATTGCGACAGTAAATGCTCGTTTGGGTGTAAAAGTTGCGTTATTTTCACTTGAAAATTTTAAGGATGATAACTTTGTTGAAAAAGCATATTATGACTATATTAGGCGAATGAAAGATTATAGTATATCTTTAAGGGATTTTGCGAGCGGTGATTTTGATATATGTCGTGAGGCTTTAAACAAAGCTGAAGAATATGCAGAACAGTGTTATAAGGGAATAAATGTCATAAACAGACAAGTAAATTTTAGTATTGAGGACTTGAAAAATGGGATTATAGACCAAGTTAAGAACAAAGGTGTGAATTTAATTGTATTAGACCACTTGGATTATGTTGATAAATATGATAATGATACTGATTATACACACATGAACTCTTTGATGAAAACGATAAGAGAATTACAAGATGAGTATAAAGTGGCAGTTGTGGCTATTTCGCATTTGCGTAAGGCATACAATTCAAAGTTTTCTCCGATTATACCGAGTATTGATGAGTTTATCGGTTCAAGTAATAAGGTAAAAGAGGCGACTTGTGTAATAATGTTCGCACCTGATGATGAGGGTAATTACAAAATGGCAAAAGATAACACAGGTAAAAAGAGTACGTGGTGTTGTGTCCGTAAGTTGAGGATGGGCGGTATTGACAATAGAGCTGCAAAACTAATATTTAATACTAGAACAGGCGATTATGACAAGAATTATGAGTTATATAGCGTTGATTATGCAGGTACTAAAACTGAATTAATAGAAGAAAGGTAGGTAGGCATGGACAAACAAGAAAAATTAGAGCATAGATTGAGTTTGGAAGAACTTTATAAGTCTAAAATGGAAGAAGTAATGAAAAATCCAAAGGCTTGTAATGATAAGCGTTTTGAGTTATTAAAAGAAAAGTTAAAAGATTATTCGTATTGGGCTTTTGAGAATGAAGATGGTAGATTTGTTTTTACAGATAAAAGTGTGTTTTTTCAAAGCGAATTAGCAGATAAAAATTTTGAGAGATTTCCATTTTTTGAAAATTATTATTTTCATTTTAAGAAAAAATTTATAGACTATTCGGTTATAGGTTTTGACCATGAGTTTTTTATGCTTTTGTTGTTTGACAACAAACAAATTAAACCTTTAAGAGTAAATGGTTGTTTATGTGGTGATATTGTTGTCCATGATGATACAAAAGTTACCGATTTTCATTATACTTGCGGACATGCGGTAATAAATAACAAAAAGATTGAATTTGTAAAACCTTTTAAAGAAGATATTAAAGGCTATCAGTTACAAAAAATTAGTGGTAATAATTTTACGGGGTTGTACTAATGACACAGATAGAACTTTATTATACTTATAACCTTAAATACTTAAAATTAGGTGATTATGTACGATATTTTGAACAAGAGAGTATAGATGATATGCTTGCTTGTATTAAAAATCAAGAAACGCCTGTAAAAATTCGGACATTGAAGGAGTATTTGATACCTCATAAGTTGTCTGATAAGTCAAAAGTTATTTATACTTATGAAGAAATACAGGAAGAAAAGGTTTTTGATTATGACAAGGTACAATTTGATGCTGACGCAGATGTTAGTTATGCTTTATATCCTGTAAATGAGAAGTGGCATAATTTATTGGGTAAAGAAATTTATTTTTGCAAAGATAGAGCGATACAACTATTTTTGGTTAAAGACAGAGATGTTTGTACATTTCTATATGAAGATTGGCGAGAATTAAAGAAAAATGTACTAGAGAAGAACGAAATCGGTGAACTACTAACTTGTAAGATGTTTTTCACAGATGAGGAAATAGCGAATGACAACCTTGCTACACAGGAGGGGAGATGAAACAATTTTTTTATGAATGTATTGTTTATACTTTTGTAAGAGGATTAATACATAATTACAAATCTTCTTATAATTTGATACAGTTGAAAAGAGAATTAGATGAGTATAGCCATTGTTGGTTATATAAAATTTTAAAAATATTTATATAGAAAGCGAGGACTAATGAGCGAACTACGTCTTGGTGATACGAGAGAAATAATAAAGGAATATCCTGATGAGTTCTTTGATTGTGTGGTAAGTGATATTCCGTATAAAATTGCTACGGGTGGTAGTCGTATAGAGTTTAAGGGTAATGAAATGTCGGGTATTATGCGTAAAGTTTGTCCAAATGATAGATTAAAGAATAAATGGATAAAACAAGAGGATAGTGATACTGATATTTTGGTAAGAACTGGTAAACTATTTGCGAATAACGAGATAGAATTTCATGAATTTTTACCTGAATTATATAGAGTTTTAAAACAAGACACACATTGTTATTTGATGATTAATAGTAGAAATCTAATGGATTTGCAACAAGAAGCCGAAAAAGTTGGTTTTAAGTTTCAAAATTTATTAGTTTGGATAAAAAATACAGCTACCCCTAATCATTGTTATATGCAGGCTTGTGAATATATCCTTATGCTTCGTAAAGGACATGAAAGATATATAAATGATATGGGAACTAAAAATATATTTACTTATACTAATGTTATTGGAAATAAACTTCATCCTACGGAGAAACCTATTGACCTAATGCGAGATTTAATAATAAATTCTACCAATGAGGGCGATAAAGTCCTTGACCCATTTATGGGTAGTGGTAGTACATGTATTGCTTGCAAACAAACTAATCGTGAATATTATGGTATAGAAATAGATGAAAAATATTATGATATTGCTAAAAAGCGTATAGATAAAGAGTTTGTACCGAGAGTAAAAAGTGAGCAGATAAGTTTATTTTAACCACTTGACAAATAATTATTTGTATGGTAACATAAATTTTGTTAAAAGAAAGTGAGGTAATTATGTTAGTTTATTACAGTAGATTTACACCTAATTTAGAAAACGGTGAGAATGTATCCTTTAACAAAGGAGAAGTAGTTGATTATCGTTTAAGGAATGGGCAAGAATTGAAAATTACTATTGATAGTGATTTAATGAAACAAAAAATTGATGGCGAAGATTGTTATGGTTATGAGTCTGTTTTTCATGATGATAATAAAAGATATTTTGCTCTATCAAAACAAATTATTAATTGGGAAGGGAAGGTGCAAGAATAGTATGTACAAACTAACAGTCAAAGATAGTGTATTTACAATACCGAAAGAGAACATTGGCTTGTTAGCCTTTACAAAAGCACAGGATATGGGTGCGGTGATTGACCCGAATGATAAAGAAATGGCTATCAGATTTTTAGAGAAGATAGGGATTGAGGTAGAGGTACTTGACAAATAATTATATGTCGTGTAGAATATACTCAAAGGAGGTAAAAAGAGATGAAACAACCAAAGCGTAGTGGTAGGCTGTTGGCTGATGTAGGAGAGGAAAGAAAACAATTATTGTATTTAAAACTATTGCAAAAAAACAAAACTTTTCGTGATTGGCTAATAGAACAAATAGATAAGTTTTTAGAAAGAAAGTGAGGTAAAGAATGAGTTTAATTATCAAGAAAAACGACATAGAGGTTAGTAAAAACCTGTTTATTTTATTGTATGGTTGTCCTGCAAGTTTTAAGACAACTACTGCAATATCAGCAAGTAAACCACTGCTCGTGGACTTGGAACGAGGTGTCCAAAGGGTCAATAGAGAGTGGCAATGTGATACGGTGCAACCTGAAACATATAGTCAGTTGTTGGAAGTATTGGAAAAAGAAGATTTAAGTGCTTATGATAGTTTAATTTTTGATACCCTATTGGCATTGAATGATTTATGTATGGATGAGATATTAAAAACTCAACCAACATTAGTTCAAAAAGACGGTTCACCGTCGTTGAAGGCTTATGGACAAGCAAAGATTAAGTTTAAAGCATTAGTTGAAAAACTTGCTTCAATGAATAAAACAATTATCTTTGTTGCACACTCTATTGAACAAAAGAACCAAGACGAGATTGAAATTCGTACAGATAGTTCCTCAAGTGCAATAAGAGAGATAACGAAAAAACTTGATGTAATGGCATATATATCCGTTGTTGGTAACAAGAAGTTTATGAATTTCAAACCGACAAGCCGTTATTATGCTAAACCAATTCAAGGTGTGCCAGACCAAATAGAAATACCTGTGTTAGAAGAAGGTCAAGCAAATACATTCTTGCAAGATAAGGTTATTAACCCTGCTATTGAATATCGTAAAAAAGGTGCGGTAAAGAAAGCAAGTTATGACGATATTTTGAAACAGGCTCGTAAAATCATAGCCGATAAAGGTGTTACCGAAGAAAGCAAAGCTGAATTGCGAAAACTTGACAAAATCAACGACAGTCAAGAACAAATAAAAAATATGATTGACGAGTGGAATAAGGCTCATGCAACGAAGTAAATTCTATGTAACCCCAACGCTTCTCAATGCTTTTACAAACGGCTACGATAGTTTGATACCGTCAATAAAGCGAGAGGAACGAGAAGTTACAGAAGCTATGGAACTCGGAAATCAGTTTGAGCAGAGAGTTGTAAATGGTGAAGTAGAAGAATTAAAACCGTTATTAGACGGTGCTTTATACCAAACATTCTTATATAGACCTATTGATGAATATATCGGAATACTTGGTTTTAGCGATTTTATTAAATACGACACCATTTACGACACGAAGTTCAAAAAGTCCTACGAGTTAGGCGATTACAAAAAATCAACTCAAAACCTTTGTTATTGCTATTGTGCCGATGTGGAAAAGTTTGAATACATTATTGGCGTATCGGACAATATTTATTACGAGGGTTACACAAGAGATGATAAAAAGTTATTCTCAATAGTAAAACAGTTTTTGAGTTATCTTGATTTAATGGGATTACGAGAAACTTTTGAGAAGAATTACAGTACAGATAGGTACAAAGAACAAATAGATAAATATTACAGTTGGTAATGATAGCACATTGACAAATTAATTTATTTTTGTTATGATTTTAGCGAACGCTAAACAAAAAGATTTTATCATTAATGATAACCCTTCTGTTTATTAGCGTTCACAGAGGGGTTTTCATTTTATAAGGAGAACGCTAAAATGGGTAACATTAAAGATTTAACAGGGCAGACATTTGGAAAGTTAATTGTTATTAAGTATGTTTATACAAAAAATCATTTTTTATATTGGCTATGTAAATGCGATTGTGGTAATGAAAAGATATGTTGTGGTCATGAATTAAAAAATGGTAACATAAAATCTTGTGGTTGTTTAAAAAAGAGTCGTAAGCAAGATATTGGTAATGATAAGCGTTTGTATAATGTTTGGAATACTATAAGACATAGATGTTATAATCCCAAACGCAATAGTTATCATCTTTATGGTGGAAAAGGAATTGGTTTGTGTGATGAATGGCAAAATGGTTTTTCAGCATTTAGGGATTGGGCATTAGATAACGGTTATGATGAAACAGCAAAACGAGGTGAATGTACGATAGACAGAATTGATAACAACAAAGACTATTCACCTGATAATTGTAGGTGGACTAATATGAAAATTCAATGTAATAATCGCAGCGATAATCGGTTAATTGAATATAACGGTTGTGTTCATACTTTGTCAGAATGGGCAAATGTTTTAAATGTTAATAAAAATTCTTTAAATAACAGAATAAATAATTTGAAATGGAGTATAGAAAAATCATTTACAACACCAATAAAAAGTAGAAATAATAATAAGAAAAAGGAGAACAAAAATTATGATTATTAAATTTACAGACATTGAAGAAAATGTAAAACCGCAGAAAGAGTACAAAGAAGGTCGTTATGTTGTTAGGATTACAAAGGCAGTTGAGGAAGCACCTGTTGGTAAAACACCGTATTTAGAAGTTACTTTTGAAACTACCGAAGATAATATTTTTTCTGTTAAGAAAAGATTTTATCAATCACCAAAAGCATTAAGTATATTGCTAAACTTATTGTCTGCTTGTGGCTTGTATGATAGCAATAGTAAAGATGATTTAGAGTTAAATCCTGATGATTTAGTTGGTTGCACACTTGATGTTGAGTTTAAAAAAGGTGAAGAAACTTCTGACGGAAAACGCTATCTTGAATTCGTTGCATGGAGTGCAAAGGCAGTAAATTCTACAACTACTAAAAAATCAGTTGTTCAAAAATCAGAACCAAAAGTGGAAGTGGTAGAAGAAGAAACGGATGTTCCGTTCTAATTAATACAATCAATCGGTTGGCAGTTCAACACTGCCACCGATTTTTAGAGAATGTGAGGTAAAAATGGATATTGATAATCTTTCTGAATACTTAAATATTGATAAATCAAAAATTGTAGAAGCTGCTTATGAATTAACTTGTGCATTAAAGCAACAACAAACCTATGTTAATCTTTCAACAATTCCTACGGATGTTTTAAAAGATTTTTATTCAAGAATTGCAAAAGAGTTATGCAAAAGAGAAAGAAAAGATAATAATGACAAACTTAATCAAATAAAAAAAATGACAAAAGGATTATGTATTTGTCGTGAGGGTGATACTTATTATCCACATAATAATACTTCAAAACAAGATTGTTATGAAATTTTGCAAAAGATACAGATGTTGTTTGTTGATTAGGTGAGGTATTATGATTAAACTTTATCCTCACCAAGAGAAAGCATTAGAAATGGCAAAGCCATTTAAAAAAGTGTTGCTATCACTTGATTTAGGGCTTGGTAAGACTTTTGTATGTACAGAGAAGATGAAAACCATACCATTCAAATATGCACTTGTTGTAGTACCGAAGTCATTAGTAAATCAATGGTGTAAGCATATAGATACTCACTACCCTCAATGGAATTGGATAGACTTTACTGCCAAAAAGCGTAAACCTATTGATAAGGAACGACCCAATGTTGTTATCGTAAACTATGACTTGATTTTTAGACGACCTGAATTGCAGAATTTGTATCACTACGATAAGAATTGGGTGTTGGTATTGGATGAAGCTGTTGCAATAAGTAATCCGTCAGCAAAGCGAACTAAAACTATTATGAAGATGAAGTGTGATAACTTGATAATGCTTAGTGGAAGTGTGAGTAAAGGACATGCAGAAAATCTTTATACATTAACTAAAATGTTAGGATGGGCTATTGATAAGAAAACTTTTTGGGATAATTTTATTATTACAAAAGAATGGCAAAATCCTTCTATGAGATTTCCTGTCAAAATCATCATTGGGTATAAACGACAAGATGAGTTAAAACAAAAGATGAGAGAATTAGGTACAATCTTTATGCGAGCAGAGGACAGTATAAGCCTTCCTGAGCAGACTTTTATAGATTTTGGTGTAAATATATCTAAAGAGTACAAAAGTTTCAAGAAAAGCCGTATAATCGTCTTAGAAAACGGAAAAGAATTAGTGGGTGATTGTTCGTTGTCTATGCTCTTATGTGAACGCTTATTATGTGGTGCTTATAGTAAAGATAAAATCAATGCTCTTCGTGATTTATTAGAAAGTACCGATAAACGTATTATTGTATTCTATAACTTTTGGGAAGAATATGATAGGTTGGTTGAAGTTGTAAAAGATTTGAACAAACCTTTATCGGAGGTGAATGGTCGTACTCGTGATTTAGAAAACTACGAAAACTGTGATGATAGTGTAACTTTAGTTAATTTTTTTGCAGGTTCGTCAGGTTTAAATTTGCAGAAGGCTAATATAATGGTTTATTTTACACCGCCTTTGAGCGCAGAACATTATGTTCAGAGTATTAAAAGAATACACCGTATCGGAACGACTAAACCATGTGTGTATTATCGTATGATTTGCGAAAATAGTGTTGAAGAAAAAATCTATGAGTCTTTGAAAAAGGGTAAAGATTTTATAGATTATTTGTATCAGGAGTAAGTATGGCACGAGAGAAATTATTTGAGAATAAAGTCAAGAAGTTTTTAATAGATAAGGGTTGTTGGGTAGTCAAATTCTGGGGAAATATGATGACTAAAAATGGAACTCCAGACCTATTGGGTGTATGTAATGGTAGGTTTTTAGGGTTGGAAATAAAGAGTGAAACAGGTAAGCCGTCTGCATTACAGTTACATAACATTAAAAAAATTCAAGAATGTGGGGGTTATGCTAGAGTTTTATATCCAAAGGATTTTGACGATTTCAAGCAAGACATAGAGAAGATTATGGAGGGTAAATGGACATAACCGAAGAAGTAAAAGAGAGTATGGACACTTTTAGAGTTATCCCCGAAGGCAAAAAATACGATGAGGGCAAAAACCGTATGGGGCTAATGTGCGAGAACTTTAGCAGAGCTTTATGGGAAGTGGCTAAAGTAAGTACATTCGGTGCAAACAAATACGGTGTAAATTCATGGCAAAATTTAAGTAACCCAAAAGAAAGATATTTAGACGCTTTATGTCGTCATTTGTTTAAGCATTTACAAGGCGAGAAAGTAGATGACGAAAGTGGATTGTTACATTTACAGCACATGTGTTGGAACGCACTTGCGTTGTTAGAGTTTGAGTTGAAAGAAAGCGAGGAAGAAAATGAAAATTAACAAAGACAAAAATTATTCAGTAAGTGGGAAAGTGTTAGATATAATCCAAAATCTTGAATATTTATATAATGTTCCTAATTTGGTTGTTGAAGGCAATTTAACTATTGATGAAATGAAGATGATACAACCACAAAGTCAAATGTGTATTAGTGGTGGTGCTGGTGCTATTAAAACCATTCCTTTACAAGTCGATAAAATACATTATCTTGTAGGACAACTTATTGCTACATATAATAGTCAATGTTGGGAGGAACTCTAATGGCAGGTAAAAAGACAGGGCTTTACTTATCACCTATTGCGGAAGAAATAGTAAATAAAGTGGCTGAAAAGTACGGTTATACTAAAACATCGAATGTTATCAATTTTATAGTGTTAGAATACGATAAATTAATCAAGCAAGAATCAAAGCAAGAAGTTGTAGAAAAACCTGTGGAAGAAAAAGTTAAGAGCAGTCTTAGTGATTGGTTTGTTAGTGAGGATAACCCTTCATAGTGCTAGAATGGGGTTATGGTGGAAGAAAGACTTGACTTTTTGGTGATTTTTTAGTAGAATTTTATAGGCGATAGGTTCGCTACCGATAAGCATACGTTCTGGGTATGTTTCGCCTATTTTATTAGACCAGATACAATTCGACAGAGGAGTTGGCTTATGCAAGAACAAGAAATTTGGAAAGATGTAGTAGGGTATGAAGGACTTTATCAAGTGAGTAATCTTGGTAGAGTAAAAAGTTTGGATAGAGATGTAATTACTCACCATGCTGACGGTAGAGGGAATGTTGTTACACATAGAAAAGGCATTATGAAGAAAATTTGGTTATATAAAACAGGTTATTTATATACTGAATTGTGTAAAGATGATGTTAAAAAGAAACATAAAATACACAGATTAGTAGCAATGGCTTTTATTGAAAATCCTAATCCCGAAAAGTATGACATTATAAATCATATTGACGGCAATCCACTAAATAATAATGTTTCAAATTTGGAATGGATTGACAATAGAGGTAATCAAATACATGCAATAGAAACAGGTTTGAATAAATATGTTGGTACAAATTCTTATTGGAGTAAACTAACAGAGGCACAAGTAAAATTTATCAGAGAAAATTATAAACCAAGAGGAGAATATAATTTTTGCACTATGGCTAAAATGTTTGGGGTAACACCAAATACTATTCAAAATGTTATACGAGGAAAAACTTATTATTTGGTAAAATAGCGATATGGTTGAAAAACAGGTAGAAGAACAAAAATCACATTTGACAGAGAAACAAAAAAATTTGCTTGATAGGGTAAAGAACAAAGCACACTTAATTGGGCATTTAGTCGGTTTTCACAAGTTAAATGAGTTACATGCGGAGTGGATAAGAAATTTTTGGAAAAAACGTAGAACTACTTATGTTTTAAAGAGTCATCGTGGCTCTTATAAATCAACAGCCATAACACTTTTCATTGCGTTAATAGTTGTATTTCGACCACAAGAAACAGTTATTTTCTTGCGTAAAACCGATAACGATGTTAAAGAAATTATATCTAATGTTAGTAAGATTTTAAAATCAGATGTGTTTCAAGCGTTTTCTCAAATAATGTATGGACATGGTTATCGTTTAACTAAAGATACTGCATTTGAAGTTAGTACGACATTAAAAACAGGTTTAGGTGGCGGCTCACAAGTATTAGGAATAGGTATTAAAGGTTCTTTGACAGGTAAACACGCTGATTGGATAATAGTTGACGATATTGCAAACCGCAAGGATAAAGACAGCAGGGCTGAACGAGAGTTTACAAAAGCCGTATGGCAAGAATTACAGAATGTTAAAAACCCCGAAGGGCGCTCTATTGCTATCGGGACGGTATGGCATGTGGACGATGTGTTCTCTATGATGCCGAAAGCAGATATTTATACTTGCTATGAAACAGGTCTTTTGACTAATGAACAAATAGATGAAATCAAGCGTACAATGACACCTTCATTGTTTGCTGCTAACTATGAACTTAAATTTATAGCGGACGAGGACGCTATATTTACTGATTATCAAACTCTTTATGATAAAGATTTAGAGAATGGTTTAACAGGTGCAGAGTTGATAAAAGACGGTGTGTGTCATGTAGATGCTGGTTATTTTGGTGGTGATACGACCGCCTTTACTATTTTGAAAAAGTTGGCAGACGGTCGGTATTTGGTGTTCGGTAAAATGTGGAAACGACACGTTCAAGCCTGTATGAGTGACATTTTAAAGTTAAAGGAAAAATATAGGGCAGGTTCATTATATCTTGAAACTAATGGTGATAAAGGTTATTTGGCAAAAGAATTTCGTGAACAAGGAGTTAGGTGCTTGACTTATCATGAAAAAAGAAATAAACACGAAAAGATAACCAATGTATTATTACCTATTTGGAATAAAATTTATTTTATTGAAGATACTGATGAAAATTATATAAATCAAATTATGGATTACAACGAAACGGCAGACCATGATGATTGTGCGGACGGACTTGCTTCCATTATATACCGCTACGATGGTTTTAAAACAAGTGCAATTAGTGGACTTAAAATATAGTAGGGTATAATAAAAGTATGAAAAAATATGTAATCGCAAATGATACAATAATAAATGAACAAAATGTTCAATTATGGATAGACGATTTTATTGGGAATATACAACCTCATTTATTATATTTGGATAGTTTTTATCAAGGAAAAGATGATATAAAAAAATATCCTTATGAGGTTCATAGAATAGATAATAGCGTACATGTTAATTTGGCTTATATGACAGTACAAAATGTCGTGTCATATTGTTTTGGTAAAGTTCCTACCCAAGATTACAAACCTGAATTTGAACATTCTAAATATATTGAAGAATTAAAGTATGAAAATAAAGAAAAAACCGAAGATAAAGCAATAGAATGTGCTTGTTCTAAATTTGGTTTGGCTTATGAATATATTGGAGTAAGAGAAGTAAAGGGTGAAAAAAGACCTTTTTACAAGTGTTTAGATGCGTTAAATTCTTTTATGGTTACCGATGATAGCATTTTAGAAGAAAAGGTTTGTTATATAACATACACTCTTGTTAAACCAAAAGATGAACAACAATATAAAAAAGGTTTTATTTATTTAAAAGGCGAAATTATAGGCTTTGAATATAAAGGCTCAAGAGTTGTTTTTACTTCTCGAGAAGATAATACAGCATATCCTGATAAACTTCCTGTTGTTTTGTATAAAAACAATGATGAAATGTTTGGCGATTACGAAATGGCGACTGAAGTTTTAACAGCATATAGCAAACTTTATTCTATTTCATTAGATGATAGTGAAGGTATTTGTAATGCTCTGTTATTGTTCTATAATACAGATTTACCTGAAGATGAAAAAGAACGTTTAAATCGGACAAGAGTTGCTGCTTTACAAGGTGAAAATGCTAAAGCAGAATATATTTATAAAAAATTAGATAGCACTTCGTTTGAAAAGTTAAAAGACGGTTTGCGTGCAGAGTTTTATTCAATTACAAGTCTGTGCGACATGTCGGACGTGACCGCATACAATAAGAGTTCAGCAAGTATTCTTTATAAATTAGTCGGAATGGAGAATATACGTGTAAATAAGTCCGCATATTTTGAAGAAGGGATGAGAGAACGTTGGGATATTATTTCTTCTTATGTTGCTAATCCATTTGAAATAAATTTTGGAGATATGACTTATACCTTCTATAATAATTTGCCAACTAATATTGATAATGATTTGACTATTATGAGTTTAATAGAAAAAGGCGGATTGAGTTTACAAACAGGTTTGAAACTTATGATGTCGGTAGAGGATGCTGAAGGTGAGTATAAACGTATATTACAAGAAAAACGCCAAGCGGTATTTGATACAATAGAGAGTTTAAGAGAGCCTGTCGTAGCAAATGAAGATAACTTGACAGAAATAGAGGTTTAGTATATAATGTAGTCATGGGCTACAAAATGTACTTAATAAACGTATCGAAAGATACCCTTTTATCACTTGTAGCCCAATGATAAGAGGGTATTTTCGTGGAGGGCTACAATATGATAGAAGTAAAATGTTCAAATCCTGATTGTGACAAAACGGTTAAAATTTATCCGTATAGGTTAAAAGAAACTAAAAACTTTTTCTGTTCAAAAGAGTGTAGGACAAAGTTTAATAGCAGACCGAGAAAACCACAAATTACTGTAAAGTGTGATTTAGAGGGTTGTGAAAATACTGTAACTATGACAGAAAATGAATTTAAGCAAAGTAAACATCATTTTTGCAGTAAGAAATGTCATGATGAGTTTAAGAAAAATAGGGTAACGCTTACTTGTGATTATTGCGGTAGAAAGTATGAAGTACCAATGAATAGGATGTTAAGACAGCAAGAAAATCATTTTTGTTGTGTTGAACACCATAATTTATTTATGTCGCAAAAGATAAAAACAAAATGTGATTATTGCGGTAGAGAATACGAGTTAGCACCAAATAGGTATAACCGTTCACAAAGACACTTCTGTTGTCCCGAACATGCAAAATTAGGATTAAAAACAAATCGTTACGAGTTATTTGATGATTATGCAGAATTGATTATTACAAGTAAAACTTATGGTGAAATAAGGGTAAAAATAGACAAAGATGATGTTGAGAAATGTAAAGAACTTACTTGGATAATTAGTCATAATAAAAGGTTACATTCTTGGTATGTTCAAAATAATACTTGGACTAATGGTGTTTGCAAAACATTACCATTACATAGGTATTTAATGGAATGTCCTGACGGAATGGAAATAGACCATATCAATAGACAAACATTAGATAATCGTAAATGTAATTTGCAAGTTGTTACAAGGGAACAGAATGTTGAAAATCGTGGAGTAACAAGGCGAAGTACGACAGGTGTTTTGAATGTCTATAAATATGGTAAAAAATATCAAGTCGGTGTAACTAAAAATGGTGTACGACATACTGTTTTGGGTATTGAAACTATTGAGGAAGCTAAAGAAATTGCTAAAAAGTTGCGAAATAGTTTAATGACTAATAATGTAGATGATAGGGTTGAGGGGGCATAATCCCCCCCCCTTGACAAATAAATATTTGTCGTGTATGATGGTGGTGAAAGTGAGGTGTGAACTATGATGCTCATAATATGCGATAAATCGCCTGATAAAGCAGTAGATTGGCTTGTGGAGAATACTGATAAAAGGTTCTGTTGGAAACAGTTGTTAGAGTTATGCCAATTACTTGCAAGTGCGGGTATAACTGATAAGATGGACGCTTTGAGCAGAGGTAAAGAAATTCAGAGGTGGATAGCTGAACATAAAAATTGGGTATATTCTTATTTGGTTTGTTTGGTAAATTGGGCGAAAAAGAATATAAAAATGTCTATGGCTACCGTTTATAAAATAGATAACATTATGTTTGACTTATTCAAAGTTGCTACTGACTTTAAAAAAACCAAGACTGCCATTTGGCGATACTCAAAGGAGTATGAGAGTGAGTATCCGACAAATAGCGAGTTGCCGATTGAGGTGGTTTGCGAATTGTATAAAACCTATTTGCGTGAGTTCAAAGGGTTGGGAAAGAAGGAGGTTTGTTAATGAAACTAAACTGGGACAGATACAATGCAAATTTGAATAGTTGGGGTATATATGATGCATATCATGGACTTTGTAGCGATTTAACGCAAGACGTAACTTTTACCAGAGACAAAAAGTGTTTTAAACATTATCGTGAATTTGGTATTTTTTATCAGATATATGAAGAATGTGATTTTTATGATTTTCATAAGATTAGAAACTTTGTAAGGAAATGGAATAAAGAACATGATAAATTTAATCAGATTGCATTATGGAAAAGTAAAAGAGAAATAATTTAAGGAGAAATAAATGTTTAACGACAGCGACAACGGACAGACGCAGTATTGTGAGGAATGTCAAAAATGGGCAGAGAAGTGTGAGAAGTTGGAAGAAACTTTAAAATCAGTAAGAGGATATTTTATTGTATTAGAAAATATTATTCCTGTTGAAATGTTGGCAGAAGGCAGTGGTGTTTTCGGTGCGATAAATGATGCAAAGAAAGAGATAGATGAGGTGATATAATGCTAACTTTTAATCTAAAAAAACAATGGTTTGACAAAATCAAGAGTGGCGAAAAAATGCACGAGTATCGGGAAGTTAAGCCGTATTGGGCAGATAGATTAACAGGCGTAGAAGTACCTTTATGTTTAAATAGAGCGGATTATTGTCATTTTATTTATGGTTATGATAAGCGTTTTGAAACTTTTGATATAGAACAATGTAATTTTTATTGTCTTTTCGCATGCGGTTATCCCAAAAGGGATGACAAAGATAAGTGGTTAAAAGCAAAGATAAAGAATATATCTATTATCAATGGCAAAAACACAGACCTTGCGGTTGATAAAGATGTTTATGATATTGAGTTTGAGTTGATAGGAGAGAAAGAAAATGTTTGTAAAGATTGAGAATTATTATCATGATGTACTACCTCTAATTATAAATATTGATTGTATTAGTACGATATGTCCTATTTTAGAAGTTTCAAACAATCAAACTGTTTGTAATGGCTATCAGTTGACATTAGATAATAATAGAATATTTAATCTTAATGATAAGCAATATAGAGAGCTTTGTGAAATACTAACAAAACGGTTATAATTGAATTATGGCTAATAACGAAATTAAAGACATTTATGACGATATAAAACAGTATGTAAATGATGATACTGACCTTACTGAAGATTATATGGATAAAATTAATCGTCATTTTTATACATATCTTAAAAATCCTAACGACAAGCAAGAAGAAACTTTTAAGAGATTGAGAGATGCTTTGATAATTATGTGGCTTGCTGATTTGTTTAAAAGGGCTACAAAGCAAGCATTAAGACAAGTTGCCATTGGTGTTAATTTTGGTAAGCAAGCATTAAAGCAAGCAGATATAAAAAAAATAATAAGTAAAACTATTACAAACGATAAAATCAAACAAATGGTTCAAGCTCATGTCGATAAAGCATTAACTGAAATGACTTATGTATCTAATGGTATTAAAGTTAATTCTGATAGAGCAATAAGTAGTATAAAAAGTAATTTTGATAAAACAAAAAAAGTTATTAGTACAGAATTAATGGCAGAATTTTCAGAGTATGGCATAACCTATTATGAGGATAGAAATGGTCGCAGACAAGATATGTCTTATTATGTAAATCGTAAAGTTACTCATTTATTAATAAATGCTTTTCGTGATAGTTATATTGCTGAAATGATTAGGAATGGTGTTGAGTATGCAATCGTCAGAAGATTACCTACTACTGCTATAGAGTGTGATGCGTGTAAACCATACGATAATCAGATTTTGGCTTTTTATGATAATGATTTAGGTTATGAAACTGTTGCGGAAGCAAGAATGAATGGACTTTATCATTTTACTTGTTGGCATTATTTAGAGCCTATTGACATACCTGAAGAAAAGAGTGATGGTATAGAACATAGTGAGTTAAATAAAAAAGTTTATGCTAAGAAAAAAGAAAAAGGTATAGAAGAAGGTTTATTTAGTTAAATAATTTTCAGAGGAGATAACGGGAATTTAAGACGGCATATAGCCGTCTTTTTTATTGCCCGTTTGAAAGTGTGGTATATAAAGAATTATGAGGACTAATCCATCAGTTAATCGGGTTATGTATGTTATCCAACAGTAAAAAAGGAGAAAAATTTATGGCAGACGAACAAAACTTAGAAACTCAAAATCAAGGTTTAGACAATGGTAATGGCGAAGGACAAGGACAAGATGTTCCACCTAAAACTTATACCCAAGAAGAATTAGACGCCTTGTTAAAAGACGCTGAAGCTAAGGGGTATGGTAAAGGAAAATTCGATACCAATGCTAAATGGGAAAAAACTGCTAAAGAACGTGAAAAAAAAGCAAAAGAGGATGCTGAAAAGCAAGCTGCTTTTGAAAAAATGTCTGATTTACAAAAGGCAGAAACAAGAGCAACTGAAGCTGAAACAGAACTTCAAGCATTAAAAGATGAGTTGGCTTTGAATACACAAAAAGAAGAAACTCGTAAGTTAATGAAAGAAAAAGACCTCTCTGATGTATTCTTAAATGCAATATTAGTTCCTAAAGACGCAGAAGCAACCTTGAATAATATAATAGAAGTAAAGGCTTTGTTTGATGCCGAAGTGCAAAAAGCCGTAGAGGGCAGAATAAAGACACACACCCCGAAACAAAATACTGTATCTGATGATGGTGAATTTAGTCTTGATATGGCTCGTAAGGCTCTAAAACTAAAATAGTTATAATTAAATTGAAGGAGTAAAAAATTATGGCAAATGACATTAAATTAGTAACCAAGTATTTACCACTTCTTGACGAAGTTTACAAAGTAAATGCTAGAACAGCGATTTTAGACGCTGACGCTTCTATGGTTAGAGAAACCGAAGATGCTAATGTAGTTAAAATCAACAAAGTTGATATGGATGGTTTAGGCAACTATTCTAAAACAACTGGTTATCCTGTTGGCTCTATCAACTCTGATTGGGAAACATGGACATTCTCTAATGACAGAGGTAGAAGATTTAACCTTGATAAAATGGACAACCTTGAGAATTTGGGGATGGCTTTCTTAGGCATGACAGGTCAGTTCTTGAGAACCAAAGTTATTCCTGAAAAAGATGCTTATACTATTGCTGCTATCGCAAGTGCAACTGGTGTAACTTCAAAAACAGAGTCTTTGACTTCCGCTAATACAAAACAATCTATTGAAGGTTCTATTGCTGCATTAGGCGAAAAAGAAGTTGATGAAGGTAATATGGTTATCTTCTGTACACCAACTGTTAAAGGTGCATTAGAAGCACAATTAACAAGAAGTTTATCAAGTGGTGAAACTGAATACGGACAAAAACTTAACTACTTCAACGATATTCCGTTGATTACAATTCCGCAAACTCGTTTCTACAACGCTATTGACCTTCTTGACGGTACTTCTTCTGGTGAAACAGCAGGTGGTTATAAAAAACACGTTTCAACTGGTGCAACTGGGGATGCAGACGGTGTAAACTTGAACTACATAATTATGGATAGAGCAGCAGCAGTTTCTATTCAAAAGAACGCAGTTACACAAATTTTTGCACCCGAAGTAAACCAACTTCATGACGGTTGGACATTTAACTATCGTTTCTACTATGATGTATTTACATTTGAAAACAAAATTCCTGGAATTATTGTTTCTAAAGCAAATTCATAGTTGATACAAAGGTGTTAGGGCATACTTGTAAAAAGGTATGCCCTTTTATAACTAAAATATAAGGAGAAAAACAATGCGTATAAAACGTGGTGGAATTTTTAAAAATATTCCTTCTAACGAATTTGGTATTTATCAAAAAGCAGGTTGGGATAAGGTAATTGCAGAACCCCTACCAAAACTTGAAGACGTTAAGGTAGAACCTAAAATCAAAGACGAACCAACAGAAGAAGTTATTGACGAAGAACCGATTAAAGAGGTTGCACAACCTGTTGATGAAATCGTTGATGAAATGCCTAAATCAAAGAAGAATAGAAGAAAATAGCTTTAAAACGACAGTCCCAAAGGTGAGTGGATGACTTCACTCGTTACGAATGTAATTTTTAGCCGATTGCATGGGCTGTCGTTTTAGTGTGTAAAATAAATATATGAAGATTACTAAAAATGGCATAACGAGAACAATAGATAGCAAAGACTGGGGTTACTATCAACAACAAGGTTGGCGTAAGTCAGGTTGTAGTGAACCACAGCCTAGTCAAGAGGGTTTGTATGTAGTTGATGACTATACAATTTCTCGATTGGATAATACGGAATATCCCACTCACTAGCCACAGACGGGTTGCACTGAAACAGATTTAATAGTTTTTTATAACGGTATAAGTATTCTTTTGCTTGCTTTGCACAATTAATAGGCACTTCTTTTTTATTTACAACACCATGCCAATGTGTGAATGGTTTGTTATCTTCTGCTAAATCAACTCCTACAAGATAGACATTTTTATAGCTACGCAGATAAGCAAAATTAACAGCAGATGAGCAAGTATAAAGGCAAAAACCGACTAATTTATCTTCATTACTGATAATATCGAACTTCCACTTCCAACCTGTTGTTTCGTGGATAAACTCTGTTTTTGGGGCAAGAAAGACTGGGTTTAATCCCTGTTTGAGTACGGCTTGGACTTCTTCTTGTGTGTGGACTGCTCTAAACCCATTGTCATGGGCAATTAAGTATTTAATTGGTACATTAAGTGGAGGGCGGTTTATCGCTAAAATATCAAATCTTTCTGTATCAATTCTTGTTAAATCTATTGTGTTGAGGAACGGACTGCCCCCTGCGATTACTAAATCTTTCATATTATAATTTTACTATGATTAATATAGTTTATGCTCATGACGGTCGCCTCAACAACCTATTAGAAAAGTCAAAGGACAGTTTCTTAAAATATAACGACAATGTAGTTTTCTATGAGATTACAGAAGATAAACATAATTTACTAAGAGATTTTACATCTGATTTATGTGGGTTTAACCATGTAACAAAAAGTTGCTTTTTGAGGTTACTTATTCCAAAAGTATTTCCTAACCTTGACCGAGCCTTGTATGTTGATTGCGATACATTGTGTCTATCCGATATTAGCGAATTATATAATGCAGATTTTGAGAATAATTACATTATGGCTTCAAGAGGTTATTTTTATTCCGATTATCAAGCAAAAGAGTTAGGAATACCGTACTATATAAATTCGGGTATGCTTATGTTCAATATACCTTTAATGAACAAAGAGGATTATTTTCAGCAAATAAAAGAGAATTGGCGTGGGGCAATAGGAAAACAAGAGCCCTTTAGTGCAGATGAAACAATAATAAATTGGTGCTTTCACGATAAGATTAAGTTAGTCAATGAGAAATGGAACTATTGTTATAACAGGGAGTATGGGAATAGGGCGGTAAATAATCCACGAATTTTGCATTTTGTAGGGTATGATAAGAGTGCTATGTTGCATTATTCTTATATTTAATATAAAATAAGTGTGTGAGATAGGTCAGTACAACCGAAAAGGTGCTTACTCAACACCCTTCTCACATTATATAGTTGAGTTTAGCAATAGGAGTATTGTTTTTATGGCAATAGGAAAATTTGAAGATTTAACAGGGCAGAAGTTTGGGAAATTAACTGTTATTGCAAGAGCCGAAAATCATGTTCAACCAAGTGGAAAACATTATGTACAATGGCTTTGTAGATGTGAATGTGGTAACGAGGTCGTAGTAAGAGCGGCGAATTTAAAAAAGGGGCATACACGTAGTTGTGGTTGTTTAATAAAAGAAACAAATTCTACACATGGTTTGAAAAAGACAAGATTATATGTGGTATGGCGAGATATTAAAATTAGATGTTATAATCCAAATGCCCGTAATTTTAAAGATTATGGGGCAAAAGGCGTTACTGTCTGTGATGAATGGAAAAACGATTTTAAAGCGTTTTACGATTGGGCTATAAGTAATGGTTATAATAAAGACGCTAAAAGGGGAGAATGTACAATAGATAGAATAGACAATAATAGTGGGTATTGCCCTCAAAACTGTCGTTGGGTTGATAATTTAGCCCAACAAAATAATAGGACAAATAATCGTTTTTTAACGCATAAAGGTAAAACGCACACAGTAGCGGAATGGAGTAGGATATTAAATATCCCTTCACATGTTCTATATGCAAGGTTATATAGTGGTTGGTCTGTTGAAAAAACTTTAACAACTCCATTAAAAAGGAATAAGTAGTTTGTTATAATATATTTATGACAAAAACTTTAACAATAAATGGTATTACTTATTATACTTACGCAAATTTAGACGACGCAAATGTTTATAATAACGCTATTGTCGGAAGTTCTTGGAGTACATTAGATGAAATAACGCAGTCACAATATCTCATTATGGCGACGAGAAAAATTGACTCATATAACTATACGGGTAGTAAAGTAAGTGAAAATCAAGAACTTAAATTCCCTCGCATTATGGCAAGTGGTAAGGTTAGCGATGATGAAGTATTAACTAACTTATGTTGTCAAATTGCAACATATTATTACACCAATGGCGGTTCAAGTAGTGGCGGAGGTGATAGTAGTAATTTATTATCACAAATAGATAATTACCAAATCGGTGATTTGAAAATCGGTTTTAAATCTGACGCACAAATTGACTTAAGTGGAATTGACGATTTTATTGAACAAGCACTAAAAGAATGGTTAATGAGTCAAAGCATGGAGATATGGCTCTAATGACTACTATTATTGAACAATTATTAGATTGCCCTTTAACTCCAAGTGAAATGGTTTCTGTAACAAGAACAATAACACAAGTAAAGCCTAATGGTGCTGAAACGACTATAAAGGTTAACGTTGGCGATTTTAAGGTGTTTGTAAGTCCACCTGATACATTGAATAAGAATGACGGTGCTATCCTTGAACAGCTATTGGCAGGTAACAAAACCCGTAAAGTCTATATGATGTATGGTTTATGCCACGATATTAAAGACGGTGATACTGTTTACAGAGGTCAAACAGATAAGGCATATTACGAAGTAAAAATAGTTGGTTATCATGGCGAGTCGTTTAATATGCCAGAAATTCGCCATCATAAATGCTACATTGTGTATAAGGATAATCAGAGGGCATGACTACGTTATTAGATATAAAACCATATATTCTTGATTTTATTGAAGCGAATTTAGATGATGCTTTTGAACAAAAAGTTTATTGGCTTGGTGAGAGAAAAAATATACCAAGTTATCCTTATTGTTTATTAAATATTGTTGCTAATAATAAAGATAAAAGAACTTCAACACATGATGGTAATTTGTTATTAGTTAATTATAGTGGTAGTAATGAATATGAAGAATTTAGAGAAGTAATTACAACTGTTTATAAAACTGCTGTAATTACTGTTGGGATTTATAATGCTTGGGTTGAAGATACTTATAGTGATAATGATATGGATGAAGCAAAAGAATTTGCTTATAGCCAAATAGATTTATTAGAAACTATTTTTGAGAAGAAAACTACGCATTTAATGTTTAATAAGTATTTTAGTATTCAAGGTATAAGCCCTATAAGACCATTACCAGAAGTGGTAGATGGTGGTTATATGTATAGATATGAATTTGATTTAACTATAGGTTATAATGAACCTGTTATTGCTAATGCTGAAATTGGTAAAGTTGTTGACGCACATATTGATGTTAAATCAGATGATGGTGATTCTGCAATTGATTTTATTGTTGATATAAATTCGGATAGAGTAAATGTTAAAATATAAGTAAAAAGGAGTAAAAAATTATGATAGCATTGGACAAATTAGTTGAAGTTGGTTTTACGCTTTCACAAGCAACTGATATTTCAACATTTTTTAGAAATGTAGGATATTTGACTACTGATTCGAGTTGTGTCAAATCAGGAGTAGTTATCCCAGATAACAAAATTTTTGTAATTGATAATTTTGATAGTTTAAATTTAATACTTAAATCAGATAGTCAAGAATATATGGACATTTCTAAAATATTAATTCAAAAAGGTAATATGAACCCGAATAAAGGTAGAGTAAATGCCGTTATTCTTTATATTGCTACATTATCAAGCGGTGAAACTTGGAGTGATTTAGTTACTGAATTTATTAGTGTAAATGGTAATTGGGCGCAATTAGTTTTAAATACAACAGTAGATGGAAATATTAAAGCAGCGGCGACAAGTGCTTTAACAAATAATAGATTATTAGTTGCACAAACTGTAAATGAAGATGTAGCAAATGCAGTTTCTAATAATGTTGCATTACAATTAAGAGCATTAAATAATTCAAATATATTACTTACTTATCATACGACAGCAAATGAAAGTTTGGCAGCTGGTTTAGCTGGGATAATGGCAAATCCTAATTTGGGTGCAAATGGTTCATTATATTCAACTGTAACTGATATAACGCCAGAAGATTATACTTCTACAGTAAATACAAATTTAGATAATCAAAATGTTTCTTATTATATCAATATAAATGCTATAAATGGCGGTTCTGTTAGTCAATATGCTTCACCTATTGTAATGGGTGGATTAATGGTAAATGGCGAAGATGCTAAAAGAAGATATATTAGATTTTGTTTGGATTTATTACTTAAAGCAAAAGCAATAGATTTTCTAAAGAAAAAATTACCTTATGAAGATAGTTCTGCTGATGTTTTATTAGCAATGTTAAAAGCTGTTTTTATAAAATGTCAAACAAATGGATTAGTTAAAGTTGACAGTATTATTAAAAATGGTGATGAAATAATTGAAACAAAAGGATTTGATTTGCAAGTAATTTATCCTGAAGTTTTAAGAGAAATTGATGAAACTCTTTATAATTCTCAAACATATAAAATTCAAGGATATTATAGAGATAGATTAACAGGTCGTAAGGTCGAAATTGATTTGTTAATAGACCCAACAGAAGCAGATTTAAATGCACTTTTAGGAATGTAAGGAGATAAAAAATGTCTAAATATGATAGCCAATTAGAAAATTTAGTAATTAATGGTGTTAGAATAACTCATTTCGGTGATACTATTGCGGAAGTTTCATTCACAGGTGATTGGACAGAAACAAGAGCAGGTCGAAAAGGTGATTGTGTAACAGACGCAAAATACGACAACTTGTTGCAAATCAGATTTACTATATTGCCTACAAGCCCACAGTTGGCTCAATTTGATGTATGGTGTCGTTCAAGAAATCCTCATACAATTCAATATAGTAATCCGAATACTAATGAGTATTACACTTCAACAACTGCTTATATCCAAAACTCAGGTTCAAGAGGGGGAAATGCAGATAGAGAATTTACTATCACTTGTGAAAGTTATTCTCAATAGTATTAACAAAATAAAACCTCACTATTTTGTGGCTTTTAGGTAGATTGTTTTCAATCTGCCTTTTTGCTATAATAATAATGTAGAGTAAGAGTGAGGTAATAAATTATGACAAAAATTATTACAGTTAAGTATGGAAAAGATACTTATAGCAGAGTTGCTTTAACTGGTTCGGCTTTAGCATATTTAGGGTTAAGATTACAACCTAAACTTATTGGATTAGGGTCTGTAATTGGTTGTGTAGTTGGTAATAAATTCGTACAAGGTGAAAATTTATATTCTTATTATCAATGTATAAAAGATGTTTTTGATGCTGAAGATTGGAAATGGCTCTTAGATGAATTAATTTATAATAAAGAATATCCTTTAAAAGTCAATGAAAGATTTTTAACTGAAGAAAATGAAGTTGATGAACATTTTGCAGGTGATTTTGTAAGATTATATACAGTAGCTTTAAAAATGGCGTATGAAAATTTGGGGGAGTTCAAAACGCTAACCGAGAGTTTAAGCGGATTAGCAGGAAATATAGCAAATTATTTAAAAGGACTGATGGACAGTCACTTGACCGACCTAGAACAATCACTCAATACTTACGAGAACAACAAAAAAGTAAGGAACAAGATAAAAAAACAGCAAAATCAATAGTTATAGATTATATGATATTCTTTAATAATTGTAATATGCGATATACTTTTGAGGAAGTTGATAAAATGGATATGGATGTATTGCTTATTACTTATGAAACATTATTAGAGGGCAAATATCAAGAATATTTAGAATATGAGAAAATAAATAATCAAATGCCTAAATAATGGTAAAATAAAGATATGGCAAGATTGGTTCAAATGAAATTTAAAGAACGAGATGTAAGGCTAAAGGATATTCCGAAGTTTTACGAAGATTTGTCAACTAAAAAATTGACAATAGGTGTTCATCATGAACAAGGTAAGCATAATGTTGAAAAAGCTGTATGGAATGAGTTTGGTAAAACAACTATATTACAAGCACCATTAAGAAAAAAATTGGCAGATGGAACTTATGCACGTCTTAAAGAAGGTACAATTTTAAATACGCCAGCAAGACCTTTTGTTCGTTTATATCTTTATCCAGAGAGATTTAATAAATTAAAACAGGTTTTTGTTGACGCTTTAGATGATTGTTTTATTTCTGGGTTAAAAGATTATAAAAACAAAGCTAATATGGTATTAGATATGATGGGATATTCAGGGAAAAACGAAATGCAAGATATTATTTTAAGTCAAAATGTTTTATTACCTAATGCAGAATTAACTATTGCTATAAAAGGTTTTGATTATCCACTTGTTAGAGAGGGTAAATTAGTTAATGCTATTGATTATAAAGTAAGGAAAAGATAATGGCATATATTGAAGATTTAGTACAAGAAATATATACAAATTGTCATACTGAAGGTATTGATAAATTAAATCAAGGTTTACAAGACGCTATTTGGTATTCTGGTGAATTAGAAAAAAATTTAGCAGACCTTAGTAATATTTCTAAACAGAATATGAATTTTCAAACTCAAGCATTAAATCTCCAAAATCAATCATTTTTGAGTAAAAAACAACAAATTGCTCTTGAATCACAACAAGCTAATGCTCGGTTAAAATATTTAGAAAAAGAAGAAAATTATCAAAGGCGAAAAGAAAAAAGAGATAAACAAGAAATTTCACACATGAAACAAAGAAATGCTTTACAAAGTTTTTTTGTTAAAACTCTTGGTGCTTTTTTTACTATTAATACATTAAAAAATATTGTTGAAACAGGTTCAAAATTACAATTGTTAAGGCAATCTATTGTCGGTTTAACAAAAGATACTCAAGATTGGGATTATATTAAAAAAACAGCGCAAGCGACTGGAAATAGTTTAGAAGTAGTTGCGAGAGGATATAAAAACTTTTATGCAGCTGCTAATATGGCTGGTTTTAGTAAGAACTCTATTCAGACGATGTATTCTGATATGGTAATGGCGACAAGAGCGATAGGTGCAAGTTCGCAACAAACAGAAGGTGCATTATTGGCGTTAGAGCAAATGATTTCAAAAGGTACGGTGTCAATGGAAGAATTGAGAAGGCAATTAGGTAATGCTGTGCCTGGTGCTTTTGAAATAGGTGCAAAAGCTATGAATATGACAACGAAAGAATTTAATGAGTTTGTCAAAAAAGGAGAATTAGCAAGTGCGGTATTTGTACCAAAGTTTATTGCAGAATTTAAAAAACAATATATTAGCGGTTTTAAAGAAATTTCTAAAACATTTAATTTCGCAATGGGGCAATTAAAATCAAGTTTGGAAGAATTACAATTTGAAATAATGCATGGAGAAATTGGACAAGAATTGGCTAATATTGTAAGAGAATTAAATAAATTAATAAGAAGTAATGAATTTAAAGAATTTATAAAAATAACAGCAAAAATAATTGCTTTTATAATAAGACATTTACCATTAATTTTAGCTTTATTAGGTGCAAGAGGGCTATATATGTTAATAGGGAAAAATGCTAATATAATGGCATTATTTAATATGCAATTAAAAGAAGGAATAATATTGACAAGTTTATTTGCTAAAGATGGAGTTACTGCATTTTTGGCAAATGCTAAAGCAGCTACTATATTTTATGCGAAATTGTCAACTTTATTAATAACTTTAGCAACTATTGAAGATATGATATTCGGCTTTTTACATCTTTTTGGTTTAACTAAAAGAGAAAGTTTAACAGGTGATTTATTTGATGCAATGTTAGGGAAAGGACAAACAGGAATAGGAACAGATACACCTGGTGGTTCTCATAAATGGCGTTCTAGGAAAGATGTTGAATTTGCAAAAAATTTATATAAAAAACAAAGAGATGAAGGTTGGGATTTAGTAAGAGGTAAAAATTTAACATGGTTTCAACGGCTCTCTCCATTAGGGCTCCCTGCTCGTTTAGTTGATTGGAATGTAGGATTACAATCTATACGACAAGCTAATAAACAATTAGAATATATTAGAAAAGAAGAACAAAATATGAATTTAAATTATACTGTTTATGTAGTTGACCAAACAGGAAATGCTAATCAAAATATACAAAATATTGTTGTAAAAACTTTATCTTCATTTTTTGAAGGACATAATAATAGATTTAATGATTATTGGAGTAAAACGAAATAATGACACAATCATATACATCACAATGGGGGCAAGCAAATACTCAACAAGTAATACAAAACCGTAATAGTTATGGTATATCTACTTATGGGGCTTTAGTTTTACCTTTTACTGATGCTTTAGGAACTGGAGAAGGCGTAAATCAACAATATGTTAAAAAAGCTGATAGTTTAAAGGGGAAATTAACTACAGCTTGGAATGATATAAAAAAACGTATAGATATAAAAAATCCTACAGCTACGTTTAAGGCATTATCTGAATATATGGAATTAAATAGTTTAACTATATCAGAAATAACAACAGGTGTTTCTACTTTTGTTGGGGATAAATTAAGTGGAATAGCAATTGCACAAGCAATAATGGATGGCAAAGTTACATCACAAGAAGCATTAGATTATTTATTTCTCGGCTTTGCACCAGCTTTAGGTGTGACTGGTAGTGTTTTGGGGTATAGTGGCTTAAATCAAATGAAAGATGCTTTTAAAAATGGCACAATAAATGTAGGACAATTTATTAATGGTTTTACTAATGTTTTAAAAAGTGCTAAACAAATAAAAGATAAAATCCTTAATAAAGAAACAAGAACAAGAGGTGATGTAATTCAATTTGATTTGACGGTTTCACATAGCGAAACTTATACATCGGAAGCACCTGATAGACGTGTACAAAATGGACAATCTTTACAAGAATATATACATAATTTACCTGAAACTTTTGATATAAATTGCGCTTTGCAAGAGGGGAAAAGATATTCTCAATCAGAATTTAGAGAAATTATGACTGTTATAAGAAATAGAAAAGATGTTGTAAAACTGTTTTTAGGTGAAGAAATGTTTGATAGTTTAATATTAACTAATTTTACGCCTAATTCAGATTGTACAAAATCGGGATATGATTATACATTATCTTTTAAAAAAGTTTATAGAAGCGATATTACTACTGATAGAGAAGTAACTATACAGAAAATTCCACAAGATATATTACTAAAGAGTATGGAAAGTTCTAATAGTATTGGGGGGGGCAGTAATATAGGAAGTTTAGGTAAAGGTGGAAGTTTTAATATAGACATAAATCAAATTAGTAAAGATGTTGAAAATAATGCTCAAAAAATGGGAATATCTTTAGAAGATGTTAAAAATCCACCTAGTTTAACTGAAAAATTTAAATCTCAAACGACTTTAAAAATAATTTCAGAAGCAATAAGAGGGCAAAATAATTAATGTTACATGCAATAAGTTTGAAAAATTTTAATAGGGAAAATCAATATAATCAATATTTTATTGAATTAGCGGAAGATACTTATATTTTTGTTGTTCGATGGAATCCTTATGATAATTGTGCTTATTTAACAATAACTGATTATGAAGATGAACCAATAATAATGGGAAGGGCATTAGTTAATAATTTGGTTATAAGAAGTAATAAATTACCTTATATTTTTATGTTTATACAAATAAATGGTGAAAATTATGAGCCTACAATAGATAATATTGAAAAAGAATTTGTATTTATTTATGAGGATGGCGAATAATGGCTTCTCAACCAGTAATGGATTTTAGATTAAAATTAGAAATTGACCTTAAAGACAGTAAAACAGGTATTGTTATTGAGGATGAATATGCTAATCCATATAAAGGTTTAGACATAGATTTTGAAATTGTAAAATCTTATGAGCCTACACCGCAAGCGAGTACAATAACTATTTATAATATGTCTATTGATACTTATAATCTTATTTATCAAAAAGCCGAAGCATTTAGATTATCTTGCGCAAGAGGTAAGGATAAAGATTATATTCCTTTTTATGTCGGTTATCCGATAAGAGCAACTAAAGTAAGTAAAGGTACAATTTTAACAGCCAATCAAGGTTTTATGGCTCAAGACGCTAATGCAGGTCGTAGAGGGCAAAATGACCTTGAAACTACTATAACTCTTATGAGTTATGGTTTTGCACAATTATTTAAATCTTATCGAACATCTGTTTCTACTGAAATTGTTATAAATGATTGTATTGAGGCTTTTGGATTACCTAAAGGTAATATGGATAAATTACAACATATAATGTTGCCTGCTGGTTATTCAATAAGAGGTGATGTCGCTAAAACATTAGATAATTTAGGTAATCGTCTTGGTTTTTATTGGAATGTTAATGATATGCAATTTAATATTTATGATGTTAAAAGAAGTCAATATAAAACTTACGGAATAACATTAAATGGAAATAATTCTTCAACACCAGAAAGGCAAGATGATGTTTTTAAAGGACATACAAAAACTATTCAAAAAGCAAGTAAGAAAAAAGGAATAAAAGGTGTTAAAGCCTCATGGGTAGAAGTACAAAGACAAGGTTTCAAGATAAACACACAATTACTTGCTTACCTCCAATGTGGAAGTACGTGTTATTGTGATTTTGATATGGCTGATGTAAAAGGCGAAAAATATATTTATAAAATTCGGCATGTAGGGTCAAACACAGGGGTAAATTGTTATAGTGAAATTTATTGTTTATAATATTTCAATTCAGCTTCTTCTCTTGCCTGTATAGCATCATTTATATTTATAAAAAGCCCGAGATGTAAGTTTTTTTTACCAACTTTTATTCTCGCACACCATTTATTTCGTTGGTTATGCCAATAAACTCCTACATGACCACTTGTATTGCTTTTGTTATTTTTCATATTTTCAAATTGAGTACAAATTTTCAAATTTTCTTTTCTATTATCTAATGTATTATGGTTTATATGGTCAACAACTAAATTTTCAGGGCAATTAGTTATTACTCTATGAAGTTTTAACGAAGTTCTTTTACTACTGTTAATGTATTCTCTATATTTTGTAACAACATAAGGTGTATCTATTTTTTTATCCCATTGAAGATACCAAGTATATTTATTAATTTTTTCAATATCTTCTTTATCAATAATTGCTATTTTTGTTCCGAATTTTTTACTTTTAATTATTATTTCTGCATAAGTATCTTTTATAATAATTTGATTAGTTTTTATAGTTCTTCTTAATTTTCCTCTACATTTTTTACTACATGTTTTAGTTATATTTTTAGCATGCGGTTTTACTAAATATTTTTTACCACAGACTACACAAATTTTTTCAACTTTTTGATTATGGGCTTTGACAGAACACTCTTTAGAACAATATTTATGTTTACTTCTTTCAGCTTTTGCTTTTGTTCTATTAAAACTTTTATTACAATATTCACAAATATAAATCATAAACTCTACCTCCCAGTAGCTAATCCAAGTAATATAATGTAGGCAGGCAGTTGGATAGTCTGCTTTTCGGGAATGACCCTATCCCACAAGAAATATTATAATAAATATATTAGATATTGTCAAGGAGAATAAAATGGAAAGTATAAATGAATTATTAACACAAGCATTAAATCAAGTAGCAGATGATATACATTGTGCTTGTCCTTGTAAGGTTGTAGGTGTAAATGGTAATTTTGTAGATGTTATGGCATATATAAATGATGATGAACCTGATATTATTTTATATCATGTTCCTATTAAAAGAACCGAAACACAAAGAGCATATATATTTTTAGGGATAAAAGAGGGTGATTACGGAACACTTACTTTTTTTGATAAAGATACTAATGATTATATTGAAAATGAAGATACTGATTATAATAGTAATGACGAACAACATGGAATAAATCAACGGTGTTTTACGTTAGGATTTGTGCCTAATCCTTCTGCATTTGTTTATCCTACAGACCAAGAAATAGAAATTGGGTTAAAAAATACAAAATTTAGAATGTCTATAAATAATGATGGGTATGTTGATATTTATGTTGAAGATGATGTTAATTTAGAAATTAAAGGGAATGTAACTTCTAAAATTAAAGGTAATGTAACTTCAACTATTGAAGGAGATGTTAATTCTACAGTAAAAGGTGATGTAACTTCAACTATAAATGGCGATTATTCTTCTACTATTTATGGTACTTCAACTACAACTGTAATTGGTGATGCTAGTTTAACAGCACCAAATATTAATACAACGGGGGTATTAAATCAAACAGGGGCAGTTAATATTGTAGGTGCGGTTGCTATAACAGGTGCAGTAGTGGCTACGGGTGAAATTACTGGTAATTCTGTTAAACTTAGTCAACATAAACATTCAGGTGTTACATCAGGTGGTGATGAAACAGGTACTCCTATTCCTGAAAGTAATAATGGTAATGTATAATTAAAATATGAGTGATATTAAAATAAAAGACGGTCATCTTGATTTATTGAATGGTGATTTAACTTTAGTAACAAATATAGATAAAATAATTCAACAAATAAAGGTTGGATTATTTATATTAATTGGTGATTGGGTATTAGATGTAACACGAGGGATTGATTACATTTGGGGGTTAAGAGAATATCCAGAAATTTTATCAGCACAAATTAAAAATGCAATTAAAGAAGTTGAAGGTGTTGAAACAGTTTTAAAATATAATTTTATAATTGATGAGAAAAATATTTATCATGTTTATGCAACAGTTAAAGTTTATAATAGTGAAATTGCAATAAATCAAGATATTAATCCAAGAGAATTTATAGAAGGATAAAAAATGGAAATAAATAATAAAGGAATAGTAAAATCTGATTTAAATGATTATCTTAATTTTTGGGTTACTAAATTACGAGAATTATTTGGAAATAATTTTGTTATTAAAAAAGAGGGGGTTGTTGATAATATCGCAACTGCTGGTAGTTTAACTTGCTTGGCTTTAGAAGATGTATTAATGTATTTAGCAAGACAAATGAACCCCTATACCGCAGAAGGGGAGTGGCAAGACGCATTATATTCTCTTGTAGGATTAATACGAAATTATGCGAGTTTTACAACAGTTACTAGAACAGTTGAGGGTACAGCAGGTACAGTTTGTGATGTTAAATCGATAAGATTTAAAAATTCAGCAACAGATGATATTTTTGAACTTAATACTGCAATAACATTAAATGAAAATGGTAAAGCGGTTGGCTCGTTTACAGCTATTGAATTAGGCGCAATTGATTTAGAACCCAATGAAACTTTAGAAATTTTAGATGCGCCTGACGGGGTAATTGCGGTATATTATACGCAAGGTAATGTTATTAATATTGGTGATGATTATGAAGATGATAATGAATTTAGATTACGTTGGATAGAAACTAATTCTATTAAAGGTGGAAATACCGAAGGGGGTATGTATTCAGCTTTATTACCATTATGCGATAATTCACATAAAAATTTAGTTATAAGACAAAATAGAAATACTCAAACATATCTTGAATTTCCATTACATACTATGGCTATAGTTTTAAAGACTGGAGCAAGTGATGAAACTATTGCGAAAACTATTTTTGATAATCTTATGGATGGTGTTGGTTTATATGGAGATATAGATATTACAGTTAAAGATAATTCTAATGAGGATGTAGTTATTTCTTTTTCTAGGGCTGAAGAAGTACAAATATATTTTAATGTCGAAATTGTTTTGAAAGAAAATTTTATTATAGGTCAAGTTAATAATGCTATTAAACAAGCAATTGTAGATAATTTTAATTATGCAATGGGTGAAAAAATAGTTGCTAATGATTTTTATCAATATATTAATGCAATAGAAGGTGTAGATTATGTAACAACATTAGAGATAAAAACTGGGGAAAGTGGAGAAACATATAGTCAAACTATAGACCTTAATTATAATGAATATGGCGGTGTTAGTGCAGAAAATATAATTGTAAGTGAGGCTGATTAATGTCTTTAGAAGTTTTTGAACTTGATAAAAAAATGCTTGAATATTCAATATCACAATTTAGGAATATTCCTGAATATGTAAAAATATGTGAAGCCTTTACAATAGGATTAGGACAAATCCAATTTGCAATTAATTATCTTTCTGATATGCAAGATGTTGATAAAGCAGAGGGGGTATGGCTTGATTATTTAGCTTGGCTTGTTGGAACAACTAGACAGAATTATGATATTTTACAATATTTTTGTGTCAATGCTGCTCATTTGAATGTAGAAAAATTATTTTATTTTGAAGGTATATCTACTATTCAAAAGGGCGATTTGCAAGATATTTATTTGAGAAAAAAAATAAGAGCAAAAATAGCTTATAACACAAGTAAAGCAACCAGAAATGAAAATATTAAAATTATTGAAGGAATGGTAAATGCTGATAAAGTTGTAATATCAAATGTTTCTCCAATGGTATTAGATATAACTATTTATGGTGATAATTTATTATATCCAAGTCAACAATCTTTAAGAAGTAGTATTCAAGGCATTTTAGGCAATGGAGTAGGAATAAGAAATTTAACTATATTATCAGCAAATGAGATATAATTAAAATATAGGAGAATAATAAATTATGGATAAACCGACTAAACCAAGTAATTTAATGCCACGTTCATTTGGAGGTGTAAAAAATAATTGGTCTGAAAGTATGCAAACAAGTGGATATGAAGATGGTATTCCTGCTATTTATGGCGGTGATAATCTTAATTATCAACTTGATACAACAGGAAAAGAACTTGATTATTGTGAAAAAATATGTGATTTTATAAATGATTTACCTGTAGGGAAAGTAATAACTACAGATACAAATAATAAATTAATATATGGCAATTTACCACAAGCACCTGATATAGCAACACCAACAACAGTAGGTGTTGTTAAACCAGATAATGATACAATTATTGTTGATGAAAATGGAACTATTAGTGCAACAGGTGCAAATGTTGATTTATCAAATTTATCTGTATATGGTGAAGCCAAGATAAGTAACTATATGCGTTATTTAATTAATGACGGTAATATTGACGCAAATGGCAAATTAGATTTGATTGACGCAGAAGAGTCAACAGATACGACTTATTCATACGCTCAACCAGGAACATATACATTCACCGTTCCGACAACAACAACTTATCCTATTGCATTAATTGCGCCTGGGGGAACAGGCTCTCAATCATTCAATCAACAACTTGCAGCTTGGTATGTAGCAGGCGGTGGTTCTGGCGGTGGTTTTGTCGGCACAATTAACCTTACAGCAGGCACTTATACCGTAGAAGTCGGTTCAGGACAATCAAGAAATTCAACAGTATTAAAAGATAGTAATAACAATGTATTAATAACAGCTACGGCAGGTAATAACGGAACTTCTTCGGCAACAAGTTCAGCAGGGGGGGTGGGCGGTTCATTAACGGTAGCAAGCGGAGTAACTGTTAGTGCAAATACAGTTGGTAGCAATTATAACCATGATGACGGTAACGGTTATAAAGGACAACAGGGTCTAATCTATGGGTATATGGGGCAAGCGTTAGGTGGTGCTTCTATATATAACGGTTATGGCAAAGGTGGGAACAACGTTCAAAAAGGTTGGGATGGCTATTTTGAAATAGTAATCCAAAATCAAGGGTCATCAGAAGTTAATTACAAAGTTTCCAGTTCTTCCCCATTGACTATCGTTGACGCACAAGGCGTAAAATCAGTATTATACGGTGTCAACAACGACCAGATTGGGAGTTTAGCAGATGGCACTTATAATAAATTCGTTGATGCAACAGGAACGGATTTTCTTGCTAATAACATAACTTATCAATTAAAAGAGCCAACAAGTCCGTCAACAAATGACATTTGGGTAAAAACGGCTGAAAAGATAGAAGTTTATAAGTATGACGGTGCAGATTGGCAACCATATAACAGAGTTTTGATTGGTACTGTAGTAGTATCAAACGGTGCGGTTGCTACTGGTGGTATAAAAAATACAAAACTTTACGAAAATGGATTTAACGTAACTACATATCAAAGAACACATTATATTATTGAAGCAAAATCAGAGAATGGCTTGTGGTATAGATTATACAATGACGGTTGGCTCGAGCAAGGCGGTAATAAAGCAAATCCATTAGGTTCAGCAGCAAGCACGTTTGATATTGATTTTTACAAGTCCTTTGGCAATACTAATTATCAATTTTTTAGAGCGCCCGTTTGGATAGCTACAAACGCTACGGGTGTAACCGCACTTTCAAATGGGTGCAATATAAAAGATAATGCGAAGGTCACAATTAGTTGTCATGGTAGTAACGTTGTTTCAAGCGTTGACTGGTATGCGTGTGGTTATGTAAGTTAGGGGGCATTATGGAAATTAAAGCTATATTAGAAAAACCTTGTCTTGAAGATGATAAATTTCATTTCTACGCTGAACAGAGTTCACGTAACGGATATGAGATACGAGAAACAGAGGAAGAATATCAAGCTTGGGGTTATACCGAAGAAGAAAGAACACAACAACGACAAGACGATTTTGAAAGTCAGTTTTTGGCAACGTCTTTGGGTAATTACAGACTAAACCCAAAAGGTTATGCAAACGCACAGCAAAGTATTGATACAGTCAACGCTCTTGTTATATATTCTCAAGGTTTAACAGAACAAATTGCAAACAAGGTTATTTTCTATGATACACCTGATTTTACAAAACCCGAGGAATGTACAGAAGAATGGTTGGTTGAACATCAACATCATCCAGAGCCTATGACACAACAGCAATGGGCTATGTTCTATATTGAATTTACTCAAGCGTATGCAAATAAAATGTATCAAGAAGAATTAAAAAGAAAAGGAGAATAAAAATGGCAATACAGACAATTACACATGGAGTATGGACTGATTTAGATGTCGTAGAAGGTAACACTTATGCAATTCAATCAGTAATTGGCAATAATGCTTTCAGATTTTCAACGGAAAGTAATCCGAGTACATCGACTGACGGTATTTCTATTGCAGGGATGACAGTTTTGAAATTTAAAGCAGGTGCAAATAATAAAGTTTTTGCTGAATTAGGAGGCACTATGGATTTGTCGATACAGGAGGTATCATAATGGATGCAGAAAAGAAGATTATTGATTTAACAAAACCGTCATCTGGCGGTGGCGGTGGTGGTACAGATGATTATACCGACCTAACCAACAAACCACAAATTAATAGTACAACATTAAGCGGAAATAAATCATCATCCGATTTAGGTCTGCAAGATGCTCTTGTAAGCGGTACAAACATAAAAACAATCAATAACACATCATTGCTTGGTAGCGGTGACATAACCGTTGGCGGTGGTGATTACACCGCAGGAACAGGGTTACAGTTAAATGACAGTGCATTTGATATATTGCAAGAAGATTATGGAGTTGACGCTACACCAATTAATCACGGATGTACTATTACAGATAGTGTTTACAGCGGTTTTTCAACAAGTAATTATGCGTACCTAAACTCAACTTTAAATTGCAGCACATCAGATGATTTTGAAATTGTATTGAAACTGAAACACGCTAGCGCAGAAAGCACATCAACCAAAAGATACTTTATTAGTATGGTATCTAACAACGAAAATGTTTCTATATGGAAAGATGCTGCAAATAGATTATCTTTCAGTATTGGTAGTACAAGACTAGTTACTTTTCAGGCTCCCGCAGCGTACCCAACAAATACTTGGGTGTGGTATAGGCTAACAAAGACTGTAAGCAATGGTACTACGACTTTAACCCTTGCTTATTCAACAGACGGAACAAATTGGACTACTGGTGATACTCAAACGGCTACTGCATTTGCTCTTGAAGCAACTCCTATATACTTTGGTATAAGTGGCAGTTTAACCCTACCAATGAACGGTTCAATAGACATTAACGGTTGTTATATCAAGATTAACGGACAGTATTGGTGGAACCCTGCACAATCAACTTATAAGCCCGTAGCCAAAGCAACATCAAGCCTTTATGGTCTTGTAAAGCCTGACAATTCAACCATTACAGTAGCAGACGGTGTAATTAGTGCAACACCGACAGCTTGTACAACTATAACTGCAAGCAATACAACGGCAACTATAACAGCGAACAGCACTTATAATTGCACTCCTACATCATCAGGTATAACTTTCACTATTACAAGTCCTACAGAAAGTAATGTTTACGCAGGATTTATTCTTATGTTAAATACTCAAAACTCTGCTAGTGTTGCTTTCCAAACTAACGATGCTACCCCGATAAGTGTTATTGTTAGTGGAAATCCGAATTTAGAAGTTGGCAAATCATATACAGTAACAGGACAACTAAATCCGACAACTTCGTCTTGGGAGTTATGGGTGATTGAATATAAGGCAAATTAAATCGTATGAATGTAGTATTTTATAATAATTTGTGTTATGATATATTAGGAATTGAGGCTAGGTTCTGCAGACCGAAAGCAAACATTCCGAGTTTGTTGCCTCATTTATAGTATATTCGGAAAGATATTACGGAGATGTCTAATGTTAAAGCATTCTGACTTAACAGGTCAAAAATTTGGCAAACTTACAGTAATTGGATTAGACCACAAAGAACAAATCATTCAAAATGGAAAGAAAAACGGATGGTATTATTACTATAAATGTATCTGTGATTGTGGTAACGAAACAGTTGTACTTGCTGCTAATTTAAAACACCATAAAATTAAGTCTTGTGGTTGTGAACAATCTAAACCTAACGACTTAACAGGTAAAAAATTTAATAAACTAACTGCTATAAAAATTGTTAGAATAGACAAAAACGGTGCTGAATGGCTTTGTAAATGCGATTGTGGTAATGAAATTATCGTAAACGGTAGCAGATTAAAAAATGGACGTATAAAGTCTTGTGGTTGTTTTAAGCCGAACAGAACTCACGGAATGAAGCAAACAAGATTATATGGCGTTTGGCACGGTATAAAAACTAGATGTTTTAACACCAACGACAAAGGTTATAAAAATTACGGTGGACGTGGAATAACAATGTGTCCTGAATGGAAAGACGATTTTATGGCTTTTCACGATTGGGCTTTTGATAAT
>JAEIGA010000337.1_pt1 | contig 68112 bp, 48 predicted proteins | sample 9270691 | NCBI WGS metagenome assembly JAEIGA01 (sample SAMN17057246, study PRJNA624740) | gut metagenome | biome: biome; isolation source: fecal sample | host: Bos grunniens | place: China: Xizang | collected 2019 | reverse complement strand
ACCAACGACTACCGCGTAATCGAAGTGAACGCTCGCTTGAGCCGTTCTTCTGCATTGGCTTCTAAGGCTACCGGTTATCCTTTGGCATTCGTTGCAGCTAAGATTGCCCTCGGTTACACACTCGACCAAATCGGCGAAATGGGTACACCTAACTCGGCTTATGTAGCTCCGTCGGTTGATTATATGATTGTGAAAATCCCACGTTGGGACTTGACTAAGTTTGCTAACGTTGACCGTGAAATCGGTTCTTCGATGAAATCGGTGGGTGAAATTATGTCAATTGGTAAATCATTCGAGGAAATTATTCAAAAAGGTCTTCGCATGATTGGTCAAGGTATGCACGGTTTCGTAGGTAACCGTGATATTGCATTTGACGATCTCGACCACGCGTTATCTCATCCAACCGACCTCCGTATTTTTGCAATTGCCCAAGCCCTTGAACAAGGCTATACTGTAGAACGTATTGAAGAGTTGACAAAAATCGACCCTTGGTTCTTGTCTCGTCTTAAAAATATAGTTGATTACGCTAAAGTTCTTAGCGAATATAATAAAATTGAAGAACTTCCGGCTGAAGTGCTTGCTGAGGCAAAACGTCTTGGATTTAGTGACTTCCAAATTGCTCGTTATGTAGAAAATCCAACTTCTACCTATGAAGCCGATATGTTGCGTGTGCGTGAACATCGTAAAGCTAACAATGTAACACCTAAAGTGTGTCGCATCAACACTGTTGCATCAGAATATCCGGAGTTGACAAACTACTTATATGTAACATATGGTGCCGATGCTCACCAAATTCCTTACGATTACAACTCAGGCAAAAATATCGTAGTGCTCGGCTCGGGTGCTTATCGCATCGGTAGCTCGGTAGAGTTTGACTGGTGTTCGGTTAACGCTGTAAACACTTGTCGCAAACTCGGTTATAAATCAATCATGATTAACTATAACCCCGAAACCGTATCGACCGACTACGACATGTGTGACCGTCTCTACTTCGACGAATTGAGCTTCGAACGAGTGCTCGATGTTATCGATCTCGAAACACCACGCGGCGTTATCGTATCGGTAGGTGGTCAAATTCCTAACAACCTTGCGATGAAACTCTATCGTCGCCATGTGCCAGTACTTGGTACTTCACCTATTTGCATCGACCGTGCCGAAAATCGTCACAAATTCTCTGCAATGCTCGATAGCCTCGGCATCGACCAACCACGTTGGAAAGAGTTGACAAGCTTTGATGATATCGATAAATTCGTAGCTGAAGTAGGATTCCCAGTATTGATTCGTCCAAGTTATGTGCTTTCGGGTGCTGCAATGAATGTTTGCTACGACCACGAATCAATGTATGAATTCCTCGGCGCAGCTGCTAAGGTGTCAAAAGAATTCCCAGTTGTGGTTTCTGAATTCTTGCAAAATGCAAAAGAAATTGAATTTGACGCAGTTGCTCGTAATGGAGAAGTCATCGAATATGCAATCTCTGAGCACGTAGAGTTTGCAGGTGTTCACTCTGGTGATGCTACACTCGTGTTCCCTGCTCAAAAAATATATATGGAAACTGCTCGTCGCATCAAACGCATCAGTAAGACTATTGCGAAAGAACTTAATATTTCAGGTCCTTTCAATATTCAATATCTTGCTAAGAATAATGATGTGAAAGTAATCGAATGTAACTTGCGTGCATCTCGTAGTTTCCCATTCGTTTCAAAAATCCTCAAACGCAACTTCATTGATACTGCAACTCGTATCATGCTCAATGAGCCAGTAGAAAAAGCTGATACATCAACATTCGACATAGACTATATCGGCATCAAAGCATCACAATTCTCATTTGCTCGTCTCCACAAGGCTGACCCGGTTCTTGGTGTAGATATGGCTTCAACAGGTGAGGTTGGTTGCTTGGGTTCTGACTTTGATGAAGCATTGTTGAATGCAATGATTTCAGTAGGACACCACGTGCCTGATAAGAGCAAAGGTGTACTCGTATCATCAGGTGATGTGCGCGGTAAAGTTGATATGCTCGACTGTTGTCAAATGCTTGCTGAAGCAGGATATAAACTTTATGCAACTGAAGGTACTGCTAAATTCCTCAAAGAAAATGATGTAAATGCCGTTACAGTAGGTTGGCCTGATGAAGAGGGCGAAAATATCCTCGACCTCATCGCTAACCATGGTATCGACTTGGTAATTAATATTCCAAAGAACCACAGCAAACGTGAGTTGACTAATGGTTATCGCATCCGCCGTTCGGCAATCGACCACAACATTCCATTGTTGACCAACGCTCGCCTCGCAGCTGCATATATCCGTGCATTTATCAACAAACCTGTTGACGACATCAACATCGCAGCTTGGAGCGAATATTAATTGAATAATAGATAATTCAATATAAATCCCACTCTTGTACAAGGGTGGGATTGTTTTTTTATTGATTGGAATGAGTTATAGATGAAAATAAAGGCAAGGTCGATACAATAATGGCTCATCATTATCTTCGTTAGAAATAACTTCGAAGAATTTCCTGAATAACATGATTTCGACACTGCTAAGCTATTCTTATACTCTTTATACATTTTTGAAAATAAAAATCAAATAAAGATTATTGGTTCTGATTTTTTTGTAACTTTGCGAAAATAACTTAATCAGATATGGAAAGAAAAATCAATCTGTTGCTAATTTCTATAGCGATATTATTTTCGTCATGTTCAACTTTTCGTGCTATAAAAAACGGGAATCCTGCTATTGACGACTACATCGTTTTTCCACAAGATACTATATACAATTCATCTAATGTTTTTACCTTTGAAGAACTCCCTATAGGTGGACGAAAACTCGATACACTTAATGTTGATGTATATTTTTCCAAGAGTGATACTTTCAAAAAAATGACTCTTAATGAAGTAGTAGAATATACAACAAAACCTGCAGCTGCTATCATTATTAAGAACGATACAATCATCTATGAACATTATAGTGGTGGACTAAATAAGGACAGTCAAACAACCGTATTTTCTGTTACTAAAACCATTACAAGCATATTGTGTGGTGTCGCTTTAAAAGACGGATATATTGAAAGTGTAAAAGACCCTGTAACAAAATATATCCCTGAGTTAAAGAAAAAAGATAAGATGTTTCAGCAACTTACTATTGAGCATTTGCTTGATATGAGTGCAGGATTAAAATTTGAGGAATCATATAGTTTTAATCCATTCTCAAAGATTGCTCAGCTATATTATGGAAACAATTCATTAGATGTTATATCAGGAATGAAATTTATAAACGTTCCGGGAGAAAGATATCACTACGACTCTATGACTACTGCAATATTGGGCATTGTTATTGAGAGAGCAACTGGTGTTCCGTATGCTAAATATCTTTCAGAAAAATTGTGGCAACCATTAGGTATGGAGCAGTCAGCGACTATTAGTCTTGATAGCCAAAAGCACCATAACGCAAAAAGTTATGCCGGACTTACAACAAATGTTAGGGATTTGGCAAAAATCGGTAAGCTCTACATAGATAAAGGAAATTGGGACGGCGTACAAATTGTTGATAGCACTTATGTAGAGCGTTCACATAGTAAAAATTTTGTCGGAGTAAACCACGGCACATATTCATATAGTTGGTATTGGGGTACTTATGACCACAAGAAGTTTGATGATGTAGATAGTATGTACAACTATTATAAATCTGTTCCGAATGTGGAGGCTTGTGCTGCGAATAGAAGTAGAAACACTGGAAAATATAAGGCAGTTCTTCATAGAGGTAGTTTTTGGGCGTATGGTCTATATGGACAAGTGCTTTATGTAAATCCAGAGAAAAATATTATTGCAGTATATTTGGGTGCAGACCGTATAGAAGATTTTTATAATATTTTTGACAGACTATTAGAGCAATTGTAATTCTGTCTTTTAGACGATGACAAAATAGAAGTAGTTTTGTGAATAAAATCACAAAGCTACTTTTTTTATGAATTACTCTAATCTTAATTTTAATTATTAGTGTCCGATAAAACTTTTACAAGAGCAAATGCAACCCATAGGGTTTATTAGTATGTAGCCGGGTTTATCCACGTAGTGGATAAGCCCGGTAATGTATTAGCAAGAATTAGTTTCTGGAAGAAACATTAATGGTGTCAAATAATGAATCTTCCAGATTCAAAATCAACTCAACATCTTTCCGGGCATTGCCTCTTTGAGTCAATACCCGGCTACGCAAAAAGCATTACCTTCGGCAATGCCATCAACTTCAACTCTATGTAGGCTCGTAAATTGAAAAAAGAATCCTTATCGAACAAATTCAGTAATTGAGACAACTTTTTATATCCGTCATTAACTTTATCGGACACCAATATAAAATAGAGACAAGATTGACATAAAGAAATGTTTCTCATCATCTTTTTCAGTAGTAACACCTCCGGAGAATTTCCCGAATGGCATAACTCCGACACAGCAAAGCGATTCTCTCCACACATTTTTGAAAACAAAAAATCTAATAAAGGCTATTGGTTCTGAAATACATTACGCAAAAAAGTTTATAGGAAGCATTCTTTTTCTATATCTTTTGCTATCTTTGCAAATAGAGATGAAAATAGTCAGATATACACCGATATTTAAGTCGCAGTGGGACGAATTTGTTAATGGGTCAAAAAATGGCACGTTTCTGCATTTTCGCGACTATATGGATTATCATAGCAATCGCTTTGATGATTTTTCGTTGATGTGTATTAATGACAAAAATAATCTAATTGCAGTTCTTCCGGCAAACAAATGTGGCGATACGGTATATTCGCATCAAGGTTTGACCTATGGTGGTTGGATTACTTCAATTAAGGGCGTTACAGCTACAACGATGCTTGAAATATGGACACTCATGAATTCTTTTTTGAAAGAGAACAAAATAAAAAGATTCATATATAAGCCTGCCCCTCACATATATCATCGTTATCCGGCTGAAGAAGATTTATATGCAATTTTCCGTAATGGAGGACAGATTTTATCGACATTAATATCAACTACGCTCCCTCTCGATGATACTCGACTACATTTCAATGAAAATGCTCGTCGTGGCATGAAAAATGCAATAAATAATGAGGTAGAGGTTAAACAGTCATGTTGTTTTGAACAATTTTGGAGCGTATTGGAACTGATGCTGAAAGAACAGTATAATACATTGCCTGTTCATTCGCTTGAAGAAATAGAGTTGTTACATAGCCGTTTCCCTAAAAATATAAAATTATACATCGCCACTCATAATGACAATGTAGTGGCTGGGACTGTGATATTTTTTACTGAAACGGTTGCTCATGCTCAATATATAGCGGCATCACCATCGGGCAAAGCATTAAAAGCTCTACCTTTGGTTTTTGATTACATTATCAATAATGAATGTGGTAATTGCAGATACTTCGACTTTGGCACATCAAACGAAAATGGGGGAATGTTTCTCAACGAGGGACTGATTACCCAAAAATGTGGTATGGGTGGCAGAGGAATCGCCTATAACACTTTTGAACTGAGCGACATATAACATATTAATATGTCTCAATAAATTATTTGAGATTTTATCATCAAGAATTTGATTATTAAGTAGAATCTCCTAAAAATCAATTGATTTGAAGTGGGAACGCATATACTTCTTAGTATAGTGTTGGAAGTGCCACCATTCACAACGATAAGTGTCGAATCCGGCTTTTTTCATCACTTTGCGTAGAATCTGACGATTATTGTATGCTTCCTGACTTAATTTACCTATTTTGAGGTTGTATTGCTCGTTGTTTATGTGTGATATGGTAGAGAACTCATCAAATCCGGCTCCCATGTCGATAGGTTGTCCGTTATGTAGTATTGTAACGTCAACAGCACAGCCATAGTTGTGATAACCTCCACCTTTTGCCGGTTTTGCTACATATTTGCTAAATTTAGTGCCTTGAACTTTTTCATACATCATTCGTTGAGCACTTAGCGGACGAGCTGCGTCGTATATCACGAGTGTATATTCGGGATTGATATCTTTAAGATATTTTTGTGCATTAACAACCATTTTTGCAATTTCGGGGCGGAGATAGGCTTTATATAGATCGCCATACATGTTAATGCCCATAAAATTATCGGTAGAGGAGTATTTTAGGTCAACTTGTATTGTGGAGTCGAGCGATTGCACATCGACAAATCCCATTTTAGTAAATTCGGAATCGTAATCTACTGCCATTAAGCTAAGATGACCAACTAAAAGCGAGAATATGTATAATATATATTTCATGGTAATAATACATTTTGAATTATAATTACAAAGGTAGTTTTTTAATTTTAATGCACAAAAAAGAAATGGTGATAGATCAAATAGGACCTATCACCATTAATTATATTAGAGTAAATTTCTAACTATAGAACTACTTTAGAAATTTTGTTGCCTTGTTTTTTGATGAAGATACCTTTTGATGGATTAATAACTTTAATGCCTTGTAGGTTGTAATATTCAATAGGTGCATATTCATCTTCGATTATTTCAGGTTCAATGCCGGTAGTAGTGAGAGTGAATGTGTATTGTGCGGCAAGTTGACCAGGCACATATTGATATATTTTGGCAGTATATGTATCAATAACTTCGGCAGAGAAGCAGTTGGCATTAGGCGAAACTGCTGCTGAAGCTAATTGTGCATTGTAAGTTGCCACAATTTTGTTATTTGTAATATCTACAATTTGGAATCCGTCAAGATATGCCGTACCTATTGGTTGTACATTGAATAATGTGCCATTAAGTGTAAAGAATGTGCCACCTTGAGTTGTGGTGATGCCATTATCGGGGTATGCTACAAAACTTGTACCATCGTTGTGGTAGAAGTGTTTGTTGCCACGAACACGAACTGCAAAGTTATCGCCGAAGTTGTCTTCCAAAGGCATTGCAAATGATTGACCATCGGCAGTGATGCCAACAGGGATTCCTCGTTGAGCTTTTTGTTCGCCATATTGGATATAGATTTTAGCAACTGATGTATTTTCTTTTGGGAACATAAACATAATGCCACCTTCGCCGTTTAAGATGTTGCCAACGATTTTGCCAAGATATTGCATTTGGTTGGCTGTAACACCATCGGGCATAGTAAGGGTCAAATCTTGAAATGCAGATTCTCCTGCAGGAAGAACTTTAAGGGCGGTGCAGCCGGCTGTAAACATAGAAGTAGAAACAATGATATTTCCTGCATCATCGCTTGTGATAGCTGTACCTGCGGCAGAGGGGATTCCGGTGTTGGTTAATCCGTTAGCGTCCCAATAATATAATAATGAGTTTGCGTGGTCGTTGATGTATATCTTGCCACCAAAACCGGTAGCCCAACGAGTATTTGTGTTGGCTGTAAGGTGACCTGTGGTGTGAGCCCAATTTTGAGTAAGAGTATAGCCGGTTACAACTTCTGGCTCTTCTGGTTTTGGTTCTTCAGGAGTTTTTGTGTTTGAACCAGAAAGAGCCACAGAAATTGAAGTTGCTCTTTTTGTTGAGATTGTAATATTTGCTGTATGACTTCCTTCAGCAGAAGGTGCGTATGTTACAGTGATAGTACCGGTTGCTGCATCTTTACTGATTGATGTTGATGAAATGCTGAATTGGTTAGCATTCGTTCCTGAGAGAGTAAGTGAAATTGCATCACGCAAATCCTTACCTGTAACTGTGAATGTTTTTGTTACAGATTTATTATCATTAGTGGTCATCGAAAGTGAACTTGTACTTGTTGACAAAATTGGAGTAGGGAGTTTTACAACAAACAAGCCATCGGCCACCGAACGAATTCCTCCACCATTATTAGTGCTTGCATCGTTGACAAGACCGCTACCGGTAATCCAAAATTGTGAAGAACCGCCGCCATCAAAGTTCATCGCATCATTACAGCCAAGGTTTTTCATGATGTCGCCAAGAACTTTACCATTACAACCTGTTGACCAGCCACTACTACGACCATCGACAACACACATAATTAATTTTGTTTTGTCGGCATTGTAACCAACTGCAGTGCGAGGTTCGTTGCCTGATATATTGCCGAGAGAATTAGCATATGAAGAAATGCGGGTACCATTGTCAAGAACCATAAGTGATCCACCTAATGCTTGAGATGCCACAGGGGTTGTTATGTTTCCTGAGTTATCTTTGAGATTGGTATTCATATATACTGTTACTTCGCTCCCAACAGTCAAACCACTGACAAATTTGCCGTTTTGAGTCCCTTTGCCAAACATAACGATACCGTTTGAAGGGATTGTTACATTTCCTGATGATGGAGTGCTTGCAACTTTATATTTAAGATATTTACCAGGAGTGAGTTTTGAACCATTTATAGGAGTGAGTTGTACGGCATATCCACCCATACCTGATGTGCCAGAAGTTGAGCTGTTAGATTCTGGGGTGTAGAAAATAATCTGGTCACTTACTCCTGCATTTGTTGCAGATGTTGAGGTTGTATTTATTGCAGCGAAATCGGTCCAAGCTTCACCATTTGAAGCACTACACCAACAAGTGATTTTATTGAGATAACCGATAGTGGGAACGGTGTTCTCATCAAAAGAAATAGCATAATAACCATCACCACTAAAACCTTTGCGTGCACTACCGCTTACAACTGTTAAGCCACCATTTGAATCATCTGTGAAGAATCCACCGTTTGTTCCCACGATAGGAGTGGCATCGGTGATGCGTCCTGCCATTGTTGCGACAGTCGCCACATTTGTGAGTTTGCTACCACCAGGCATAGCACGAACAGCGATGTCTTCGTTTGTCAAATCTGTAACTGTGTAGAAAATTCGCATGTGGTGAGAACTGGTGTAAACATGAGCAGTTGAGTAAGTAACACCTGTGCTTAATGTTTTAGTCGATGTGACATCAACGGTATAGCTTGTTCCGTTGAGCGTCCATGTTGTAGCCATTGCACTTAATTGCATAGCAATAGCTACTAAACCTAATACAATCTTTTTCATTAATATAATTTAGTTAAATTTGTGATATCCAAAATTTAAGAGTGCAAAGATAGTGATTTTTTTGCAGATATGGCAATGAATTAACATATAACTATAGAAACAAAACAGGCTCGACATATTGCCGAGCCTGCGATAATATTAAAGACTTTTAATTTAGAAAATCACTTTAGAAACTTTGTTGCCTTGCTTTTTGATGAAGACGCCATTTGTTGGGTTGGCAACTTTGATACCTTGCAAGTTGTAGTATTCAACCGGTGCTTCATTTTGTGTTATGATTTCTACACCAGATGTGTCTTTGGTTTCAACGATTTGAGCTGATGGTGCATAAGTCGTTGTTTTGCGAGCAGGGTTTTTCATTGTGAACGCCATCAAACCATATTGACGAGAGAAGAGAATCAAGTTGTCGGCTGGGTCAAACATGATTTGTTCAACACCTGCGTAGTTGGTTTGTCCATGACCAACATTGATTTCGTAGCTGAATTTGAGCGATGGAGTGTCGCCATTCCATGTTACATCATAGATGTTGATGTTTCCATAGTTATCGTTAGCAACAGCAAGTTTAGTCATATCTTTGTTGATAGCGATACCACTTTCTGGAGCTTCAGTCATGTAGTTTGCACCACCGAGTGAGTAAGCATTGAACTTGAGGTTGCCACTATAATCCATGAATAGGAATGTAGGTTTGCTTTCATCGGTGTGGTTAGTACCCATATAGTTTTGACAAATCCATACACCTTTTTCACAAGCAGCTACTTCTACGTTAGAGCTTGCAAGATAGCCAGAGATGCCATCGAATACATAAGTAGGAGCTTGATTCCAAGTGTCGGCAGTGCCTAATTTGTAACGAATCAATTTTTTACCAGTGCTGTAGTCTTCGCAGAATGTGTACATATAGCGTTCACTACCTGTACCCCAAAACTCAACGCAAGTGCTACTACCACCCACTACTGCACTGCCATTAGTCCATTGACCGCTTGAAGCACGTGTGCCTTGGAAGATTTGGTTGATGTTGCCATTTGCAGGGTTGTAAACATAGATACCTGCATTTTCATCGCTCCAGTCGCTTAGGTAAAGTTTGCCTGAATTAGCTTTGATGCGATAAGGAGAAGAACTTGTGCTTGCACTGAATTTGTCTTTAAGGATTATATCTCCATTCTTTGTAAGGTCGGGGAGGTATGCTTGCACACCTTCTGCATAACCTACTGATGAGTAAATATGACCAAAGTATGGACTTTCTCTATCGAGGTCGATTGTAGCACCACCACGACGGTTTTTGTCGGTTACACCACCTTGGTTGTAGAAAGCTTCTGCTTTAGAGCTTTCGTCGTTGTAGAGACGCACACCCCAAGTGTATTTACCCTCTGGGAGTTCGTTCTTTTCCATTAAGAGGCTAACGTCCCCCTTATCTAATGCAGATTCGATGAAGCCAATGTTTATCACTGATTCTTCGCCGGTTTTGATGTTGGTAAACACGAGGTCGGCATCTTTAACTGCTTCAGTGATTTTGTATTTGATGCTATATTGGTCGGCATCATTTACCGATAAATCAAAGTCGTAAGCAAATGAACCACGCACAGCATCAGGAGTTGTTGGCTCGGGCTCTGGAGTAGTGCCACTTCCAGAGATTGCTTGTGAAGCAGGAGCGTTAGTCACTGTGTTACGAGCAGGATTTTTCATCGTGAATGCCATGAGACCTTGTTGACGAGAGTAGATGAGCATGTTGTCGGCAGGGTCAAATGCGATTTGCTCAATGTCGGTAGTGCTTGGCACTTCTACGGCATATTGGTAAAAGAGTGAAGGTGTGTCGCCACTCCATGTCACTTTATATACGCTTACATTGCCACCTGAGTTACCTACTGCAAGGCAAGTCATGTCTTTGCTGAGAGCGATACCACTTTCGGGTGATTGAGTAATTGCTTCGTTACCACCGAGGTTGTAAGAAGAGAGTTTCATGTTGCCGTTGTGGTCCATAAACATGAATGCAGGAGCAGCTTGTGTAGAGTTGGTTCCACGAAGGTTTTGACACAACCACACACCTTTTTCGCAAGTAACCATTTCTACGTTGTTGTGGCCAAGGGAACCTGTGATTCCGCTAAAAATATCAGATGGTGCTTTGCTCCATGTGTCGCTGTTGCCTAAGTGATAGCGAACGAGCATTTTGCCACTTGAGTAGTCTTCGCAGAAAGCATACATGCGACGTTCAGAGCCTGCGTTGTAGAATGCGATACCTGTAGTACTACCACCTACAACTGCACCACCGTTAGTCCATTGACCACTTGAAGCACGTGAACCTTGGAACATTTGTGAGAGTGAACCATTGTCGGGGTTGTAAACATATACACCTGAGTTTTCGTCACTCCAGTCGCTGATATAAGCCTTTGATTGGCTCACTTTAATACGGTAGGGTGAAGAGCTTGTTGAACCGCTGAACTTGTCGGCGTGGAGAATGCCACCATTTTTAGAGAGGTCGGGGTTGTAGCGTTGGAGACCACCTGCATAACCGCAAGTAGTGTAAACGTGGCCGAAGTATTTACTTTCAGTGTCGAGGTCGATAGCTACACCACCACGACGGTCGTTGTTGGTTGTACCACCTTGGTTGTAGTAGGTCATCGCAGCAGTACTTGCTTCGTTAGCGATTGATACAGCCCAAGTGTATTCGCCTTCGCCAATTTTGCTTGCACTAATAGTAACTGAGTTGTCACCTTTTTTTACTGCGCCTGCATCGTGGCTTGAAGTTGCACCGGTTGATTTGTTGGTGAGTACGATAGTTGCTTTAGGAGCAGTTGCGGTGGCTTTGAATGAGAATTTATAGTCGTCGCCACTTTTTGAGAGAGAGTGAGAATAAGCATAAGCACCTTGCACAGGAACAGAGTTGATCCCTTCGCTTGAAATAGATGCAGTAGGATATGTGATTTTGTTTGCTTCAACAGATACGCTCATTGTACTTGTAGCATAGTCGGGGTGAGAGCATTCGATTGTATATGTGCCTGGAGCTACTTTGTCAAATACGAATGCACCATTATAGAAACCATCGGTTACAACAGTTTGTACTATTTGTCCATCTTTCTTAAGTTTAACAGTTGCCCCATTGATAGGCATATATTTATCGAGAGTACCTGTGTTGGGGGTATAGTAGGTATGAGTGAATGTTTTTGTAGCATGGCGAAGAATACCATATATCATACCGTATGAGTCTTTTTTGCCCAAAGAGAACCAATCGTTAATACCTTTGGCATAGCCTATACCTTCGATGCGAGCTACCGCGGGATTCATGATTTTGTGGCGTGCAGGTTGATAAGTGTGGAAGAACCCTTCCGACATATATCCCGGTACGTTGAGCGAAGCAAGGACCTCGTAGCCACTTGAACCTGCGAGAAGGTGGGGAGAACTTGCATAGTTTGTCCACATGAGGTGTGGGTTTTCAAGAAGATACCATCCTGCGGCCATAGTACTATTATAAGAAGCCGACATACGGTCGTTATAATAGAGTGCCATATAGTTGGTGTTAGTACCATCAACATATGCGTTAGAGTGGATTGAGATGAAGTAGTCGAAGTCGTTATAGTTGGCTTCGGCTGCTACCTCGGTGAGGTTACGGTTGTAGAGCTCTTCAGTGTCATCGCCATACCAAGGGGTATTTTTTACGCGAGAGAATACGATATTGTTTTTGAAACTACGAGCTGCACCTATTTGGTGATGTGCACCTGATTGGTTGAGTGAGTGGTCGAAAGGAACACCCCATTCGATTAGTTTTTCCATAAGACCAAACGCTTTCCAAAGGTTGGTGTTTGATTCGTGGAAACCGGTGGTATCTTTCAATGCTTTGTTAACCAATGGAAGGTTACGTGTCATCCAACAGCCGTGACCTGGATTGACATATACGCGAATATCGTTAATTGTTACAGCCATCATAGTGGTCCACGCTATGATAGTCATCAATGTAAGTGAAAGAAATCTTTTCTTCATAATGTGGTAAATTTATGATGGTTATTTAGAAACATTTAATAAGAATAGCTCGCCTTCGGGAGTTACAAACGAAATTTTGCCGTTACCGGTAGAAGGATACATCGCTTTTACGCTTGTAGTAGTGAGCACTTGTGTAGCACTATTATCGACGCGTTTTGCAATGAGTTTAGAGCTTGTGGTTTTTACTCCATCATCTTTGTGGTCCATACCAACGATAATATTATTGTCATACCATACAGATGCACGTAAAACTCCTTGTTCTACCGGGTTGCTACCATCGATGTCGCACACGAAGCAACCTTCACCTACAACGAAATAAAGGATTTTTTTACCGTCGGGCGATACTTGTGGCCACAAATAACTTTTACCTTCAACTCCTTGTGGAGCAACAAGAGTGGTTATGCCATTTTGAGTAACATACATGCTACCGCGGTTGATTGATGCCACAGGGAGAGTCGTGCTGCTATTGATAGTACCGGCATTTGCTTTTAATGTTTTGGCAGTCGCACCGGCAAAAGCACGAGTGTCGCGAGTCGTAGGAGAAACGACATTAGTTGCTCCGGTGGCTACATTTACACTTTTGAGAGTAGTGAAGCGACGTTTGTCGGCACCATAGTTGCTTTCACGAAAGATAACAGTCTTGTTATCATTGGCAATTTTAAGGTCAAAACCATTACCGGTATCGCTGATGCGAGTAATTTTGTTAGTTGATAGGTCTAATTTGTCAAGACCTAATGTACTTTTATGGGAAATTACTACCCAATTGCCGTCGGGGCTTAGTTGTGCTGTGCTCACTTTCACTCCTGTGGGAACACCTACTTTGGTAGTGCTCTTCACGTTGAGTATTTGAGCATTAACGCCTAAACTTGTGATAAGGAATAGGCTAAGAATGATTTTTTTCATTTTAAGGTTGATAAATTTATGTTAGTAAAAAAATATTCAATAAATTAATTCATGGTAGTTGTCTACTACGCCACAAATTTACAAAATGTGTGTCAATAAATGGGAATATATAATGGATTTTTTTGGAGTAAATAAAAAAAGGACTTCTGAAATGAAGTCCTTTTCAGTGATCCGCCTGGGGCTCGAACCCAGGACCCCATCCTTAAAAGGGATGTGCTCTACCTGCTGAGCTAGCGAATCTACCTTGTTAGCACTAAGGTTTCCCTCAAATGCGTTGCAAAGGTACGCACTTTTTTATTACTATGCAAATAAATAAACAACTTTTTTTAATCTTTTTTTCTTGGAAAATGTGTGATAGTATGGATTTGTGGTGATAGTGAGGAATTTAGGTTGTGCTTTTTAATATTATTTTTTCTTTTTGTTGAGAGTGAGAAAATGATTTTTTGAATAAAACTTTTTTAATGCAATTTCTATGAAAAATAAAACGTGTTAGATTTAACTTTCATCGAAATCTTCAACATCATAGTTGGCGTCGTTATCATCGGGGTGTAAATATGTCATATATTCTTCGTATGAAATAAATCTACCACCCATAGATTTTAGATGAGGAGTTTCGAGTTGGCAGTCAATGAGTGTGCCACCATTTGCCTCCATCCAATGAGCAAGTGCGATGAGTGCAAGTTTTGACGCACTTGGCACACGAGAGAACATGCTTTCTCCAATAAAACAGTTTCCCATTAATAAGCCATATAAGCCCCCTACGAGTTTTTCTTCGTCCCACACTTCAACGCTTGCAGCCCAGCCTTCGCGATGTAGTCGGGTATATGCTTCGATAATTTCATCGCCAAGCCAAGCTCCCGGCTGTTCTCTTCGGTCCTCTCCACAGCCACGAATTACTCCCTCAAAATCTTTATTGATAGTAACATCATAGCGTTGCTTGCGAATGAGTGAACGCATTGAATGTGATATATGAATTTCGCTTGGAAAAATCACAAAACGTTTTAATGGGCAAAACCACAGCTTTTGCTCGTTACGAAATGCCGACCACGGAAAAATGCCATTGGAGTAGGCTAATAGGAGTCGTTCGGTAGAGTAATCGCCACCTACAGCCAATAAGCCATCTTCTTCACCGAGGTATGGGTCGGGAAAAATGAGTTCGTCGCTTAGTTGAAATACCATGGCATTATTTTTTTATAGACAACGCCAATTTATCGTTCTCAACGCCAACTTCTGCCACTCCTTTTTTAGAAAGTTTGCCAAAAAGTATTTCGTTGACAAGAATAGGTTTGAGGTTGTGGGTGATAACACGTTCTATTTCGCGTGCACCATATTTGGCAGAGAAGCCATGTTCGAGCAGCCAATTGTGGGCCTCGGGGGTGAGGGATATTTCCACATTGCGTTCGTTTAGGCGTTCATTTAGCTCGGCAATCTTTTTATTGAGAATAAGAGTAGCCATGTCGCGACTCATATCGTTAAACACAACGATGCCTGATAGACGATTGATGAACTCGGGTTTGAATGTTTTTTTGACTTCCGACAGCATCGCATCGCCCGTAGTTACTGTTGACCCGAATCCGATACCTGCAAGTTTGGCATATTGAGCACCTGAGTTTGATGTCATTATAATTATGGCATGAGAGAAGTCAACTTTACGACCACGGCTATCGGTCAACGAAGCATAGTCCATAACTTGAAGCAATGAGTCATATACTTTTTCGTGAGCTTTTTCGATTTCGTCGAGCAGTAATACACAATGAGGATTTTTGCGAACAGCCTCTGTGAGTCGTCCGCCTTCTTCATAACCCACATATCCGGGAGATGAGCCAATGAGCTTTGACACACTGTAGCTTTCGGAGTATTCACTCATATCAAATTTGTGTAGTGTTACACCCAATTCTTCAGATAAGACTCGTGCTACTTCGGTTTTGCCTACACCGGTTGGACCTACAAACAATAGGCTTGCTTGAGGTTTGTGGTCGTCGGTTAGCCCGGCACGAGCGGTGAGAACTGCTTCTACAACTTGTTTTATCGCTTGGTCTTGACCGAATATGCTGTTACGCATATAATCGCCGAGATTGCGGAGTGGAGTAGTGTCGTTGTCGTCAATTATTTTTGTTTCAACGTTACCTAATTGAGCGACAATATTGTCAATTAAGTCATTATGAATAACTTGTTTTTTGTAGCCTTTAAGTGGATTTAATTCTCGATAAGCACCTGCTTCATCAATAATGTCGATGGCACTATCGGGGAGAGCTTTTCCCGATAGGAAGCGTTTGCTAAGTTTAACGGCACGCTCGGTTACTCCGGGGGCAATGCGAATATCATGAAATTTTTCATAGCGACGTTTTACGCCATTGAGAATCTCAATTGCTTCTTGTTGTGTAGGCTCATCAATATCGATGCGACGGAAGCGACGAAGAAAACGATTGTGTCCATCAAGATGTCGTGTGGCATCTTCAAAGGTTGTAATGCCAATAAAACGCAATGATTCATCATCAAGGTAGGGGAGTAGCATGCCTGTTAAGTCGCGAGAACCGTTTGCATCACCTTTGCTACCTGCGAGAGTGTGAATGTCGTCGATGACGATAATTCCCCCTCCTAATTGCTTAATTCCATTCATAGTTGATGCAATGCGTTGTTCTATGTCGCCTTGATATTGAGCATTAGCAAGAATTGTGGTAACAGAAAGCTCGTAAGCAGGTAATTGAGCTATTTTAGGTGGGAATGAGTCGAGTTGCACTACAAATCCTTTAACAATAGCCGATTTGCCTACTCCCGGTTCGCCCACAATAAGAGCATTGTTTTTGTCGCATCGGCATAATATTTGAGCCAATCGCGACATCTCTTTTTTTCGACCAACAATTGCTTTTGACACATCGCCACGTAATGGATTGAGGTCGATGATATATTTCATCCAATCGTTAGATGGTTTAGTTGATGAGGAAATATAATCATCATTGTCGGCAAGGTCATATCCACGAAGACTCTTTCCGTCGATGCTCATGATGAAACTAAGAACATCGGCAATCTCTTTGTCGGAGATATGTTGAGCAAGAATGTTATTACATATACATTCCGATGTGTTTAGTGTTGCAATAACAATGGCAGTTGCCGGAATGGGAACATCGCCCTCTTGTTGAATTATTTTACGAGCATTGTTCATTACCTTTTTCATCAAACTCGACATTGTCGGTTCGATTTCTTCATCGACTTGTGGCACATGCTCGGCTAATATTTTGTTTATATCATCAGATATTTTTTCAAATTTATCGCCGAAACGGTTGTTTTCGTCAGCGAAGTTGCATAAATTGGCTGTTGCCATCATAAAATGCTCGGGCATGATAAACTCATGTCGCATAATAGAGGCTATTTGGTGTGCGTCATTAAGTATTTCTCTCGCAAACGGAGATAGATTGAAGTCAATAATATTTTTAGACATATATATGTTTTTAGATTTTTTGATTAACAGTTAGTTGAAGAGGAAACCCTTCGGCACGGGCCAATGACATGGCTTTCTCGGCTTTTGATTGGGCTATGTCGTAGATATATGTACCCACAACTGCCTCACCATTTTCATGGACATGCAACATCAGTTGCATCGCCTCATCTTGATTCTTATTAAATATTGTTTCAAGAATCATCACCACAAAATCCATTGTAGTGTAATCATCGTTGTGGATAATTACATCATACATTGGTGGCTTGCGTTTGTGATAACGAGTTGAAGTGCTCGACGATGTTTGTTGTTGTTCCATAGTGCAAATTTAATGATATTCTTGTGTTTTGCCAATAATATAATGTGTATTAATAAAAAATAACCACTATCTCATATTGAGGTAGTGGTTATATAATGATTCAGTTAATGTTAATATTAATTCTTTTCGGCTGATGTTTCTTTAATGATAAACACTGATATTGCACCAATGATAAGTAATACGCCTGCAAGAACGAGCATGCGATCTTGTGCTGCGATTTCGCCTGCAGGAGTGAGTAGAGAAACGAAAACACCTCCAAGGGTTGCAGCAATGATTTGTGGGAGGCAAATTGTGCCGTTAAACAAACCAAGATAAGTTCCCATATTTTTACCCGACAATGAGTTTGTAAGGATTGTAAATGGCAATGCTAACATTGCAGCCCAAGCACAACCAATAAGTGCGTAGGAAATGAATAACAAATATTGATCGGCAATATAATATGTTGAAATAAATCCAATACCACCCAATACGAGACTTAATGCGTAGATGAATTTGCGATTTTTGAACATAGGGATTACAATTGCCCATAGGACAGAGCCAATGGCTTGAACTGCAAATAATACACCAACCCAGTCGCCAGCCGATTGATATTGTTTAGATGCAACATCTAATACCTCTACGCCATCTTTCATGATTGTAGGAGTGTCAAATGCACTCACTGCGATAGCTCCATTTGTGTAGGTCCACATATACATAAATGCAGCCCAACAGAAGAATTGAACAAGCCCTACGGTCCAGAATGTTTTAGGGGCTTTGATAAGGAGCTTAATCATGTTTGTTTTTTCATTTTTGTCATCTTCGCTAATGCCATGATATTCGGCATATTGTTTTGGAGGCATTTCCTTAACAGTTACTGTGGTGTAGATAACGCATAAAATAAGGATTATAGCACCAATATAGAACGACCATTTAACAGAGTCGGGTATTTCGCCTTCGGCAGCAACGCTTGCGATGCCAATAGCAGTGAAAATATATGGGAATAAATATCCCACCAAGCTACCTGCATTGCAAAGGAAACTTTGAATTGAGTATGCCAATCCTTTTTGTTTTTCGTTAACCATGTCGCCAACCATCATTTTGAATGGTTGCATTGCCATGTTGATTGATGTGTCGAGGAACATTAATGACACAAGCCCGAAAATCATTGCAGCACTAACTGTCAAACCAAAACTTCCGGCATTTGGTAACATACACATTACCAATACTGCAACAAGAGCACCAATAAACAAGTAGGGAATGCGACGCCCAAATCGAGTCCAAGTGTTATCGCTCCATTTCCCTACAAGTGGTTGAACGATAATACCCATCAATGGGGGGAGAATCCAGAAGAAACTTAAGTCGTGAGGGTCGGCTCCAAGTGTGGCAAAAATACGAGAAATGTTTGCACTTTGGAGTGCGTAAGCGATTTGTACGCCAAAGAATCCGAAACTTAGATTCCATAGCTTCCAAAAACTTAAATCGGGTTTTGTTTTCATGTCTTAAAATGTAAGTTGATATAATTATAAATTTATTTAATTAGCGATTTTAGCCATGCGATTTCTTGAGCCCAAATTGATTCATCGGGCGTTTCAAGAATCAAAGGTATGTTATCCATGCGTGGGTCATTCATTAAGAATGAGAAGAAGTCAGCTCCAAGCACACCATTGCCAAGTGTTTCGTGGCGGTCAACTTTTGAAGCAAGACCTTTTTTAGTGTCGTTGAGATGCATACCGCTAAGGTATTTGAAGCCAATTATTTCATCAAAACGACGCCAAGTATCGGCATAACCGGCAATAGTCGATAAGTCATATCCGGCAGCAAAAGCGTGACAAGAATCGATACATACCCCCACACGCGTTTTGTCCTCTACTTTATTGATGATATGAGCTATTTGGTCAAATGAAAAGCCAAGGTTAGAGCCTTGTCCGGCAGTGTTTTCAATTACTGCCTTTACTCCCGAAGTCTTTTCAAGAGTTATATTTATTGAAGTTGCAATGAGGTCGAGACAATCATCTACGGGCATCATGTTGAGGTGGCTTCCGGGGTGGAAGTTAAGCATTGTAAGTCCTAACTGTTCGCAACGTTGCATCTCGTCAAGGAATGCTTCGCGTGATTTTTCGAGCTTTTCGGGTTCGGGAGCACCGAGATTGATTAGATAACTGTCGTGTGGCAATATCTTATCGGGAGTATAACCATATTTTTCGCAGTTTTCTTTGAAAGTTGCAGCCTCTTTGTCGCTAATAGGCTTTGATTGCCAACGCGATGGGTTGCGAGTGAACAATGCAAACGCATCAGCTCCAATAGCGTGTGCGTTGATTGGGGCTTGGCTCACTCCATTACTTGCCGAAACATGTGCTCCTATTAATTTCATAATGTAATAACGTTTAATGAAATATTAATTCGCAAAGATACTAAACACTTTTTATTTATAGGTAAAATATGCTCAAAAACAAATTAAAAACGAAGAAAAATAGATAAAAGTTGAGTTGAAAAACGTAAAATAAAGAAAAGTAGAAAGGAATGAGGAGAAAATGTAGAGACATGCGTGCCGTGTCCTCTATACTAAATATGTGTAATTTTGTTATTTTATTGTAAATGAATAGAATTGAGATTTAGTGAATGACGAAAATGTAGTACTTTTACGAAGTAAAAATACTCGTTCTAATATATGAGAGAATTATCACATTATAATATTTTATTAGCGTTGATGCTTTTGGTGTTGCCATTAACCATGTTGGCAAGACCCGAAGAAGACGACGATCCGGAAATTGACGTTCCATTAACCGAGGTAGAATCGGACGAACCATTCATTTATGAAGATGGTTTGGTAATCGAGGTAGGAGATACGGTCGTAAGTCAGCATGAATATGAAGAATTCATTACTCCCGATGATGTAATAAATTTTGCGTACTCATTTTTAGGAACCCCATACGTGTGGGGGACAAAAGGTCCACATTCGTTTGATTGCTCAGGCTTTACAAGCTATGTGTATCGTTATTTTGGATTTCCGATAACCTCGGCATCGAAATATCAGGTAGATGAAGGGGTTGCAGTGGAAAAAGGTGATATAAAACCCGGTGATTTGATGTTTTTTGGAGGTCGGTCAACACCTAAACGAGTAGGGCATGTGGGAATGTGCATAGAGGTAAATAAAAAGACTAATCAAATAAAATTCATTCACGCATCAACCAAACGAGGAGTAGTGATAAATACCTATCCCGATGATAATTATTATTATACTCGTTTTCTATGTGCTCGTCGCATAATTACTGAAAAATCATTAATGGAAGAAGTGAGCACGACTCCATGATGTAAATAAAAAGTTAATAAGTTATCCATGCTCAAATATTAAGAGTGTGGATTTTTTAATGTAATTTTGTGGCAATAAAATGATATACTAATGGCAGAGGCAGAAAATAGGACATATAACCGACGCAGCAAACCCCAGCATCAACCTTTATATGATACCGGTGGTAGAATGCAACCACGCGATAAAGATTTGGAAGAAGCCGTTCTTGGTGCATTGATGCTTGAGAAGGACGCATATACAACAGTGTGTGATATTCTTAAGCCCGAAAGTTTTTATGAACCGGCAAATCAATTGGTATATGAAGCGATTCAGCATTTAGGTGCGGCACAACAGCCAATCGATATGCTCACTGTAACAGAACAGTTGCGACAAAATGATGCTCTTGAAAAAGTTGGTGGCCCTGTTTTTATATCAGAATTAACTTCACGAGTGGCATCGGGTGCCCATGTTGAGTATCATGCCCGTATTGTGGCTCAAAAATATTTAGCACGTGAGCTTATATCTTTTGCTTCACAAATTGAGTCAAAGGCATTTGACGAAAGTAATGACGTTGATGACCTTTTGCAAGAAGCCGAAGGACGACTTTTTGAAATTTCACAACGCAACGTAAAAAAAGATGTAACGCAGATTGACCCGGTAATCAGTCAGGCTATCGAGCAAATTCAATCGGCAGCAAATAGAACATCGGGATTAAGTGGTCTTGAATCGGGTTATCACGATTTGGATAAACTCACATCGGGTTGGCAAAATTCAGATTTGATTATTATTGCAGCTCGTCCGGCGATGGGTAAAACAGCGTTTGTGTTGTCGATGGCTAAAAATATGGCTGTAAATTACAATACACCGGTTGCGATATTCTCTCTTGAAATGTCAAATCTTCAGTTGGTTAATCGTTTGATTAGTAACACTTGTGAACTTGAGAGTGAAAAGATTAAAAGTGGACGATTGTCAAGGCTTGAATGGGATCAATTGATGTCGCGTGTAAAACACCTATATAGTGCTCCTCTTTATATTGACGACACTCCATCATTATCGGTGTTTGAATTGCGAACTAAAGCACGTCGATTGGTGCGTGAACATCAAGTGAAGTTTATCATTATTGACTACTTGCAATTGATGAATGCTTCGGGAATGAAATATGGTAGTCGTGAGCAAGAGGTGAGTTTGATTTCTCGTTCATTGAAACAACTTGCCAAAGAGTTGAATATCCCAATTGTGGCACTTTCTCAGTTGAATCGTAGTGTAGAATCGCGTACTGATGGAAAGCGTCCGCAGTTGTCCGACCTTCGTGAGAGTGGAGCGATTGAGCAAGATGCCGATATGGTGTGTTTTATTCACCGCCCTGAATATTATAATCGTTCGGGTCAAGATGCCGAGGGTAACGATATCAGGGGCTTGGCTGAGTTTATCGTAGCAAAACACCGTAGTGGTTCGGTTGATGATGTTAAATTGCGATTCCATGGAAAGTATGCTCGATTTGAAAATTGGGATACTGATTCAAATTTATCACAAAAAACTGTTAGCTCTCGAATGAATGAGGAATTATCAACAGAAGACTCTTTACCACCAGCATCTAATCCATTTAGTGGAGGTAATGCCGACTTCTTGTCTGAGTCAAATGAGGATAAGCCACCATTTTAGTTAGAAAAGAAAATTTGTATAGATATAAACTTTTGGTTGGGTAGAGGTGTTAATCAAATAAATTAAAAACCTCATAACCTAACCAAATTTTTATGAAAAAATCTATTTTAATAATAGCATTTGCCCTATGTGGGTTAATAGCATTCGCTCAAAAAATTGACAAAAAAGAGTATTCTCAATTAAAAGTGTTTTTGTCTCAAACCGATAGCAAAGGGAAATCTAATGCCCAAGAACTGAAAGTTACAGATATTGAATCTCCATCAACATGGCATGGTGTAACGGTTGCAAATGGTCATGTAGTGGCTATTGATTGGCGTGATAAAAGATTAGTTGGTGATTTATCGTTAAATAATTTCAAAGCGTTATCATCATTAGATGTTTCAAGAAATCATTTAACATCATTATCAGTGAGTGGTAATGTTGCATTGACAAATCTTAATGCGTCGCATAATAAATTGAAACAGATTGATTTAACCGGTTGTGGAGCGTTGGCTCATGTGGCAATAAATAATAACCGATTGACCGATTTTGTTGTAACCGATGTGCCGGCATTGAAATATCTTAACTGCTCACAAAATTTTATTGTGGATTTAGATGTGAGAAATTCGACATCACTACAAACTCTTTATTGTCAAAGTTGTCGATTGGAAAATCTATATCTGAGTGGCTGTAAAAATCTATCAACGTTGATGTGTGGATATAATAAGTTGTCATCGTTAAACCTATTGGGAGTTGATAACTTGTCGTATCTAAATGTAGATGATAATAATTTTACAACAATGATAGTTCAAGGATTACAATCATTATATGCGTTTTCGTGTATAAATAATAATTTGACATCGCTCGCAATGCGTGATTGTGGTTCATTACTTGATTTGTATTGTTCAAATAATGATTTGACATCGTTAACCGTTACCGATTGCCCAAAATTGACAATAGTTGATTGCTCGTTTAATGATTTGGAAGAACTTAATTTATCAAATCAATATTTGCTTGAACGATTAATTTGCAATAATAACAATTTGATGACGCTTGACGTATCGTTTGACCAACAATTGTCGTATATAAATTGTCGATATAATATGATTACCGATCTTCGCACACTCGCATGTCCTAATTTGCGAATGATTGCATCGGAGGGAAATTATTAATTATAAAATATGGGAAAACATCAATAAAAAAGTCTTGTGTATAGGGATATGATTGATGTAGGCGTGGCGTGTATGCCACGCCTTTATTTTGAGTAATTGAGTCAATGTTTTGTAAACCGGTTAAATTTTTGTAATTTTGTAGTTTGAAAAGAAGTGCTTTTTGATTTTACGTTTTAAGAAATTATTATTTGATGAAGAATATAAGAAACTTTTGTATTATTGCACATATTGACCATGGTAAGTCAACTCTTGCCGACCGTCTTCTTGAATTTACCAATACTGTTGAGCAAAAAGATTTGCAAGCACAGGTGCTTGATGATATGGATCTTGAAAGAGAACGTGGTATTACTATTAAAAGTCATGCCATTCAAATGCAGTATGCGTTGGAAGGGGAGCAATATACATTAAATCTTATAGATACTCCGGGGCACGTTGACTTCTCATACGAGGTGTCGCGTTCAATTGCTGCATGTGAGGGTGCATTATTGATTGTTGATGCTTCGCAAGGCATTCAAGCTCAAACTATCTCAAACCTCTATATGGCAATTGACAATGATTTGGAAATTATTCCTGTGGTCAATAAAGTTGACCTTGATAGTGCAAAGCCTGAGGAGGTAGAAGATCAAATAATAGATTTGCTTGGCTGCAAACGTGAAGATATTATTCGTGCAAGCGGAAAAACCGGAATTGGTATTCCTGATATTCTTCAAGCTATAATTGAACGAGTGCCGGCACCACAAGGCGATCCTGACGCTCCATTGCAAGCATTGATTTTTGACTCTGTGTTTAATCCATTTCGTGGTATTATCGCGTATTTCAAAATCATAAATGGAAAAATTAGTAAAAATGATTTTGTGAAATTTGTTGCTACAGGGAAAGAATATCATGCCGATGAAATTGGGGTATTGAAACTTGATATGGTGCCTAAAAATGAGTTGTCGGCAGGTAATGTGGGTTACATTATTTCGGGTATCAAAACGTCAAAAGAGGTAAAAGTTGGAGATACTATTACTCATGTGCAAAATCCATGTAAAGAGGCTATTGATGGATTTGAAGAGGTAAAACCAATGGTTTTTGCCGGTGTTTATCCTATCGAAACCGAAGATTATGAAAATTTACGTGCATCGCTTGAAAAACTCCAATTAAATGATGCTTCATTGACATTCCAACCCGAGTCATCGATGGCTCTTGGTTTTGGTTTTCGTTGTGGATTCCTCGGACTATTGCACATGGAGATTGTGCAAGAACGCCTTGGAAGAGAGTTTGACATGGACGTTATAACTACTGTTCCTAACGTGTCATATCGAGTATATGACAAAAAAGGAGTAATGACTGAAGTGCATAATCCCTCAGGATTGCCAGATATTACACTGATTGACCATATTGAGGAACCATATATTCGTGCTTCGGTAATTACTGCTGCCGATTATATCGGACCAATTATGACGTTGTGCCTTGGCAAACGAGGAGAGTTGGTAAAACAAGAATATATCTCGGGTAATCGAATGGAGATTATATTTGATATGCCTCTTGGTGAGATTGTGATTGACTTTTATGATAAACTAAAATCAATTTCGAAAGGGTATGCGTCATTTGACTACCATATTCATGATTTCCGCGAATCAAAACTTATCAAACTTGATATATTGTTGAATGGCGAAAGTGTAGATGCTTTAAGTACATTGACTCACGTTGATAATGCAGTGTCATTTGGCCGTAGAATGTGTGAAAAACTAAAAGAGTTAATTCCTCGACAACAATTTGATATTGCAATTCAAGCTGCGATTGGTGCAAAGATTATTGCACGCGAAACGATAAAGGCAGTGCGAAAAGATGTAACTGCAAAATGTTATGGAGGTGATATCTCTCGTAAACGTAAGTTGCTTGAAAAACAAAAGAAAGGTAAAAAACGAATGAAGCAAATTGGTTCGGTTGAAGTGCCTCAAAAAGCATTCTTGGCTGTGCTGAAACTTGATTAAAATAAATTATATAGGGTGTCGTTTGTTGAGTGAATCAATGAACGATATTCTTTTTTTTGTGTTAATTAATACGAAAAGTATATACAATCTACAACAAACATATATGGAAGAAACGAAATCACAAGGTGTGTTTTATGCAGCACGTCAAACCATACAACATTATGCAACCGGGGGAAATGTGTTGATGTTTGCCACAATATTGGCATTTATTATTGCAAATATTCCGGGAGTAAATGACCATTATTTTAACTTTTGGGAGCAAGAATTGCGACTTCAGATTGGCAATTTTAACTTGTTTAGTCATGGATGTAACCCAATGACTGTGCTACAATTTATAAATGATGCGTTAATGGCTGTTTTCTTTTTCTCAATAGGATTAGAAATTAAGAGAGAAATTCTTGTAGGGGAGCTGTCGTCATTAAAGCAGGCCATGTTACCTATTATTGCAGCAATAGGTGGAATGATAATGCCTGTGATTATATTTGTGATGTTTGGATATGGAACCAATTATATCGGAGGTGCTGCAATACCAATGGCAACCGATATTGCATTTTCACTTGGTATTCTTGCGTTGCTTGGCTCGCGAGTGCCAATTGCATTAAAGGTGTTTTTGACTACATTGGCAGTTGTAGATGATATAGGCGGAATAATTGTGATAGCAATATTTTATTCATCGCATATCGATTTAACAATGTTGCTTTTTGCAGCGTTATTATTGGGCGTGTTGTTGATGGGGTCTAAATTTAAGATTCAAAGCAAAATGTTTTATTTGTTGATAGGTGTTGGGGTGTGGTATCTATTCTTGAACTCGGGCATTCATTCTACAATCGCAGGTGTGTTAGTAGCATTTTGTGTCCCTGCAACACCAATGTTTGAACCACGAAAATATATAAGTCGAATAAGGAAAGCAATTTCGAATTTTCATACTGAAGATGATGCCGAATTAGATAAAAGAACGATTTTGACCAAAAATCAAATGGACTGGTTGAAACAAATTGAGTCGGCATCAGATAAAGTTATTTCGCCATTGCAAGATCTTGAGGATACATTGCACCCGGCAGTGAATTATTTGATTATACCATTGTTTGCATTTGCTAATGCCGGCATATTGTTTTCGTCGTTAGATACTTCTATGATATTTGAAGGGGTAAGTCTTGCAATTATATGTGGGTTGGTTATAGGTAAGATGTCAGGAATATTCCTATTTTCGTGGGTGGCAATAAAATCGGGAATCGTGTCAATGCCACAAAACTCAAATTGGAAAATGTTGGCATCGGTTGCTATGTTAGGAGGTATTGGATTTACGGTTTCGTTATTTATTGCAAACCTCTCTTTTGGGAATGATTTGGGTAATCAAGAATTATTAAATCAAGCGAAATTAGGAATTATAATAGGTTCGGTGGTTTCAGGGTTAATTGGATATTTTATGTTGAAAAAAACATTGCCATTGATTTGTGAAGATGAGGACGAGGCAAATGATGAATGTAATGAGTAGAAAAGATAAATTGGCATAGATTACAATATGCGATTTATAATTCAAGTCTTGAATTATTGAAATTATTCTTTATTTTATTTGTTTTTTATTGGGATATGCACAAAGTTTTTGTAAATTTGCGTGATTAAGAATAAACTTTCTAAAAACAAATAAATTTACAAACCCTAAATTATGGCAGAAAACAAAGAAAAATTGTTTGACCAATTTCCTCCAATTTCTACCGAAGAATGGAAGGCAAAAGTAGAAGCCGACCTTAAAGGTGCTCCATTTGACAAGAAATTGGTGTGGCGAACAAACGAAGGTTTCAATGTTCAGCCTATGTACCGTGCTGAAGACATTGCCGATCTCAAAACTACTGATTCTCTCCCAGGAGAATATCCATTTGTGCGTGGTACTCGCACCGAAAACGACTGGCTTACTCGCCAAGAAATCATCGCTGACAATGCTACAGATGCAAACAAAAAAGCACTCGATGTATTGACAAAAGGTGTAACATCTCTTGGCTTCAAAGTGAAAGAAGCTGCTGACGTTGCAACTCTCGTTGCCGGTATCGACCTCGCAAAAATTGAAATCAACCTGAATTGCTGTCCAAAATCAGCTGCTGAAGTAGCAAAAGCTCTTGTTGATGTTGTTAAAGCTGCCGGTGCAGAAGAATCATTCAAAGGGTCAATCGACTTCAATCCATTCCGCAAAGCATTGAAACATGGCATTGAATTCCCTGGTGATATCACTAAAATGGCAGTTGAATTACTCGATGTAGTAAAAGACGTTAAAGGATTGCGAGTATTGGCAGTTGACTCAGTGATGTTCAACAATGCCGGTTCTTACATTTTCCAAGAATTAGGATATGCTCTTGCTTGGGGTGCTGAATGGCTCGCAATGCTCACCGAAGCAGGTGTTGCTGTTGACTGTGTCGCAAAACGTATCAAGTTCAACATGGGTATATCTTCTAATTACTTCATGGAACTTGCTAAATTCCGTGCTGCTCGCATGCTTTGGGCTCAAATCGTTGAACAATTCAAACCTGAATGCAAATGCTCTTGCAAAATGATGGCTCATGCCGTTACTTCGGAATTTAATCAAACTGTGTTTGATGCTCACGTTAACTTGCTCCGTAGCCAAACAGAAGCTATGTCGGCTGCTCTTGCCGGTGTTGACTCTATCACAGTTACCCCATTTGACAAATCATATAAGACTCCAGATGAGTTCTCTGAACGTATCGCTCGCAACCAACAATATCTTCTCAAAGAAGAAAGTCATCTTGACAAAGTTGTTGACCCTGCAGGTGGTTCTTACTATGTAGAAACTCTCACTGCTTCTATCGCTCAAGAAGCATGGAAACTCTTCCTTGATGTTGAAGAAAAAGGTGGGTTCCTTGCTAATGTTAACAATTGTGCTATTCAAGATGCAGTTAATGCTTCTTCTGAAAAACGCCATAGCGATGTTGCTCGTCGTAAAGAAATCCTTCTCGGAACAAACCAATACCCCAATTTCAACGAAATGGCTGCAGCTAAGATTGAAAATGCAAGAGGTTGTAAATGTTGCTGTTCTGAAAAAGAAGATAATGGTCGCGGGCTCTCGGCTAAACGCCAAAGTAGCGATTTCGACGCACTACGTCTTGCTACCGAAGCTGCGGCAAACCGTCCAAAAGTGTTTATGCTCACTATTGGAAACCTCGCTATGCGTCTTGCTCGTTCTCAATTCTCAGCCAACTTCTTCGGTTGTGCAGGATATGAGATTATCGACAATTTAGGATTTAATACAGTTCAAGAAGGTATCGACGCCGCTGTTGCTAAAGATGCAGATGTAGTGGTTATCTGCTCAAGCGACGACGAATACGAAACTCTCGCACCCGAAGCTTTCAAAGCTCTTGATGGTCGTGCTGAATTTGTTGTTGCCGGAGCTCCTGCTTGCACCGAAGCTCTTCAAGCACAAGGTATCACTAACTTCATCAATGTGCGTAGTAATGTTCTCGAAACCCTTCAGGCTTTCAATGCAAAACTCCTTAAATAATCGATTATGAGACCTGATTTTAAAAATATCAATATAACTGCAGATGCTTTTGGTGGCTCACAAGCCCCCATCGCACAAGGTGAAGAATGGCTCACTCCTGAGTTGATTCCTGTAAAACCTATTTATACAAAAGATGACCTCGAAGGTCTCGAACACCTCAACTATGTTGCAGGTATTCCTCCATTCCTCCGTGGTCCATATAGTGGTATGTATGCTATGCGTCCTTGGACAATTCGCCAATACGCAGGTTTCTCTACTGCCGCTGAGTCAAACGCATTCTATCGTCGCAACCTTGCGTCAGGACAAAAAGGTCTTTCTGTTGCATTTGACCTTGCTACACACCGTGGTTACGATGCTGACCACGAACGCGTAGTAGGTGACGTTGGTAAAGCTGGTGTATCTATCTGCTCTCTCGACGACATGAAAGTACTTTTCGATGGTATCCCCTTGAACAAGATGTCGGTATCAATGACAATGAATGGTGCAGTACTTCCTGTACTTGCGTTCTATATCAATGCCGGTCTTGAACAAGGTGCTAAACTCGAAGAAATGGCAGGTACTATCCAAAATGATATCTTGAAAGAGTTCATGGTGCGTAACACATACATTTACCCACCCGAATTCTCAATGCGTATCATCGCCGATATCTTTGAATATACTTCTCAAAATATGCCTAAATTCAACTCAATTTCTATCTCAGGTTACCACATGCAAGAAGCCGGTGCAACTTGCGACATTGAGTTGGCATATACTCTTGCCGATGGTCTTGAATATCTTCGTGCAGGTGTAAATGCAGGCATGGACATCGACGCATTTGCACCTCGTTTGTCGTTCTTCTGGGCAATCGGTATGAACTTCTTTATGGAAGTTGCAAAAATGCGTGCTGCTCGTATGCTTTGGGCTAAGATTGTAAAACAATTCAATCCAAAGAACCCAAAATCATTGGCATTGCGTACTCACTCACAAACATCAGGCTGGTCACTCACTGAGCAAGATCCATTCAACAACGTGGGTCGTACATGTATCGAAGCAATGGGTGCTGCCCTTGGTCACACTCAATCGCTCCACACCAATGCACTCGACGAAGCAATCGCACTACCTACTGACTTCTCGGCTCGTATTGCTCGTAATACTCAAATCTACATTCAAGAAGAAACCTACATTACTAAGGAAATCGACCCATGGGCAGGTTCTTATTATGTAGAATCGCTTACTAACGAAATTGCTCAACGTGCTTGGACTCACATTCAAGAAATTGAAAAGCTTGGTGGTATGGCTAAAGCTATTGAGAGTGGTCTTCCAAAACTTCGCATCGAAGAAGCTTCAGCTCGCACACAAGCACGCATTGACTCTGGTCGTCAAACAATCGTTGGTATCAACAAATATCGTCTTGATCACGAAGATCCTATTGATATTCTTGAAATTGACAACACCGAAGTGCGTAAAGACCAAATTGCTCGTCTCGACGTGGTTAAAGCTGGTCGCGATGAAGAAGCAGTTAAGAAAGCACTTGAAGCAATTACCGAATGTGTACGCAGTAAAGAAGGTAATCTCCTTGACCTTGCAGTTAAAGCTGCCGGTCTTCGTGCTACTCTTGGAGAAATTTCAGATGCCTGCGAAGCAGTCGTAGGTCGTTACAAAGCAGTAATCAGAACTATTTCAGGCGTGTATTCAAGCGAAACAAAACAAGATGCAGACTTTGTTAAAGCACAACAATTGTGCGAAGAGTTTGCAAAGAAAGAAGGTCGTCAACCTCGTATCATGATTGCGAAGATGGGTCAAGACGGACACGACCGTGGTGCGAAAGTTGTTGCAACAGGCTATGCTGACTGTGGATTTGACGTTGATATGGGACCATTGTTCCAAACTCCTGCCGAAGCAGCTCGCCAAGCAGTTGAAAACGACGTTCATATCCTTGGTGTATCATCGTTGGCTGCTGGTCATAAGACTCTCGTGCCTCAAGTAATCGATGAATTGAAGAAACTCGGTCGCGAAGACATTATTGTGGTTGCAGGTGGTGTTATCCCTGCACAGGATTATGACTTCCTTTATAAAGCCGGTGTTGCTGCAATCTTCGGTCCCGGTACTCGTATCCCAGTATCAGCAATTAAGATGCTCGAAATCCTAATGGAAGAATAATCTATCAATGATTTTCCATATTAAAACGGCACCACATTTGATGGTGCCGTTATTTTTTTGATAAAAATCTTGCATATTTCACACTTAAATGTTAATTTTGACATGTAATGTTAAAATTGAAATTGCTAAAAAGAATATAAATTAAACAAAATAGCGATTAATTTGTTAATGTAATAAAGTTTAACTATTTGAGTTTCAATCAAATTAATATAATTCAAGTATGAAAAAGTCAACAATCTGGATATTGGCAATTCTCATGGGGCTCACATTCATGGGACTATTGTATGTTCAGATGACATATATGGGAAACATGATTAGAATGAGAGAGGATCAATTTACCGAAGGGGTGAAACGAAGTCTCTATGCAGTAACAGCCATGCTTGAACAAGATGAAACACGTTATTTCTTAGAAGAAGATGTAGCAAAGATGGGCTCTTCATCGGTTTTTACTCAGTATGAAAACAATTTGCCCCAACAAACAGGAATTATATATTCCTTTAAGACTGCTTCTGGGGTGGAAGCTGATTTGACTATTAAAGGAGATGCAGATAAAATTAATCAAATACAATTGGCACAAACCGATTTAAAAAATCACTATAAGTCGCTAAAAGAGGTAATTCGCGGACAATATCTTTACCAAAAAGGTCTTATCGACGAAGTGATTTTGAATATTTTGAATCAATCAAGCAATCGACCATTAAAAGAGAGAGCAGATTCGGCGGTAGTGAGTTCATATCTTAAATCAGAACTTGAAAATAATGGTTTGAAGTTGCCGTTTGAGTTTGCTATTGTTAATAGAAATGGAGGTATAATATATTCAACAGAAGGTTATAGCCCTATTGTAGGGGATGAAAAAAGCGTTTTTATTCAAACTCTATTCCCTAATGATCCGGCTAATAAAATAAATTATTTGAAGGTGTATTTCCCTACGAAGAAAGATTATATATTCTCTTCGATTCGTTTTATGATACCATCATTTGCGTTTACATTAATATTATTGATTATATTCATTTTTACAATAATAGTTGTCTTTCGGCAAAAGAAATTGACAGAAATGAAAAATGATTTTATTAATAATATGACGCATGAGTTTAAAACACCGATTTCGTCAATATCTCTTGCGGCTCAAATGTTGAAAGATGATAGTGTGAGAAAATCTCCGGCAATGTTGCAACATATATCAACGGTAATAAATGATGAAACTAAACGATTGAGGTTTCAAGTAGAGAAAGTATTGCAGATGTCAATGTTTGAACGTCAGAAAGCGACTCTTAAATTGCAAGAGGTTGATGCAAACGCAGCCATCGATAATATTGTCCACACATTTAAGCTCAAGGTGGAAAAGTATGGAGGTCAGATTGAGGCACAATTAAATGCAGAGGACCCGATTGTTAATGTTGATGAAATGCATTTCACTAATGTGATTTTCAACTTGCTTGATAATGCGGTTAAATATCGAAGAGAAGAAGTGCCATTAAAATTAATTGTTGCATCGCGTAATATCTCAAATAATAAACTTGAAGTATCAATTGCCGATAATGGTATTGGGATTAAAAAGGAGAATCATAAAAGAATATTTGAGAAATTCTATAGAGTTTCAACTGGCAATCGTCATGATGTAAAAGGTTTTGGTCTTGGATTGGCTTATGTGTATAAAATGGTGCATGAGTTGGGTGGCGATATTCATGTTGAAAGTGAACTTAATGTAGGAACAAAATTTATAATAACATTACCATTAATAACTAAAAATTAAAGATTATGGAAGATCGTATGAAGATTCTATTATGCGAAGATGATGAAAATCTTGGCATGTTATTGAGAGAATATCTCCAAGCAAAAGGCTTTAATGCTGACCTTTTTGCTGATGGTGAAAGTGGATATAAGGCATTCCTTAAAGGTAAGTATGATATATGTGTGCTTGATGTAATGATGCCTAAAAAGGACGGATTTGCATTGGCTCAAGAAATCCGAACAGTAAATAGTGAAGTCCCTGTGATTTTCTTAACTGCAAAATCATTGAAAGAAGATATTCTTGAAGGCTTCAAAATAGGTGCTGATGATTATATTACAAAACCATTCTCAATGGAAGAGTTGGTTTTTCGTATTGAAGCAATCTTGCGTCGTGTAAAAGGTAAAAAAGGCAAAGAAATTACAATGTATAAAATTGGTAAATTTACTTTTGATACACAAAAGCAAGTACTCATGATTGAGGATAAAATTACTAAATTGACTACAAAAGAATCGGAGTTGCTTAGCCTTCTTTGTGCTCATGTAAATGAGATTCTTGAACGAAATTTTGCATTGAAGACTATTTGGATTGATGATAATTATTTTAATGCTCGTAGCATGGATGTATATATTACAAAACTACGTAAGCATCTAAAAGATGATCCATCAATTGAAATCATTAATATTCATGGAAAGGGGTATAAACTAATTGCTCCTGATTTAGAAAAAAATAAGTAGAGAATTATTTCAATCGTAAAAGTTTTGTGGGTGAGCCAAAATTTGTGGCTCGCCCTTTTTGTTGAGGTTTGGAATTTAGACAAGACATACAAAAAAGCAAGAGTGGAAATCCTCACGGACGCCACTCTTAAATTCCTACACACATAGTACTTAATGTTAGATTCAGTCGTTTATTTTGAAATTATATGAAAAAGCATTTAATAGCTGTTGTATTTTTTGGTATTAATTTGCTAAGAAGATTGCTTTATTATTCTTAAGACAAAGTAAATAATTATTTTTGAAATAAGTGGCATTTTGAAAATATGTTATGCAACATATTGGTAATATATTGGAACTGCTTTAGGAGAAAGTGTGATATTTTATAAATGGAATGGCGGTATAGGTATTGTTTTGTGTGATAAAATTACCGAATTGTTATGAATTATTAGATGCTTAAAATTAGTTAAATTAAGTAGATGTGCTAACAAAATGAAATGGTTGTTTGGATTCCAAACAACCATTACGTATCTATAGCGTTATATTTAATATATGATATATGTTGCTAATGGAGCTAATTTCCCAATAATTTCTCCGTTTTTTACTTTGATGATATTGCCCGAAACCCTATCTTTATATTCCCCGTCACGAAGAGGTGTAGCTAATTTGTATTTAGCATTTTTGGTTGAGAAATTGATTAATACTAAGCCTTTTGAGCCTCGTGCAATTTCAACAACTGAGCCATCTTCGGTTGTAAATACTTGTTCTGGTTCACCTTGCATGATTTTGCGGAAATTGTTAACTGCAACAACAGCAGGGTGCTTGAATTCATCATTGCCACGCTCTCCAATACGATTGTTTCCCCAATAATTTTCACGTGTGCTTCCCGCAGGACGGCTATAGAATAGGGGAGTGCCACCATTGCGAGCTGTTAGGAATACCCATGCTGCACGGATTTGTTCATCGGTTAATCCGGCCGACTCATGAGCGTTGCAATAAGTATCGTGGGATTCAACCCATGTTACAAGTTTGCCTGGTTCAACCGGGTGATGCCAAGATTTTAGATCGGTAGCATTGTATGAGCCTTTTGAGATGGCTTCACGAAGAGCATGTCCGTAGCTACTTGCTGTTTGGTCGATATATTCGGCATATTCAAGCTCTTTTACATTTTTGTCTTGAAGTACTTCGCCATAAATAAATAGGCTGTCGGGCATTAACAAAGAGAGCCCTTTTACACCTTCACGTCCAGTAGCTATATCCCAAAAATTATTGCGTTCTGATTTCTCATCTTTAGGATCAGATGGTAATCCAATATGTTTTGCTGTGTCGTATCGAAAACCACGAGCTCCAAGATTAATAAGATCGTTTACATATTGGAGATAGTAATATTGAAAATCGGGATTTTCGGTGTTGACATCGGGCAACCCACCCATTTCTCCGGTGGTGCATTCCATGCGGTCATTCCATTTTGTAATAGGTTTGAAGCCATTGGCGTGATATAGATTGTCATGCCCACCAACAGCATTGTCAAGGGAAGGAAGAACTGCTGTGTGGTCTATTGCTGTGTGGTTAGGCAATACATCAACAATTACTTTGACATTGTACTTGTATGCACTGTCGCACATTGATTTGAACTCATCGCGATTCCCCAACATATAGTTCCCAATTTTCCAATCGGTTGGTTGGTAGTAGTAATACCATTTCCCTGTTACACTATCACCAGGTTCGCTAAATAATGCAAGTCCCCCATTTTCACCAACATAACATGTGTTAGCAGGTGAAGTTTGAACATAGTCATAGCCTGCAGCTGCGATGTCCTTAATGTTGTCAGCAATAGTATTAAAAGACCATGACCAAGCATGTAGAATTACTTTATCTGAGTCTTTAGTGAAATTAGAGGCGTTGGAATTAAAACCAAAAAATGCAATTATAGCACATAGAGATATAAACTTAAATTTCATGTTATTATATTTTAGTCGTTTTGAGTTTCAAAGATACAAAAAAACTAATCCATAACATATTTCTTATTTTGTAAAATAAGAAATGAAAAGTTATTTTGTGATTTTTTATATGTAATTGTTGCTTAATCTTCAGAATAGTGGCGAAGCACTCTGCGATATGAGTTGAATATTTTTGATTTTGATACAAACCCAACATATTTACCATTCTCTACAACTGGCAGATTCCATGCTCCTGTTCGGTCAAATTTTTTCATTACGTTTTCCATGCTATCGCCAACTTCTACACGAGCCGGTGGCATGCTCATGAATCGACGCACATACATTTTACGGTATAGGTCAGGTCGAAACATGATATTGCGAATTTCATCAAGAAGGACGATTCCCAGTAATTCATTGTCATTATTTACAACAGGGAATAGATTGCGATTGGATTTAGATATAACATCTACCATCTCTTTGAGACTCATATCGGGTTGAACTATGGCAAAATCCTTTTCTATAACGCTATCCATTTTTAGGAGTGTTAGCACTGCCTTGTCTTTATGGTGAGTTAGGAGTTCGCCTCTTTGGGCAAGACGCATTGTGTAAATACTATATGGCTCAAATAGTTTGATTGTTCCGTATGAAATAGTAGATACAATTAGTAGTGGTAGGAATAAATCGTAACCACCGGTGAGTTCAGCAGTAAGGAAGATTGCCATAAGTGGAGCATGCATTACTCCCGACATAACTCCAGCCATTCCCATTAATGCAAAGTTTTTTATTGATAAATCAAGTCCAAAAGTATGATTTAGAAGAAATGCAAAGAAGAATCCCGACATACACCCAACATATAGAGATGGTGCGAATGTTCCACCTACTCCTCCGCCTCCATTAGTGGCAGATGTTGCAAATACTTTTGTGAGAATTATTAATCCTATGAATATTATAATAAACCACACATCGTCTTTGTCGCCGTAAAAGATACTGCCATTTGCGATTGACGATGGGTCTCCACCGAGAAGGTTGATTATTGATGAGTAACCTTCGCCAAATAACGGAGGGAAAAGGAATATTAGACCGGATAGGATTATGCCTCCAAATAATGTTTTTTTCCATGGAGTGCTAATTTTTTTGAATACATTTTCCATCATATTCATCACTCGAGTAAAATAGAGAGATGACAGTCCGCAAAACATTCCTAATAAAATCACAAACGGAATGCGATTTGTTACAAATGATTCGCTTTGCACAAAAAAGAATTCAAAATCATAGCCGGTAAAAACGTAAGCCATGGTTGCACTGGTAATAGATGCAATTAGTAAAGGCATGATGGATACCGTAGTGAGATCGAGCATTAATACTTCAATCGTAAAAAGCATACCGGCAATTGGTGCTTTGAAAATTCCGGCAATACCGGCAGCGGCACCACAACCAACTAATATCATTAATATGCGTGGGGAAAGCCTGAATATTTGACCAAGATTTGACCCAATGGCGGCTCCGGTATATACAATTGGTCCTTCAGCTCCGACCGAGCCTCCAAATCCAATCGTAACTGAGCTGGCTATCATTGAGGAATAAATATTGTGTCGTTTAAGTCGGCTTTTATTTTGTGAAATAGAGTGTAGCACGCGAGTTACACCATGTGAAATGTTATCTTTAACAATGTATCTCACATATAAACTTGCAAGAATAATTCCAATTACGGGATATATGAAATAAAGATAATTTCCTTGAGAAATTTCAATATGTGATGAAACAATATTTGAGAAAAAATGTATTAATGATTTTAGCAGGAGTGCTGCACAACCACAAAGAATACCAACTATTAGTGCGAGAAATAAGACAAATGTACGTTCTTTAATATGGCGTTCTCTCCATATTACTAATGTCATAAATTTATCGTTAATGTATTCTTTTATATTTTGAATATTGTAAGTCATTAGATTCCTTTTCCGGTAAATACAGTGTGAACTGTATAAAATAAAATTTTTAGATCAACAATAATTGATACGTTTTCGATATATAATATATCATATTGTAAGCGACTAATCATTTCATCAACAGTTGATGCGTATCCATATTTTACCATGCCCCATGATGTAATACCAGGACGAACCTGATGAATGAGTGAATAATATGGTGCTTTAGCCACGATTTGTTTAATGTAATATTCGCGTTCTGGACGAGGACCGACAAGCGACATGTCGCCTTTGAGTACATTCCAAAACTGAGGTAATTCATCAAGCCGATATTTTCTCAACGTTTTGCCGAGTCTTGTGATGCGAGGGTCGTCAAGTGATGATAGCGTAGGACCATTTACCTCTGCATCAACTTTCATCGATCGGAATTTATATATATTAAATGGCTTTTTGTGGAAGCCTATACGTTTTTGTTTGTATATAATGGGTCCATCAGAGTCGCATTTAATTAGTATTGCGATAACTAACAATAAAGGAGATATGATAATTAATGTGATTAAAGAAATGATTATATCGCACACTCGTTTAATGTTGATTGTGCTTTGACTCGTTTCGGCTTGTGAAATGTCAATAAGGGGCTCGCCAACTACATTTGATACACGTGCTCTGGTTGTAAGCAAATGATATAAATCGGGCGAAATATACATTGGCAAGTCTAATGGGAACAGTTTATTTATTAAATCTACAGTTGCTTTAATGCCATTTTTGTGAGGTATAACAATGAGATTTTGTATGTTTAATTTTTTGCATAATTGAGGTAAATCCTCAAGTTGAAATATTGGGAGATTAAGATGTCGTGATATATGCCCTTCGCATGATTCGACATAGCCAACGATATTAAATCCCATAGATTTTTTAGACGAGCGAAGTTTGCATTCTAAATTAGCCGCAGTCTGTGATGTTCCAATTATCAAGGTGTTAAACGACCATTTTCGAGAGTGAATATTATGTGTGGCAATTTGAGTAATGCTAAATCGGAATAAATATACTATGCCAAACATTAGTCCAAATAACATCGCCATTAATTCATAGTTTTGAAATCGGTCGGCTATATTATCATTGATTAAGGCTGTAAAATATATGGCAAGCATTCCAATAAACGACGTTCCAAAAGTATTTATAATTTCTTGAAGTCGTGATTTTAGAAAAACTTTGTTATAATATCCCGATAAATAAAAGATTCCCAACATCATAAGAGGGAAAAATATTTGCCCTAAAACAAGTTGGTGGGAAGTTATGAAAATCCAAATTGATTTGTAATCAATTTGATTTGAATTAATAAAATAAAAACGAATAATATTAAATATTAGCCAAGCTACATTGGTCGCAATGTAGTCGCTGATTATATAGTTAATTCGTTGTCGGGTTTCGCTAATCAATTTCTTAAAATTTTAATGACACCATCATTGCGTAGTTTAATTACGCTCGATGCTTGGCGTGGTTCAGTGTCGTGCTGATTATATTGAACGATATAATCAACCCCTTGTTTTATTTCTTGACTAATCTCATTGAAACAATTAGGGGTTGGTTGTCCGCTGACATTAGCGGAGGTCGATACGATTGGCTTGCGTAAAGATTGGCATAGTTGTCGAGAGAATTCTTCATGAGTAATTCGAATGCCGATACTATTGTCTTCAGCAAGTAATTCCTTGCACAAATTAATGCCATTATCGTATATGATTGTAAGAGGCTTAATGGTAACGTTGATAAGTTCGTATGCAACATCGGGAACTTCATCAACATAACGTTGTAAAAGTTTTTCATTATCAAGTAATATGATAAGAGCTTTGCTATCACAACGTTGTTTTAATTTGTACACTTTGGCAACAGCCTCTTTATTGGTTGCATCGCACCCAATACCCCAAACTGTGTCGGTAGGATATAAAATAATACCTCCATTACGCATTACATCGCAAGCTTTTTTTATGTCATCGAGATATGCGTTTTTTGTTGCGTTTGACATTGCCATTTTGTGTAGTATTATAAATGCAAAGATAAAGAAAATATTTAATATTTATGGCTTAGTGTCAATAAATATAGTCATAAAATAAGAATGCGATTGTGTAACTGATTGGTATATAAATAATGAAGGTGTGTACATCAATACACACCTTCATTATTAGTTGCAGTCAATCTCTCTTTTAGGAAATTTTGTAGGGTGAAATAGAAGTCTTAGCGACGTGCTATATGTGCAATATGCCCATATCCAATTCATGAGAACTGATAGCTTGTTTCGCATACCTAATATTGAAATAAGGTGAACAAACATCCAAGTAGCCCAAGCAGGGCGTCCATATAAGTGAAAATGATTTAAGTCAACAACTGCACGGTTTCTACCCACTGTAGCCATCGTGCCTTTGTCGTTATATTTGAATGCTTTTGCCATTATGCCTTTGTTGAGGTTTTTGGCTAAGGTTACGGCTTGTTGTATTGCAACTTGTGCAAGTTGAGGGTATCCAAATGGATATGTTTCGTCGCTGTGAGATGAAATGTCGCCAATAGCATAAACATCGCGAACTCCTGCAACACGATTATATTCGTCAACAACAAATCGATTGCCACGGGTAATTTCGGGAGTTCCTCCTTCAAACACAAATGGCTCACCGGTAATACCTGCAGTCCAAATAACCATTTCACTATAAATTTCTTCTCCGTCGGCAAGGGTAATGATATTGTCTTTGTAGGATTGCATTGTTTTGAGCAATTTTACATCAACCATTAAATGCCCAAGATATTCAAGGGCTTCTTTTGATGATCTTTCGCTCATGGTGCGTAGAAGCCTGTCGGTACCTTCGATAAGAGTAACGCAAAGGTCATTAATGCAGATGTCGGGGTATTCTCGGGATAACACATAACGCTTCATTTCACCGATTGCTCCGGCAATTTCAACACCTGTTGGGCCTCCTCCAATGATTGTAAAGCTTAATAACCTGCGTCGTTCTTCGGGATCTTTGGTTATAGATGCTTTTTCAAGACGGTATAATATTTCATTACGACATCGCAAAGCCTCACCTGTGCTTTTTAATGTAAAAACTTGCTCTTGTAATCCTTTTATACCAAAGAAGTTATTTGTGGTTCCTGCTGCAATAATCAATATGTCGTATGGGATTGTTTCATATTGCGTTATGACTTCTTTTTTTGAGAAATTAATAGTCTTAACTTCGCCCATATTATATTTTGCACCTTTCACTTTTCCTTTCCGAAGTTCACGGCGGAAAGGAAAAGAAATACTACCGGGGTCTAATCCTGAAGATGCTATTTGATAGAAAAGTGGTGGGAAGCTATGAAAATTATTGCGATCAACAAGTAATATTTCATACTTTTTTTTGTCGATGTTTTTAATGAGGTTTAATCCGCCAAAACCACCGCCAATAATAACTATACGTTTCTTTTCTGACATAAACAATCTTTTTTACTGTAACACAATACGCATTAATAAGTTTGTATATTGCGTAAAATAACCTAATCTTTTTGCAAAGATAGTGCATAAATGTGAAAATACAACAACTAAAATTAAATATGTTGTGCAATCATGCCAATTAAAATTAATTATGTAACTTTGCAAGACATATAATCACATTATGAGGTTGTTGAGTTTAAGGTATTTGATAATATTTGCTTTTTGCATTGGCTTGAGAATTTCGGGGCAAGTAGCTAATGATGATGTAAAGACGTGGGCTAAATATGAGAGATATGCTCTTTCGAATAAGTTGATTAGTAGTCAGCCAGATGTGGTTTTTATAGGTAATTCAATAACTGATTTTTGGGCGAAGGAGTTTCCTGAATTTTTTTATGAAAACAATTATGTCGGTCGAGGAATAAGCGGTCAAACTACAGAGCAAATGCTCGCTCGATTTCAACAAGATGTTGTAGAGTTGCAACCTAAGATTGTAGTAATTCTTGCAGGAATAAATGATATTGCACAAAATAATGGATATATTTCAAATGAAAACATATTAAGAAATATAAAATCAATGTGCGATATTGCTCGAATAAATGGGATACAGCCAGTGTTGTGTTCGATATTGCCATGTGATTATTTTGTGTGGAGAAAGGATTTACAGCCTGCTCTGAAAATAGTAGAAGTGAATAGGCTAATTAAGTCTTATGCCAATTCTATGGGATTTGCTTATGCCGATTATTATACTCCAATGGCTACAGTTGAAGGAGCATTGAAACCACAATATACAAAAGATAGATGCCATCCAAATGGAGATGGGTATAAAGTAATGATTTCGATTATTCAAAAATCACTTAACTCGATGGCGAAAAAATAACAAGGGTTGTGTTGAGGGTAGTAGTTTGATATGAGGATACTGAAGATTTTAATAATATTTTTGATGGCATGTTTGTCGGCCAAGTCGCAGATAAATACAGAGCAAGTGATGCGTATTGGTCAAAATGCGATATATTTTGAAGACTATATGTTGTCGATTCAGTATTTTAATATGGTAATTCAAGCAAAACCCGAACAGGCAAAGCCATATTTTTATCGTGCTGTGGCAAAATTTAATCTCGAAGATTATAGTGGAGCAGAGGCTGATGCCACATTAGCAATTGAACGAAATCCGTTTTTGAATGATGTGTGGGAAATAAGAGGTGTTGCTCGCCAAAATTTAGGCAAATATGAAGAGGCTATATCTGATTATGATAAGGCATTAGAAGCACTCCCGGGGAATAAACAAATATTATTTAATAAAGCTCTTGCACAAGATGCATTGAAAGATTATGTGTCATCAGAAAAAACATTTAATGAACTGATGAGACATAATCCTAATTATGATAGGGCATATCGAGGACGTGCGAAATTGAGAATGTCGCAAGGAGATACATTAGGTGCGATATCGGATTTGGATACGGCATTGATGTTAAATAAATATTCTCACGAAATGTATGCGATGCGTGCAGGATTAGAAGCTACATCAACAAAAAATTATGAAAAGGCTTTGAGTGATATGAATGAGGCAATTAGATTACAACCTCAAGAATCCCAATATTATGTAATACGTGCTCAAGTTTATTATGGTTTAGATAATTATGATGGGGCAATGGAAGATTATGGTAATGCAATAAATCTCGACCCATATAATATGATAGCATATTATAACCGAGGAATCTTGCGTGCCGAAATAAATGATATAAATCGAGCAATTGAAGATTTTTCGGCAGTATTACGACTAAATCCAAGCGATTATCGAACATTATATAATAGAGCAATATTATATCGTAATATTCATGATTTTGAGAATGCTTTAGCCGATGTGTCAAAAGTCATTGACGTAGTCCCTGATTTTGCTGTGGCTCATTTTTTAAGGTCTGAGATATACAAGGAAATGGGAGATAAACGCAAGGCCTTTCAAGAATATGATAAGTCTATTGAATTGGTTAAGCGATTGTCGGCTTCTGAAGAAACGCGTAAAATTGGAGATCCATTTGCTAAGGCTTTTGAATCAAATGACCCAAACTTGGCTGACGTTGTTGCGAGGCAGTTTTCAGAGTTGATAAAGGTTAATCAAAAAGATGATATAGAGCAACAATATAATAGCAAAGATATTCGAGGTAGTGTGCAGAATAAAGAATTTGTTATTGAGCCTGAACCGATGTTTGTATTGACATATTATCCCTCACATTCAGAACTTAAAATTAAACAGAATTATATTAAAGATATTGATGATATAAATTCATCTCGGATATTGCGTTTCAATATTGTTGTTACGAATCGAGAACAAACACTGACCGACAATAAGGATATTGCATCACATTTTGAATCAATACAATATTTTAACTCATATTTGACAACACATACACCTCGAGCATTAGACTATTTTGGGAGAGCATTGGATTTTTCGGTAACGCGAAATTATAAATCTGCAATAACTGATTTGGATAAGGCAATAGCTTTAACTCCTAATTTTGCTATGGCATACTTTTTGAGAGCTATAGCACGCTACAATCAAATTAAGATAGATGATTTCGCAAGTGAGCCATTAAAGGGTGGTACTGATATGGCTAAAATTAATGCGATGAATCGACATTCAGCGTTAATGGCAGTTGTAGCAGATTGGGATAAATTGATATCACTTCAACCTCGATTGTCAATAGCATATTTTAATAAAGGGAATACGTTGTTGGAAATGCAAGATTATGTTGAGGCTCTAAAATGTTTTGACAAAGCTATTCAACTTGAACCCACATTAGGAGAAGCTTATTACAATAGGGGATATGTATATTTAAAATTAGGAAATAAAGATTCAGGTGTAGCAGATTTAAGTAAAGCCGGCGAACTTGGAATTGTTCCATCATATAACTTATTAAAACGACTTGCAAAATAGAACGATATCAATGGAAATTATGAGTGAATAGTTGAAATATTTAGTAAAATTTTATTGTTCCGTTTTTTTTATCTAAATTTGAGTAATTAATTAAAATCATATTATAAAATTTATCCTTATGCTTACACCTGAAGACATTAAAACCCTTGAATTGAAGGGCGTGACACAATGTGAATTGGAGTCGCAGATAAATCGTTTTAAGACTGGTTTCCCATTTTTGAAAATAGCAAATTCGGCTAAAATAGGCGATGGTATAGTGCAATTGTCGGCTCAAGAAGAGGCTGACGCTGTAGCTCGTTGGAAAAAATATCTTGCCGATGGGGGTGAGGTGTGTAAGTTTGTTCCTGCGTCGGGTGCTGCATCACGTATGTTTAAGGCATTATTTTCATTTGTAGAGGGTGAAGCAGATGTACCTGCCGAAGGTTCAGATGTGGCTCAATTAATAGCAAATGTTCATAATCTTGCATTCTTTGGCGAACTTAATGAGGTTGTCTTGAAATTGCATTCAAAAGATATTGACACCCTAATCGCAGAGGGAGAATATAAGAAAGTTATTGCTGCAATAATCCTTCCTGAAGGATTGAATTATGGCAATTTGCCAAAAGGTTTGTTGACTTTCCATGCTTATGCTGATGGGACAACTCGTACGCCTGTAGAGGAACAACTCGTAGAAGGTGCTCAATCTGCAACTGGTGCTGATGGTGTAGTTCACTTGCATTTTACCGTTTCAGGCAATCATCGTCAACTCTTTGCCGATAAACTTGTTGCAAAAGTGCCTGCACTCGAAGAGAAAATGGGTGTGAAATTTGACATCTCAATGTCGGAGCAAAAAGCATCAACCGACACAGTCGCTGTAAATCCTGATAATACCCTCTTCCGTGAAAATGGTTCGCTTGTATTCCGTCCTGGAGGTCATGGTGCGTTGATTGCAAACCTTAATGACATAGATTCAGCAGCAGTATTTATTAAGAATATCGACAACGTAGTCCCCGATTCATTCCGTGATGCAACATTACAGTATAAGCAAGTAATTGCAGGTTACATGATGCAAGCACACGACAAAATTGAACAATATTTGCGTCAAATCAATAGTGGAGATTATACTATTGATGATGTTAGAGAGATGATTGACTTTATGCATAAGGTGCTTAATGTGCGTGATGAGCAAATGAAGCATCTTGAGGATGCTGATTTGGTCCTTTACATAAAAAAGAAGCTTGATCGCCCCTTGCGAGTGTGTGGAATGGTGCGAAACGAAGGAGAGCCAGGTGGAGGTCCATATATTGCATATAATGCTGATGGCTCAACATCTCCTCAAATTCTTGAAAGTCACCAAATAGATTTATCTCGTGAAGATTATAAGGCAATGATGGCACAAGCAACGCACTTTAATCCTGTTGATTTGGTATGCTACATTAAAGATATTGATGGTAAACATTATGACTTGCCTAAATATGTTGATCCTGCAACCGGTTTTATTTCAAATAAATCATTGCATGGAAAAGAATTACGAGCACTTGAATTGCCAGGGTTGTGGAATGGAGCAATGAGTGATTGGAATACAATCTTCGTTGAAGTACCTATCGAAACGTTTAATCCTGTAAAAACAGTAAACGACCTATTGCGTCCAACTCACCAAGGTTAATTGAAGTAAGGCATTGAAAAGATAGGGGTGCAATATATTTTGCACCCCTTTTTTGCTTTTCAATTACGAAAATAGTCTTGGTTTAATGTTTTTGACCATTAGACCATGTTGTTATAAATGAAAAAGCATCGCAATTTTGCGATGCTTTTTTGTAATCTTCAAGTAGTGCCTGCGGCTTACTTTCTGATACCGAGCTCTTTTTGTGCAATAATTGCACGGTAGCGGTTGATGTCTTTTTTCTTGAGATAGTCAAGAAGACGACGACGTTTACCAACGAGCATCTTAAGAGCTCTCGCAGTGCTATAATCTTTGTGATTTGACTTCAAGTGTTGAGTCAAATGAGCAATACGGACTGAGAATAATGCTATCTGAGCTTCAGGAGAGCCAGTATCAGTCTTGCCCTTACCGTATTTCTCAAAGATTTCTACTTTTTCTTCAGAATTCAAGTGCATTCTTTTGAAATTTTAATTGTTAATAAAAAATGAGCATGCAAAGGTAGGTATTATTTGTGTAATAACCAAACTTCGTTGCGTTTATTTTCTAAATGTTTATTTATTGATCAATATTAATCTATGTTGGCTTTGTCTTTAACGGGATTGCGATAGTGAATTTTATCTTCAATATATTCTTGTGTCGCAATGAGTGTAGCTTTGGGGAGCTTTTCGTAATAGCGAGAAATTTCAATTTGTTCGCGATTTTCTGAAATTTCCTCAAGATTGTCGTTGAGAGATGCAAATTCTTGAAGTTTCTTTTCGAGGTCGTGTTTCATCTCGCCTGCAATTTGATTTGATCGTTTTGCGATGATGCACACAGTTTCATAGACATTGCCTGTATCTTTTGACAATTCAATCATGTCGCGAGTTACAGTGTTAAGTGGAGCGTTTGTCTTTTTGTAATCCATAATTAGTATAATAATTGTATTGTTATTGTCAAATATTTATTCTTTAACGTATTTTGTTGCGATTTTGTATATGTTATCAGCTTCTTCTCGGTTGGGGCTATCAGGATAGCTATTTATGAATGAATAGTATTCATCTATAACATCACGAAAGCGTTCAACTTTCTTTTCCTCTACACTTAAACTTGCTTCTTGATAACGAGCTTTTAATATAATTAATTCAAGTTCTTCTGTGTATTTTGAATAAGGGTATGCCTTGACGGCATTTTGTGCCACGATTACTGCCGATTGGTAGTTGTTGCCAAGGTATGTTCCCAAATTGTAATATAATTGAGCATTTTGAAGCTGTTTTAGTGTAAGTTTGTCTTGTAGCTCAAAAATTGCATTTTGTGCAATTGAAACTTTGTCGCTTTTGGGAAAGTAGTCAAGGAATGCTTGAAGTTCTTCGATTGCTTTAATTGTGCCACTTTGGTCGAGTTGAGGTTCTGGAGAGTCAAGATAGTATCCATATCCCGAATAGAATCGAGCTAACTCAGTGTATTTGCCTTTTGGATAGCGAGAGTAGTATGTTTGGAAATATAGGCTTGCGTCGAGGTATTCTTTGTTTTCATAATGACTTAATGCTAATAGGTATAATGATTCTTCGGCTTTGTCTGTACCCTTGAATACGGTTATTACATCTTTCAAGATGGTGTATGATTGAACGTATTTCTTTTTGGCAAAAGCTCTTTTGGCATAATCGAGCTTGTAGTCAGGGTCGTTGCTTTTTTGTGCTTTTTGGTATTCGCTACATGAACAAAGAAGCACAACTGATATTATAAATGTGAAAAATCTGAGCATTATTTATATGTAAAGTTATTTATTACAACTTGCAAAGATAGTAATTTCTCGTGAAATATTGGTAATGCGTGGATTGAAAATTGAGTTAAAAGTGGTTTATGTATTATATTAATATGTAAATGTGTTAAGATTTTCTCACTTTATCGTATATTTGCATCTAAATATATATAATTGTTAACATGAAAAAGATTTTATCGTTATTGTTTGTTTGCTCAGTATTGATGTGTGGAGCAAAAAACTTAGTTTACCATGATGCTCGTCAGTTCCCATTATTGGGCTCAGTTGTGCCGGTTGATGAGGGCTTTACTCGTTTTCCCAAAGCATTAAAATCACAAGTAAAAAGGGAGTTGTTGTACACATTAGGCACAAATACAGCAGGTATGGCAATTCGTTTTTCGTCAGATGCTACTTCGTTGAGTGCTAAATGGATTTCTACGCTTGAGTTGGAAATGAATCACATGACGCCGGTTGGAATTAGAGGTCTTGATTTATATACTTTAGGTGATAATAATGAGTGGACATTTGTGAGCAGTGTGCGTCCTACTGTAAATAAAAAAGCATCGAAATATGCTATTGTTGACGGAATGGAAAAGAAGATGAGAGAATATCTTTTATATTTACCATTATATGATGGAATAGATAGTTTGTATATTGGTATTGACTCATCGGCAGTAATTGAAGTGCCAAAGATTGATTTGCCTCGTAGAGAAAAACCGATAGTTGTTTATGGGACAAGTATCACTCAAGGAGCATGTGCTTCGCGCCCGGGCATGGCTTATACCAATATCCTTGAGCGTGAAATGAATAGAGAGTTTTATAATTTTGGATTCAGTGGAAACGGACAGCTTGATATGGAAGTTGTTGGTTTGTTGGGCATGATTGATGCAGGTTTGTATATTTTTGACTGTTTGCCCAATAATACAGCACCACAATTAAAAGAACGAATAGAGCCATTCTATCGTTATTTGAGAGAGAAACGTCCTGAAGTGCCAGTGTTGTTTATCGAAAGTCCTCTATTCCCGATAATGCGATATAATAAGGGAACAGCCGATGCTATTAATGAAAAAAATGAAGTGTTAAAGGCGTTTTTCGCAAAATTACAAGCCGATGGAGAAAAAAATATTTATTATATGAATGCTGAAGAGGTCTTTGGTGGAAATACCGAATTTACAGTAGATAATTACCATTTTACCGATTTAGGATTTCGTTATTTTGCTGATAAACTAAAGCCTTTGATTGAGAAATATTCGATTAAATAAATACTAATATAAATACATAATAGATCTTTTATGAAAAAATTCAGACAACTCACAGTCGCAATGTCGATTGTAGCTGCCATGATGTTTAATTCAGCAATGGCATTGTCGCCAAAACGCGAAATGCGTTCAACGTGGTTTACAACAGTGTGGGGAATTGACTGGCCCTCAACGCAAGGGGCAACCTCTTCGGCTCAAACCAAGCAAAAGGCAGAAATGATAGAATATCTCGATGGTTTTGCAAATACAAATATGAATGGGTCTTGTTTTCAAGTTCGTTCGATGGCTGATGCAATGTATCCCTCACAACATGCTCCATGGTCAAGTTACTTGACCGGAACTCGTGGTAAAAACCCGGGATGGGATCCATTGGCATATTTTGTTGAAGAATCACACAAACGTGGTTTGGAAGCATATGTGTGGTTAAATCCTTATAGATGGTCAACTGGAACAAATTGGACTACATCGTTTGACCAAGAATGGCAAAATAACGATATGATTATTGCCGGAACATCTAATACCAGTTATAAGACATTTAATCCTGCATTGCCCGAAACTCGTCAACATATTGTGAATGTGGTAAATGAAATTCTTGACAACTATGCTATTGATGGAATTTTGTTTGATGACTATTTTTATGCAAGTGGAGGAACCTCAGAAACCTCATCAGCGCCCGACTATGATGATTATAACGCAAGTGGAACAACAATGTCAATAGGTGATTGGCGTCGAGCTAATGTGAATCAAATGGTGAAAGATGTTTATGAAGCAATTCAAGCAAAGCGTCCTGATGTGCGTTTTGGGATTTCCCCAGCAGGTGTTGCCGGTTCATCTTCATATAGCAAGTATGGCGTGCCTTCTCCCTCGTCTTATGGAGTTAAAGCTTCAGATTGGCAATATGCACAAATATATTCTGATCCATTAGCATGGCTGAAAGCCGGTACGATTGACTTTATTTCTCCACAAATGTATTGGCCTACGACTCATAGCACAGCTCCCTATGAGCCATTGGCAGAATGGTGGAGCTATGTAGGTGATTATTTTGGTCGTCATTTTTATGCGAGTCAAGAATCTGCCGATTTAGGAGATGATGGTGAATTGTCAAATACAACAAGTGGTTGGGCAGAAATGGCAAAACAAACTGAGTTAACTCGTCAATATAATAAGAATAATGCTCCCGGTATCATATATTATAGTGCCAAATATATTAATGGACCAGAAACTACCGGTTTGGGCGATTACATGAAAGCAAATAAGTTTACCCACAAGGCATTGACTCCGCTTGTTACATGGAAAAACAAAACAAATTATGGCAAGGTTGCAAATCTCACATCGAGCGGTTCATCTCTTTCATGGAACGAAGTGAGCAATGGTAATGCTATTATACGTTATACAGTTTATGCTATTCCATCGTCAATAACTCTTTCTGATGCACAAATGGCTAATGGTGATGGAATTAGTAATGAATATCTTTTAGGGGTATCATACTCATCAACATATTCAATTCCAACGGATAAACAAGGTGATTATTATTATGCCGTGTGTGTGTATGATGGATATGGTAATGAATTTGAGCCTGCAATCGTTGGCTATCCAGAGGGAGAGTCTGAAACTGTTACTCTTGTATCGCCAGTAAAAGGAGCAACTGTTGCATGGACTGCAGATTTCTCGTGGTCGGCGGTAGCAAATGCTACATATACAATGGAAATTGCAGATAATAGCAATTTTGCAAATATTTTAATCCAAAAGAAAGGTTTGACTACCAATAAAGTGAGTGTTGATTTATCTCAATTAGAGGAGTCTAAGACATATTATTGGAGAGTGTCTTGCACGGAGTCTGGAAAGTTGCCATCAGTGAGTGGGGTAGAATCGTTCAAAACATCAGTAAAACCAAGTGCTCCGGTTGTAACATTGGTATCACCAAGCAATGGTGTAAAATTTGAAGACAACTTTAGCTTTGAGTGGAATGGTGTAAATGTAGATTCGTACGAATTGCAAATTTCTTCTCTTAAAGATTTCTCAACAATCAAATATAAGAAAGAAATCACTGCCGGTGCATCAAGAATAACAGAACCAATGACTATATCATTATTAGGAAAGGGTGTGTTTTATTGGCGAGTTTTGTCAAAAGATGCTCAAATGAAAACGTCAACATCTGAGGTCCGATCATTTGAAATTACTAAAATAGTTGTTGGAAGTTTTGAACCGGGTTATACAATTAAACTTGATAAAGATACTTATGCAAAGGTGGGTGATATGGAATTTACAAACCTTTGGTTCCGTTCAACATTGGAAGATTATGATAATATCACTTTTGGTGAAGATGGAAAGTTAAATCGTGGTTTCTGTGCAGTGGGCGATTATGTATATGTAGCAGGACGAACAGAAAATAGCACAAGTAGCACTATCTATCTTCGCAAAATTGATGGCAAAACGGGGGAAATAATATCTGATATTATTCTTGGCGACGAGGGTAAAGTTTCATACTATCCATGTAATGATGTAATAAAAGATTCAAAAGGTAATGTTTGCATTACTAATCTCACTCTTAATATTGGTTCAACTCCATTGTTAATCCATCAAGTTGATTTGGAAACAGGTGAATTAACCGAGGTTGCATCGTTGACAATGTCGGGACTTTCAAGTACTCGTATAGACCATGTATCGATATTAGGAGATGTAGAGTCGGGTGATTTTACAGTATTTGGAGCTGTTTCAAAATCGAATATCGTTGTTCGTTGGACGTTTGAAGGTGGTGAAGAAGTGTCATCGACATATACGACACTCAAGTCGTTCTATCCAACAAGTGTATCTGCAATGGGTATTGCTCCGGTTGTAATTCCGTTAAGTGAAAATGATGTATTTATTTCAGGGGGAGATATGCACTTAACTCGTTACAACTTCTCAACCGGACGAGTAACTGATTCATTTGCAAATAAAACAGCATTGACTCCTGAAGGTTATGAAATCAATGGTGGAGCATATTTTACCCTTAATAATAAGAATTATTTGATTTATCCATATAGTGATTACAATACCATTGGTCATGCGTATAATTTGACAAAAGTAAATTCAAATTATGATTATAATTCAATGGAACTTATGTGGGAGTTCCCTAAAGGAACTATTGGTGCGGTAAATAGTTCTACAATGCAAGCTGAAGTTGATTATATTTATGGCTCAGATGGTGTTGTATATATTTATGTATATGTGCCAGGAAATGGAATCGCTGCATACGAATTGAATGATACAAGCATTTCGGGTTTAGAAGAGGTTATGGCTCAAAATGCGATAATGACAATAAATGGTTCGCAAATTAACATTGGTGCTATTATTGAAAATATTGCTGTTTACAATTTGTATGGAATGCAGTTAGCATCTGAATCGAATGTTTCGGCAATAGAGCTTAATGTCGCTCCCGGTGTTTATGTTATAGAAATAACCGACAAAGGGAATGTAGTTTCAAAAAAGGTTATTGTGAAATAGGATTCGATTATTTATAAATTATTAAAACGCTATGCTTGACTATTCAAGTGTAGCGTTTGTTTTTGTAGATAAAAATAGGTGCAAAAGTGGTATAATCGCAGAATTTTATGTAAGTTTGCATAATAATTTAGTATAAGTCTATGTGTTAACTTAATTCTGCGAAAATGAGTAGAAATTCCTCTTTTAGAGTATTATATGATAAATATCAAGTGTGGATACATTGTCTGTTAGTAGTAATTGTAGCAGTGGTGTTGTGTTGGTTGTCTATGCTATTTATGGATTTTTGGACTAACCATGGAAAAGTAGAGGTTGTACCTAATGTTGTAGGGCTGAATTATATGAATGCACAAGATATTCTTGATGCAAAAGATTTTGATGTTGAGATTGATTCGATATATGATAAGCAAGCAAAGTATGGTCAAGTTTTGGCACAATCTCCAAGGGCTGATGAAGTAGTAAAGTTTGGTCGTACTGTATATCTTAAGATTAATTCAACACACCCCGAAGTTGTTGAAATTAATGAAAATTTATTGCATGTGTCGTCTATGCAGGCACAAAATATGTTAGTAGCATTAGGTTTTTCTCGAATAAAGATAAATGAAATCATTGGGGAAAATGACGATGAAGTAATAGAAGTGAAAAGTAATGGGAAGCAAGTTTTAGTTGGGACAAAGTTGCCAGTTACAGCTGAAATTGTGTTGACAGTAACATATACGCCCTCTGAGAAAATGTATGTAGATACAATGTCGGTAGATATGGCAAACATTATATTAAAAGACTCTATATTACAAGAGGAGTTTGTTTCAGATATCATTAATTAAGTTTTTTTGCAATGGACTATATAGAGTTATCTGATATAGATGATGAAATGTCGTTGTTATCTGATGAAGAATCAGGCGATGATGGTAACGAGATGTATGAGCACTTTAGGTTTGAGGCTGAAAAGGGTCAAACATTATTGCGTGTTGATAAGTTTCTCGTTGCACGAATGGAAAAATCGTCTCGGAATCGCATACAACAAGCTGCTGAAGCCGGTTGTATTCTTGTAAATGGGAATCCTGTTAAATCGAATTATCGAGTAAAACCATTTGATGTGGTTACGATTGTGATGGATCGTCCTCGATATGAACTTGAAATTATTGCTGAGGATATTCCATTAGATATCATTTATGAAGATGAATTTCTATTAGTGGTAAATAAACCACCCGGACTTGTTGTTCACCCGGGACATGGGAATTACCATGGAACTTTGGTTAATGCATTGGCATACCATTTTAAGGATAATCCGGAGTATGATGTTAATGACCCACGAATGGGATTGGTACATCGCATAGATAAAGATACATCGGGATTACTTGTCATTGCTAAAACTCCTAATGCCAAAACACATTTGGGGAAACAATTTTTCAACAAAACAACAAAAAGAGAGTATGTTGCAATTGTATGGGGAACTCCTAATCCCGAAAATGGTCGCATAGAGGGAAATATCGGTCGTAGTTTGAAAGACCGTCTCCAAATGGCTGTATTCCCCGACGGAGATATGGGTAAACATGCAGTTACCCATTATGAAACTATTGAAAGTTTTGGATATGTGTCGGTAGTGAAATGCCGATTAGAAACGGGCAGAACACACCAGATTCGTGTGCACATGAAATATATCGGACACCCATTATTGAATGATGCTCGTTATGGAGGAGACCAAATATTAAGAGGTACAACAAGTGCAAAATATCGACAATTTGTTATGAATTGCTTTGATGTGTGTCCTCGTCAAGCATTACATGCGAGAACGTTAGGATTTGTACACCCTGAAACTGGCAAAGAGATGTTTTTCACATCTGAAGTTCCAAGTGATATGACTTCCATGATTGAAAAATGGAGGTCATATATGACGGCTAATAGCTAAATTTATATAAGAATTAGTTTGAGGTAGTTGAAATGTAAATAAATTATGCTATCTTTGAATTGTAATTGAAATAATGTCAATAATGAATACTCAATATAGAACTCCCGAAGAATTTAAGGACATTGCTCCTATTGATGATTGTGATTTCAATGATAAAATAGCACAATTAGTAAAAGAGCCGGGTTTTGAACATGCCATTCGCTATGTGATGCCCGATGTTGATTATCCGAAATTTGTAGAAGGACTATTACAAATTAATAATAAACGTGAATTTCAACAACAGGTTATAGCTCCGTTTTTGGGAATGCTTGCTCAAAAAACAACATCGGGTCTGTCAATTAGTGGGATTGAAAATATTGACACAACAAAATGCTACACATTCATAACAAATCATCGCGATATTGTTCTTGATGCTTCGTTTTTGAATATGTTATTATGGCAAAATGGATTGCCGACTACAGAAATTGCTATTGGAGATAATTTGCTTGTTTATGAATGGATTAGTGATTTGGTAAAGCTCAACAAAAGTTTTATTGTAAAGCGTAATCTAAAAATGCTTCAAGCATTGACAGCAGCAAAACAACTTTCAAGCTATATTCACCATGCAATAAATGAAAAACATGAATCGGTGTGGATTGCACAACGAGAAGGTCGTTCAAAAGATTCGAACGATTTTACTCAAGAGAGTTTGATTAAAATGATTGGATTAGCTGGTGGTGGTTCTATTGCTGAAAATCTAAAGCAAATAAATTTATTGCCGGTTTCAATCTCGTATGAGTATGATCCCAATGATTACCTAAAAGCTCGTGAATTTTTGTTGAAACAAAAAGACCCAAATTTCAAGAAAAGTCAACGTGATGATCTTCTTAGTATGGAAACCGGTCTAATGCAGTATAAAGGTCATGTGCATTTTGAAGTGGGAAAATGTGTAACTCCTAATTTAGAAGCACTTTCGATTGATGCAGATAAAGCTGAAGTATTAAAGGTGGCATGTAATTCTATTGACGATATGATTCACGCAGGTTATTATATATATCCGATTAATTATATTGCCTACGATAAATTAGAGGGTACTCAAGAATTTATTCAACATTACTCTCAGGAGGAAGTTGTTGCATTTGAGGAATACATGCAAAAACAATTAGCCAAAATTAACGATATTCCTGATATGAGTGATGAGGATATGCAATATTTGCAACAAATGATGTTGACAATGTATGCAAATCCATTGAAAAATAAGCTCAATGTAACTCAATAAAATGAGATTGCCTATTTTGTTGATGATAATATTTCTACTACTTAATGGAGTAGTAGATTATTATTTATATAAACTAATCAAATATAAGGGTAAAAATAAGATATGGGCAAAGAGTTACGCTTTGTTCTCAATTATTGTTGCAATTGCCATTGTTGGGATAATAAGTTTGCCTCGTCGCACTGGCTCTGATGATACATTATATTTTATAATGTATGGATTAGTTTCCTATTTCAGCATTTATTTACCCAAATATGTGTATATAATAATTGACCTTATTGCCAAAATTCCTCTGCTATTCCGACGTAAACGTTGGAAATATATTTCAAGATTAGGAATAATTGTTGCTATAATCGCATTTATATCAATGTGGTGGGGCGTTTACAATAGAAATAATATTGAAGAAAAATATGTTGATGTTGAAATTATAGCATTGCCCAAAGCTTTTGATGGTTATAGAATTGCTCAAATATCAGATTTACATGTTGGATCATATAATAAGGATACAACTTTTGTAGCAAAATTAGTTGAGAGATTAAATTTGCTAAATGTTGATGCGGTAGTGTTTACCGGTGATATTGTGAATCGGAACTCTGCCGAATTGCTACCATTTGTAAAAACATTGTCAAGAATCAAGACGAAAGATGGAGTATTCTCTGTATTAGGGAACCACGATTATGGCGATTATAGTGATTGGGAGTCGGATTCAGCAAAACAAGCTAATATGCAACTGATGTATGATTTGCAAAAGCAAATGAACTGGCGATTGTTGTTAAATGAATATATTACAATATTTCGTGATAAAGATTCAATTGCAGTGATAGGTGTTGAAAATTTAGGAGATCCTCCATTTAAGAATTATGGCTCGTTGGAAAAGGCAGATTCGTTGATAGATAGGTCTATTACTAAGATATTACTTTCGCATAATCCTGCTCATTGGGACCAACAAATTAAAGATGATAAAGAAATAAATATTGCATTGACGCTGTCGGGACACACTCATGCAATGCAGATGGAATTATTCGGCATTTCTCCGGCGGTGTTCCGATATAAACATTGGGGTGGACTATATATTGATAGTTTACAACAAAAGTTGTATGTAAATACCGGGGTTGGTACGGTTGCTATGCCTATGCGTATAGGTGCAACACCTGAGATTACGATTCTCACGTTGAGAGCTAATAAATAAAATTTTATGGTCAGCTTTGAATCTATAATATCAAAAGAGCTAAATGTCTCAATCAAGTCGGTAGGTTCTACTATTAAATTATTAGAGGAGGGAGCTACGATTCCATTTATTAGTCGTTACAGAAAAGAAGTAACTGGCTCTCTCGACGAAGTTGCAATTCGAGATATTCAATTACGTCATAATGAATTAAAAGAATTGGTAAAACGCAAAGAATATATTCTTGATACAATAAAAGCCTCTAACGCATTAACTCCTGAATTAAAATCTAAAATAGAAGAAACGTTTGATGCTTCTATTTTAGAGGATTTGTTTTTACCATTTAAGCCTAAAAGACGCACAAAAGCATCTATTGCTCGAGAGCGTGGATTGGAGCCACTGGCAAAATATATAATGTCGCAATCATATTCTGATATTGAGATGCGAGCACAACGCTATGTTGTAGAAGAAGTGGCGTCAATTGATGATGCAATATCTGGAGCTTTGGATATTATTGCCGAATGGGTTAGTGAAAGTGAGATAGCACGCCAAATAGTTAGAATAATATATAATCGCTCGGCTGTTATTTCTTCTCATATAGTAAAAGGTAAAGAATCAGTTGCTGAGAATTATTATAACTATAAGGAATATTCTCAGCCATTAAATAAATGTTCATCACATCGCTATCTGGCAATAAAACGAGGCGAAGAAGAAGGAGTATTAAAGGTTGCATTGTCAGTTAATGATGACGAAGTTTTGGAGCGATTAAAACGTGTATTTGTGAAGAAGACGGCAACTGTTCAATCAGCACAATTAGTTGAGATTGCTATTAAAGATGGTTACAAACGATTGTTGCGTCCTTCAATTGAAAATGAAATCTATGCGATTGCAAAAATTAAAGCAGATGATAAAGCAATTGAAACATTTGCTGAAAATTTACGACAGTTATTATTGTCTCCTCCATTAGGGCGAAAGAGGGTTTTGGGTATTGATCCTGGCTATCGAACAGGTTGTAAAGTTGTGTGTCTAGATGAGCAAGGGAATTTGCTACATAATGATGTTATATATCCATGCCAACCAAAGTGCGATATAAAGGGAGCAGCGAGAAAGATAAGTTATTTAGTTGAAGCATATAAAATTGATGCAATAGCAGTAGGAAACGGTACTGCAAGTCGCGAAACTGAACGTTTTTTGCAAAATATTCATTTTCCTCACAAAGTGCAAGTCTTTGTTGTAAATGAAAGTGGTGCATCAATCTATTCGGCATCAAAAGTTGCCCGAGAAGAGTTTCCCGATAAAGACGTAACAGTAAGAGGAGCTGTTTCGATTGGTCGTAGATTAATTGACCCATTGTCTGAATTAGTTAAGATTGACCCAAAATCGATAGGAGTAGGGCAATATCAGCACGATGTAGATCAAACCAAACTAAAAGATGCACTCGATTATACAGTTGAAAGTTGTGTGAACTCTGTAGGTGTAAATCTTAATACCGCATCAATTCAATTGTTATCGTATGTTTCGGGTGTTGGGCCGTTATTGGCATCTAATATAGTGAAATATCGTAAAGAGTACGGCGATTTCAAGTCTCGACAAGAATTAATGAATGTGCCACGTATGGGTGCTAAATCATTTCAATTGTGTGCTGGTTTTTTGAGAATACCCGGAGCCGAATGTGAATTGGACAATACAGCTGTTCACCCCGAAAGTTATTATTTAATATCGCAAATGGCTACTGATTTGAAATGTACGATTCCTCAATTAATCGCTGATAAAAAACTTCAGAAAAGTATTGACTTGTCGAAATATGTAGATGATAGAGTCGGATTGCCAACGTTGAACGATATAATGTTGGAACTTGAAAAGCCCGGACGTGACCCTCGGTCTTCTATTAAGGTTATGGCTTTTGATGACTCAATAAAAACAATTGAAGATGTTAAACCGGGAATGGTGTTGAATGGTATAGTAAATAATCTCACTGATTTTGGCGTTTTTGTTGATATTGGACTTAAAGAAAGTGGGTTGGTGCATATATCACAATTGTGTGAGCACTATATTTCTTCGCCATCAGAGGTCGTATCAATACATCAACATGTGAAAGTAAAAGTGCTTGATGTAGATTTATCGCGTAAACGCATCTCCTTAACTATGAAAAATGTTTAAGTTTATGAGTCGTGTTATTATAAGTATAGGGAGTAATAGTCAAGATCGACACTTTCAAATGAATGAGGCTATACTTCATTTGAAATCAAAGTTTGAGACTGTAACGGTGTCAAATATATACGAAAGTGAAGCTCTAAATGGTAAAGATGCTCCATACTTGAATGCTGTTGCAATGATTCAAACTGAACATACAATCGAAGACGTTGCGAAATCACTTAAAGAGTGGGAAAAACAATGTGGACGCACTCCTAAATCAAAACTAAAAGGCTCAGTGCCCATTGATTTAGATATAGTAGTGTGGAATGATGAGATTGTTCGTCAAGCAGACTTCTCATATCCCTTTTTTATACGAGGATATAAGGAGTTAATTAGTTAGGAGTATTTTTCAGTTGATTAATTTTGAACAACTTTGTGAAATCCTTTTTCACGAAGAGATATGTGTGGTATATTATGTTTTACACATGAGTCAATATATCTCAGATGACGTTTTTTATGTAAATCATTAGATAAGATTATTGTATCGGGATTTACGATATTGGATACGTCAAGTATATTTCCCTTAAAACCATTACATACCAAAGCGTATTTAGGTTGACGTTTTATGTAGTCAAGTTTGTTGTTATTGATTATAGCAAACTCATCAGTCCCGATAATGATTGATGAGTAATTGCGATGAATACAATTGCTATTGAATTGTTGAGGAATAATAATAAAAGAATCAACACCTCTCTTGCCCATATAATCGTTATATTTTGTTAGACAATTATTGTATGACTGTTCAAAATACCCTCCACGAGCGGTGCTTATAAGGTATAAAGTTGTTGAATCGCGAATAATTAAATTAGTGTAATATGTGTCGCGAGGAATAAAGTATTCAGTTTTGCAATGTTTGGGCTTGCATAAGAAGCATAAAGTTATTGTAATGAAAATAAAAATTCCTGTGTTATAATACCAAAAACGTTTTTTGAAATATAGTGCTAATCCTAAACAGATTATAGATATAAAATAAGGAATAAATATCCATGAACTAAAATAAATGTTACCAATACCAGCCCCTGGTAATGATGTTATAACATCGGTAATATTATTAATTATGCTGTATAAGAAATCTATTATATAACATAACAGATTCGGTTCAATGCCAAATAATGTCGAAATAATGGCTATAACTCCACCAATAATAATTAGTGGCAGTATATATGAACTTATAATATTTGCGAATAGGAAATATAATGGAAGGCTGTGAAAGTAATATGCCGAAACTATACCGGTGCCAATCATAGCGGCAATAGATATGCAACAGATAGAGCATATTGAATATAATATTTTGTTTTTGCGAGCAATAGGATTGATTTTATCTGCAAAAATAAGAATTGTTACTACTGCAATAAATGACAGCTGAAACCCGATGTCAAATATAGAGTAGGGGTCGAAAATCAAAATAATTATTGCGGCAAGGCATAATGAATTATATGGGCTGTGGTGTCGTTGAATTATTTGTGCTATAAGAAAAGTTGTAGCCATTATGACAGAGCGAGTAACCGATGGGGATAATCCGGTGATAATAGCATATAACCAAAGTAATAGGATTGTTATGATATATCGAGTTTTTCGCCACCCAAAAATATCAATAGGGAACAAAATTAATAGAATAAATAATGATATGATGCCGATATGAAGACCACTTAATGCTAAAATATGAGCTAATCCCGACGTTGAATATTTTAATCGTTGCTCATCGGTCAACATTGAAGTGTCGCCTGTTATTGTTGTATTTAGAAATTCGATACAACCGGAAGAAATAGGAAGAGAAGCAATGAGATGAGTAATATTATCCTTGAAGTTTTGAATTTTATAATATATACTTTTAGTTGATGTACATACGTGAATTTTTTCGGGTTGAACAAACGATGATGTATATATTCCTTTATGGGAATAATATTTTGCAATATTAAATTCATCGGGAAGGTCGCGATTATCGTTTATTTTTGACAGAGTCCCAATAAAAGTTACTCGGTCGCCATGTTCAATTATTGGATTAAGGGATGGGATATATACTACGCTTTTTATTGGAGAAATTGTATTTATTGAATTGGATTCAATATAGGTGTCGATGTCGAGGATAATGCTTCTAATTTCATCAGAGGTTTTAATTGAAGATGCTACTCCACTAAATGTCATAGTCTTATTAAGATGTGAATCATCAATTAAATTAGGAGATTGAAATGATACATTGACCCAACCCAATACAACTGAAATAAAAATGAGAGTAGTTGTTTTTTGTTTCGAAAAATAGGTAAGTACTATGCCGACAATAGCAAATACAATCCACCAAAATTCGAGATTGAATCCTATAACAACCCCAAGTATGATGCCAACTAATATCGGTAATAGAGGGGTAATAGAAAATGGAATTTTAGTGTCGCATTCTCTCATGTTTTATATTGTTGCAATTACAACAAATAAACTGCTCACCCCAATTATTATCCATAATGTAATAGCTAATATAAGTGGTTTGATTCCAACTTGTTTGATCGAGGATAATGATAAACTAGCTCCAATTAAAAATAAAGTTAATATAAGGCCTTTTTTTGCTAACACCAAAAGAGTTGTTGTTATTTGTTGGGGTAATTTGCAATATGTGTTTATTATCATTGCAATAATAAACAAAAATATAAACCAAGGAATAGATATCTTACGTCTTTTATCTCGAAATATAAACATTGTAACTATGGCAAGAGGAATAATCCATAATGCTCGAGTTAATTTCACTAAGGTTGCGGTTTGTAGTGCCAATGGACCGTATGCTTCGCCGGCACCAACAACCGAAGATGTGTCGTGAATTGCAATTGCAGCCCAGGTGCCAAATTGTATTTCTGTTAAATTTAAGAATCTACCAATAATTGGAAAAATAAAAAGAGCAATTGCATTGAGAATAAAAACAATACCAAGAGATACAGCCATTTCATTTTCATTGGCTTTTATAATAGGACCTACTGCAGCAATGGCACTGCCACCACAAATAGCTGTTCCTGATGCAATTAAATAAGATGTCTTGCGATTGATGTGTAGCCAATAGCCAATTAATACACCTAAAATCATTACACCAAAGACTGATGCAATTGTAAAAATCATGCCATCGCATCCTGATTTTATAGATTCAGAAACATTCATCCCAAATCCTAAGCCAACAACCGATACTTGGAGTAGATATTTTGATGCTTTTTTGTTGAATTTTGCGTCTGGATTTTTGAATAGCAATGCAAACACTAATCCAATAAATAGTGCAAATGCTGGAGTGATAATGTTGGTTGTTCCTATTATTTCATATGGGAATACAACTAATGCAATTAATAAGTAATATATTATTTTATTAGCCATTGTATATTTTGTGAATTATATTATTGCTCCCAAATTTCCCATGCAGCAAAAGCTTGTAACAAGAGCATTTCTAACCCATTTTTAACCATTGCACCATATTGTTGTGATTTTTTCATAAATAAAGTTACATCAGGATTATATATTAAATCATAACAGATATGGTTGGGCGTAAGCAATTCATATGGAATATTTGGACAATTATCCACGTGAGGATACATACCAACAGGACTTGTATTCACAATTACACGATATTTGTCCATTATTTGAGGTGTTAACTCGTCATAAGTAATAATTCCATCTTTCTTTGTCCTTGATACGTATATTGGTTCAATACCAAGATTTTTTAATCCACAACTGATGGCTTTAGCCGCACCTCCTGTTCCTAATACTAAGGCATGGGTATGAGTGGGCTTTAGAAGGGGTTTTAATGAATCGCAAAACCCGATAATATCAGAATTATATCCTTTGAGTTTTAACCCATCATTTTTTGTTCGAATAAATTTAATGACATTTACTGCTCCTATTTCCGATGCCATTTGGTCGATGTCATCAAGAAATGGGATTACTTGTTCTTTGTATGGAATAGTAACATTTAGCCCATTGAGGTTGGGATTCTCATTAATGACATTTCTAATTTTGTCAATGCTTGGGATTTCGAAATTGGTGTATTTTGCATCAATCCCTTCTGAATCAAATTTTTGATTAAAAAAATTCTCGGAGAATGAATGTCCTAATGGATATCCTATTAATCCATATAAATGTTTTGGTTGCGTTGTCATAAATCTTTATTTCTGACTATATTTTTCAGTTGTGTTTAATAGCTCTAATACAGCGTTATTATCTTTATCATATAATGTTAAAGTTTTGCTGTCCTTGCTTTTTTTGTAGGATTCTGCTTTTTCAAGTGCTATTAAGATTTCAGACTCTATTGCCAAATCAGGACATGACATCATAGTTGAAATCAGGTCAAGAAACATTATTGAATTAGGTTTGCTTGCGTCGAGAAGTAGCGAACCATTAACGATATTGCAGCCCACACGTCCATGAACTTTTAGGTCTTCGAGATCTAATGCCAACTCAAAATTTTTGTTCTTGCAATGTGTACTGTTTACTTTAGTTATTTTCCACGTGCCATTTATAAATTCGAGATTTGGCTTGCGTAAAACCATTAATGGTTGATTGGTAGAATTGTAGAAAGTTAGATAATACTCGCTTCCTTTCTCATTGATTTTGATATATTTTACATTGGCAATGGCATCATTGATTTCCAGTTCATATTGAGCATCATGGCAATATCGTTGTGTTGATAACACATTTGAAAATTCGATATAAGAGTTGTTGAGTTTATATTCTGCATTAAGCGTATTGCAACCATTGTTGGCATACATTGCCTTTGTTGCTTCATCAAATATTAAATAAGGGCGTTCATCTCCGGCGGTCGTTTTATCTTTGGCTGAGTAAACAACCCATTTGCCATTAAGTATACTTGACGATAAAATCATTTCGTGTGTTGAATTATTCGATTCGCTATGTTGCTCTTTTTTCTTTTTGTTTTTTGTAGTCTTCTTTTCTTTGGGTTGAGATGTGTTATTAGTGATGCTTTCCTCTTGATAATTTTCACCGGAAATTGAAGAAGAATTGTTGGTAGTATTAAAAATGCCACAGCTTGATATTGTAAGAACTGTTGAAAGTATAAATGAATAAATTGTCATACGTTTCATATCGTTGATAAAATTGAAAATAAGAACAAAGTTAGTGAAAAATTGTGGATTTTATGAAAGGCCTAAATATAATTGGGAGATTTTATTAATTAATGTAGTTTATTTATGTAATTTTGTGCTGTTATTTTATAGTATATGAAAAATTTATTGATAGAGTTATTTATTGTCTTTTTTAAGATTGGTGCCTTTACTTTTGGTGGAGGCTGGGCAATGATTTCTATTATTGAAAAAGAAATAGTTGATAAAAGACATTGGGTAACAAAGGAGGAATTTGTTGATTTATTGGCTGTTGCTCAGTCAATCCCTGGAATTTTGGCTGTAAATATGGCAGTGGCAGTAGGAGATAAGATGCGAGGACGTAGTGGTGCAATTGTTTCGGCGTTGGGAACTATAGTTCCATCATTTACAATTATATTGTTTATTGCGATATTCCTCACACCCGATATGATTAAAAATAATGAAACGCTTAATAATATATTCCGAGGAATTCGCCCTGCAGTGGTTGCATTAATTATTGCTCCGGTATTCAAAACTGCAAAAGTTGCAAAAATAGGGTGGAAAACTGTTGCGATTCCCATTGTAGTGGCATTATTAATATGGTCGAAGATTCCATATATTTCAAATCCAATTCTATTTATTGTATTAGGTGGGCTTGGTGGATATTTGTGGTTACGTTATCAACATTCGCGATTAAAACAACGAAAGGAGGGTGTTGAACAATGATATATCTCAAATTAATGTGGAGCTACTTTAAGATTGGATTATTTGGATTTGGAGGTGGATATGCGATGCTTTCGTTGATTGAAAGTGAGATTGTTGGGAATGGGTGGATAACACGCCAAGTATTTACTGATATTGTTGCAATATCACAGATGACACCGGGAGCAATAGGCATTAATTCTGCTACATATATAGGTTATGTGGCTCCATCAGCAACTTCGCCAGAGTTCGCAGCTCCAATATGGGGAATATTGGGTTCGTTGTTGTGTACGTTTGTTGTTGTATTGCCACCGGCATTAATGGTTATATATACAAGTCATTTTATTGCTCAACATAAAGATAGTATTGCGATTAAAGGTGTGTTTTTAGGGTTACGTATCGTTATAGTTGGGTTAATAGCTTCAGCAGCAATGCTATTGATGAATACTCAAAATTTTGGCTCGGAACAATCTGAAATTATAAATAGCATCATTATTTGTATTTCGGCATTTTGCTTGGTATATTTTGCCAAACTGCACCCAATATTTGTAATAATTCTCGCCGGGATTGCCGGATATTTAATATATTGATATGAAGGAGTATAACGACGCTATAGAATTTCTTTACACAAGCATGCCCATGTTTCAACGTGTGGGAGCTTCGGCATATAAACCGGGATTAGACACCGTCTTACTACTTGATGAAAAATTTGGCAAACCTCACTTGAAATATAAGTCAATACACATTGCCGGCACTAATGGCAAAGGCTCAACGGCTCACACCCTTGCTGCCATTCTTCAATCAGCAGGATATCGAGTGGGACTTTACACCTCGCCACACTTGGTTGATTTTCGTGAACGTATTAGGGTGAATGGGAAAATGATTTCGCATGAGGCTGTCATCGATTTTGTAAATCGCTATCGTGCCATGTCGCTCAACTGCCACCCCTCGTTCTTTGAATTGACAATGACAATGGCATTTGAGTATTTCGCTAATGAAAAAGTTGACATTGCAGTGATTGAGACTGGTCTTGGTGGCCGATTGGATAGCACAAATATTATCACTCCGATATTGAGCATTATCACAAACATATCATTTGATCACACTGCATTTCTTGGCAATACACTACCCGCTATTGCTTCAGAAAAGGCTGGGATTATAAAATCGGGTGTACCGGTTGTTATTGGTGAGGCTCAAGGGGAGGTGCGTGAGGTGTTTGCTCAAAAAGCAAAAGAACAAGATGCACCAATATTGTTTGCCGAAGATAATCGCTGTTTTGATAGCGTTGAATCGTTAGACGATAGCGTTCTTTATCGGACCACACGCTATGGAGATGTCGAGGGGGAACTCGTTGGCGATTGTCAACCTAAGAATGCAACAACTGTCTTAACCGCATTGACATTGCTTGAAACGCAAGGACTTACTATCACACCACAAGCAGTCAAAGAGGGCTTTGCCCATGTAACCACACTCACTGGCTTGATGGGGCGTTGGATGACTTTGCAAAAATCACCTCATGTAGTGTGCGACACCGGTCATAATGTAGGTGGTTGGGGATATATCTCACGTCGATTACATTCGGTTGAGGGTACGCTCCACATGGTAATCGGTTTTGTTAACGACAAAGATGTGAGCCATATCCTCGAAATGATGCCTAAAACAGCACGATACTATTTCACAAATGCACAAATCGAGCGTGCAATGTCCGTAACCCAACTTGCCGAGATCGCCACCCAATGTGGCTTGATAGGGGAGCAATACCCCTCAGTAAAAGAAGCCTACAACGCAGCCCTTACCAATGCTAACCCCACCGATACAATCTTTATTGGTGGAAGCACCTTCATCGTCGCTGACCTACTTTCGTTCCTAAAGGAGAGAAGATAAAGGAATGTGGAAAGAAATTTCTTGTAGGGACACGGCATGCCGTGTCCGAAATTATTGATTTTGTTTCATATAAAACACAAAAAAGGTCGCGACATGAATGCCACGACCTTTTTTGTGAACTTAGAAAATTTTATTGATAGATAAATATCATTATTTTACAAATTCTTTACGAATAGTGCCGTCACTCATTTTGATAATATTGATACCCTTTGCTGGTTCAGCGAGCAAACGACCATGGATATCATAGCGTACTACTTCAAAAGAGTTATTGTCGGCTTCAATGCCCTCAACGCCACCAACACCTACTGTTACAACGCATGAAGCATAAACCTCCGATCCGTCAAAAGCAGTAGCTGTAATTATTGCTGATCCGTCAGATAACGCAGTTATGTTGCCCGATTGATCAACCATTACAACTGATGGATTGCTGCTTTCCCATACGATATTTTTTATTGTGGCATCCGAAGGTGAAACTGTTGCTGAGAGTGTTGTAGTAGATCCTTTATCTAACTCAATGGAAATTTTATTTAAAGAGATAGAAGATGCCAAAGTGATTTCATTGATATTAGAGAAATTTCCCCACACATCATCAATAAAATATTTTTCATAACCATCTTTGGGAACATATAGTGCCGCATTTGAATAATTAGAGCTATCAAATGATGTACTACCTGAGCATGTAGGAGGTGTAGTGTTAAGAGATACAACCTTCTTCAAATTAGTGGTATTCTGAAACACAGCATAGCCAATTGCTTCGACTGAATTGCCAATTGTAACCTCAATCAAGCCTGTGCAATAGCAGAACGCACCGGCGTCAATCTCGGTTACGGAATTTGGGATAGTTACCTCGGTCAATCCACTGCAAAATGCGAACGCATTCTCGCCAATCTCGGTTACGGAATTTGGGATAGTTACTGATGTCAAGCCTGTGCAACCTAAGAACGCTGACTTGCCAATCTCGGTTACGGAATTGGGAATGGAAATTGAGGTCAAGCCTGTGCAACCTGAGAACGCAGCCTCACCAATTGAGGTTACGGAATTAGGAATGGGAATTGAGGTCAACCCTGAACAATAAGCGAACGCTCGCTTGCTAATCTCGGTTACGGAATTGGGAATGGAAATTGATGTCAAGCCTTTGCAATTATAGAATGCAAACTCGCCAATTTCGGTTACGGAATTTGGGATAGTAACCGATGTCAAGCCTGTGCAACCAAAGAACGCATCCTCGCCAATCTCGGTAACGTAATAAGATGTGCCATTATAAGTTACTGATGAGGGGATTGTAACCGAACCAGCGTATTCGTTATATTCACTATTCCAACTGCCCTGATAAGTAACAGCGACTGTTTTGGCTGTTTCATCGGTAATGTTGTAATAAATACCATCGACTTCAAAGTCGTGAGCAAAAGCACTTGTGCTGAGCAATAGACCTACTATTGTCATCAGCGTTTGTTTAATTTTCTGTTTCATATTTTTAGGATTTGAGTTATCTCTCATCGTTATTTTGTTTCTCAATCCTCGACGAAACGATTAACGTATAGACATAAAAAAGGTGTGAGGATTGTATCTAATCTTATCCTAATTCCAGGTCTTGGCGTACCTTCTACACGGATAAGACGACAGCCCCACACCGATTGGTTTTATATACTATTACCCTCACGGGTAGGTATATAACTACCGATGTAGGTGTCATCGTCAAGTTATCTTCGTGTAGATTCAAACCGCCAAGTTTGGAATTAGAAGATAAAATTTCAATAACACCTTTTGATAGATTGCTCTATCAGTTTTTTATGTAATCGGAGGCTGTCTCTACAACCTCATTATTATTT
>JAEIGA010000336.1_pt1 | contig 68355 bp, 111 predicted proteins | sample 9270691 | NCBI WGS metagenome assembly JAEIGA01 (sample SAMN17057246, study PRJNA624740) | gut metagenome | biome: biome; isolation source: fecal sample | host: Bos grunniens | place: China: Xizang | collected 2019 | reverse complement strand
GTCGTTGAACCTTCTCCTATTATTATATCGCAATAGTAAAATAATGTTAATAATTAAAGCAAAATAATTTTATTTTGCCAATAGGAGCTTGGCTGCTGATTTCCCAATTCTTGTAATTTTCAAACATTCACGTTTGTCGTTGCCAACTACGTTGTAGTTTACAAGACTCTAAGGGAGTCCCAGCAATTAAATAGAATTTTACACATACATTACTGTATGAGGTGGCGTAAAATCACCACTCTTCAGATTGTTTTTTAATAGTACCACTTGCAACAGCTTCATCACGAGCGGTAATTAAATCTGCCTGTTCTTTTTTAAGCTCGGCAATATTAGACTTTTCATTATTGATGAGCGCTTGATAATATTTCTTGCTAACAATATATCCTTGCTCTTCAGCCTGAGAAATATATTCATTAAGCATAGACTCAGTATGTTCATAGCCTTGAAGAATGGCATCATATTGAGTTTGAACGTTCTCAAAGCGCTGTGCGTAAAGAGAAGCCTCGGTTTCTTTGAGTTCATCAATTGCATCTTTACAATCTAAAGCTTTCTCATAAAAATCTTGATATTCGCTTATCTTATCATTAAGGTCTTCATCAGTAATTGTCTCAATATCTATAGTACCATTACGAACTTTTTCTGCATAAGACTCAGACAGTCCAACAGAATTTGCCTCTTGTATATAACGTTCATATGCTTTTTGTTGAAGACTAATCTCGTCTCCAACTTTAGAAATCTCATTCGTTAAAGCACCGTTTCTAGAAGACCATGATTTATAAACGTTGTTTGCCTTTTGGTCAAGTTGGTCAATCGCACGTTCAATACGGTCAATTGCAATTTCAATCCAGTCAAGAGTCTCTTCAAATTCATCGGCAGTAGAAGAGGAAGAGGAAGAGGATTTCTTTTTGGAAGAAGACGTATTTTTTTTCTGACGCTTAGAAGCAAAATTTGATTCGGAAGCAGTTGCCTCCCAAAATGCTCTACCACTAGATGGGTAACTGCCATTTGCAAAAGCGGAGCCATCTGCAAACATTTTGCCACGACCACCACCAGAAGTCACTTTACCATTTTTAAAGAGTTCTTCTGTTTGTTTGTGATTAAAAATTATATCGCCTTGTTGATACTTAATAAACTCAGCACCATTATCTCCAATGGTATAAAAACGACCTCCTCTTACCAAGGTCTCCATTCCTAATTCACCAACAAGGGCAGTACCAGAACCCTTAATCCCCCAATCACCATGTTTAAACGCACGACCAGAATGGGTAGAACCATTTGATAAAGCAGTTCCGTTTGCATTAGCAGTTCCGTTTGCCATCTGAACAACCTTGACTTGCACATTGTTTCCACTTGTCCATTTAACTGTACCAGATGCCGAAAAAGTTGTTTTTACTTTTTCTGTGTTATTAGCCCAGTCAACTGTTCCTTTTGCCTTGTGATTTTTACCTTGGAATGCAACGACTAACGAATCGTCATTAGACCATTTAACCTTACCATTAGCAGTTTTTTCAGTTGATGTATATTCGCCAACCAAAGAATCATCAATGCCAGTAATTTTAACAGTAGCTTCTGGTGTGAAATTAGCTAATACTTGAGAATTTAAAGAGCCAAGGTCAGTTTCATCAAGCTTACAACCAACTTTAATGTCTTTGCTGCCAACAGCAGATATTGCAGCATCAACCTTACTATTTAGACTTTCTGCTGTAGCACCCTCGCCCAATATAAGTTCGGCAGCAATATCAACACCTGCATCGCCCAATCCTTGCAATTCCGTCATTGCGGTGTTAAGCTCTGTTTTGGCTTCTTCTATTCCTTGACCAGTAGTAACAGCAATCTCTAAATTTTTATACTTTTCTCTGAAATTCTTTACTGCATTAATAGCATTTGCTATGTCTTGTTGAGACTCATCAAGTCCAGAAGTATCGATATTAATTGCAATATTCGAATCTTCAAGTTGCTGCTTCTGAATAAGCAAGGTCGAAAGTATGATTCGCATTTCTGCTGCACCTTCAGCTTTAAGATTAATAGAGCCGTCATCGTTAGTTATAAGGTCAATATATGTATTTTTTGCTTTTTCTAATTCAGAAGTTGCTTGTTCTACTCCAGTACAAGTAAAATTAAAATCTACATCTTCAACACCCTCAAGTTTGTTGAAAGCCGTTTGTGCGGCTTCGGCTGTTGACACTAATGTTTCAAAATTAGAAGTATCTAAATCTATACCATCAAGAATACCATCCCAGTCGATATCATATCCTGCGGAAGCGGCAGCTTCAAGCAACAATTCGATTGCTTCAACGCCAATGCCCCATTTTTCTTGAATTTTTTCAAGGTTTTCTGTGCCAAAATCATATGTCCACTTTTTAGTTTTTTTATCAAATTTTGCAACACTACCTTCAAAATCTGTCTGCAAACTTTTAAAAAAGCGGTCTATACCAGTAGCAGTAATATCTCCATCGTCATTAACAGTAAAGAAGTCATTTATGCTGTATCCTGCACCAGTAACTTTGTCATCTAACTTCTCCCAAGCATTCGCATAATCATCAACTGATTTACCATCTAAATCTTGCCCAGATAAAAGGTCGATATATTTCTTCGTCGAATTACCAATGAAACCTCTTTCAATTTCATCTTCAACATCTTCACGACCAGTAGCAACCGCTTCATAACCTTCATAATCTTCTGGTGTATTTTGAGCGTTAATCCATTCTTGATAAGCGCCCGTAACACCTTCTAATTGAGCTTGATATGTAGCAAGTTCTTCTATTTTATCCGCATATGTTTCACGTTCAGAAATAAGTTGTGCTCTTTCGCCAGCATTACTACACTTATCAATTTCTGCCGTAACTCTATTGTATTCGCCAGCAAGTGTATCAAGATGTTCTTTTACTTCTGTTTTTGTTAAATTATTATACTCATCTTCAAGCTTTTCAAGCTCTCTACGGTTTACTTTAACACCATTAGCAGTCGCCTCAAATAAAGTGGCTGCATCATAACCCTCAAGTTTAGAATATTTTGCTTTTAAATTATCAATAGCTTCAGAAGACAAACCCATAGCAGAAGCGGATTCGGTAAGGGCTTCATTTAATATTTCAAGAGCTTCAGTGTCTACTTTGATGTCGGCTTCAAAACTTAATGCTTCATCAATTTTGACTTGCTTTTCAATTTGCTTCAACGAGTCCTCAAAATTTCCACTTTCCCAATCTATCTCGGTTCTAATTTTCATAAGAGCGGAAAGTTCACTAGCAGAAAGACTGTCTAAGAAATTCTGGATTTCATTGCTTTTATTTTCAACTATTCCATCCTTATACATTTCTTTGTATATATTTTTTTCTGCTTGTGTCAATCCCTCAAGCTCACCATAGTCAATCTTGCCAATATAATTACGAGATATGTAATTATACATATCATCATATTGCTCTTTAACCTTATCAGCGTCGATTCCAAAAGTAAGCTCAAATTCTTCTTTTGACCCGTCGCTCCAATCGGCGGTCATATTCCCAATATCGTCCAATTGCGACAAATATTCGCCAACAGAACACTCATTATTATTAACTGCTGTGCGCATATTGAGGAATGTTTCCATCTGACCAGCTTCAGTATCACCGTATTCGTCAAGAATGCCAATAAGCTTTCTAGCTTGAACTTCGGCGGTAGACAAATCAAATGATTGACCATACTGAGAATCTAATGTATTTGCAAAGCTCTTTCTAGCATCAAGAGATAATCCCGCTATATCAGCATCTTTCAGAATAGCCTCTCGCATTGCAAGATATTCATCAGTGGTTCTAGGAATACCTTCCGCAAGTTGATACTCTGCTTTCGTCGCTTCAAATACACCACTTGTGTATGTTTCAACGGAATCTGTCATCTTGTCTATAGCAGCGGATACTCTTTCGTATACGGCAGAATCTCCTAATTCTGCGTCTGACAACGCTTCTTGATAGTCAAGCAAGGTATAATAATAATCTACAATTTGATTTATGGTTGCATTACTCGGAAGTTCTAATCCAACAACTTCATATTCTGTACTAAAGGCTTCGCCAGCAGCCATAGTAAACGAATTCTTTTTTTCTTGCTTAAAAAATTTGTTGCCTATTTCCTTGGCAATTTCAGTCTCTTTGCCGCCCCCTAGTGAAATGTTTACTTCACTATCATGCGACGAATATCCCATTGCAACTTCTTCTAATTCTGTCTTGGCGTTATCACGCTTTGCTTTGGCGGCTCTTTCAGCTTCTTCTAACTCGGCATCCGCAATTCTTTCAAGAGAAGCAACATAATCATTACTGCTGTTTACAACATCCTGCAAAGCACTTGATTTATCATCAAGAGCATCAACAGTACCGTTAATAGCAGCCTCAAGTTCAGCTTCTTCATCGGTTGTTAAATCTGTTCTGCCAGAATATTTGATATATGCTTGTTCAAAGGACGTAGCAGACTCTAAAAATTCATTGCTCGAAGCTATAGTTTCTTGCCTAAGTTTAGACTGTTCTTCTCTGTAATTTTTATAGGCATTAATTGCTAAACCAATGACGGCGACAACAGCTCCGATAGCGGAAGCAACACCTAATGGTGTCTTCATAAATGCTTTAAATCCACCAGTGGTCTTCCCAGTAGCATTGGATAAATTAAGCATACCTTCGGCGGCTTCATCGGCGGCAGGATATATTGCTCTTAATACATCTGCTGAATTGTCAAAATCGTCTAAATCAATATCGTCTAAAAGGTCTGCGGCACTAGAAGCATTCCTTACAACATCGCCAACATCATCCATTGCATCTGCTATATTTGTGACGGTTTCAACAACATTGTCGCCTTCGGTCACTATGGACTTAAAGCTCTTAAATAGACCAGTAATTCCAGTACCCAAACCAACTGTTCCAAGAAGTCCAAAATTATTTACTAGTTCGTCTAGTATACTTACTAATGTTTTAAGAGCATCTATTCCGCCCTTGAGGAAATCGGAACTCATAAAGGTTTGAGCAAAACTTTGCCAAGTGGCTTTGAGTTGTGAAAGTTTTGCCTCCATAGATTCCATATATTTGGAATGCTCTGCCATAGCAGAACCAGAAGAGCCAAGTGAGGTTTTGAGAGCTTCTTCTGCTATATCAAAGTTGTTCATGAGGGAAGAGACAATATTACCTTGTCGCTTACCTGCGATGAGTTCTGTAACGGAAGCTTGTTGAATGTCGGTTAAATCTTGCCATTTAGCAGCAAGCTCTTCCATAATCTGGTATGTGGATTTAAACGTTGAATTATCCAACATAATGTCAACGCCAGAAAGAGCAAAAATCTCTTCTCTTAATTTGGCTGTTGATTCAACCATTCCATCGGTTTCTAATCCAGCTTCTTCGAGTTCAGTTTTAGCGCCTCTTATGCGCATGCTTATGGTTTTAAAGGCTGTGCCGACTGAATCTGGGTCTTGCACCACGGTATTCGCTGCCGTAATTAAGGCAATAGTCTCGTCAAGACTATTATTTGCAGCCATCATTGAAGATGCAGACCTCTGTAAAGCACCACCAATGCCGCCGCTAGAGATTGCGAAATTATTCGAAACCTCATTCATTTTATCAACAATACTTAAAGCAAAGTCGCTATCACTAAGACCATTTGCTTCATCTTTAAAAGCGGTCAGTGTAGAAACTAGACTTTGTGTTGCAGACTCAACACTGTCAATATCATCACCGACAACCGCATATATGTTTGCTACTTCAGCAAGCCCTTGAGATTCTTTGAAACTATATCCTAATCTTGCAAAGTCGGCAGTAGACGTTACAAGACCATCAATGGTTGTGCCAATTTCTTTTGCTCTCGAAGCAGCATTACTTAAAAATCGATTATAAGAAGCATCGGTTTCATCAGTAACTTTTTTCAGTTCCGTCATTGCAGTATCAATAGCAAGAACCTGTTGAAACATATCTCTCAGAGCTTGTTCAGCGTACATAAATACCTCAGCAACAGAGAAATATGCAGAATACTGTTTGAACTTAGATTTAATTTGGTCTCCAAGTGTTTGAGTTGTTAAACCAAGCTCTTTTGCTTCTTTTTGTATAAGTTGAAATTCTCTTCTGATGTTTCCAAAGTCAACGTCATTACTGCAAGATTTTAAACGAATTTGAAGCTCTTGAATTGTATCTCCAAATCTTCTTGTAGCGGCAGAATTATCAGTAAGCCAATTCTTCATATCCAAAGATAAGGCTTTCTTTTGCTGATTTAATTTATCTGCACTAATGTTTTTATCTTGTGCTGACTTATCTTTTTTATATTGAAGATTAACTTTTTCTAAAGCAACTTTGAATTCCTCATAAGATTTGGTTAAACCCTTAATATCATTTTGCTCATCTGCAAGACTCATAGCGTCAAAAGCGCTTTCCAAAGCCTTAAGTTTTTCTCTTGAGTCAACAAACTCTCCAGAAAGACTATTAACTTTAGTTCTCATGTCTTCTACTTGATAAGCAAACTTTCCATCATCGCCTAAGTTAAGTTTTATTTTATTGGCTAATTTAGCTTTTGTATCCGCCCATTTTGCGTCCAGTTGCTTTAATTCAGATTCTGTTTCATCTATTTCTGCTTGCAAAGTGCCAAATTGAGAAAAAGTTAATTTACTACCAAATACTCTATTTAATGCTTCATAATCAGATTTTAAATCTTTTAATTTTGCACTAACTTCATTAAGTTCATTTGTATTTCCCAACTCTGTCAAATTCTTTTCTTCGATTGATAAAGAGTGAATTTGTTTCCTCATTTCGAGCATTTGCTTGTATGCTTCATTAACTTCTTTTACTTCTGTCTTAGCTTTGTCTAAATCTAGTTTATATTCAATATTATTCTGCGCTTGCTTCTTAGAATATTCAATAAGCTCGTTAAGTTCTTTTAAATCAGCCTTTTGTTTTTCAGTAAATTTGGAACTATAAACTCCGTCTGCATCTAACGACGAAATATTCTTTTTTAATCTTGTAATTTCATCGTTAATAGCATCTATAGTCTTTACATCATCTTTAGCTTTAGCGCCAATTAAATCAACTTCTAAAGAACCAATTCTTTTCTGAGCATCATATATTTGCTTGTATGCTTCATTAACTTCTTTTACTTCAGCTTTTAATCTGCCTAATTGAGCTTCGGCAACTCTTAATGCGTCTGTAAACTTATTTAACGAAGCTACGTCTGTAACATTATCTAAATCCAACTTAGAAGTATCTAAGTCGAATCCCTTTGCATTGGCTAATAATTTGTTATATCGCTCTTCTGCAATAGAACGTGCAGAATCATAATCGGCGCTCTTCATTTGTGACGCTACATTTTCAGCATTTCTAAATTTTCTTACCATATTTTCCAATGCAGTTTTTTCTTTTTCTGCATTGGAAACCATAGAAGCAAAAGTAGACTCGTCAGCATTTCGAACATCAAGTATTGCTTTTTCAACCTTTTCGTATTGTTTAGACAATTCAGAAATATGGTCTGCATCCTTAATTGGCTTTGCAGCATTAACATCAGAATATTCTGACTTTAATTTACTGAGCTTGTTCTGCAAAGTATCTGCCTTAGCAGAAATGGTATTCATCTGTTTAAGAACGCCGTTGTCGCTGATGGAACCACCAGTATACTCAAAGAATGCATCGCCAGTATCTTCAATGGTTCTTAACGTATATCGTAGTTGCTCGGCAGCACCATTCGCATTTTTTAAAGATACTGTAAATCCGTTAAGATTTTTATCTGCGTCAAATCGCTCCTGAACAGAAACGGTATCGGACAAAACTCCGTTAATGCTCTTAAAATATTCTTCTACTGATTTTGCTGTATTATTTATACCACCAAATTCTTCATCGGCAGGGGAGAACGCTCTTTGAAAACTTCCTTTTTGAACAGCCAAAAATTCATTTGCCGTTTCACGATATGCTTGCTGTTTTCTTTCTTCATTTTGAACAACAACATTAGCGGAAATAGTAGACGCTCGTGCAATTTCTTCCTCAACGTTTTCAATGCGTTCAAGAGATGTAGAAACGTTTGCAATCACATCTCCCATATCAAGAACGCCACTTCTGAATAAATCATCGCCAGTTAAAAATTTGCCACCTTTAGTAGAATTAACTTTTCTTACCAAATCCCCAAAAGCAGCCTCTGCGCCATGAGACAAGTCAATAGTTTGACCTAATATACTATTAAGCTCTACAACAAATGTTTCAAAATCCATGCCTTGACCAGAGGTAAAACCTTTACCTAACTGGCTTCGCATAGTTTTGTAATCATCACCGTATTCTTGTTTTATGCTATCTGGTATATGAACTTTTGCGCCACTAGCATTAAACATTTTAATATATTCAGCCAAATCTTTATAATCATTTTTAGCCTCATTAACGACTTTCATGTTATTAGAAATGGCAGAAGTTACTTTATTAATATCTCCACTACCATTCCTGAAATCAACAAGAGATTGTCTAATTTTATCAAAAGCCTTAGAACCTTTGCCGCCAACAATGGCATATTCGTTCATAAGAGCAGATACTTGTTCATCAATTACATCATCAAGATTTATAGACTGCTTGGCAGACTGAGCAACAGATTTGCCAACAGCTTCACCAATCTTTTGTCCAGTTTGTTGAGCCACTTTTACTGCATTATTAGCAGGAGCAGTATTATAAAAACCAGTATCTAATGTGTTCTTTGCCAATGTAAGATTGGCAGTTAACTTCTCTAATGTTTCAGATAACCTATTGAAAGATTGTGTTAAACCATCAATAGAGTTATTAGAAGATAGGCTCTGAATGCTTGTTTTAATTTCGCCTAAATCAACAACAATAGAGTCAAGTTGTTTAGTCAATCCATCGGCATCAATGCTAGTACCAAATAAATTTTTAAATGCTTCTTGCATTTCTTTTGCGCCAGTCTGAACATCTTGGGCATCTTGCACTAACTTGTCTGCCGACTGTGAAAACCCAGAAGTAACAGCGTCTATATCAATCCCCTTGATGCTTGCAGCTTCTTTTATTAAAGCGATATACTCTTTGAAAGCCGTCATTTGGCTTGACAAACTACCAGTGCTATCAAGCATTTTTGGCAACAAATCATAAAGATTAGCTTTCCCTTTACCAGCGCCAGAACCCTGAATTAATTTCTGAGCGGCATTAAATCCATCGGCAACTTTATAATACTGTTTAAGGTAACTTTCTAACTCTTCCGCTTGTTTTTTTAACTGTGGCAAAGTTTCATTTCTTACCTTGTTACCATAGGCGGCATTTCTTGCAATAGGGTTAGAACCGCCCATATTAAGACCGACATTAACACTAAAATCTTTAGAACTAAGAGTTTTTAACTCTGCATTTAACTTCGCAAATTGATTAGATGCCTTTTCTAAAGCGGTACTAATTTGATTGACAGAAGAAAGGAGAGATTTCGTTCCTTTTCCACTATCAAGAGAACCCAAAGAAGCTTTAATGTCTTTTATAGTTGTTGCAACATCTTTAAGTGAACCTTCTATTTTCGTAGTATCAAGAGTTAAAGCATTTTTAGTACCACTGGTCAAAGATTTTAATGCGTCTCTTATTGTATTGGTCAACTCTTTGGTTTCGGCATCAACTTTTATCTCAATTGGCTTTAGATGCTTTTGAGCCTCATTAATTTGAGTTTGTATATCTTCATCTTTAAGTTGTACGCCCAATAGAATCTTATATTCTTCAGCCATTTATATTCACACTCCTTTACACGGTGCATTGTAAACGCACCATAAAAGGTGCTGTAATTTTCTAATTTATTTTTTAAACTTTATTTATGGGAAGGAAGGAGAAGGGCAATTTCGCACACCAAATAAAATTGCCCTTTTAATCTTCTCTCTCTTTTTTATTTATAAGTTTTTACTCATAAGATTAAATAGGAGGGAAGTAGTTGTCTTCCAAATCATATTTATTATATTTGTTATAAGTTTATTTGTTATTTAAGAAATTCTTTAAATTATCAAGACATGCAAACTGAGTTTCGGTTAATTCATTGTCATTGTAAATAGAAATCATTGTATGACCCGTACCCTCAGCCCAACCAGTAAGATACACAATTAAGTCATCATCAATTTCAAGTCTCTTTAAAAGTGAAATCTGATAATGTCTAAGACTATGGGGATATATTGGTTGTTCAACGATATTTCCCCAAGTGCCAATCCAATCCCTTAATCTATCTGCATTTGCTGGATTACCGTCTTTTGTAATAAAAATAGAATCATGGTCTTGACCAGTTTTCTTCATAATTTCTTCTCTTTCAATTAACCAATTGTGATAGTAAGGAAGAAATGTGTCTTTTAAAATATACTTTTTCAACATTTTACCCATAGTTCCTGAACCTTTTGTCCGAATCTTTTCGGTGGTTTCTAAAAACAGTCCGTCAAAAACCGTATTTTCTTCATCGATAAGAGATGTGGCAAATTGAGCCAATTCAGAAACTCTTGCGCCACAAGAGATTGCAAGTGCAAGCAGACACTGTTCTTGAACTCTATTTTCTTCTTCGAGAACTACAAATATCTGATTGACATCTTCTTCTTTTAAAACTGTTTTTTCTCTGACCGCTTCTTTAGAGGGCTTCTCTATTTTCTTCACAATATTTCTAAAATTTTCATAGCCTTCTACTTCATCATAATAATTTTCAATCCAATCTGAAAAACTAGACAAGCTACTATGACACTGGTGAAATCTGTTAGGAGACCAGTGCAACTCGCTTAAAGCGTAATCGAAAAAGTCAAGCATCTGTAATTTTTTTATCTTTGCAAATGGACGGTTATCATTTTCAAGCAAATTCCATACAAAAAAGATGTTCAAATTTGAACGATACACGACAACAGATTTAGGAGAACGCTTGGTTGCAAAGTTCTTCAAAAATCTCTCCATTAATTTAACATTCTCAGGGTTTATTTGATTTATCAATTCTTCAGAGGTTATAACTTTTCTAAATGTTTTCCTTCCAGCCATAAACATCCTCCTTTCATAATTTCATTTTGTAAATAAAACAGCAAAATTTCTACTTAATAGGAATTCCCTCTGCAATTAACATGTTTTTTAATACTTCAATGGCTTTAGCATCAAGAATTTCTATAGGGTCATTCCAAACGCTTACACCAGTCTGACCATCAAAATACCAAAATCCTTCTCCGATAGCACCATGCAATCCTTGTGCAGCCGCTTCCATTACTTGCAAACCGCTTGGTCGATTGCCGTCATCATATTTAAGACTATTGTAGTCAAAATACACTTGTGCTTCATAACCATTTTTAGACGGTATAATTTCTGTTTTTACCAAAGAATGAAGTAATTGATATGTCCTATCATAACCACGATAAAATTTTTCTGTTCCATCCCAGTCAGTATATGTGCCAGGGGTATAATCCTTGTAAAAATCATTTAAAAATTTATCTAAAATCCGATAAACTTTTTCTTGCGTTTTGACTAATGCACTATGACACTTTTTTAATAAAAAACTTTCTAATTGTTTCTGATTTTTAAAAACCATAGTTACTCACCGATTATACCAACTTTATTCTTCTTAGCTTCAGCAATTTTATCTGTATTCTTCTTATGAATATCGCTATTCATATAAGCCTTCATAATACTCTCAGGAGTAAGCTCACCAGTCATATTATTAAATTTAGATGCCATTTCCGCCATACTATTTAAATCAATTTCATTGATTTTCTTTTCAAGAGTAGAAAGAAGGGAGGCGATAGCATCGTTGAGAGGAGAAGGGTGGATACCAGTGCGATATTGAATATCTAAGTCAACTGCATGATTCAATTCTTCAAGCAACCCGATTTCCATATTTGCTTCAACAACATCTACAATATTGGTTTCCTCTAAAAACTGTTCAATAGGGATAATAGGGTTAATAGTATCGCCATCATCATCCTTAATATTAATAAAAAAAGTGTTTATATCGGTAAATATCCTGATAATATTAAAATCAAAAATTAAATCTCTAACAATGGAATCATAACTATTTTCATCAACAAGAGTACTAACCACAGACTTAACAAAAACCAACTTGTCATATGCAGAGAGAGATGTTTTAAATTTAAAGTTGTAAGTCTCGCCATTACGAGTGTAAACACCAGTTTTCATATTGTTCATCATTTTCATTCATACCTTTCTTACATAAGATTTAACATAAATATTTTTATATATTTGATTGTTATATGGGATAAGATTTAGATTGCGATTTTAAAAATTCATCTAGGTTCCAACGATAATTCACTTTTAACTTCTCACCATTAATTTTAATCCCACCACACAAAACGATATCCATAATATTTATCGATTTTTTATTTGTATTATTTCTAAATCTATTAAAGTCTTTTATATTTAAAAAATATAAAAGTTGCTCTCCATTGTTCAACCTAAAATTTAAGAGGAATCCTGCAATGACATTTTCATATTCGGACGCTTTTGTTAAGCCTTCAATTTGATGCCATTGTATATTAGCACTTTTTCCATCCTCTTCATCTTTTTTGCTTGTATGATAAGTTAAATACTTTTGAGCGACAGTTTTTAATTCCCAACAATAATTTATTCTATGAACGCTGTCGAAGACTTCGAAATCATAAGGATTCTTTTTAGAAAAACGAGTGTCGCTCCTTTGAACAAACGATTGAGGAGGGTCTGGAATGCGTGTTACTTTTAAGTATGATGGAGCATTAGATTTAATTATGGATTCAAATTTTTTTCCTATATTTTTACCCATTGTTCTTATCCTTGTTTTCAGCCCATTTTAATTTAGCCCATTCATGGTCAGACTTTCTAAAAACATACACCCACTTCATATTGCTATCTACGAACAAATCCACAAGTTCACATCCCCAATGACGATAGTACGCAGATTGAGTTGGGTTCCTAAAGAAACAACAATCTTCTGCTTCATAAAACTGCCCATTTAATTCGGATATCATTTTCATTTTATTTTCACCACTTATACCTTTCTTCATATATTTCTCACATTAAAACTTATCGTAAAAAAAAGGATATATTGCATAAAAATGTGTGTGAAAATTTCTACAATATATCCTTTCATTTACGATTTAACTAAATTCACACACATAAAAAATAGCGAAACATACTAATAATTATTCTGTTTCCACCTTATAATTTCTCTTACGAGAATAAACTGGCTTTTCAATAACCACTTTTTCTTCTGTCGCAACATCCTCGACAATAGATTCCACGACAGATTCATCTTCTTTTAAAGTGTCTTTAATCAGAACTTTAATATGTTCTCTATAATTTTCTAAATTGCTTAAATCAAGATTCTTTAACTTAGATTTAAATTCATCCTTGGTGTACACACCAGTAGAAAATCCTCTAACCACTTGTAATGTCTTATAGCAATCAACAGAACAGCAATACATTTTCCAAGGATGCAATTGAATAGAATCTTTGCAAGAATAACAAACATGATAGCCGCCGCCGCAGATATTACAAGTAGCATTATTCTTTTCCGACATCTGTGTTTTACCTCCAATTATAAATAGAGTAGGGGATAAACCCCTACTCATATAAATTTAATAGTTATAACATATTACTCGGACACGATGATGCTGAATAACTCGTCGTCGCCTTCCTCAGCGCAATAGTCACGCATCATCTGGAACTCAAATGCATGCTTGCCAGTTGAAGTCAGAGCCAGCTCAACGGACTCAGGATTCAGCTTAGCCTTGGGGCAAACAATCTTACCAGAATAAACTGTGTTCTCGTTGCAAACATCCTTGAAATAAGCATAGATAACAATGCTGCAAGCAGAGGGGAACTCAGAAGCCTTGTTAGTGACCTTCATAGCAGAAGAAGACTCATAAGTATACTCAACATAAACCTTACCAGTTGTCAAAGAGGAAGGCAGAGTAATAGTGCCGTCTTCGGAAACAAGGAATTCAGTATCAGAAGCAGCAGCTTTATTAACCTTATAAGAAGTGCCAATCTGGTTATTCTCAATAGTATAAACATACTTAATGCTATCCACATTAGGCTTATTAGCCAGCTTAACAGTAGCATTAGTAGCGCCTTCAGCCTTCTCAAACTTCAGAATTTCATAAGCATAATCAGTAATGGTCTCATTCTCGCCAAGAATTTGCTTCTTAGTACCATACTGAGCAGCAGCAAGGTCAAGAGAAATCAGAGAGTTGGAAGCAGAGAAGGTAGCCTTCTTAGCACGATACAGAGTGGTAATCAAAGCGCCAATAGCGTCAACAACCTCTTCACCCTCAGCAGTAGTTGCCAGAGAAGGGTCTTCCAGAGAAGTCAGTCTAAACAGAAGAGCGCCATAGTCTTTGTCATTAATGGAATGAGCGGTAAGAGAACGCACTCTATCCAAAATCAGCTCATTGATATTTAAAGCCATAATATATTCCTCCATATAAAATAGTTAAATTTAAATAAAATTACAATCATTTTAAATTTCGCCAGCCCAATCGAGCCTCGTTTTATCAATTCCCTTTAAGCTGGCAAATCCAGAATAAGCACCTTGTAACAACAATTCTGCATCCTGAATTTTATTAATTCTTTTTATACTATCAAAGAACATGTTTATTTTTGTATTCCAAATAGATTCATTTCCCAATTGTCCTGTCTTTACAGCCAAAGCTGAGATAAGAGGTTTTAAAACGCTTTTATAAGGTTTTTGAGAAGCCATCATCGCATCATCTCTAGCATCATCAATCAAATCCATTTTGGTTATTTCATTTGCAGGAATTTCATTATTTCTTTTGAACCCATGAATTTTTCTAACTGCATCAACAATTCTGGTATATACAAATCTATCAATCGTGATATCGTGTTCTTTGTCATATAAAATAGTTTCATGATTTTTATCTGATTCATATTCTTCAAAATCAGCAAAATCAATATCTTTTAAAACCAAAGAAAGAGGGTTGAACAGTAATTCTTCCCAATCTTCTTTGGTCATATTAACAATATATTCTTCGTATTGTTCGGGATTTTCTTTTAATTCTTTATAGATTTTTTTCTTACTCGACAAACTCTGCCAAATCATTAACTTAAATAACTCAAAGTCGTCAATTTGCGTATAGTCTTTCTCAAAATAATCCCATAACTGCCATTTGAAATCAGCACCTACACCAGTTAAACAATGAACTGTTTGAAAATACCTCTTTTCGCCAAATTCAATAATTTGGTCTATCGTAGGTTGCATAACAATAATTTTGTCAGTAATACGAATATCACTGCCTCTATATATCTTTAAATCATCTACATCAAACATTTACATAACCTCTTCAATCTTCTTCTTCACATAAAGACCAATTCAAATCTGTACATTGAAATATCATCTTTCTATAAAGATAGTCTTGTTGGAAAGAGCCTTCGATGTTACTAAGCAACACCGTTTCTCCAATGCCAAAACCTCTCTTGCCATTAATTTTATTATCAATCAATTCTGATATATAATCATTTCGATTTTGAGTAATCTTTGGCACATTATCTACAGTCATATGTTTTTCATGTGAGATAATCCATATTTCGATGGTGGGCTTTATACGAGTAACAGAAGCGCTATAATCGTTATAATAGCTCTGAGGTATATGTACCTGAATGGTTATAAATGTTCCGACTATATTAAGAGTGTGTGGGTTTTGATTATAATCAAAAATATGTTTATTAATTAATTTTTCTGGTTCATTGGATTTTACTTCGCTACTATTGATAGCGGCTACGATATCTGAGTCTTTGATAAATTCTTTAACAATTTTATTTTTAGCTTTTCTAATAATAGAACTATTAGCCATTACAACAACGACTCAATCTTGACAATTAGAGCAGAAGACGATATATCGCTTTCACTATTTCCGTCAGAACAAATCAATTTAAATTCTTCATCGATATATGAATCGTCATCTATCCCAATGCTCAAACAATTGCCAATTTCCTCTACTTGTAATACATTCGAGAAATCACAAACTATAGTCCAATGTGGTACTATGTCATCAACCTCGTTGCCTTTGTCGTCATAAAATTTACCAACAAACATCTGTGAATCGCCGCCAGATTTAATAACTGTACTACCGTGTTCAATAACTGCTTTAGAAGCTCTGCAATAACAAATGCCTTCACCTACATTATTTACATTTACATCAATATAATCGCAAATTCCCAAGTCAGGTCTATCAGTAGCAGAATTATTTGGATATGCATAAACGGTAACTTTAACCAATCCTTTTTTCCCATAATTGTGACTCGTAGTATCATTCTGAGTTACAATATAAGTTGATGGATTAATAGTGGCTTTATCAAGATAAAATCTTTGTGGGCTTCTTAGTTCAACAGTGTTTTCATCGCAAGGCAATGTAAGCATATGTTGTGAAGATTCAATGACAAAATTTCTGTTAGACTGTTCGCCAGAGTTATACTGAGTAGAGTTCATATCATAACAAGGATACTCCAATATCTTTCCATCCTTATTTTGCCACTTTAATATCCAATTACACAAAGTAAATTTTCCTTGATAATTTATACCGTCAATATCAAACGCTTCTGTACAAATAAGATATTCATCTTTTTTTGTATCATAAATAATGTCTCCTACAATTACAGGAGTGTCATAAGGCGTTTGAAACTTTACGGTAACACCATTTGCAGCAGAAAAGCTTCTGCCATATAATCGAATACCAACAGGAGATTCATATTGATACTCTTTTAATCCAAGTTTCCAGAAATAAACACCAGAAGTAAACGATGGGTCATCTGCAAACGTTTCTTTTAATAATTCTCTAGTATTAAAAATACTTTCTTCTCTAAGAGACCCACCACTTAAACTCATTCGCCTATTAAATCTGTCTAAACACTGCATTTGACCCACCGCCTTTCATTAAAAAATTCTATTTTTCTTATATCCAGCACCAAGTTTAACACCTGATTCTTTTGCTCCCATCCATGCATAACGAGATAGAAGAGTTTCATTTTCTTTTGTATAAGTTGTACGCATAGCAACCAGCTTATCTAGGAAATTAGCAGGGCTAAAAACCTTGAAATCACTTGATGGTAATTGAACCTTCAAAAGAGAAGGAGTTCTAATATATTCGGAATCAATATACTCAATAAGCAAATAATTACTAAGAATTTCAATTTCAATATCAGACAACTCAACATTAAACCTCTGTATAATATCATCTCTATCATATAAATTTTTACGACAAACATGGAATCTCGAAATAGCTGGAATAAGATAATCATGCAAATAATCTTTTACCTCTTCGGTAGACATGAGAGGAATTTCATAACTACGAAACTTCGGTAAAAGATTTTCATAAATCTTTTCATATGGAGTAGCCATAATCGAATCTACCTCTCATATTTTTATAAATTAAAATCAGTCAAGAAATTCAATTAAGTCAATCTTCAGACGCTTTTCTAATTCTCTGATAACATACACATTTGTTATTTCTCCACTAATAACAAGGCTCTTAACCTTATCACAAATTGCTAACTTTAAGCTGTTGGGCGTTGATTTAATAGCATCACAAATTACATCAATATTTTTCTTAGTGTAATTAGAACCGTCCATAAGATATTCATATTTTTCAAATGTCTTGGTTAAACCAAACTTATTGATAACCCTGTCATCATTTGGTTTAAGCCACAGATTTTTAAAATATCCCTTATTATTTCTCCACATGTTTTTAAGCGTCTCAAAAGTCATATATTCAACATGACCAATATCACGCCACTCATATGTATCAAGAGTTTTACTATCTTTATAGCTAACATTTGATACAAGAGAAATGACTTCGATTTCATTAGAATCCTCTAAGGGTTCTACGTTGGCTGACTTTTTTGTATTTTTTGTTTCCTTTTCACTCATTTCTTCCACCGCATTAGTATCATTGACACTTTCAACGGCGGACTTAGTTGCGGTTCTCGCCATAACTAATCACCTTTCTTTTGAAATCCAAATTTTTTTATATAAATTATATAACCTTATTATTAAGCAAACTGGAATTTGCCGAATGCTTGAGGCAGCTCAAAGCCCATGCCGAAGAGGGTTTGAACCTGAAGGTCATATGTCATATCATTGTTAACTCTGTTGTCAGTGACATTCTGAGTACGAGTATCACCAATGAACTCAACCTTAATGGGCTTAACATCGCCGCCCATAATGAAGATGATATCATTATCAAGAGCCAGCTCAAAAGTGCCTTCCTTAATCACTTGAGGAATAACCATCAGACGATTGCCTTCCCACTCGCCAATAGTACCAGTGCTTGCCTTTGCTTCTCGCTGAGAATCGGCAAAATACTTATCGGGAACAATGGCACCAAGCTTACGCAGGGCAGCCTTAGTGCCAGCGATAGTCAGAGTAGAATAGCCACCAGCAGCTTGAACCAAATCACACAGAGCGCCGACAGCTTCCTCAGAGTTGCCCTTTGCAGAGAACTCATCAGGAACAACATCCATAACACTCTGGAACATTACATAAGTTCTTTCCTTAATATACTTATTAAAGGACTTATAAATCACATCGGTAAGTCTCTCAAGAGAAGCAATGCCAAGCAGGAATCTTTCAAATTCATCATAAACATGAATGTATACCCATTCCTTACCAAGAGTATACTCAGCACCAGCATCAAGGGCTTCACGGTTGGTATCCCAGTGATTGCCAGCAAAAGAAGCAACCGTTACATAGCTCTTACCCTCAGAGTACCAAGCAGTCTTGTCACCAAGAGCACGATTTTTGAACTCCACGAATGCATCCACGAAGGGGATGTCTGCGAAGTCATTGGAGATAGTAATATTTACGATTTCTTCCATAATTTCAAAAATAACATTCTGGTTATTACGGAAAGCTTGGAAGAGTGTTCTACCCTTCAAAATTTCATCATTAATCTTGTTTCTTGCATATTCTTCAAGGTCTTTTTTAGTAACCTTTTCCTTATCTATATGAATTGAAAAGTCGCCTCTGGATAAATCATTAATGAGGTCAAAGACTTTTGTTTCTTCTGCACTAAAATGAGTTTTAACCATAATTATTTTTCCTCCTTTACCAATAATTAAACCAGAGACTCTACTTTTACAGTGTACATCATACGAGCGTAACCGTAAGTACGCACACCAGTAACAAGAGTAGAACCAATCTGACGCTTTCTCATAATCTTGCCAGACATTACAGCATCCTCAACAGGAGCGTCAGCGACAGCAAGCTTACCATCGGCATCGACAGAAACATACTTGCCAACTTCAGGAGTTCCTGCAAAGCCATGCTCAGACAGGGCAAACTCGTCACCCTCGCACAGAGTAAAGCAGCGGAAAGGAACACCAGCAACATTTACAAACTTATCCTTACGCTGATTAAGTCTGTTCGAAGTATCTTCAGTCCATTCGGGCATATGAACCAGAACGGGAGCCATGCCTTTTTTAACGCCTTTTACAAAGTTATAAATAACGCCACCGTCTTCATACTGACCATCGAGATAGCCAATAGTGCCGTTATCAATATCTACATCGCAAATGCCATCCCAGATACGCTCTGCATAATGCACAGCTCTGAGATTAGTGGTCTCACAAACAGTGTGTGCCATATATAATTCCTCCTAAATTTCTATCAATATAAGTTTATTATTTTTGCTTTATCGCTTAGTGGGAACATAACCGTATCTTTTAGAATAAACAAAACCTTCTTTTTCATTATCCTGAATCAAACCTGCGGTCATAATCCCATTGTCATTTTTACTAAAATTAACATTCGCAAGATTCTTTCTTGCATACATAATTGCACATTCGCTCTCAATTTCTTTGACTGTCATTTCAGACTTCTTCTCCTTGAGAGCGGCAAAGTTAGCATCATCAGCCAGAACAGCTTCATACTTGGCAAGCTCTTCGTCTTTCTGAGCATCTAACTCAGCTTCAATACGAGCTTGTTCTGCTTGAACAAACTCTTCGTACTTAGGTTTCATTTCTTCGAACTCGGCATTGATTTGATTATACTTTTCTTCAATCTCATTCTTAGCAGTTTCGAATTCAGAAACCTTTGCTTCAAACTCAACGACTTTGTTCTCTGCTTCAGAAGTTTTCACATTTGCTTCTTCTACCTTGGCAAATGCGTTGTTTTCAATTTCTTCAATATGCTTTCCAAAATCAAAAACGCCTTCAATAGAAGAGCCTTCTTCATAATCTTCATAACGAAGCTTCTTTCTCTTTGCACTTTCAAAGTTAATCTCTGCCTTATCACCATTCATGGTAAATGAAAGACCAAAGTAATTGTAGTTATTCTTTGCATCAACGACAATTACTTCATTTTCCTGAATATCTACAGCATAATAACGAGCACATTCATAACCCCATCTATCTGTAAAAGTTTCATGCTGTCTTACTTGTGCAGAGATGTCTTCGAATTGACTAAGCAAAGTCTGAGTGAAATCAGTATTCTCCATGATTTCTACACCTCCATTAGTTTTTTCATTCACCAGATTTGATTCGGTGAAAGTTTGATTTATAGTGTCGTTCATTAGTTTTGTGAATGCACTATATTTATTAATTAATTCACTCTGAATGTTTTCAATAAAATCACTCATTGTGAAATTAACTGTAATGTTTGCGTCCTGCATAGCAGGAGCAACCCCCTCGCCTAAAATCGTACAGCCATCAAATGAAAACTTGGTAAAATGGAACAAACCAGTTTCTGAATCTTCATATCCTTCGATATTATCAGGACAAAGCTCCATGGATTGAGCTTTTTCAATGTCTCTCATCATAATATCAACAGAATCTTCAAGTTTGCTCCATAACAGTGCATCAACCTGCAACACCTCGACTTCCTCGCCAGAATCTAAAGTTTTTTTAAACCATCGTGGGTTACAAGTTTCAGGTATCACTCCGTACACACTGCCAATATTCTTTCTTCTAATACCATTTTCATCTTTTGTAATAATGTATTCATGTCCCTTAAAATCATATTCTCCATCTGGCATTCTTCGAATAAATCCAAGAATAGGAGTGTTTTTAATGGTATCAAGATTTTCTTCTACAACTTCCTTGGAAAAAACACTACCATTAAAATTGGTGCCAGTATGAAGTACATCGATAGTACAATTAATAAAACGGGTATCATGATTAGACACTTCATTCTGCACTTCAAATGTAATAGGAATGCTTGTTAATTTTTTCAACTTACGTCACCTCATTTCCATAAAAAACATCTTTATCTATCCACATTAGCGTCTGTGTCAGCGGTTTTCTCACCAGACTCAGAAAGTACTTCGCCTTGACTTTCATTTGTTGGGCGACCAGTCTCATTAGAATCCGCAGAAGAGTTATACGATGTCTGTAATGGAATGAAATGATTTCTAAAATCAAATATGTTCTCATGAGTAATATACGACCCAAGTGTACGAGATGGAGTTATATCCAATGTTGCAAGATACTTATCTATCACCGTAGCTCCAAGAGCGATTGCGTCCTTATATCTAGTTGTTACATTATCTCGATTAAAAATCGTGACATCTAAAAGATAAAAGAAAAATTTAAAAGACGCTTTGTTATATTTTCTGACCTTAATAAAACGATTCATCCAACGTTCAAATTGTCTATATAATCCATAAATAAAACCAGAGTCATTTTCAATAGAAAGAGTGACTGCTGTGCCACTGCTACTACCATTGTAAAGCTCTTTGGTAATGCCAGAAGAGTTATATAATTCATCAATGGCATCGCTTACATTATTCCTAGTATTACTGGAATCTTTAAAGCTAATAGGAGTAGCATCAGAACCCAAAGTATGAAGGAGTCCGATATCATCCGTCATACTTTCTCTATTAATTTCAGCAAAAATGCCAAGTGTCTCAGGAGTGAGCAACGGTTTATCGACTACGCTTGAATCAATTGGTACTTCGACTGCGATTGCTTTGTAATTATCTGTTCTTGCAGATTGCAACTTTAATTTTTTATAAACATCCAAATCTAAAATGTCTTTAATTAACCCAATTAAGACAGGGTAAGGATATGTCCATTGACTATTTAGTTTTAAGCAAATCTGTTTATCGGCAGGTGGTTCGTACCACTGCAACACAGTTTGTTTATTTTTAACTCCGTCTATGTAATTAAGATAAGCTTCTTTAACATAGGTAGGATAAGCATCTAAGTTCTGTGCCTTTATTTGACTTAAATCAATTCTAAAATTATATAAACCATCTTGAATTTGATATAATTCACAGATTTTATAGTCAATTTGTTGAAAGAAAAAATCAGATTGATTTTCAAATACTAATCCGCAGTAAATATCTTGATAAGGTATAACCTTCATAATTTTAGAGAATTCATGTTTTAAATTCATTCCCTCTAATTTTGCGACAAGAGTAGAATAATTCTTTCTTATAGCTTCAACTTTTGCATTCTCTTTTATATCATACAAATCAACCCACCAACAAAAGAGAGCCATATTAGAATATAAATTATTCATCCTATAGTAATGGGGTGAGACTCGCATTAATTCGTTAGAAGCAGCAAGCAAGATTTTCCAACCTCGTTTTGGATATTTTAATGCCAATTCTACATCTTTTAAACTTACGTCCCCAATACAACCAGTTTCAATAACGCTCGTATTGGTGCAAATGTCTCTTATCATAAGTCTTTGAAAGTTGCTAAAATCAACCTTGCCTGTTTTCATAGACTCCTCAAATCTATTTTGGTCATTCTTATAATCTGTCTCTGTATAAACAGGCACACTTACAGTCCTTGATTTATTTTTTTTATCACTCAAATACTATCTCACCCCTTTCTTTTAGAATTAGTACATAGTCGGTCTGTGGTTTAATCTTCTTAATTTTGAAGCATATTCAGAAGCATTAAAACCAGTCTTATGTTTTCTTAACATTTCTCGTTCAAGTTGACACTGAACCCAATAGTTATATGCAAGAGAAGAATACCTGTCCTTACGCATACCGCTTTTTTCAGTTATCTTCACATTAGTGCCTTTAATCTCATACTCAAGATTTATCAACTCATAAACAAGTAATGTTGTTTGAATATAAGGCAACTTATATTGCATTTGCTCAAATGCTGGCATTTTTGAAAAACCTTTAATCTTATCTTTTAAAACTTCTTCAGCTTCAAATTCAGAAACAAGCAAATTAATTTTTCCGTTCTGAAAACCACTGCGAAGAAGCGTACATATTTCATTATTAAATGAAGCACTTGCCTTGATTGACCAAATAACTTTTGGTGAATTGTCAACTTTGCATCTTTCTGCCATAGTCTTATCATTATAACAAGATAAAGCTGGATACAATTCACCAGTAGTAGGGTCAACTATATCTTGAATAAGCATATCAAATACGGAGAGACCCACGCCATTGGTATCTACAACTAAATCTGTACATTTATACATATCATATAATCTACGAACAACCAATGCCAATTCATCAGTGGTTAGACCTTCATGATTTTCCATATATATTATATTAGATATATAATTATCACTATTGGTAGGAATAGCGCTGTTGATTATAATTGCGCTTGCGTCATTATTTTGCTTTTTGGATGCCATAAGAGCTATATCCACAGATAGAATTCTGCGTTCATTAGGAACTAAATCTGGTATTTTTAAATTTCTACTATTATTAGTTATAGAAGTAGGATATACAGCGGTTTTTAATTTTCTACGATTTGAAATATCATCAAATGTAAAGAAAGCTCCATCTGTATCACCAAATGGTATACAACCCATTTCCATATCAAATTTAACGGCATCAAAGTCAGTTTCAGACATTTCATCTTCTATTTCAATTCTCTTTTTTAATCCTTCTTTGATAGCTATTTGATACGGCAACGCACAAACAAAATAATTATCACGACCACCCAATAAATTGAATGTATATGCCTTTGATTTATCAAAAGACCAGTGGCTTTTGTACCAGCACGAACTCATATATATTTCAATATTTGTTTCAAGTAATTCTGGTTTATCTTTATATTCTTTTCTATTTAAATATTGAGGTTGTCTTGGAGAACCCAAGAATCGTTTCAATACCATGTCTATAGTTTCTTTATCTATCATTCTGAACTCATCCAAGATAAGGACATTGGCTCTGTTACCTCTTGATGTGTCACTTGCAGTAACAACTCTTATCCATGAACCATTATGAAACTCTATGACCGCTTTGTTTGTTCCTACTGTATAATAAGAAATTTCTCTTCTTAAATTTTCAGAACCCCAACCATAGTTCTTCATAAAGTCGTCTACAATCTTAGATAAAACTTCATTTGCCTGACTTCTTGTTCCAGAAGCTACGCATATTTTTGTCTGTGGAAATAGAATACATCTAACTACGCAGAATAACGCAGTAAGCCATGTCTTACCGATAGAACGAGCAGCCCAGAACATGAAGTGTGTATTGTGCATCATTGCATAAATTAAAAATTTTTGAAATCTTTTTAAAGATACATGTAGATATTCTTCTACAAATCTTTGAGGGTTTTCTCTATAATAGGCGCACCACGCCGCTACACCTTCTAATATCCTTTGTGACTTTTCATTTGCAAGTTCTTTTTCTGATTTTTTGTTTTCTGAACCAATCATAATTAATCTTCTATATTGGCGTTGCCAAAAATTGCATCAAATAAAGCTTCGCCATCTTCATCATCATTATATTCTGGCTTTTCCACTGTATACTTTTTCATAAATTTAGAATACAGATTAGACAAACCGTTCTTTAAACCCATCATTTTAGCTAAATGACCCTTAAAGAAAATTTCCAAATAGAGTCCTATCTTATCAACATCTTGCAAATCTTCATCAACTTCTGGAATTGGACGTGTATTTTCCCATTTATCAATTAGTGTGCCAAAGGTCTGATTATCAGCCATGGCATCACCACTATTTTGTTTTGGTTGCAACTTAGCGGTTTCAAGTAATTTTTGAAAAGTTGCATCTAAATCTTTTGTGTCTTCGCCTTTTTGGGTCGCCTTTAAAATTTCCAACTGTTTAAAACATAAACGTTTAAACACTTCTTCTTGTGCCTTAGTTTTACATTCATGCCTTGCAACCCAATCTTCATATTCTCTTTTTAAGAATTTATAATCTTCGTCTTTAAATCCATTACCAAAGAAATTTGCCCACTTTTCATCTACTTCGGTATTATCAGAAGAAGTAGTAGTAGAGGATGCGTTTATAAGAAATTCTTCTTTTTCTTCCTCGGTTATGGTATTTTCATATGTTTCTTTGTGACGATTATACTGAGAAAGCTGTATAGTTTTCATATACTGACCCATAGGTGATATATTTATACTGCCTTCTTTAATTTTATTCATGGCAGAATTATAAACCTTATCTGTATAATAAATATCAAAAACCATACACAATCTCTTAATTGCTTTTCTTTCAGGAGTCAAGCAACCTTCATTTGTATATTTATCAAAGTAATATTGATAAAAATTTTCTATACATTGTTTACAATAAGGAATTTTGCCTATATTACTATAAAACTCGCTATTAGATTTATAATAATTAGTTTCTACATATTCTCTACCACAATAAAAACAAGTATATTTTTCTTTTTTCGTTCTTTTGTCTTTCTTTTCAGTCATAAAATATACCACCTCCAAAAATTTTTACATGATATATTTTACCGATTAGAGATGATTTTTTTATTCATGCTCCATTCATTTAACAGCCTATCTAATTTTTCATTCTTAACATAAACCCAAAACAAGCTCTTACTATTCGGGTTTAAAGCTGCTAATTTGTATCTCAAACCATTTTCACATAAATAATTACGAAGGTTAAGAGAATAACAACAGTACAATTCTACATTCATTATATATTTACCTCTTTTAATCTAACTCAATAGGATAATAGCAAGCCACACCTTTATTATTACATACGCATACCATTTGACTTGGCTTGCCAGACAATCTCTTTTCAATAGTGTAATCGTCGCCACTTCCAGCAAGTGAACCACCACGAATCATTTTAACGCCATTTGCTTCATCAACGGCGCAAGTATGTAAATGTCCGTATGTAATTGCATATGGAATAAACCCTAAATGCATACACAAATTAGATACACCTGTATTAGTATAACGGTCATAATCTCCGTGAACGGCTATATAAATCTTATTACGAATATTCATTTCGGCAATGCCGCTATCGAAGTTTCTTTTTAAAACGTTAATATTCTCAATGTGCTTCAAAGATAGCTCGATACCCCAAGTAATAATGTCGTCTAATCTTTCATCGTGAAGAGATTCATCTTTTCTATCCATACGAGAGTGATTTCCAACAACACTCGAAATAAATACTTGACTAAATACTTTTGAAATCTCGTAGCAGAAAGAAGAAATTAACTCGCTTGCCATTTTAATTTGTTCAATTACATTTTCTCTATTTGTTACTTGGATTGTTTTATGAATATTACCAGAAAGCATATCGCCTTGTAATGATATATAACAATTCTCAGAATTATGTATTTTCTGAATAGCTATAACTTCATTTAATAATTGATTTAATCTATTTCTAGCAATATCAGAATTATATTCACCCCACATAGAGCGGAAGCACTGACCAATATGAAAATCGCTAAGAATAATAAGGATATCATTGTCAGATGTAATATTTATATTATCATGAATATCAAAATTAACTTTACCTTGAGACAGAAGTTCTTTTTCTAATATATCAAGCTTTTCTTCAACTCTGGCATCAATGTAATTTTGTTTATTCCAAGCGTTGCGTTCATCACGAAACTTAATCTTTGCTCGTTCTAATTCACGCTTTTCATTTTGTAGTTTCTGATAGTATTCATCTTCATTTTCTCCAAATACGCCAGCCTCATAAAAGTCTCGTGCGTACTTTACCGCTTTACGATAAGCGGACTCGTCTCTAAACTGAGATTCATCCTCGCCAAACAATTCTCTGTTGACTAGAGGAGTAATTTCCTTCCAATTTTTATATTTACCAGACTGGACTAATTCATCCATTCTCCAAATATATTGATGAAAATTCTCACTCTCTAATTTCTTAAATTCACTCATATTTTTCTACCTTCACACCTTTACACAAAAATAAAATATACAAAATAAAAAAGTGGTACATTTTATATACCACCTTACAGATGGAGCCAGTAGACGGACTCGAACCCCCGACCTACTGATTACAAATCAGTTGCTCTACCAACTGAGCTATACTGGCAAACAATTCTTTTCACGCACATATTAAGTCAGTCGCCCATCCATGTGGATAGGCGACCATTTTTTAAGAAAGGTAAAAAATGAATGAAAAGAAGACCACCGCCATCTTTATTAAAACAACGGTGAATTTATATATAAACAGTGTTTCCACTGAATATATCAAATTATTTATCATTTAATTTTTCACAATAAGAGCGAGTAATATTAAATTTAGGTTTAATTTTACTCTCAACTAAACTTACTTGACCAGTTAAATTATTTTTTTTAGTCTTTTCAGAAATATATGTACCATTTAAACTAATACCTTCGAATAATCTAATACATATATCTTGCTCTTCATTAACAGAAGAGAGAGTATCAAAAATTATATTTTCTAATGCATTATAAAAGTCTTTTGTTTCGTTTATAGTTTTATTAGTTTGTTTGGCAATAGCTTTTATAAGTCTTTCTTTTGTTTTAATTACATTCATAAACACACCTCAAAATTTTAATAAAAAGAAAGGAGATAAAATAAAAATTTTAAAATATCTCTACTATCCATAGATGATAAATACCAACATAAAAAATGCCAAAACCACTGTAATATCAATGGTTTTGGCTGTTTTCTAATTGTGGTTATTACGTTTTTTATTATATTTTTTATATCTTTCTAATTCCATTTTTCGCTTACAACCGCTACAATACTGAATTCTATTATTAGTCTTTTCAATTAAGGCTCCGCATTCTTTACATCGTTTATATTGTTTATTACGCCCACGTTGCAGACCATAATATTCTTTTTGCCATTTCAACATTTCACCTTCAAGACTTTTGCAAATATAACTTATATAAAAATTATCTTCAGTAATGAAATTGTATATATATTTATTAGTTATATTTTCATTCTCATAATCTTCGATAAGTTTACAGTTGTCAAATGCTCTTTGTAAAAATTCTTCAATAACCTTTTTGTAATCATTCCAAGACAATTTCATTTTTTGTTTTTGATACACGGATTTTAATTCTGCTGCTTTATAAATAGAATCTTCAATAACGTTGGTTAATTCATTTGCATTCATTTCGACACCTTTAATCCAACGGTAATATAGATTGTATGGTGTCTTCAATAAATTCATATAATCTTTTTTTAAAATAACCTCGTCATCAAAATATATCGTATACAAGTTATTTATTTTTTGTCTAATCAAGCTGCACCAATCAGTATCTTTTGTCATTGATTTGTAACCAACATAATCAACTTCAGACCAAGTGTTAAAAATTTGACCAATTTCCGATTCTAATAAATCACTTCGTACCTTAAATTTGATTTGTCTATTATATACACGCCTTTTATTTTTGTTACCCCATACAGAAGAACAGAAGGAGTTAAAAATCTCATTCTTTTCTTCTGTTGAGTCTGCGCTTTTATAATCATCAATTATTTCATATAGATATTTATCTATATTCATTCACCGCCTTGAATTCATAGAACTTTCCTAAATACTCATAAGAATTATTTGTTTTATAAGGAACTTCTACAATGGATATATTTCTTTTAGGGTTTGAATTATTTTTTAAGTTTTTAATAATATAATCGGCATACCCAGCCCACGCAAATGATTTACTAATTGAAAAATTATTATAAGAAATCTTAATAACATAATTCGCAATAACTTCTTCGTCAAGCTTGAGTTCATCAGATAATCTTTGTTTAAAGCTTTCAACAACTTCGTCCATAGCGAAATGATAATCTTGATTATTATTGTTTTCTAAATTCATGTGTTTCCTAATTTCTTCGGCATAATCATTTATATACCGTCTTACAATTTTAGAAACTTTCTTATCAGATAAATCTAAATCATTATTAACAATTAAAACTCTTGTATCCATCAAGTCGTCAAGACTATTGTTCCATAAAATATTCTTCTTTTCCCAAGTACAAATATAATCGCATAATTCATTCATAGGAGAAGGGGAATGATAGGCATTTAACTTAATTCTATCTTCTTTATTTTCAATTGATTTATTCTTTTCTTTTAAAGCATTATAAGTTTTAAGCTTTTTAGGATAGTTAAATAATAAGAAATAGGGGAGTTGCTTTAAATGTTTTCTTAATCCGCTACTCATTTGCCAACGAGTACCAGTTTTCAAAAAGTCAATTTCCTTGCCTTGGAATATACGTAAGAGGGAAGAGTGGTTAGAATATAATTCTTTTATTTCTTCATTTGTCGTATATTTATTTTCTATACTGGTTGCTACGTTGGTTATTTCGCCTATTCGATTATCTCTTGTCATAACTTCGTATTCTACAATATTTTCTTTATTGTATTTTTTAGGCTTTGCCGTAGCCTTGTCTTCAATGTCAAGGATAATATTCTTATCAATCTTCGAGTCTATCACTATTGGACTATTGCATAAAAGGAATATATCTCCGTCAAAATCTGCTCCTCCTTGTTGTGGGGCAGAAATATCATACATATTAAACATAACAATATCTTGGTCTTTAAAATGGCTAAACCATTTATTCGTAATATCATTATGTGCAATTTTAATTTTATTCACTTCAGATGAGTCAACCAAAGGAGAGCGAAAGGAGGCAACTTCACCGCTATCAAAATTACCACTATACAATTCTCGTTCTTTTAGGCATCCAACAGGTTCTAAGCCAACTGCATATTGCAAATATCCAATCATATCTCCAACGCCAGTATGATAAAATCCAGAACAATAAATCTTTCCGACTTTTGCTTCGTCAATAGACTTTTTCAATTTACGATAAATAAATTGTTTAATAGCGGGGTCTTTAAGCATAACATCATTAACTAATGCGGCTTCAAGATACTTACTATCTGGTTCGTAATCTTCTGTATTGTTGATGCCCATGAACTTATATGTATAAAATTTATCGCCTTTAATAATCTTTTCAAATAATGATGTGGTATATTTAGCTAATTCTATTATTTTACCATCGTTGTTTTGGTCTAAAATATCATATTCAAGCATACTTCTATTTTCAAAACAATCAATATATTTAGGATTCCATAAATCCAAACATTGTAAATACTGAAAATTCATACGAGTATACTTATTCAAATTTTTAATATGGTGACTGTATTTGCTAATACCAAGCTTATATTGATATTTATTGACGGTATTCATATATTCAACCCAAGCATTTGAGCCGTATTTTTCTTTAAATAGCTTGTGTCCTTTAAACATAGATATATTCCAAATGCAATCAATGTCATCTATAAAATGTTTATTGCCATATATATCAGTAATATATTCAAAACCCCATTCTCGTAATATTTTTCTAAATGGGACATAGACTGAATATCCTTTAACAAATGGGAGTCTTACTTGTACTCCAGCAGCTTCATAATCCAATTCTAATTGCATACTGACATTTTTCATAAACTCATATTCATGACACCCACAGCCATCAAAAGGGGATAGATTTAAATCTTTATATCCTTCTTCGATTTCTCTGGCATTGTAAGTTTTGGTTTTGCCAGTATCTTTATCTATGAATTCTCTCTTTCTTTCAACGACATATTTAATCAGTTGATTTTCAAGTGTCTTTTCATATTCACCAATAATAACAATATTAGGCATATAATTATGAATTAACGTGCAAGAACTAAAAGGTAAGCATCTTTGTGCTTCATATTTCGAAATTACGCATTCTTCAACTTCAATATCCATTTGAGTAATTCTATATAGCTCATCAAAAATCTCATCACATACAAAAGCCGTAATACCGTCTTTACCTTGTGAAGCAGATTTGCCAAAGCGTGAATAATGTATACCGTTATATATAAAACCTTCATTCAAAATGTGTCTTAAATATTCTTCTTGTTTAGGATTCTTTTTTGCAACAACAAGAATGACTTCATTTATGTGAGAAGTGAACTTTCCACGCAATCTTTCAATCTGGTCAAATAGAAGAGAAGTTCCTTGAGTAATTAAGTATTCATTTTTTATTTCAGTATCCCTATCTATTACCACATTATAATTTTGACTTATAATTTCCTTGATAGGAACTTTTACCAATGTGTATTGTATGCTTTTCATCTTTCACCTCTATAACCTTAACAGTTATATTCTTAAAATTTTAATGACTAATTAATCGTAATAGCCTTCTTCTTCATATAATTCAAAGATGTATTCACAATAATCAGCAAAATTATCGCCATCTTCTATATCTTCAACATATGACTTCCAAGTTCTATCATCAGAAGGTGAATAGAAATCAATTTCTGACAGATAATAAAAATCATCAATCTTTTGGCTGTCATTTTGTTCGTCTATCATATTATCAAATGTATATTTATCGTTCACAATTATTCACTCCTTTCATTTTTATTCTTTCTTTTTCTCTTATCAATTTTATAATTCTGATAATGTTGTTTCATACTTTCAGCTTTTAATTGTATCTCTGTTCTACTATAATTATCGCCAGTATCCAGCAAGTATCTGTCATCACGTTTATAGGCATTGGCAAATATAGTAGGTAATGTTCTGTATTCATTATTTTCGTTTTTAACTCTATAGGCTCTATCGGTTATAATTAACTTTAATTCATATTCAAGAACATCAATTATTTTAGAAAGAGTTTTTGAAGAAATTCCTATTTCAGCAGCAATATCACCAATGTTTCCACTGTAAGCTTCAGGAAGCCTTTCTCTCCGATTTTTTATTCCATCAGGATTTCTTTCTTCTGGTTTTAATTCATTCGGTCTGCGCTTTATTCTGTGCCTAAGAAAAGCAAATACAAGAAGTATGGTTGTATTGGCGAGTGTACTGTCTTTAGAATTTTCTTTTTTATAATTCATTATCTTTTCTATCTCATCTAAATATATGACAGCAAATCCATCTGAACAATCATCGTAATAATAACCAGCATTAAATTCACACTTCATATATGAACTTTTACTTTTTTCTGTGAGATATGTTAAATAGCCCCCATCACTAAAGTCATCCAAAGTAGATAAGAACTTATCATTAGTTCCGTTTGTTCTTCTGTCTGGCTTGCTACCGCACCACTCAACTATATCAGGTATTATGAAGTTGATTATGTTATTCAGTCCACAATGTATCCTCAAGTATGAGAATACGGCAGCTCTCCTTATATCTAATTTAGTGTCTGTAATAACAGACAGAGGAACATATATGTATTTTGACGAAGAGCCGTCTAATGGTATTTTATTATATTCATACTTACCATCGATAACTTTATATGAGTTAAGTTCGTGACTGTTATTTACACCAATTTCAATCACCTCCCTAAATATATATTTTTGATGACATGACATACCTATCGACATGATAGGACGCACTTTTGGTGCGACCACCGTACATTTTGTACGGTGCTAATTGCATTTTTGGCTTTGACCACCGTACAAAATGTACGGTTTTTTTCCGTTCTATACAATAAGTATAATATATATAAGAATACTACTGTGCTGCCGCACAGTGACTGAGCTAAAAGCTCAGACTAGTAAGCTACGCTTGTTCAACTGAACTTCGTTCAGACTAGTGAACTATGTTTACTTACTTTATAGAGAATATTGTAATAATATAACTTTATGAATTATAAAATTTGATTTGAGAATCTGAAGTAATCTATTAACATCTCTCTGAGATGACTCAACGTTTCTCTGAAACAATTATACACCATTATTCAGAATTTTGCAAGTACTTTTTTAAGATTTTTTATTTTATTTTCTTACGGAAATGATATATAGATTATTTAAAAAATTTTATTTAACGATGGAACTTTTGAAATATTTATATATATAACCATAAAATAAGGTAGTTTATTATATTTTTGCTTTGGTTACGATAAAAAATTTACGGTAATTTATTTAAAAAAATATGTTTTCAAGAAATAGTATATATCGTTGTTTTAAGGTTGTTTAAAATTGATAATCGTTAAGAATTATTTGGCGTTTTGTTAGGCTTCTGATTATTTGGATGAGCGGTTTCCTGAGTATTCTGGTTGCTCGGAGTGTTTGTTTGTTGGCTTGATATTGCCTTGTTTTAAAGCTGTTTGTCTTTAGGTTGATGATAATTCTCATTTGGCTGCTTCGTAAAATTACCGTGAAATTTAAGGTTATTTTAAAGTGTTTTCAGTATTTTTTTAGTTGATAATTTTATAAAATGGATAGTGATTCTTTAGACGTTTTAGAGAGTTGTGAAATAAAAGGATAGATAAAAAAATGAGGATAGTGTAAAAATGAGTAGAATGAACAATATGCAAACGTTAAAACTAGAGCTATTTAGGGTGTCAAGAAATGTTATTTTGCTTATTTTATAATTTATTTTGTTTATTTTATTAATTATTTTAAATTGTTTAAATTACTTTGTTTTTTGGTTGTTTCAGAAATTACGAATGGTGTTTTGGGTGTTGAGGAATAGGTGTAGCACCCTCCTGTCCCCGACGCACACTTTAACGAATTAAAAATGTAAAGTAGGGGTGGGGCTGTTAGTGCGATATTATTTGATTTTTTCGCATTCATTTTTTACTGATAATTTTTCTGTACTTATTATAGATATATTTTTGTTAGTTACCTAGCGAAACATTTTCCAAAAGAAACATTTTCACAAAGAAATAGTTTCCAAAGGAAACAGTTTCGCAACGAAACAAAATTTTACTATCAAAGCAAAAGTTCCAATACTAAAAAGTAAATTCTAAAAATTTTACTATCATTCTAAAAATTTTACTTTTCGTTAAAATAACCAAAAACAACCCTAAAAATTTGTGCAATATTCCGAGTTGACTTTATCCCTTGCAAGGTGTATACTGTGGTTGTAAGGTTGATAGAGCAAAACACAATCAACCGCTTCCGTCACCGCTTAGGCGGTGGGGTGAACATCGATAAAGCGACAAGCACTTAAAGCCTGCGACGCTTTCAGCGTTGAGCATGTAGGAGGCAAGCAAAAGCAAATCGCCTCTAGCGTAGGAGCTTCAAGCAGCGTCTTTGTTCTGGTGTTCTTTGACAACTGAATTTAAGCGAACCGCCAACTAGTAAGGTTATAAAAGTATCGCATAAAGCGTACACCTGAACGAAGGCGCTTAGTTGATTAACTTTCCTTTTCCTTTATCTTTTTATCTGTTAAGGTTATAGCCATTAAAAGTTATAGCCTTAACTCCCATACTTCTATCTTTACCTTGTCGTGGTGTATGGGCTTTTTACTAAAAAAGATAGCGTGTTTATTCCCGTTTGTGTCATGCACGATAAACCGAAACAAGCCGCAGGAAGTGCGATAAAATCCATTATGCAGGCTGTTTGAAACGTTTTAGCGTATAGAAGTGTAAAAACGTTTCCGAGTGGGACGGCAGAACCCTCTGGAGCGTGTGGCAATCCATTGAACCCACGAAAAGACCCATGCACCAAACAACAAAGGCATGGTAAAGCGTTTTGGTGGTATCGTTGAATAAACCGCCCCAAATGGTAAACAAGCGTTAAACGCTTAAATAAAAAATGATAAAAAGAAAAGGGAGCGTGTTTGTTATGTTAATTATTAAAAGCACAACTAAAAAGGGAAAAGCCATGATTGAAGCCGCAAAAAACAACCAAGGCATTTTTTTAGATGATGTTTACGGCAAACATTCACCCGCAAAACATCACGCTTGGGTAGATTGTTTTTATAAGTGTTCTGGTGAAAACGGTAAAAATTTTCATATTTGTAGCCATAACACTTTTGGCTTTTCTGTAGCATGGGAAGTTGAAAACGGTATGAGAATTGAAACACCGAAAAGCAGTTATTTAATTCTCAACTAATAACATTATAAAAATCTGCTGATGAGTCTTTGAAAATTAAGACGAAACAACCGCATTTTTTGCGGTTGTCCAGATTAAAAGAAAAGGGAGGAACTCAAAATGGATGCAACCATGAAATTAAAAAATATGTTTAAGTTGTCTAGTAAAATTACAGTTTATATTCCTAGTACAACCGATATAAACAAAACCATTGACAACTCCGCATATGTAGATGCTGCCGCTACTCTTTTATCAAATTGCTTTGGCGGTGCAACTTCCACAAATGCACTTGGTTATTGGACTTCACCCACAAAAGGGCTTGTAAAAGAAAAGTCTACAATGGTTTTTGCATACTGTACAACAGACGACTTAAATGCACATATCGAAAAGGTTGTAGATTTCTGCGAAGCTATGAAAGCAGAACTCAAACAAGATGCAATCGCTATGGAGCTAAATGGGGAAATGTATTTTATTTAATTTAAGTATTGAACCAGAGGACAAGACAAAAATTCTTGTCCTTTATTGAGTACTTAAAACTCAAACGATAAAAAGAAAAAGGACGGTAAAAAATTATGGCAGCAGCATACTTTTATATTTGTGCAATTGCAGTATTTTCTTTGATATTTGCAGTTATTGATTGGGCTTACAATGTATTTGTCTGGTAAATCATAAATCAAAAACCAAAAAAAGGATGGTGTTTATCATGGCATACTATTATAACTACATGTCACATTGGACAGAGTGGGAAATGTTTTCGGAAAATGAACTACTTGAAAACGGGTATGACATGGACTATTTTGATTTTTTGGGTGAAACATTTGAAAAAGCGTATGAAGCTTTTCAATGGGAAATAGCAGTAGCGAAGAACAACTGGTATTAAAATCCACTGATGAGTCTTTGAAAATTAAGACGAAACACGGCAATATAGGAGGGTTGCCGTGTCTGGATTAAAAAGAAAAGGAATGAAAATTATGGCAATGACAAATGCAATGATTATTGAAGAATACAAAATCATGCACAAAATCTCTTGCCCATTGCACACCTATACAAAATGGCAGTCTTTGGGCTATCAAGTAAAAAAAGGTGAAAAGTCGGAACATAAAATCGCTATTTGGAAAAGCTGCCCTAAAAAAGCCAGAGACAAAGAGACTGACATGGAAGTTACTTCCAATAGAATGTTTATGAAAACCGCCTATTTCTTCACCATAAATCAAGTGGAAAGAATTGATTAAACATTTGATTAAACATTGAACCGCTGGACACAAAACAATATGAAAATTTGTGTCTAGTATTGAGTGTTTAACTCATAAAAAGGTAAAAGGAATGGTGATTATCATGGAAAAAACTTTGACAGAAAAGCAGCTCCATAATCGTTTGAACAAATATTACAAGGAATATTACGGCGAATTTCCTGATGATGAATGGTGGATAAATCCTGCACCGAATATCTGGAAATTTGACCGTAATGGAGAAACTATTACTTTGATATGTGATATGCATACTGGAAAAGTTACCGAACAATAACGGAGGAAATCTTATGCTGAAAGTGTCTGGAAAGATGAAAGAAATCCCAATGGAAAGAACATGGGTTTGCTACTATATCAATAGCAAAGGCGATGAAAGACAAAAAGTTTTTCATAACATGGAAGAAGGATTGTCTTTTACAAGGTTACTCGACAAAAGAATCGAAAGAGGAACTTGCGGAGGATATTCCTTTATGGAAATTTAAACGCAGAGTGACAAGCGGAGAAATCCGCTTGGTAATGCGGACAGGCAGAGGGTCACAATCCCCATAGCCAAACGCAAAATAAAAAGGTAAAAGGAATGAAAATTTATGGTCAAATACTATCACGAAAAGCAGAAGGCAACTGTAATTACTGTCCGTCTGGATGGAAATGTTCAGCAGTATGCAATGTCATTCTTGCACATTTTCAATAACGCAAGAGAATTTCCCAATTCATTTTACAAGGTGGAAAATATCAGCGGAAGTAATAATGTTTTCGTAACTTGTAGACCGAGTGACGAAAAAGAAATTAAAGAGTATCTGGAACAATTTGGAGAAATCATTTGCACGGAAGAAATCAACTGGTTTATCATTCGTGCGGATTATAACCAAGCTGGATGGAATGAACTTTGGGGAGATGATTGCGAAATCGATTTTGCAGTAGAAATTGACTAAACGGAAAAGTTGTCACGGCAACTATAAACAGCTACTTAAGCCATGAGCGTCCACCACATGGAAAAACAGCCAATAAATTGGCTGAAAATGTGGTGGGGTGTAGGTTACTACAATAAAAAGAAAAAGGAAGGATGATTGTCATGAGTACACCAAACTTTCATACTCAAGAAAATTTCAAGCTTTATATTCAAGCTTTTGAGCCTATGAGCTTGGAAGAATATGAAGCGGAAGAATTTCAGTATGACGAGTATCTGTACCCAGAATATTTAGCCGCACAATCCGACGAATGGAAGAAACACATTCTGGAAAAATCCTATAATGATACAATGGAATTGTGGAGCTACACATTCTATAGCGACTTGTATGAAGGTGCAGACGGATTCAAGAGCCACATGGAGGAATTTAATACTTCTTTAACATTCCATGAAATCACCATGAAATCTGGATATTATGATGGAGTACAACTCTATGTGGAAGAAAAAGAAAATCCGCATGAACTAGACAATGAGGATTGCAAATACTACTATGATATGTGCAGAAGTGTAGCAATCCGCAAGTATGATGCGGAAATCCGCAAGATTAACAAGTGGATGGACAAAATCGCTACTATGTATGGATGGAAAGAACTCCATTGCCTTGGAATTTTCTCAAATGGTGAAGCAATTTATGAGTATGCAAAACATTAGCTTTTAAGGGTTGAACCACTAAACAGATAGAAAATCAAGCGGAAAAATTCTATCTGTTTAGCATTGAGTCCTTAAACTCAAAATAAAAAGAGAAGGGAAAGATGATTTATGAAACACTATCTGGAAAATCATAAATTCTATGTGTTGAATGAGGAAGCCAAACTTGTCTACAAGGTTGGAGAATATGAAACATTCCATGATAGCGAAGGTATTCATATTCACTTGGAACTTGTGGCAGGTTGGGATTATGTTAATCCAGACGAAAACGATGTACAAGGTTGGTGTCCTACTGACCGCTTTGTAGAAGATGTGCAGGAAGAAATGGTCTTCCAATACTTCCTTGTGGAAGGAATGAAGGAAGCATTGCAGGAAAATGGTTACACCGTTCTGGATAAAATCAGTCCAGACTTGCAAAGAATTATTGATAAGCATAATGAAGCATAACGCTGATGGACAGACGGAAGATTGGAGGAACTTCCGTCTGGTAAAGCTACACCGTCATATCCAAAGTAGACGGGTGCTTATAAAAAGAAAAGGGAAGGTGGATAAAATGATGGTAAAATTCAATAACTATCTTGGAGAAATGCCGTTGGAGAATAAAATCCGCTCTATCTTTGATATTATGGTGGCAGGTAATATTGCTGCTGATGGAAAATATTATTGTATCCATACAGACCATAAAACGCATGAGAAATATGCATTAACAAGAGAAGCGGAAAATCAAGCGGATATGTTAGGCTACACCTTGGAAGAAAATCAAGAGGCAACTTTCAACGGAGAAAAAGTTAGAGCTATGACAGACCATGAAGAATCTATGTGGAATGAAGATAGACTAATGGCACATGTTGATTTGTGGGGAAACATAGCGGTAGAAGAAGAATTTGATATGGAATGGTACATGGAAAATTGTTTGTAAGAACTATTTGAAAATTGAACCATTGCGATGGAAAATTTCTTTTCCATCGTGATATTGAGTTTTCAAATACTCAAAAGAGAAAAGGAAGGAAGGAGAATAACATGGAAAATAAAAAACCATACAATAAAACTGAATATGAAAAGAAGAATTTCAAATACCAGAATGTATGTTTCAAAATAACGGAGATGGAAGATATTGAAGCGTACTGTGCGGAAAATAACATGGCAAAGAATACACTTATTCGCCAAGCTGTTATGAAACATATTGGAAAATAAAATACTTGACAGATATGTTATTGTATGATATACTGTCTTTAGAATTTAGGGATAGACCATAACTACAAAGGAAGTGGACAATCATGAAAACCGCAGACGGAAAAGAAATCATGGTAAAATACTACTTTGCAGAACATACTGACATGGATAAGTTTTTGGCGGAACATCCAGAGTATAAAATGGTAGACTACAAATTCACTTTTCAGTTTGGCTATATCTTGTATTACACGGAAAAATAAGTGGTTGCAGCCACGAAAAATAGTCCATTAAGCTGCAAGCGTTCTCCCCATTATGGGGAGGGGTTGGAAAATCCAAAACAAAAAGTTATAAGAAAAGGAAGTGTTGAAAGATGTTTGTACACGGAAAATATTTCTACGGAAATGAAATCAGCGAATATGGACAGCAAAACGGCTATGTTGATTATGGCACACTTGCCAAGGCTTTTGATGCGGTGCTAAACAATGACATTATCCAGAAAACCTATGAGATTGGCTACTGGGAACAGGAAAGCGGTTTTGTAGACCACACGGAAGAAATTGAAGAACTGCAAGAAGAAATCGACAATATTCAGTATGATATTGATGAAATGATTGATGCGGATGAAAGCTTTGAAGATAGCGAAGAACATCTTGCTATGGTAAGCAAGATGGAAGAGCTGCAAGAAAAAATCGAAGAACTGGAAGAAGAACAGGAAAACTCATACAATGAAGAATGTTATCAGTATTACATTGTAAGCGACAACGGAGCGGAAATTCTCAAAGAAATTAATGAGATTGTTTTCTACAATGACGAACTTGATATGTATGTATGGGGTGTAACCCATTTTGGAACTGCTTGGAGTTATGTTCTTACGGATATTAAGTGTAATGTGCCTTATGACTTTGATGAAGATTAACAAATAACCTTATACAAGGAGTGATTCAAGATGAAACACTTTTACAATGTGGAACTTAACAAGGAAGATGCGGAAAAACTAGAAGCCTATCTAAGAGCTAACGGAATTTATTTTGAACCATCTTCATGCTACAACTTGATTCATTTTGAAGTAAAGGTGGATGATGCAGAACTTAAAATGATAAACGCTTTTCTGGAAAATTTGTAACACATAACAATAGGAGGTTTGAAAGTTGAAAGATAGAGCGGATAAACCGCTATCCGCTCTTGATTTGAGTTTTCAAACTTAATAACAAAAGGAGGAAACGCAGATGGGAAAAGTAAAGGTTATCTTTAGGAAAGCAAAGAATCCTTATACACATGAGTATGAAGTTGTAGCTTTCTTTCCAGAGATAGTTGCAAACTATGGAAACATCTTATCTTATATGCAGATAGGACAGCATAGCGAGGCTAGTCTGGAATTTTACTGGACTACCAAAAAGGCAACAGAAGCGGAATATAAGCCGCTGTTAAATGAACTGAAAACAATCTATGACGATTGTGAACTGGTTGTCAAACGGAAAATTTATTATAAGGATTTACACAAAGCATGGAGGAATTAAAATGCCTAAGAATTGGAATATTACAAAGTGGTGTAAAAGCATTACAGACAGCGGAGAAGATGAATATACAGGAAGAAACACAGAAGGTATGACGGAAAGTTTTAGACTTCTGGATGATGATGGAATCGTGTATGGGTATGGAAAAGCTACAAAAGATGTAGACTTTGAACCTCTTGATTATTACATGTATGCATACGGATGTACGGAAATTCAGTACAAGAACAAAGAAACTGGTAAATACGAAACATTATGAGATGTGTTTCAAACGGAGGAAAATATTATGGAATACGCAAACGAAATGAAAGATGCAATCAAAGAAGCCATTGAAAGAGTATTTGGAGAAATTGACGATTGCGGATGTTATAAGCATAACGGCAAATGGATGTCCACCGAAAGTATGTTTGAATTGATTTGTAATGTAATTGATGAAAATGATTATATGTTTATTGAATAACAAATAAATCATGTATTTTAAGTGTCGGAGGATTTACAAAATGATTAAAGCTTATGTTCTCATGGGTGGATGTATTGGAGATAGTTATGTTGTAGGAGTTTTCTCTTCCATGAAGAAAGCAAATGAAGCAAGAGAATGGATTATTAGTGTTGATACTTATTACAAGAAACATCCCGAAGATTTGTATGTTGATGTTTTTGAAATGAACGGAGAAAGAATTGATAAGTAACATATAAAACTCATATTTTATGATGGAGGATTTAATATGAATAAAGTTGAAAGAGTAATGATGATTTGCGTAGGTTGTAGAGGTTGGAATTTTCCCAAATCCATTTTGGTATCAACGGATGGAGATTATGGGAAAAGACTTGATGAAGTCGCAGAAGAAGCTTTTGAAAAATATAAAGCTACTCAGCAGAACAAAGATATTTACTTGGTAACTTATAATTATCTTGGTGATGTTGAAATTTTGAACAAATAAAAATCACATTTTAAATGGGGGATATTATGAAGAAGCTGACAAGTGAAGAAGTTTTGAACTTGACTTTTGGAACAAAAATTAAGATTGTCTATCATAATTCTAAATATCACGATAAGAACGAAACTTATAAAGCCGTTGTATATGGTGATAAAATCGGTTATGAAGATGGACTTGTAGACCATTTGAGAACCATTGCAGAGCAAGTATACGATAATCAATGCAAAGTTTATTTGATTGATTAACCATATAAAACTACTATTTTAGGGAGTGATGGAAGATGCTTTTGGTATATAAGAACGCAGAAACCAAAGAAATTGGAGTTGCTTTTGTTAGTGACAATGATGCGGAAGTTTTAGAAGCTACTGGATATTATCATTGTAACAAAGAAGATTATATAGATGAGAAATCAAACGGAAAATATGTTGAAGTTTGGAAACCTTGTAAGTAAAAACATTATAGGAGGTAACAATAATGGCTTATGTACGGAAAACCAAAGACGAATATAGACTTCTTTGCAATTATGGTTATGGTGATGGTTGGGAGGAAGTTTTGACGGAAGAATCATGGGAAGAAGCAAGAAAGCGTAAGAAAGAATATATGGAAAATATGCCGCAATATCCATATAGGATTGTAAAGAAAAGAGTACCAGTTTAATGGTTGAACATTGGATGGAAAATTTAATAAACAGACACAAATACTTTCCATCCAGTTTTGAATCATTAAACCAAAACCGAAGGGAATGAAAGACGATGAACAAAATCTTGCAAAAAGCATTGTATGCTGGAATATGTTTATCAGTTGGATTTTCTATAGGTTTGAACTTTAAAGACGATGTATCAATAACGGAAACAAGCGTACACGATGGAAAATATCTTGATAGTGTTTCACAAGTGGAATTTTATGACCACATGATACAAGATGTGAACGCAATAGAAATCTATGATACAAGCGAACTAACACCACAAATCATGGCAAACAGAAACGGAAAAATAATTGTGGAGAAAATCATTGGCGAAGTCACAAGTCATAATCTGGATGGAAAAATCCTTAATTGTAGCGCAGATGATGGTGGTTACACAAATAAAGATGGTGGAAATTATATCAGCTATGAGCGTGTAGAAGGAGCTAAGGAAGGAGATAAAATCGTAACATACTACATCTACAATCCATTTACAAATGCTCAAGACGATGTATGGACACGCTTAGACTTCATCATTGATGATAATGCAATCTAGTATTGCATGGAAAATATATAAGGAGTGATAGTCATGAAAAAAGTTTGGTATAATATCTACATGGAGTGTATCAAAGAATCTCCTGCAATCGAAGCAAAACTTGGAGAAGTAATTTGTATTGGAAAAATCAAATCGGAAGGTTATGCGTGGATTGTTTGTTCTGCTATTCAAAACAATGTAAGACAATATTTTAAAGTATATTATAAATAAGGAGTGATAAACCATGACTAACTTGGAAAAGGCGGCATTGTTAAGTTGTGCTAAACGATTAAACAAATTGGCAAGCTTAGAAAATGCAGGTTTTCATATGAACAAAGAGGAAGATGAGCGCATTAAAAGAGCTATTAAACCGTATATGACATGGTTTGAAAGTGTGGCAGCAGATATAGAAAAGATTGTAGAGTTGACGGAAGAAAAAGGTTTTATTAAAAAAGAACAGTTAGATGAAATCATTAAATATAATATTATGTAAAGGATGATGTATGTGGGAAAAATTTTAACCGAAAAGCAACTTCACAACCGATTGGATAAATATTATAAAGAACATTATGGTGAGCGTGATACGGATGAATGGTATGTAAACCCTGCTGTTAATGTATGGATGTTTGAGCGTGATGGAAAAATTATCACACTACAATGTCATATTTTAACTGGTGAAGTGACGGAAAAAATTGCAGATTAAATCTAAATAAGAATAATTCCTGTTTACAAACAACTTTTTTGAACATTGAAAACTGGGTAGATGGAAAATTTTCAATCTATCTATCCAGACTTGAGTGTTCAAAATCCATAAAGGGAGTTGTTAGCCATGAAAGTATTAGTGTTGAGCAATGGAGAATTAAAAGAGAAAGAGATTGACAACACATTGGATGAAATACAAAAAATAGTAGGTGGCTACATTGAGTTTCCGTTTCTAGGAAACAAATTCAAAGACAATGTTATTGACGTTATTATCAATGAGGAAGGGAAATTTATTGAAGGATTAAAGCCAGAGATTGCTATCGTGAATGAAAAGATTGGAAGCATTATGGATATTGTTTATGGTAATTGCGTCTTTGCAAGCCATGACAAGGAAGGAAATACGGTAGCTTTAACAGATAAACAAATTGAGATTGTAAAGGAAGAATTAGAAACAGTAATAGAATTGATGAACAAAGATACCTTGGAAAATTTTGAAGTAAGAGCATTGTTTATTTAATTGTTAGATGGAAGATTTTTAAAACAATATAATGAGGTGGACAAAATGAAAACCAAAGAGAAGTTTATGATGTATGTTAAAATCGCACAGAGAGCAGAAGGAATGGACTTGTATAATGGAGAACGCAGCACATTCTTAATGGATTTAGAAAGTGCGGACAATGTATTTAATTTACGATTGGAAGACTTATTAAATGCAGATGATGAAAATTTCGCACATGATGTTGTAGGTATTGTAAACAATGTTAATAGAAGTGAATTTCCTGCTACTGATTTTGGCTTGTTTGTTCCTAGATATTCAAGTAATTAATGTATTATATAGGTTGAACGGAAAATCTTCCGTTCAACCGTACATAGAAACCATAAAAATTTTTCATATTAATTATCAGAAAATTAAAATAAATACTTGACAAATGAGTTTTAATATGGTATAATACAACCAAAAAAGAAAAAGATAACAAAAAATAACAACAAATAAACTTATACTCAATAGGAGGAAATCAAATGGACTTCTATGGTTGGAAAATTAAAGAATGGAAATTTAATGAGAATAACGTGGAAGAAAAGCGAAAAGAAATGAACGCATGGTGTGAGAAGTGGAAACATCAGTATCAGATTAGGCATATCTTTGTAGATGGTGCATGGGCGGTTGAATACAGATTATTGTCGAAGTTTTAAGGATAAAAGAATTATTTTAAGTGGGGGATTTACAGAATGACAGTAAAAGAATTTGTAGATGTTGTAAATGATAGAGTTATAGATTTTGCAAGAATCTATGAGCTACATTGGAATCCTCTTTGGAATGATTATGACTATAAGTATACAGACAAGAGGGTAAATTACAGAGCAGACCTTGAACCTTATTATGATTGTGAATTGAGTAGTTTTGAACTTATTGCTCCATACGGAGAATATGATGATAGTGCAATCTATATTAAAATGCCTAAGCCGATTTACAAAAACGGACAAGAAATTGAGTGCCCTTGTTGTGGTGAAAAAATTGTTATTGAGTTTGATACCGCAAGATGTGATGTATGCGGTTGGATGTGTGCAGATGCAGAACTTGATGACATTATGGAAGATTAAAAATGTAATTTTATGAGGTGATTATATATGAAGAAAAATATTATGCTTGGAGTTAATAGTAAAAGCAATCGTTGTTGCAAGCTGTTTTGTATTATTCCTTTTGATAGTCTTATTCATATATCGTCGGAACTTGAAGCAAATGATTTTATTCATGATGCTACAAATTGGTGCGGACAAGATGAAATAAAAAGAACTCTTGGTATTATCAAGATGAAACGGACTGGAAAGAAAATTGTTCTTGATAAACCTATGGTGTTTCATGGATATGACTATGATTGGGGAAGAGAATGTCCTTGGAACTTTGAAGTAGACGAGATTTACGAACTGGACGAAGATTAAAATGACGATTTAAGCGGTGATAATTATGAAAGTTATAAAAGAAAATAATTTTTCAAATATATTTCCTATGCAGATTAAGTGTAAAAGAGTTGTATGTGCATACGGATTTTCATACGGACAAGAAAAAGATTTCTGTGGAAGCGAACTTGAAGTTGTTGCAGATGATATTAAGAAACATAAATGGTTTAAGTATCCAGATTATGAAGGCACTGATTACGGTGTTGTCTGTCCTGTTTGTGGAAAATTTATCGTTATAGACGAAAGAGAAATTCCGCAAAAGATATTGGACAATACCGCAGAGGTTAGACTAACCACATAAAAAGAGTGATTTGATGGGAGGAAATGCAAATGAGATTTTATAAGCCTATTACTGGTGATGAAAGAGAAGTTAGAAAATTTGCTTGGTATCCAATTTATGTGAACGGAATATTTTATTGGCTTGAATGGATTACTATTCACCAGAGCTATAATACAGAGCATAGAGGATGGAATAATAATTGGCGAGTAAGCGGATAAAAGTGTGGTTTTAAGAGGTAAAGTTATATGAAGATTGTAATTAACAAGTGCTATGGCGGTTTTAGCCTTTCTAAAGAAGCGTATGAATACCTTGGACTTATTTGGGATGGATATGGTTATAAGTATGACAATAATCGAACAGACCCTAAGTTGATTGAATGTGTTGAAACACTTGGAGATATTGCAAGCGGTTCTCTTGCAAAACTTAAAATTGTGGAAATTCCAGACGATGTTGAATGGGAAATCGAAGACTATGACGGCATTGAATGGATTTCAGAAGTACATAGAACTTGGGAATAAAATAATGATTTTAGACGGAGGATTTATCTATGGGACAACATAAGCACAACCCAACGGCTATTGCAGCTAAGAACGGAGAATTGCCACCTAAACCTAAGAAAATAGGTAAGAGAGAATCGGAGAGATTGATATTGGCTAAGTGTCAAGAGATATTGTATAAACCTTTGGTGGATGCATATATAAAAATGCAAATGGAAGAATATACAAACAAGTGATTTGAGTGGAGGATTTTATGCACACGATTAGATATAAAGGTTGTTTGGCACAACAGAACAATAAAACTTTGGAAGTAATTGTATCTAAGAATGGTTATCCAAATGTTTGTTATACATACGACAAGAAGTTGTCTGGAAAAGAATTGAGAACTGTTATCAACAATTATTTAGCAGATGTAAGTTGAACGGAAAATTTTCAGAAAATTATAAAAACTACTTGACAAATGGAAATTATTGTGGTATAATATCCATAGAAACGGAGGAATACAATATGTTTAATTACAAAAATAATTTAAGAACATATCCTTTCGAAATTTCTGCTGACAATGGGAACACTTGGACAAGACAGCTTATGACATATCTCGAAGCTGTAAACGAAGTTTCTATGGGGCATATCGTAAAACATAAGGTTATGCAGAGATGCGAAAGTTGTGGAGCTTTGTTTTATGTGGAATATTATTCTGATGGAAAATATGAATACATGAACGATGTTTGTGAATGTGAAGCGGAATTTCATCCACATTTTTCTGATACACCCACATTGATGGAATTTATGGGGATGTTTGAAAACTAAAAACACAATTTTAAGAGGTAAATATATATGAAACTGAAATGCTTACATTGTGAAAATAAGTTTGATGGCAATATTTCTTATGATGAACTTGGTTGGCATAGTGTTTGTCCAGAGTGCGGTTGTTCTTTTGATGTAGATGTTCCAGATGGAAAAATCCTTATGGTTTTTATTGGAAGAAATATTGACTTTGGAAATATTGATTTTACAAAGTTTGAAGATGACCACATGAAGAATGAAATCTATTCTTATCGTGCTTATAATTCTGTTAAATCATTTATGAACAGATGGAGAAAAATTGCTGAAAAGCCAGACAGTATGTGGTATTGGGTAATTGATGGTACAAACGGAGAATACATTACTACTGGTGCTTGTAGCATTGATGGTGACAAGGAGATTTTTAAAGAATACTTTGGCAGATTGAGTTAACTTAAAAACAAGATTTTAAATGGAGGTAGCATATGCCTAAGCTGATACCTAATTCAGAACGGCATCCGATGAATCGGTGTTGGTTTTGCGGAACAGATAAATCTGTTAAATATGCAGGACAAATTTTGAATCCTTGTCCTACGGCAAGCAATCGTTATATTGATATCATTATGTGTAATAAATGTTGTGCGTTGCATATGCACCATTTAGCAGAAAATTGGATTGGAAGTAAGGAGATTTAATTATGACTATTCAAGATTTGATTGACCAGTTTGAAATCCAAGGTGCGTATTGTATTAAGAGATGGAGAGATGATTGGGATGATTATGCCAAGTTTGCAGAAGGTAAAGATTTTGAGTATGAAAAGTGGGAACTGAAAGAAGATTGTTTGAATAGCAAGATTAGCTATATGTATGCAGTTGATGGTGTATTACATATTGAGCTTGAATGGGATTAAGAGGTAATGATATATGATTAGCTTTATAAAAAAGTTTAAGCCGTATACTTGGTTTGGTTTACGGACTATTGGTGGCAAAGATGGAATCCATTTTTGTATTCAGTACGCAGGTAAGTGTGTAGACGGATGGAAAGATTATTATCACAAAGAGCAAGGATATAAATATCCTTGGCAGAAATGGTTTAAGAATCCTATCTTTCATAATCGAAGCAGTTATGATGAAATGACGGGTGGATATCGTGTTTGGTTTATCTTTATGTGGCACATTGTTCAATGGTAATAAAATCTGGATTTTAGATGGAGGTTTAATTTATGAAGATTATTGAAGTTGTTCCTACTACATACGATATTAGATGTTTGTATCGTAAGGCAAAAACAAAGTATCACAGAGAACTTCTTGGCTATATGTTGCAGACAGGCAGAACGGATAACCTGACCCTTGGTGGAGCATTTCATCTTCTTGAAGAGTTGAATAAAGTTCCTAGAGCAGAGACATACACTCTGGCTTGGGAGAATGAAGAAATCGCAAAAGAAATCATTGCGGTTACAGAAGCTGCTAGAGCAAGAGCATTTAGAAAGTTTGCTCTTAGTAGATGGGAAGTAAGACGGACTAGCAAGAATATATCTAGTATTTTTGAAGATTAAGGAGGTTGTAACATGAACAAATATCAGAGAGCAAAGGCAAGAGCAAGAGATAAGGCTGTGGAGTGGCAGATTAACTTCTGTGAGCAGAATTATTCCTATATGGACTTGTGGTATTGGGGAGATTATTTCGAGCGTCTAGGGCGAAAATACGGCTTGCTGACAGAGTTTCGTGAGAATGGTATTATCTGATTGGAGGTGAAAATTTCTTTGTAAAATTGTCGGAAAATTTTTAAAAAGCTATTGACAAAGACATAAAGTTATAGTATAATATATTTGAAATTTAGATATGCTACTGTGGCGGAACAGGCATACGCAACAGACTTAAAATCTGTCGGTAGTAATACCATACGGGTTCGATTCCCGTCAGTAGCACCATATGGTTCCTTGGCTCAATTGGTGAGAGCAAACGGCTCATAACCGTTCGGTTCTGGGTTCAAGTCCCAGAGGAACCACCACCAAAAAAATGTAGAGAATATTTTCTCTGCATTTTTTTTAAAAATATAAAAAACTGTTTGACAAAGATGTATTTATATGATACAATATAATAGAAGATAAGAGATAAGCACCAAACAAAAGGAGTGTTTACAATGAGAGAGCTTAAAATGAATGTAGTCGAAACAGTTGGTTATGCAGTTACAGTAGAAATTAAAGGTAGTTTAGAAGATTATTCAAAGAATCTTGTTCATATCATAAACAATGCGAGAGAGAACAAGGATGTGTTAAGAAAAGTTGTAAACCACCATAATAATGATGTAACAGTTTATTGCAATGAAAATTATAGAGAGACAACAATTAATTACCTTGAAAACTTTGGTCATGTTAAAGGTTATGCAAGGGTCTTGATGTATCAATTAGAAGAGCCAGATTATGATATCAACAAATACGATGATGCGATTGTAATTTCAGATTTCGATTGAAAGCGGTAATACCGCTTGAGATATAAGAAATAACATTATAAAAGCAATATTTTAACAGGAGGTAATTAAAATGACTCGTCTGGAAAATGTTATTGAACAAGTTAAAGATGCTCGTAAGGGTGAACACAGACCTTGGATTTTCAATGAAGATGGAAGGATTGCAGATAATGTTATGTGTTGTGAAGTGCTTGATGTACTGGAAGAATTGAAGAAATATGAAATTGATGTTTCTGATGAATGGGTTGAAAACTTTAGAAACAATCCTAAAGTAAAGGGCGACAACACTTATAATTGGAATGGAAATATCTCTAATGATTTGAATATGAACTATATTGTGAATGATGACGAAGAAGAAATCATGCTGATTATGGTTCATTTGTATGGAGATGTTCGTGGTGGGTACAGTGATTATTTCGCAGTGAAATTTGATAGTGTATACGATTTTTATGAACTGGAAAGTGCAACCCAGATGAAAGATGTGAATGACCATATGGTTGCTGATTTGACTATCTTTTCAGAACGTTACAATGTATACGATTACAAAAAGCAGGAAGACGTTGGAGAATTTTACGATTTAGAACTTGAAGATTTGCTTGAAGAAATTAAGAATATGTAACTAATAAAATTATACTATTATATATTAGGAGGAAATTAAAATGGCTGAATATACTTTTTTGTTTAAGGAAAATGGAACTGATGATAGAGACTGTGTAAGATATATTAGATTAGCAGACCTTAAAAGTAATCATACTTGTATTGATGGCAGATTTAATGTTCATGGTGCTTGCTATTCTATGTCGCTTAGAGAGAATGATGCAGACTATGGAAGCATTACAACGATTCTTACCGAAGAAGAATATAAGATGTTGTGTAATCCAGAGGGAAAAGACCTAACGAGTATTATTGAGAAGTTGGAAAGCGAAGCAAATGCAAAACTGTTTGAAGAAGTTGCCGAAGAAGAAGCAGAATATTTAATGTACGAATACGGTCTAAATAAAGAAGATGTTGAGCAGATTTTTAATGAATACTACCTTGGCTATAGAGACAGAGGTGTTGTAGGTTATGTATTTAACGATGCATATGATTTGGGATATGAAGAAGCGTTTAGCTTAGGATATGTTGATAGAAATAGTGTTGCAGAAAGATATTTTGATTTTAAAAAGTTTGGAGAAGACTTGCTTGAAGAAGAACAGTACCTTGAATTGAATAATGGCAGATGTGTTTATCTGAATTACTAATTTATAAATATATAATGCAAATGGAGTTGATACCATGCCTTATAAAAGTGAGAAGATTAAATTGCAAGAACTGCAAGATAGGCGCAGAAGACTTACAAGCGAACAGAGGGCGGAGATTGAAGAGTTGTATGGTACTGGTCTTTATAGTTTGAATGATTTGGCTAAGAGGTTTAATGTGAGCAAGAAAACGGTTCTTCTAATTGTAAATAAGGAAAGTGCAGATAAAGCAAAGCAGTACAGAAAAGAACATTGGAAAGAATGGCAAGGCACAAAAGAAGAACACAGAGAAGCAATCAAGAAAACGAGACACTATAAGCATACATTATACAAAGAAGGCAAATTAAAGGAAGAAAATTGAATTTTAATACTTGTCATATGACAAGTGGGTTGTTATAATATAGTTGACAAAGATATAATTGAAAGTTTGGAAGTGATAATATATGGGTAAACCTGTAAATAGCGATGTAGACCGAGTAGAAACTACTGCTTTAAACCAAAAGATAAATAAGGAAATTCTTGATGACTTTAAAGATACTTGTAAGTACCTTGGTTATCCGATGAATGTCATGTTAGAAACATTTATGCAACAGTATACTAATGGAAGATTCAAGCTAAAAAAAAGTGATATTCTTAAATGGAAGAAAAATGATTTAGAACTAGATACTTTGAGTACGACATTTAACAAAGAGATTTATATTAGTTTTAAAACGACTTGTAAAGATAATGGATTTTTTGTCAAACACGTTATCACAGCTTTTATGGAAGCATTTATAAGTGGAAATTATATTCTGGAATATGTTAATGTTGCTGAATAAATGTTGGGAGGTTGATTAAGATGCTTGATGGACTATTTATTGTTTCCTTAATTGGAACTTGTGTACAAGCCATCAAAGAGGCTCGTCAGCCAGTAATTCCTGCGGAAAATTGGGCAAATAAGGAGCTTTATCATAAGGATATAATGGATGGAGTTCCCGTTAAACAACGTATGAAGAATCTTGAAAATGGAAAATATAAATTAGTGGAAACATATCCAGAACCTCATCGTGACCCTGTAAGTGGAAAAATTATTATTGAGAACTGTAAGTTATACCATGAAGATGTAAAGAATTATGGTGCGTGTCAGGCTCAGAAGTGGGTTAAACAAGGTAAATATAATTTAACACCAGAAGAGCTTAAAAAAGAAGAAGAGCGTATCAAAAAGCGTTTTGAGTATCTATATAGTTTGCTATAATTGAATGTTAAAAAATTTCATATAACTACTTGACAAAGATAGTTTATTATGGTATAATTAAGACATAAGGATAGACGATAAGGAGTGATAACGATGTCTGCATTACCTATCCGCAAGCAAGAAGATAATATTGATAATGTTATAACTCTTTCAGTTGTGAATGGGAAATTAGGTGTAAAACCAGAAGTTCGATATAACAAAGATGGCAGCATTGACAAAAGACACACTAACAAAGTCGCAGGAGTTAGCTCTGAAGTTTATCCCTTTACAACACAGGAAGAAATTAAAGCCATGATTGATGTGTTTGATAAGCATATCAATGAAGCAAGTACGGGAAATCAAAGACAGATTGCTTGTCGGAATAAAATGTTGTTTTTAATTGGTATCAACATTGGAATTCGTGCTAGTGATTTGGTGTCATTGCGATACAGCTTCTTTATGAACGATGACGGAACATTTAAAGATTTCTATAGCTTGCAACCAAAGAAAACAAAGCGAACAGGAAAGTATGTTAAGTTGTTCTTTAATGAAACTGTAAAGAAAGCGATTACAGATTATATCGAAGAATATCCTATTCAAGATATGAATGAATATCTGTTCAAGTCAAGAGAGGGAGATAGTTACATTACTGCAAAATCACTATGGAAAATTATTGTCAATGCAACTAATGATGCAGGAATTGAAGGCAATTTTGGTACTCACAGTTTACGGAAAACATTTGGTTACTGGGCTTGGCACAATGCAGAAGATAAAAACAAAGCATTAGTAATTTTGCAAAAGATATTTAATCACGCTGATACTTCTACAACAGCAAAATATATCGGTATTACAAATGATGAAATGTCCGATATATTTAACAGTCTTGATTTGGGCTTAGATTACATTTAAAATATAATCAAAGGAAGCGGAGGTATTTGTTATGGCAATCGACAAGATTTTAAAAATCGAAGGTTCAAGCATTACATGGACTTGCAAACAGATTGTGAAGATGATTGACAAGGATACAATTAGTTTTAAGAATATTGTGCAGAGAAGTTTTGTTTGGGAGAAGCACAGAATGAGTGAACTGATTTGGTCAATCATTATGGGTTATCCTATTCCCCCTATTTATGCAGAACGTGGAGAATCGGTTAATGACAAGGTAAAAATTTATGATGTCATGGATGGTCAGCAGCGTAATACTTCCATTTATAAGTTCATGAAAGACGAGTTTGCTTTAACACAGTTAAAGCCCATTCCTTATCTTGATGAAAATGGTAATGAATGTACAGTTGATATTTCTGGTAAGAAATTTTCTGAGTTGGAAGAAGAGTTGCAGGATGTTATCAAAGATGCAACTATCACAGTTAAGTATTATGACAACCTTGACCAGTTGCAGAAAGCAGAAATGTTCCGTCGTTTGAACAATGGTAAGCCGTTGTCTACGAAGTCCAGAACGCTTGCATCTGCTAAGAATATTGGAAGCTTGCTCAATATTGGTTCTCATAAGTTGTTCCATGAGATGCTTACAGAAAAGGCAAGGGCAAATAAAAATCAAGCTGTTATTGTTGTTAAAGCTTGGACAATGTTGAATCGTGAAGTTGAAGACGTTTCTTTTGCAAGTAAAGACTTTAACCCTATGATTGAAGAAGTGGAAATTGCTGAACAAGAAAAGATAAAACTTATTAATGTATTTGATTACATTGTTAATGCACATGAGGAACTTGTTGAGAACAAGGAAAAAGATGTGGCTAAAAAGTTGTACACAGAAACACATCTTGTATCCCTTATCCCATATGTTGGGAAAGCTATGGAAAACAATGTAAATGAAGCGATGTTTGGAGAATGGTTGATTAACTTCTTCAAAACTGAAAATGATACAGAAGTATATGCCAAATACATGGATGCTTGCTCTGGCGGTGTTGCAAGAAATGCATCTGTTGTTGCAAGACACGAAGCTTTGGGAGAAAGCTATAATGAATTTTTTAAGGAAGAAAATTCTGAAAACATCTTGACAACTATGTAAGTATAGTGTATAATGGCACCAGAAAAAAGAAGCGGGTGAATAATTCATACTGCTTCTTTGGTGTGGAAAAGAAATAAGGTTATAAAAGATGTAAAAGGAGATTTTATAAAATGTCTTTAAATCTTACTGTTTGTGTAATGCACAATTTTAAACCAGACAAATTTGATATTCTCTATGAATTTATTCCCACTTGGGAAGAAGCAGATATTCTTGCACAATATGCTATGCAAAATAGAGCGGATGAAATGGATTTGATTTTTATATTTCCGGGATGGAATCGAGGCATTGATAAAACCCCTGAATTGTGGAATAAAGCTATCGAGCTTGCTGAACGATACAAGCCAGAAAAATAAAAGTAAGAAGGAGATATAAAATGTTCAGAAAATTTAGACAGAAATTAAATGGTTTTTTATTTAATATTACTCCACACATTCATAGACTCCCAACGGTAACTTACATTCGTTGGATGAATAAAGATTATTTCTTGCCAAAATTTTAAGTGGTATAAAAGATAAATTTTAAGTGGTGGAGGATTTAAGAATGAATAATGACAATATGATTACATTTATGGACGTAATGTTATATGCAATGGAAGGCGAGAGTCCCTTTAAGGCTATTGAAAATCAAGAGAGAAGGGGTCAACAGGCAGTTGTAAAAAATAATAGATTGCCTATCAGAACAAATGGTGGAATACCTGATGAATACAGATTTAAAGGTATTACAAATAAGATGGAGTACGAAGAAAAACAGAGTATTGCGGATAAAAATATTGCCGAATATACAAAGCAACAGTATGAAAGAATGGGAATTAAAATTATCAGTAAGTATGATGACTTGTTCTATTCCGTGGAACTTCCAGATGGTTGGAAAATCAAGGCAACAGGTCATAGTATGTGGAATGATTTGTTTGATGATAAAGGTAGAAAGAGAGCAAACTTCTTTTACAAAGCTGCTTTCTACGATAGAGATGCTTTTATCGATTTTGATACAAGATTTCATGTTGGTGTAGACCATGTTGTAGATGCAAGCTCTGATTATGAAGTGTGGAAAAATTCTGATTATCAAGGAACTGTTAAGGACGGAGAAGAAATTATTTTTAGTACAGAGTGCGTATCAGCCACAGGTGATTATTGGGAAGATGACAAAGTTAAAGATAGTTTAAGAGAGCAGTTGGAAAAATATATGAACGAACATTATCCAAACTATAAGGATGTAAATTCATATTGGGATTAAGCAAAAAAAGTGAAGTTTTAAGAGGTATATATTATGGAAATTGTTAAAACTCATACAGGGAAAATTTATGTAGACAGAAAAAGACAATTGGAATTTTTAACTGTTGGCGATTATGGCAAAGAAAACAATATTAAGGCAGACTTCCTTGGATTACATAAGGAAATCAACGGAGTAAAGCATCATGACGTTGATTTAACTGATAAATGGGTTGCAACTATTAGTACGCAAAAAGGCTGTCCTATGAGATGTAAATTCTGTGATTGTCCTAAATATGGATTTCATGGAAACGCAACACTTGAAGAACTTATCTATGAAATTGAAACAATTCTTGAACATGAAGATGTACACCATACAGATAGATTCAATGTTCATTTTGCAAGAATGGGAGAACCTACATTTAACTGGAATGTAATTGATTTTGCAAGTAATGAATTAAAATCTTTGGTTGGAAAATTTATTAAGGCAAAGACAATTCACCCTGTAGTTTCTACTATGTTACCTAAATCAAATAAGAGACTTGAAGAGTTTGTATTAAGATGGTGTGAAATTAAAAACAACGAATATGATGGCGAAGCTGGATTACAGTTTAGTATTAATAGTACGGATGACACACAGAGAAACGACCAGTTTAACGGAATGAGTTTAAGTCTGGGTGAAATTTCTTCTCTTGCTGCTAAATTACCTATGCCTAAAGGAAGAAAGTATACATTAAATTTTGCAGTTACTAAAGATACAATTTTGGATGCAAAAGAATTATCTAAGTTATTTGACAAGGAAAAATTCATTGTTAAGATTACACCAATTCACGAAACAAACAGTGCGGTAAATAATGGATTCGATGTAACAACATCATATGACGATTATGATGTATATAGAGATTTTGAAAAGCCATTGTTAGAAGAGGGTTGGGATGTGATTGTGTTTGTTCCAAGCAAGGAAGAAGATAGTGATAGAATTACTTGTGGCAATGCATTAATTAGTAATCCTATGTAAACCAATAAAAGCAAAGCTTCAAGCAGAAAACAAATAAATATATAAAGAAAGGTAATTAAAATTATGGAATTTACAGAAATGAGAAACAAGTTAATGACAAACTTTGCAGAGATGACAAAGGATGCAACGCATTTGTTTGAGGTCAATGTGGATAAAGATGAGATGTGGAATCTTTACTTGGATAGTTTTCCAGCGGGAACAAATGAAATTTACAGAGAGCGCAGATGGCACGATTGTAGTTGCTGTAGACATTTTATTAAGTCTATTGGTAATGCGGTTATTATTAAGGATAACAAGGTTACAACGATTTGGGACTTTAAGACAAATGACAGTACATATCAGCCAGTATTAAATGCACTCTCTACATTCATTAAGTCTCATGCAGTATCAGATATTTATGTAAGTAAGTTTAAGAAGATTGGTACGATGACTAATTACGAAGAGATGGAAAATGGTCGTATGCACGAGTGGAGTCATTTCTTCTTGGAGCTTCCTGACAAGTTTGTGGATAGAAGCAATCGTTCTGAAGGCGATATTAAGGGTGGATTTAGAGATACAAGAAATGTGTTTAAACGTTCTCTTGACGAAATTGATATGGATTCACTTGATACCATTCTTGAACTAATTACATCGAATACTCTTTATAAGGGTGAAGAATGGAAGGGTGCTTTGACAGAATTCCGTAAGTATAAGGTTGCATATGATAAGCTTACAACGGAAGAAGAAAAGAATAATTATGCTTGGGAACAGTCCGTAAAGGTTGGTATTGCAATCGGAAGAATTAGAAACCACAGCATTGGCACACTTCTTGTAAATGTAAGTGAAGGTATGGATTTGGATACAGCGGTCAGAAAGTACGAACAGATTGTTGCACCTTCTAACTACAAGCGTCCAAAGGAAATCTTTACGAAGAAGATGCTTGACGATGCAAAGAAGACTATTACGGAACTGGGCTATATGGATTCTCTTGGTAGAAGATTTGCAACTCTTGATGATATTACCGTAAATAACATCCTCTTCTCCAATAAGGATTCTGCTAAGAGAATTGGTGGAATGGACGATATTTTTGGAGAAATGGAAAGAGAGGTAGCTTCTAGTCCTAAGAAGTTCTCTAAGGTAGAAGAAATTGCAGTTGATAAGTTTGTGTCCGATGTACTTCCTACTGCAAGTGAAGTAGAAGTTTATCTTGAAAACAAGCACACAAACAATATGGTATCTCTTATTGCACCAGAGAATAAGGATGCTAAAACAATGTTCAAGTGGAACAACAACTTTGGTTGGGCTTATGCTGGTAATATGACGGACTCTATGAAAGAAAGAGTCAAGGCTGCTGGTGGTAAGGTCGATGGAGATTTAAGATTCTCTATCCAGTGGAACGAAGACGGCAAGGACAATTGTGACCTTGATGCACATTGTAAAGAACCTAATGAGTATGAAATCTATTATAGTTCTGCAAAAAAGCCAAGATTCTCGCCCACAATGGGTCAGTTAGATGTAGATATTATTAATCCTTATGGAAATATTGCCGTAGAAAATATTACTTGGGCAGACAGAAGAACTATGAGAGCTGGCAAGTATCTGTTCTTCGTACATCAGTTCTCTGGAAGTGCCAGAAATGGATTTAGAGCGGAGATTGAGTTTGACGGTCAGACCTACTCATTTGACTACAACAAGTCGATGAGACACGGAGAAAATGTGTTGGTTGCAGAAGTTACACTTAATGCAAATGGAACTTTTACAATTAAGGAGTTGCTTCCTTCCAATGTATCTTCCAAGGATGTATGGAATGTAAAAACCAATCAGTTTATTCCTGTATCTGTAATTATGTACTCTCCTAATTATTGGGATGAGCAGGATGGAATTGGACACAGACATTACTTCTTTATGTTGAAGGATTGTATCAACCCCGAAGCACCCAATGGTTTCTATAATGAATTCTTAAAGAATGAACTGGTGGAACATAAGAGAGTATTTGCAGCACTTGGTTCTAAGATGCGTGTTAAGGATGTGGATGACCAGCTATCTGGACTTGGTTTCTCTGCGACAAAGCGTGATGAACTGATTGTTAAGGTTAAGGGCAATACAGAAAGAGTATTAAAGGTTAAGTTTTAATTAAATTTTATAATAAAAGGAGAATAATATTATGGCAACTATGAACATTTTTGAGTATGCAGTTAGAAACAAGATTCGCTTCCCCTTTAAGGGAATGATTTCTGTGGAAGATTTGTGGGATTTGTCTCTTACAAATTTGGACTCTATTTATAAGACGCTGAATAAGCAGGTTAAGCAGTCTGAGGAAGAAAGTCTTTTGACTACAAAAACCAATGTGGATACGGAGCTGGAAGTTCAGATTGCAATTGTAAAACACATCGTATCCGTCAAGTTGGAAGAGCAGGATGCAAGAAAAAAGGCTGCTGATAAGAATGCTCAGAAGCAGAAAATTATGGCTATCATTGCCACTAAGGAAGACGAAGCATTGCATAATAGCTCTGTGGACGATTTGAGAAAGATGCTTGATGAGCTTGAGGGCTAATTAATGTTTGGTTGTGTGGTGGTTATATTTGCCACCACACACCATAGACGGATTTAAAGTAAGGTTTTAAGTGTAAGAAAGGAAATCGAATTATGATTATTACATTAATTGTTGTTGGAATTATTGTTGGTGCGGTTGCTTGTTTTATTATTGCTAATAGAACTTATAGTGATTTAGCTTTTGGGCTTGGTATTGCATTGGCAATTATTGCATTTTTTGCATCTTTATTTGTTTTCATTGGAATTATTGATATCCAAGTTAATGGAGATATTCATTACCAGAATAAACTGTATGAAAGAGAAATGCTTGAATATCGAATTGAACATATTGAGGACAATATTACTGGCAACGAAATGCTTTACAATGACATTGTTGAGTTCAACAATGAACTGAGAAGCACAAAAAAGTGGGCAAATAATCCTTGGACTAATTGGCTTTATAATCAAGATATTGCCACGATTGATTATATTGAGATTGAATTAAGCATCACATAAAAGCAGAGTTTTAAGAGGTGATACACATGGAGAAAAATGATTACGAACAGTGGAAAGAATGGTTAGACAAATGGAATGTCAATTATGAAGAAAAGACATGGAATAAAAACCAAAAAGAGCTTATTGTGGATGGCAGTTGGTGTGTAGCTTCAGTTGTATTTGATTTGGAAAATAACTTTAAGTGTATGACCGCATACGAATAAAAGAAGATTTTTAAGAGGTGTTAAACATGGCAAAAGGATTTGGAGTTAGTCCTATTACAAATACAATTTACTACGGTACACAAGACCCTGTAAAGCATATGTGGACTGGTAAGAAAGAAGATGTAACCGATGGAGCAATCGGTGCTGTGTATGAATGGTTTATGGGGAATATGGACGGCAATGAAGAGTATTCCATTACATATCCTAGTACAGAGTTTGAATTGGTTATGAGAAGAAAGCCGAAGGCAGACAATTAAAATTCTTGTTTTAAGAGGTAAAGTTATGGAAGATAATACATTTGTACCTATATATATAGTATATGTATTTAACAATACAGAAGGGCTTACAGAGTTAAGAATATTAGCTGATAGTATCGAACAGAGAAATGGTTGGGTTCTTGCTTTCTGGCGCAATCAAATGGTTGGCGGTGTAAAAGAAGAACATCTGAAGGCTTTTTATTTAGAAGTTGATAAATAAAATTCTCATTTTAAAAGAGGTGAAAAAATGACAAGGGAACAACACGATAGATATCTTGATAAGCGTGTGACTATTAAGAGTGTAAGCAAATTGTCATACAAAACAAAAGAGCTAGTTGGTGCTAGTGGTACTATTAAAAATACAAGTTCAGATGAATTTGGCGTATTGATAGATAATAGATGGAATCCTTCAAGCGCAAAAGGACTTTATTGGTTTTCTCCAATTGAATTAAAATTTTTAAATAATGAAAGCGAGGACAATGTAATGGAAGGTTATCAGAATGTAGCAATTGTAAATCTGTTAGATGATTATAATAAGAAGGATTATGGTTTTGCATTGTATGATGAAGACTTTAAGAATATCATTAGCGTCGGAGAAAAAGACCCTTATGTTATGGTTGTTGTAAATGCAAGAGCAAAGAATAATAGAATTCTTGGTGTTATTAAGGAAATTATGTCTGTTGAATCTTACAAGGGTGCAAAGCCTACGGCAGAAGTTGTCGGTGTAGTAAATATGACTAATTACGATGCAAGAGAAGCAGAAAAGACAAGACAGGCTGAGCTTGCAAAGAAGAGAGCTGCTATTGAGGCAGAGCTTGAAAAGGAAATTAATAAGAGAAAGTCTGTAGAATATTACGAAGAGATGGCTAAGAAGTATTCTGATAATCCTAGACTGGCAGAGCTTGTTGGTGAACTGAGAGGTCTTGGTGCTTAATGGCATTTGTTGCAATTGGTGGAACTATTGCTGGAATTATTCTGGGATTTATATTAGGCAGAATAGGAAGCAGATAATAAAATAGGATTTTTAAGAGGCGAATATATATGAAGAAAATTTTATCATTACTAATTGCGATTTTGATGATTGTTAATCTATCGGCTTGTGAAAGTGTAGCGAATACAGAAATTAAGACTGAGACGGGTCGTGTTTATAAATGTGATTACAAGTCTCTAAATATGAACACAAAGATTACAACCACTCTTGATGGAGAAGAAATTATTATAGTCGGTAACATCTTTAAATTATTGACAGACCCTTTAACTGTAAAAGATTCAAAGGGTAATGTTTTAGGATATGCTGGTGATGTTTATGGTTTCATTTCACAGGATGACCACGGCATTTATATTGGAGAAGAGTTTGATATTAATATGTGTGGTAATGTTGACCTATTTGGTGAGAGCTACGAATTAAAAGATTCAGATGGTGAAACTATTGCTACTGTTGAATTTAATATGTCTAATACAGGTGGAAGTATTAGAGATATTAAAGGAAATTTGATTGCCACATATTCGTCCTCTTATTTTATGAATGATTACACTGTAACGATTTATGACAATGACATTTGTTCTGATATGTCAATTTTGATGATTGTGGCATCATATGTATCAGATTACATGGCAGACAGATAAAACAATATTTTTAAGAGGTGGATAATATGGTTATTACTAATAAATCTCCTAATATGGTGGAATTTTATAAGCTATCTTGTGGTGAAGTTTTTAGAGATAAACACTCAAATATCTGCATGAAGATAGGAGAAAATAATGATACAAATATGGTTTATCTTGTTGATGGTTCTCTTTATTATATTGACGGAGAAGACAAAGTTGAAAAGATTCGTTGCGAACTTGTAGTTGAGAACTAATAAAATAAGGTTTTTAAGAGGTAATATAAGATGATGCATTTAGTAAGCTCTAGCGAATGGAATAGAATAGAACACGCTTTGATGAAAGCAGAAATCCCTTATACAGTAAGCTTTGATAGTCATGATATGGGTAATGGCGATGTTGCATACGATAGAATTATTAGTGTCGATATGTTTAAGATGCAAATTTTAGAACTGGCAAAGGATGATTAAAATAAGACTTTTAAATGGGAGGATTCTATGGAAAAGGTATTAGAAATTGCAAAGCTCTTGGGCGAAGAGAATGTACAGAAGTTAAGAGATAGTATTACAGACGCACTTATTGAAAGATGTCAAGACGAACTGGATGATATGAGTATCTGGGTAGTAGACTATGAACAACTGTTTAGCGAAATCGAAGACGAAGTAAGGTCTGCTATGAAAGATAAGATTATGAAAGCATATATGGAAAAGGCAGAAGAAAAGTTTTCTGAATTATTCGAAGAAAACATTGGTTAATAAAAGAAAGGTTTTGAGTAGTTAATATGAAAACCAGAACATTTTTGTACCTGTGTCATGATGGTGTTGTGCGTTGTCGTTGTGGAGCTATTGGAGATTTCATAGAAGACATTGTTGAATTCGTAATTCCGTTGTTGGAAGATTATATTTATGTAAAGTTTAATAATAAAAAAATATATGTTCTAAAAGATGATGATGCAGAAAAAATTTATAGCAGATATTTAAAAACGCTTTATGGCGAATTACAAGAGAGGTTTTAAGTGATTAATATGTTTAAGTGGTTTAATAAAGATAAGAATGAATCAAATGAATCAAGAAAACCAATTATCAATAAAGTAAATAACTATGAAACACAAGAAAATGGCGATATCAAAATAAAAGCAGAGAGGCAAAGTAGTATCGGATTTTATTGTACATATAAAGGCGATATTGTAATTCCAAAATCGTCTATTATTTCTCATACAGAAAACAATATTGTATTTAAAGATTATAGACGTTATTTTAATTTTGAATCAAAATATCTTTATTCTATTTCGATGTATTATTATGAATCAATAAAGAACAAAGAAAATTTTGTAGAATATAAAGAAACTCAGATTAAAACATATGAATATTTTGTAGAAGATGAATGTTGGAAACTGATGAAAACGGACATTGTGGGAATAGAAGTAGTACATGAAAGAACTCCGTTAGAAATATTCAAAGAACAATATAAATCTAAATATAAATTAATTGAAACCGAAGATGAATTTAATGAATATATGGCATCTACCCTTGATTGTAATACTTGGTGTAGAAAGAAGCTCTATAACAAGATGAAAGAATTGGAATTGGGTGATGGTTTTATTAATCAGTTTGCCGATTTAGTTGGAAATGATTTGGATAAATACTATGCAATGATTGATTTGGCTAATGAAGTTTCTGATAAGGATACATTGATGTACCTATATACATATAAGTTTGGAAATGTCGATAAGAAAGGTTTAAGTGGTTGATATGAAGCCCGTATTTAAATGTGATTACTGTTCTAAGATGGGAACAGAAGATGAAATTAGAGAACACGAGCTTGAGTGTATAGATAACTACGATAGAAAGAGTTGTTACACTTGTGTACATAAGAGAACAAAATCTAAAGAGGGCAAGTGGTTCTATGAGTGCGAAGTTAGATGTGAAATTCCAGAAGGAAAGATTTTTGAATTTTGTCCACAGTATGAAAGAAATGAAAAACCAATAACTTTTGCAAATTTATTTGGTAATATGTTTGGATTTGGAATATAAAAGAAAGGTTTTAAGGTGTATTAAATGATTTGGCTTATTATAGGGCTTATTATATCTATAGTGGTAACAGTTTCTAATTTTCGTGAGTATTGCTTTGATTGGTTTGAAAAAATCTTTTTTTCTGTATTGGAATCAATTCTTGCAGTAGCTATTAGTTTGTTGGTTCTTCTTGGTGCAAGTGCAATCACAAGTTGCTTTGCAGATGTAGATTATAATATGGTGTCAGATACAAAAATCATTGCTTTAAAAGATAACCAGAATGTAAATGGAAACTTTTATATTATGGGCGGCTATGTAGATGAAAAGTTGTACTATTATTATGCTACTGAAACAGAACTTGGCTATAAGACGGAAAAAGTAAATGCAGAAAATTCGTACATTAAATATACTGATGGAGAAAGTCATATTGAAGAATATGAAGCTAAGTTTGTGAACGATTACATTTATTTGTTTGCAGCCCCTATGCAGTTAGACAGATATATCATCTATTGTCCAGAGGGTACTGTGACAAACGAATTTAATGTTGATTTGGAATAATGATAGAAAGGTTTAAGTGGTTGGCATGAATATTATTAATATTTTTAAAAAAGGAACACGACAGTTAAACAGTGGTATTGATACTTGGGTGGTCGAATGGACTAAAAGGTATGGCGAGTACAGTGGTAACACCAAAAAATGTTTTCAAGCTTTTACCGATAAAAACGAAGCATTAGCTTTTGCAGATAGTATTAGAAGGGCACACAAACTTATCGGGAATTCGTGTTGGTCTGAAACACAAGTTAATGTTAAACATCAAAAGAGCGGATTATAAAAGAAGGATTTTAAGTGAGGTATAAAGCATGGCTAAAGTAATTACTACAATTGTAGCAGAAAACGGAATGGACTTTGAGGATATTATGTCTTTCAAGACGAACGATTATGTTGGCATCGTTGACCAAGTTAATGGAGGCTTTATGCTAATGCGTAGACAGAGTACGTACTTTGAGCCTTGTTATATTGAGTACCACAGATGCGGAAAAAACTTGCAGGATTTGGACGATGTTGTATTCGAAGAATGCAGGGAGCATATCACGGAAGTTTTTGACCATAGCAATTACATTATTAAGCTAGGTTGATGAACTAAGGAGCGTGGATAAAAATGATGACTGAATTTTTAACTACACTAGCTGCTTTTGTGTGTGTGATTTTTATTTTTCTGACTTTACTTTGGTTTGTTTTTGGTGATTATCTTGTATATTTAATTCCAGCTATAATCAACTACATTAAAAACCGTAAGAACAAGGATGATAACAATGTTGTTTGAAGTGTATAGAGATAAACAACGATTGATGTATACATACGAAGAAGAATGTATTCCACCTATTGAAGTGATTAGAGGTATCAAAGCAGCAGGATATAAAGTTTTGTTAGATGGAAAAGTTTATAAGCTAACTAAGGGGAAGTAGTAGCGATATGTATAAAGAAAAAATCAGAAAATTTATGGAAGATGAATTATCTGTCAAAGGCGAAAATTATTTTGTCAGAGAAGTATATAAAGGCGGTATGACAGACCCAAAAGAAATCCTTAATTGGTATAGAAATCTTTATTATAAAGAGGGAGCGGATACTGAAAGAGGAGTTATGGCTAGAGCCATTAATGATTTGTTTACAAATTGTTCACAAAATACACACAATAGGATTTTATAATATTAGTAGAGGTGAACACTAATGGAGAATAATGTAAAAGTGACTATTGTTACATATCCAGAAAGTAGACTTGAGTTCTTCAAGGAACAACTCGTCGCTGCACAGCGTAGGTTAGATTGGTCTATGAAACACCGCTCAGATTGGTATGACCATGCAGAAAAAGGAGAAGTGGTTGCCTTTTATGAATGGGCAGTACAGATGGCAGAACAACATATGGAAGAAAATTAAAATCGAGATTTTATGAGGTAGAGTATGAATATCAAAAAAGCTAAATTAAACGAAATTAAAGACTATATTATTAAAAAATATCCGAATAGTTGTTTAGCGTATAATGCTAAAAATCACGATTATTACGAAGAGGAATTAATGGAAGAATGTGAAAACTTCTTTTATTATGAGAAGCTAAATTGGTGTGGATGTGGTTGTCCAGAGGATGCAAAGAGAGTTATTAGAGATTACTTAAAGATAGTGGACAATAATTCTAATAAAAAGCGAGAAGGCTTAAAAGAAAGATTTAATGCTGAATATGTCTACGACAACGAACTTCTTCTCTGTTTTGCTTATGCAATGGATGCCGCTGAGTTCACAGAACACGGTAGTTCGATTGGTGGTGCTTGGCTTTCTGAGGAAGGCAAGATGTTTCTTTGGTTGTTAGAGCGCAACGAGGAACTGGACGGCGATTAAAAAGAATATTTTATGAGGGATAAATAACATGAATAAGAAAACTTTATGGCAGAAGATTTATTCGGCATTAGGATTTTGGAGTTACTATCAATATATCGGCAAAGAGAACTATAGAATTTTTTATTGGTGTTATTTGCCTTATGGGAAGTTCTTTAGGAAGTTTGACTTGTTCAAGATTAAAGTGTCTTAGATAGCACTTAAAAAGTTTATTTTAAGAGGTAATGATATATGACAGGAAAGATTTTAGGCAAGATTACATCGGCGGAATATGGTATGGTTAGTGACTATCCGTTTCTTTTTGGATTGCAGTTGTATTTTAGTCTTGGTGATGGTACTTCTATTGGATGCGGTAGTAGATACACTGTAAATATTGGTGAAGCATGTAAATGGACAACAGAAGAGAGACAGTATGGAATTACAAAGTCGGTTGATGAGCTTCATAAAATCCTTAAAGATGCAAAGGTTAATTATGTTTCAAAGCTTGTTGGCAAACCAGTAGAAGTAGAAATTGAAAAGAATTGCTTTAAGGATTTTAGAATTCTGACAGAAGTATTGTAAAGAATATTTTAGGAGGCAAAGATATATGGATACGATATTGGGTACATGGATAGCAATAAATGCTATTGCTTTATTTATATTGTTTGTAACTTTTGCTGATGGTGCAGATTTTAGTTTTGTTAATCCGAAAGTTATTTATAACAATATAAAAGTCAATTGGTTCGGAGCTTGGTCTTTGGCTATTGTATGCAACATTCTTTTTCCTACTGTGGCAATACCTTATTGGATTTATAAGATTTGTACAGTAGGAAGATAACACTTAAAGTTTATTTTAATAGGAGGAAAACATTATGATGCTTGAAGCTGTATGGTTTAAAAATGGCAAGGAAGTTTATAAGGTTAGTCCTGTGATGAATATTGTTTGTGACGATGACATGAGAAGTGTAAATGAAATCGAAATCGGAGATGGGAATCAATGGTATTCATGTGAAGAGAATCAATTTGATGCCGATGATTTTATGATTAGAGTTAAGAAGGGTTAATAATATGAACGTATTTGAAAAGATTATTTCCAAAAGCATTGATGAACTTGCTGAATCTATGGATGAACACTGGGTAGGTGATAATGCTCCTTGGGACAAGTGGTTCGATGATAACTATTGTAATAAGTGTGATGGTGTAACTAAGTTTATGCCAGAATGGGGATTTACAGAGCATGAATTTGCTTATTGTGAGCTGCATGATAAATGTAGATTCTTTCAGGATATGGAAGAAGTTCCTAGTAGTAAGCAGATAGTTAAGATGTGGTTGGAGAGTGAAGAATAATGATAAGTGATACCGAGAGAGTTGAATTTATTCGTGGTTTACTTGGTGAAGCATGGGCAACCGTTCCTCACGACGATGAGAAAGCATTGGCTTTTTGGGAAGGAATCCTGCTTGCCATTGGGTATGCAGTTGGTTTTAATGAAGAAGCAAACAACGAAGAATAAAATAATTGTTTTAATAGGTAGAGATATATGACTGATAAAGAAAAGTTACTTGAATTACTTGAATCAATTCCACATGCACAGAGATTGTATCCAGATTTATATGTAGATATGTTAATTGAAAATGGTGTGAAGATTGATGCTGTTTCAAGGGATGTACATAATGGAGTTTGCGCTCAGTTTATGTGGGAACGTGACATGGCTATAAGTCAGCTTGAAGAACATGGTATTCCATTTGGTGGAATTGCGCCAGATGTTGTGGAAGTTGTTAGATGTAAAGATTGCAAGTATGCCAGAGAAAGTGAGGATGCCTATGACTGGGATGGGAAGACAGCTCTTTGCGAATGTGGCTATTCCAAGATGGTAAATAGATGGCATGAGTATTGTAGTTGGGGCAAAAGGAAGGTAGATTAAAATAGAGGTTTATATGAGAGAAAAAATTAAAGGTATTACCGCAGATTTTTATATCAATCAAAAACCAGTAGACATTGAATTCTATTGTCCGCATTGTGGTTTTTGTGTAAATGTCGAATGGCATTATGTAAATGTGCCAGAATGTTGGAGCGACGATTGGGGATGGGTCGAATGTCCATTCTGTAAAAGAGATGTAAAACTTGGTGATTATGACATAGGATAAAATAGTGGTTTTAAGTGAAGGAGAATAATATGAATCATCTTATTTGTTGGGAAGAAGACGAAGTAAAAAAATGGGAAATGATAAAAAAGAAAGATGTCAACGCATTTCTGTTAAACCTAATGTCTAATTCAGATGTCGATGACCATACTATTTTTGTAATTCCAGTAAACGGAATCCTTGCTGGCATATGGCTTACACCAGATACACATAATGGCAACAGGGTTGATTTTTATAATTTTCATAAAGATTATGGAACGATTTATGAGCCGCCTAAAGTCAACGAAAGCAACCAAAAAATCATTGATAGACACGAAGACAAGTATGGGGAAGATACAAAGTATGGTTGGATTTCTCCCGAAGGAAAGTATTTTCACTGTGATTATCAAGGTCATATTAACTTGGCTGACAGAATTTGTTTTGGCATGATAGATACTAATAATTCTGAAAGATATCTTGAAGAACATGGATGGTGTAAAATTCTAAAACCACTGGGGCACAAGCGATATACCGTATATGTTGGAGGCAAGCATACTATTACAGATGCACAGATGAGAACGCTTATTGATTTAGGACTTGATAACTCATATGGTTTGTCCGCAATGTTATGCAAGGAATAAAAAACATATTTTAAGAGGTAGGTAATATGAGTATTATTTGTACGGAACATGCAGAACTAAGATGCGACAGCTATCCTAACTGTTATGGATGCAATGCATTTGCAAACCCTACTAATTTTTACCGTATGAAATATAAT
>JAEIGA010000335.1_pt1 | contig 68429 bp, 62 predicted proteins | sample 9270691 | NCBI WGS metagenome assembly JAEIGA01 (sample SAMN17057246, study PRJNA624740) | gut metagenome | biome: biome; isolation source: fecal sample | host: Bos grunniens | place: China: Xizang | collected 2019 | reverse complement strand
TCGCATCTGTAAGGCCGAGGGTTCGAACCCCTTCGGGTCCACCAAAAAAGACAGTCTTTGTGGCATCCTCCGTAAGGAAGGTGCCACAGTTATATTCGCCAAAGGCGAGTTATATTGCTTCGCAGTTATATTTGGACTACGCCCAAGTTATATTCGCTTCGCGAGTTTTTAGGGCGAATATAATATCACTGAAACTGCAAGTTTCAATATCACTCTTTTGGAAATATCTCGCCGTTGGCGAGGTATTCCAAAGGAATATCACTGTGAGACCTGTCTCACAATATCACTTAATATTCTTATTTTTGAGATAGGTTAGTTTGAAAAATATGTACTCCCGTTACGCACATTTTGAAAGTGCGTAACCCACTATGACACTTTCAAATAGAAAGTGTCAATTTTTATATAAAAAAGCAGGGAGAACACTTCTTTACGAAGCGTCTCCCTTCGGACTGTTTTTTATTTTTTAGGTTTTTTAATTTTATTAAGCTTTGCGTTTAAATCAAGGAGCTGTTCTTTGGTAAGGTTTATACCTATAGTTCCTATCATTCCCGAAAGTCTTAGAACCGTAAATCCGCCAAGCATTGACATCATACCCTCGTTCATTTCAAAGCCTCCGGCAACCTTATCGCCTTTTTTGGGTAACAGCTTTGCAAGAAGTCCCATAAAAAGCATTTTTCCCTGAAGAGTTGCTAAAATATCACCTATTTTATCGTTAAGGGAGAAACGTCCCTCAACCTCGGTAATATCAAACCAGTTAAGGATTGCATTTTTTTCTTTAAGGCGGTAATCTTCGTTAAAAACCTCAACCTTTCTTATACTTCCATAATCCTTAAAATCACCAGCAACGGCAATAAGCTGGGTTTCGCCCTTGTTCTCTACTTCAAAATAGAAGAAATGGTCCTCGGCGGTTTTCTTTCCAAGAGAAACCCCGTTTGCAAAAAGCTCAACCTCGGGAAGATTGGAGTAAACTGTTACCTTTGTAACATCTTCGACTCTGTCAACATAACGTTTGCCGCATAGGTGAACAAAGGGGTCGTCGGAAAGCCATGCCTTGTAGGCATAGAAGGAGTCCTTTTTATACTTTCTGTCAAAGGTAACAAGACCCTTGTGGTTCTGTCCGTTTTCGCCGCCCTCGCTTCTGGCATCCGCACCAAAATCAAACATATTCCAAACGTGAGTTGCCCACATATATTTTCTTGTGAAAAGCTGTTTTATAAGCTCTTCGTGGTAATATGCCTGATATTCCTCGGTATAGTCGCCCTGTACGGGATTAGAGGTGTGCCAGTTAAGAGCCTCACAGCCGTATTCACTGCAGCCGATAGGAATGTCGGGGTGTGTTTCGTGGAATTTGTCAAACCACGGGCCGTTCATAGAGGTGTCGCCACCGTACCAACCGAAATAGTGGTTATAGGAAACGGCATCGGGAATTTTAATATAAGGACTGTTAATAGGACAGGGAGAAACCGCCGCAATGGTGGTGGGTCTTGTTTTGTCCATAAGATGACAAAGGTCGTTTAAAACGGTGTGGTTTTCAAGCAAATCGGGGTCGGTGTCGCCCTTCATTGTGATTTCGTTAGAAAGACCCCATACGACAATACAGGGATGGTTATAGTTCTGGGTAATAAGCTCCTTCATCTGAGAAATCGTGTTATCTCTTGCTGTCGGCATATGCTGAGAAATATAGGGAATTTCAGCCCAGATGACCAAACCTCTCTCGTCGCATAAATCATAGAAGAACTGGTCGTGCTGATAGTGAGCAAGACGGATAGTGGTAGCACCCACCTCACAAATAAGGTCCATATCTTCTATATGATGTTCAGGAAGAAGAGCATTACCGATACCCCATCTGTCCTGATGGCGAGAAACGCCGCGCAGAGGATATTCCTCACCGTTTAAGATAAAGCCACGTTGTGCATCTATCTTAAAGGTACGGCAACCGAAACGGGTGCAGACATTATCAAGAACCTTGCCGTCCTCAACAATTTCAGCCTCCATACAGTAAAGATACGGATCCCGTCTGCCGTGCCATAAATGAACATTTTCAATATCGAAAGATACTTTTTTATCCGTGCTTTCGATTTTCTCAATTTCGTTTTCCTCTTTATCATAAAGCGTATAAACAATTTTTTGGTCGGCTGTTAGGTCGGTGGTATAAACCTCAACATTAACCCTTGCGTTTTTACCCTCAATCTCGGGAGTAACCTTTATTCCCGGCGTGCCGAAATAATCGAGCTCAAAATGGGTGTTGTTTACACAGATAATGTTTACATCTCTGTATAGACCGCCGTAAAAGGTAAAGTCGGCAACCTGTGGATAAACCTTGTCATTTGCAGAGTTATCTACCGCAATAACAAAAAGATTATCACGAGAAAGAGTGTCGGTAATATTAACTCTCCAGGTGGAATAACCGCCGTCGTGGTGGGCAAGGTGTTTGCTGTTTAAATAAACATCGGCACTGGAATTTGCACCCTTTATTTCAAGATAATAATTATCAGCCTCAGGCAAATCCATTTTATCAAGAGCCTTTGCATAATAGGCAGTACCTCTATAGTAGTCGTTACCGCCGTCCTGTCCGTCAATAGCGTTCCACGAGTGAGGAAGATTAACAAAATCCCATTTGTTATCAATAGTTGTGGGCAGTTCTGTTGCCATCTTTGAAAAAGCCCACTTTGCATTGAAATTAATAATTTTTCTCATAAAAATCTCCTGTAAGATTTACTTTTTTATATGCCTGTTTCTTCGCGGCCTAATTCCTTATTCATTTGAGCAAGGGTTTTCTTGTCAAGGTTGTAGATAACGGCAAGACCCACAAACTGCATAATTGCAGAAATCATATAAGTACCGGCAACAACATAACGCATATTAATAGCAACCTGCCAAAGCTGATTACCCTCATTTTCGCCAACGTAACCAAGCGCTACCATTATTATAAGCACAAGAGAGGGTCCTATACCTTGAGCAAGTTTTCTAAAGAATGAATGGAGAGAATAAACCGTACCTTCTTCACGGGTTCCTGTTTTCCATTCGTTATAGTCAATCGCATCACCCATCATAGCCCAGGAAACTGTAGAATAGATACCAAGACCAAGTGAGAATACAAGCTGACAAAGAATATAGATAATAAGGTCAAGACCTGTGTTCTGAGGAAGAACAATAAAAAGACCCAAACCTGCTATCATAGAAACGATAGAACCAAAGGTAGCGAGTTCTTTCTTGCCGAAACGAGCAACGGCGGGACGGGCAAGGGGGGTAAACACAACAATAGGAATCATTGCGAAAAGCTGAACCACACCGGAAATCTTAACATTGTTATAATAAGACTGGAATATAACGGTTACGGCGGTGGCAGCACCCTGCATACCGATAAACATACCCATAGCGGCAACGGTTGCACCAACAGCCGCACGGTTTTTAATAAAGTTGCCAAACGCCCTGAAAACATTGAACTTCGGAGCTTCCTCTTTAAGTTCAACGTCGGTATCAACGCGGATTTCGGTGTTTCTTATCATAAACTGGAAGCAGATAAAACCAAGAGCTCCCATTATAAGAGCAGCAATGAAAACACGCTCACCGATAAGGTTATCGTTCTCGTCATAAATAATGAAAGGGAGAATAACCATAGGAAGCATATTTCCAAAAATGGAACCAACACTTCTCCAAGCAGAAAGGGAGGCTCTGTCCTTAACATCATTGGAAATCAGAGAAAGAAGAGAGCCGTAAGGAACGTTTGCAACGGTGTAGAAGGCATCCCACACAACATAACCTGCAATAAAGATTATTGCTTTAGCCCAAACAGGTGCATTTGGGAAAGGGAGGAAGCAACAGGCTCCGCCGACAATAAGACCTATAGACCCAAACCATATATAAGTAAGAAATTTATTTTTCTTATATTTGTGTTTGTCAGCGTCAACAATAGAGCCAATAAGCGGGTCGTTAATAGCATCCCACACCTGAACAACAATAAGAAGAAGCGCGTACCACAAATCCATTCCCATAAACTGTGTCCAGAAAATAGACATAGTGGATTTAAGAGCGAAGCTCATATTACAGCCTAAATCTCCGGCTGCATAAGCTACACTGTCGCGGATGCCAAACTTACGATATCCGTTGGCATCCAAATTTGGTTGCTTTGACATAAAACATCCTCCTTTGTTCTATGATTACATCATAGTTAAGGTTATTGTAACATATAGTCATATAAAAAGTCAACTGTTTAAATAAATTGGTATTAATGCACAAAAAACAGCGATTAACGGAATTTCCGTTAATCGCTGTTTAAGTAATTACTGAGCCGTAGCAGAGCTATCGGGGGTTGGAGCTTCAAAGGATGGTGAAAACTCCTTGTTATGTAGACAAACATAGCTGTTACCTGCATTTACCTTAAGCTCACTGCCATCAGAAGCAAAGAACTTAAAGGAGGCACTTCCCTCACCCTTTTGCCAGGTTATTGCCTGATAACCTCCCTCGGACACATAATAACCCGAGCCGGAATTAAGAGCTATCTTGCGGTGCTTGTTATCAGGATAATAGCTTATTGTTGTGGCAAGAACGAAAACATTTTTGAAATCGTAAGCTTCGCCTGATTTATAGTCCTTATTGGTTTTGCCCTTGGTATTTTTTGTATAAAGACCTGTCTGAGCGTTATAGGTAAAGATGCTGGTTGCATAGCTGGAAAACTTGACGGTTGCCGTTACCGCACCGCCGTCAGCGGGAACAATCGTTTCATCCCCTGTAGTAAAGTTAGCAAAGTTATCGCTTTTTGTTGTAGTGTTTGTGAATTTTTTAGCTTCAATAGCCGACACGATTTTTTCCGAATCGGAATAAAGAGTGTGCTCGGAGGCAAGTCCGTTTTTCTCTCTGTAAGCATAGGGAGAACCGATGTTAATGGCAGCAACACCGCTTGAGGAAAGATAGGGTTTAGCATAAGTGTAGTCCATACCGTGATGAATGTATACCGCATCGTGACCAAGAGCAAGTTCGATATAAGGGTATCTTGCAGAACGAATAGTACCAACGGCATCAATAGTGGAAATATCCTTATATACTGCAAGCAGACGGGTTATACCGCCCTCAACCTCTGTTTCATAAACAATGTCAGCCTTTTGAACGCCTGTTTGAACGCCCTGAGCAACATTGATATTGTTAATCATTATAGCAACGGGGCGAAGGTCTTTTTGTTCTTCGCTGAGATTTTTAACACCTGTAAGGGAATTTACATAATATGTAGGCTCAGGGGGAGCAGAGGAAGAAGGCTCGGGATTTGAAACCTCTTCAACAGTAGGGTCTTTACCGCCGCAAGCCGAAAGGCAAAGAATCAAGGCAATACATAATATAACAGAACAGATTTTTTTAAACATTTTAAAATTCCTCCGAAATTTTCACTATATACATTATATTACTATATAAATATTAATGCAACCGAAAATTTTGGATTGGAAAAAATTATTTTTGAAAAATAATACTTGATTTTTAGTTTATGTTATGTTATTATACTATGGCGACATAAATGAATGCGCTGTTAGCTCAGCTGGATAGAGCGTTTGGCTACGGACCAAAAGGTCAGGAGTTCGAATCTCTTACAGCGCGCCAAAAAGAACACTCCGTAGGGGTGTTCTTTTTTTGCGATGTAGATGAGAACAGGACAATTGCGAAGCAATATAAACAGTCCAGTGGACTGTTTAGGTGTCCGCGTGCGTGCCGAGAAGCGCAGAAGCTTCTCGGGCGAATCTCTTACAGCGCGCCAAAAAGACACTTCTAAAGAAGTGTCTTTTTTTTTGCACTGTATTTGTTTTTTGTGGCTATTCCACCCCGTATATGACGCTCTTCCTTGTTTATATCCAATATTTTTCTTACCTGCTTATAAAGCGCGGGATTTTCATACCTTAGCTTTTGAGCAACGTCCTTGTGTACTGTGGACTTGCTGACATTAAATACTGCGGCGGTGGCTCTTACAGTTGCTCCTGTGCTTAGTATGTATTCACCGAGCATAACCGCTCTTGTGTTATTGCTTTTCATACAATCAACTCCTATAAGGACTATTTAATTATATGAAATTAAAATACTAATTATACCTTTATAAAAACATCAACATTTATCCCTAATCCCTAATCCCTAGTGCCTAAAAAACCCTCCGCCCCTCAAAAGAGGAGGGCGGAGGTTTTTTACGCTATTATCCAGCTATCGTTTAAACCTTTTTTTATTTTTTGGTTTTCCTGCGCTTTAAGGATAGCCTCGCTAAACAAGGCATTAACATCCTCTGTGATACGGGTATATCCCATAAGCTTTGCAGCCTCATTTATAAGATCGGTTTGCTTAAGGCTTACCTGATTTTCAAGGATATAGCAAATCGCATTTATCCTTTCGCACAGCGAAGTGTCATTTATATCACGCTTGTTTTTGCTTTCATTATTTGTGCGTATAAAAGGATATTCACCTTGCTCACCAAAATAGAAGCGCTGTCCGTTTTCTTCGGTAAATACAGGACCCACGGCAGAAATTATTTTTTCAAGATGGGCGTGAATACGGTTTCCTGCTCTTATAATACCAAAGCTGTTGATAACTCTCTTTGTCAGCAAGGAATGGCTGATAGGCGCTTCACAGTCAATAACCGACAGAACGGTGTGTATTATGGCGGTATCATAAGCACCCGAAACAAAGTCATCACCGCTTATGGTGGGATTATCGCCTACAAAGGCAGTATAGGGAATAACAAGCTCATTAACCTCATCATTAACAGGCTCTTCGGCTTCTTCGGTTAAGCTTTCCTCTTCTTCAGACTCGATAATCGGTAGGGGCTCTTCCTTTATTTCTTCCTTGTCTGCTTTTATATCGGCAATTTTAGCAAGAATACGGGAGATTTCCTTTTGACTGTTATCCCACCAGTCCATAGTCCAAATACGCATAATATCCCAGCCAAGAGAATTAAGCACATTTATCTGAGCGATTTCGCGGTCGCGTGTAGATTTTGAATTACCATAGCATGAGCCGTCAAGGAGAATACCTAAAATATAATTTTCTGTATTTTCAGGGTCTATAACACCAATATCAATGCGGTACTGTGAATTACCTACCAAAAGATCGGTGTCAAAGCCATTTTCCTTAAGGGCGGTACAAATAGCTTTTGCAATACCGTCGGCGTTGTTTTTATAAGCACTTGTGCTGTTGCCGTCGAGGGTAAGACGATTGGTATCTGCATATTCAAGGAAGGCTTTCAGTGCGGCTACACCCTTTGCGCTTGTGGCAGAAAGGTTAATCTGCTCAGGGGTAAGGGTGGAGAATACCATCATTTCGTTTCTCGCTCTGGAAACGGCAACATTGAGTCTGCGCCAGCCGCCGTCGCGGTTAAGAGGACCGAAATTCATATAAACCTTACCGCTTGAGTCTGGACCGTATCCAATGGAGAAGAGAATTACATCCCTTTCATCACCCTGAACATTTTCAAGGTTTTTAACAAAGAGCGGCTCCTCTGCTTCATAAATCCATTTTTCCAAATTCTCATCCTTTGCACAGGCATCTGTTAAAAGGTCGTCAATAAGATGTTGTTGTGCAATATTAAAGGTAACAACACCAAGACTCTGCTTTGATAGCTCTTTGTCTTGACTGCGGCGGATAATTTCTTCAACCACAGCCTGAGCCTCTTCCTTGTTGGTGCGAGATTTACTACGTTCAAAAACACCATCAATATGAACAAGAGAAACCTTTGACTGTCTGTCGTTGACAGAGGGGAAGGTAAACAGCTTGTTCTCATAGAAATGACTGTTGCTGAATGCAATAAGGCTTTCGTGACGGCTTCTGTAATGCCACAAAAGATGTGTCTGAGGCATATTAAGGGCAAGACAGTCGTCCAAAATACTTTCAAGGTCTTCAATGTCAAGATTGTCTTCGTCCACAGTGTTTGTAGCAAAGAAGGCGGTAGGGGGCATTTGATTGGGGTCGCCAACGATAACCGCATCCTTACCTCTTGCTAAAACGCCCACTGCTTTACAGGTGGGAAGCTGAGAGGCTTCGTCAAATACCACAATATCAAATGCTTCGTGATTTACATCAAGATACTGCGCCGCAGAAATGGGACTCATAAGCATACAGGGGCAAAGTCGGGGGAGAAGATTTGCAATATCCTCAAAGAGCTTTCTTATACTTGTGCCTCTGCCGCCGCTTTTTATGTTTTTCTGTAAAATTCCAAGCTCGGAGCTTTGAGCTGCCGCTGCAACAAAGTTGGGCACTCTGCTTGCAAGACGGCAGTATATTTCCTGTCTTGAAAGCTCTGTAAGCTCTTTATCTATTCTTCTGAACTGTTCAACCTTTTCATTAAAGACAGCACCCGAGAAGCAGTTGAGAGAAGGTCTATTGTCAATAGCCTCTGTAATAAGACGGTATAAAACAGCCTTTTTATATGTGGGAATAATTTCGGTGTGTGAAAGGCTTGTTTTATAAGCACAAACAAGAGCGTAAAGCCCTGTATTTTCCACCTCTTTTGCAACGCTGTTAAAGGCTATCCATTCCTTAAGACAATCGGCATTTGCAAGAATATCGTCGCAAATTTTTATCTGGTTTTCACACCAGTTTTCCTGTGCGTCTTCGGTAATGCAAAGCAGAGAATAACAGCTATCCTTTGCGGTTTTGAATATCGGATATTTTTTGGAGATGGCGTCTATAAGCTCTCTGCAGTTTTCACATTCGTCAAGTCTTGTACGTACAGAGTCTTCATTAAGAAGCTCGATGAGTTTGGCTCGGCTTTCTTCTGCACATTTAGCAAGGTCTAAAATACCCTGCCAGTCGGTAGCATCTGAAAGATAAAGAGTTCCAAGACTATCACCCTGCTCCCTGAAAAGTTCTTCAAAGGAGGTTTTTGAAGTCTGATATTCATAAAGCTTAGAAACAGCATAGCCAAGTTTGTTTGCATCAAGCTTTGTTTTAGAATATATCGACAACCTTTTACAAAGCTTAGCCATACCTGTCATTTTCGGAACAATCCATTTTTGTGCAATGGTATTATATTCGCTAAGCAATGCTTTTGCGTCAAGGTTTAAAAAGTCCTCATTCCAACCCTCAAGAATAGAAGTCTTGAGAGAATCTGCCTTTATAAAGCGGTTACACAGCTCCTTTGTCTGAGAAAGCAAACCGATAATACTGTCGCTGTTTCTCCATTGCTCAGGAAGGCTGAGCCAAAGGCGTAACTCCTTTGAAACCTCATAGATTTTTTCTATGGCAAAGGAAGAATCTATCTGTATTTTTACTGTTTCGGCCAGAGAAGAAACAATATCCTTAATATCGTCAAGGGCAGTTTTGTATGTACCGATAAGAAGCGGCATACTCTTTCTGAGCTGTTGAGAATATTCACTCAGAGTAATGGGAGAAAGTGGGTGTACCTTTATATCTCCTGCTGCCTTTGCGGCGGCAATAAGTCTTTCGAGAAGAACAATATGCTCCTCTATATCGCCCTTTGACAGTGAGAAGACATAATCCTCAGGGAAAAGCTCAATATCATAAGCGTTTCTGTACTCCTCATATTCGTTTATAAGGTGGTGCAGCGAATAACCGCAGGGCTGTAGGCTGTGAAGGAGAACAGCATAGTCATCAAGCTCTTTTCTCATAGCCGAAATTTTCTCAGCCTTTTGCTCATATTCCTCTGCAGTGTGGTTTTTTGTTACCTCGGTTACCTTACGCAGTTGTTCAAGAACATCTCTCTTTTTTGATTTGTTGGAGTGAAGCTCAAGACAGAATGGACCGATACCGATATTTTCAAGTCGCTTTTGCACTACCTGAAGCGCCGCCATTTTTTCGGCAACGAAAAGCACCGTTTTGCCCTGTGCCAAGGCGTTTGCTATAAGGGAGGTAATGGTCTGTGATTTACCTGTTCCGGGAGGGCCGTGAAGCACAAAGCTCTGATTTGAACAGGCGGCATTAATTGCATAAAGCTGAGAAGCATCGGCAGACATAGGAAGCAAAACGCTGTCCTCGTCAACCTTTTCGCCGATTTCCATAGGAGATGCCTCAAAGCAAAGCTTTCCTTCCACAAGGCTTTTAACGATTTTATTGTTTAACAGTTCGTCTGCACGGCTGTGCAGGTCATTCCACATTACAAACTGAGAGAAGGAGAAAATACCTAAATATGCTGATTCAAGCACATCCCAACGGGGCTGGTCCATAACCGACTTTCTTATAAGTGTGAAAACCTTGCGTAAATCCACACCCTTTTCATCATAGGGCAAAGGCTCAAGACCTGTAACCGAAATACCGAAATCCTGTTTGATTTTTTCTAAAATTGTAATATTCATCTGAGGTTCATCATCACGAACTCTGAGAGTAAAGCCCTTATTTGATGCCTTTCTGATTATTTCAACAGGAAGAAGAACAAGGGGTGCATAACGGGGCTTTTTGCTTTTTTGTGTTTCGTACCAACGAAGAATTCCAAAGCAAAGATAAAGGGTATTGGCACCGTTTTCTTCAAGAGAGGATTTAGCGGTGCGGTAAAGACCCTTTATAATACGGGTAAGCTCAGCTTCGGTATAAACCGAACGAAGCCGATTGTTTGCAAATTCCGATTTTATTACATTTATATAATCCCCTAAATCGTGATTGGTTTCAAAACCCTCTTGCTCTTCGCTTTGCCAGTCGGCAGGTCGGGGAAGTACCGTAAATTCACTGCCTGAGGAAAGAGCATCCTCAAGGTCATCAAGGCTTGTAGTGAGAATAGGCACAATGGTTTTGCTATAGCGTAAATTAATAAGATTGTTACGAAGCCCAAGGTCAAGAAGCTTTCTTTCCCACTGTATAAGTTTTTTGTTATTTTGAGGGGAAAGTCCCGAATTTACATCCACAATACCGTCAATTGCTTTTGGTGCGGTATTGCTTTCCTCTTTTTCAAAGCAGTCATGCTCAACAGTCCAGCCACTCTCCCCATGAACACGCTGGGGCAGAGGGGAAATTCCGCTGAGTCTTGTGCGGAAAACATCTATAATACATTCGATAGGCTCTGTTCCCACAAGAGAATGTTCGGCAGACTGTCTTGCATCATCAAAGGTAGAAGAACCTTTGCCGTTTACTGCAAGGGTGGTTTCAATAACAGCTATTTCATTAACACCGTTTGCAAGACGCTTAGTTATAAGAGAGGGGTCGTCCTGAACCGATTCGGGAAAGGATAATTCATCAAGCCATACACCGCTGAAAATATGTCCTGTCTGTAAAATCATTAATGGGTGAAGACCTATTGCTTCAAGACAGGAAACATAAAGAAGTGTAAGGTCAAGACAGGTGCCCATTTTCTGCTTTAATACTGCATCACAAAGACGCACTCTCTGTCCTGCCTTTTCAAAGCTTGCAGGAGGTACACAGTAAACAAGATTTTCCTCTTTTATGGCACTGAAAATAGCTGCCGCCTGATTAAGAACGCGGTTTATATCCTTTGAAAAATATGCATCCATAGAGGGATCCCCTGTCCACTCCTTTAAAATCTCGGCTGCTCTGCCGATAATCTTAACTATAGCAGGGTGATTTGGGGTAACAAAGGCGGCAAGAAGCTCTGGATAATAACCGCTTCCGTGCCACTCATCAAAGGCAAGGGCAGTCAGCTCAACCGTTTCTTTTGCCAATTCCTCGCCGTCTTTAGAGAGGGTAAAGGTAAGCACACCCTTGATTTTTTCGGTAAGTCCTGCAAGAAAAGCGGCGTTAAGGGTTACCTCTACCTCTTTTAACACAAAGCTTTTGTTGGCGGGAACAAACTCAATAACGGTGGAAAAAGGCAGAATAACCTCGGTATCAGAGCAAATTGAAAGCTCGGCTTTATTGAGGTCTGCATCGGTATTGTTGTGTATAACAACGCTCTGTACGGCAGGGATTTTATTTTGCTGTAATGCATAATTTATTACCGAAACGGCATTAACAGATATATTTATGTTGTTTTGCGTCTTTTCCATTACTTAAAACCTCTAAACTAATCTGAATTTTTTGGTAACAAGGAAGCAAGTGTATTTGCAACCGCGGCGGGAAGAACCTCGCCTGAGTGCCAGTCCTCAACAACAATGTAAAATGCGGTATCGGCTTCCTCAATAACGCCTACAAGGGTTTTGTTGACAGAGCCTTTTGAGTTGGTTTCGGCTGTACCTGTTTTTGCATAATCTATAAGGGTGCTGTATCCATTTGGGTGATAATTTTGCTTTACTGCATTACCCCAGAAAAGCTGCATTTTTTCAGCACCGTTTTCTGACATATATTCCTTTGACTGTGTTTTTGCTTCGTATATTATCTTGTCTTTTTTATTTACATTTGTAACAGAGCTTACGATATAGGGTGTAGCTGCCTTACCGTCGTTTGCTACAGCACCTGCAATAACCGCCATATCAACGGCATTAACCTGAGAAGAACCCTGACCGATAAGACTCCATACATTTTTAAAGGAGGCTGTGTTGGTTATATTAAGTCGTGATGTTTCCTTGCTGAGTCGGTCGATTTTTCCTGCCTGTGCTTTATCCTCATTTACCGAAAAGCCCATTTTCTTCATACTTTCAATAGCTTTATCAAGGTCAAGCTTCATAATAATACTTGCAAAAAAACAGTTACAGCTGTTTCCCAGACCGTCAACAAATTTCTGCTTACCGTGAGCGCCGGGGCAGTTGATTTTTGTGCCGTCGGGAAGTGTCAGACTTCCTGTGCAGGTATAGGAAAGCTTTGTCATATCCATATTCTGTTCAATTGCAAGAACGCTTGTAACAAACTTCATAGTAGAGCCGGGGATATACACTGAGGAAAAACAACGGTTTATATATGAAGAATCAGAGGAGGAAGAATAACCCGGAAGAGAAATAGCGGTATAAACCTCACCTGTTTTATAGTTATAGGAAAAGCAACAGCCCGATTTATTTCCGAAGAGATTTACAAGTTGTTTTTGGGATTCCTCTGAAAGCAGTGTTGTTTTAAGAACGCGGGGTTTTTCTTCAAGGGTGCGATGTCCTAAAAGATAGCCAACCTTACCGGGAGTGAGAAGGTCTTTGTATTTAGCGGTTATAACATTTTCCATCATTTTACCGCCGTAAATAACACTGCCGAAGATTTTTTCGTTTTTGTTATCTCCGTCATAAAGGGTCTGTCCAAATCGGTCGGTAACGGTGCCGTAAATACCTGCCATTTCCTGTACCGAGCTATTTGAGAGATGTTTACTCGCAAGAAAAACACGGATAACAGCAACGGGAACCGACAACACCAGAATAAAGGACAAAAGCCTTATAAGAGCGTTTTTGGAAAGATTTATTGAAACCTTTTTGGAAAACAGTTTTTTTAACCGTCTTTTAAATTTCATTTTCATATAGCAATCCCCCTGAATTTTTTAAGCGACGGATTAATTGCCGCAAGGACAAGTCCCATAAGCAGTGAGAAAGAGAGCATTGCACTTCCGCCGTCGGATATAAGGGGAGCAACAACGCCTGTAAAGGGGAACACATCAATTGAGCCTAAGAAGTTAAGAAGTACCTGAGCGATAATAAGAATAGACGCCTGCACAGTTATGTAATGGGAGGAGGGATAAACGGCACAGTTGCGGTTTGGAAGAATAACAAGAGCCGTATAAGCAAACATAACAATGCACAGCATAGCCACGCCGTAAATCGCCATTATACCTGCAATGGCGGCATCGCTGGTTATACTGAAAACATTAAGCATATAGGTTGAATTTTCAAGACCGAGTCCTGAAACTCCGCCGAAAATAATAGACTCTAATACCTGTGTCTGATGAGCAGAGCCCTCAGGAGTCATAGCATTAAACAGATAGGAAAATCTTTCCTGAACATAAGGCAGAGCCATAGCGGCAGAAACCACACCTACCACAGCAACAAGTATACAGGTAAGAGAGAACTTGAAATCCATAAGGGAAAAAGTCATAAACAGGAAGGTGAAGAATATAATTGCCGCAGTACCAAGGTCCTTGAGTAAAAGCAGTACACCGCAGCTTAAAACGGCGGTTATAAGATAGGCAATGATTCTGTCCTTTTTCTTATAAGCCAGAGCACCGATAAGCACAAGAAGTATTTTTACAAACTCACCGGGCTGGAATGAAAAACCTCCAATATTTATCCACAGTCTTGCGCCGTTTCCAACCTGTCCGAATATAAGATTTGCACCGAGGAGTGCAAAGACGGCCAAAATAAGTCCGTAATAGAAAATATTACCCACAGAATTAATTCTGCGCCATACAAAATATGCAATACTTCCCACAAACAGAGAAACTGCAGGGAAAATAACGTTTGTAATATCAAAGGTAAATATGTACTGATAAGAAACACCGATACCCATTAAAAGAGCAATAGCACCGATAGGGGCACAGATAGGTGCTTTAAAAATTTGGGTATAGGCCATAGACAATATTAAAAATACAATAAGAACAAGCATAGCCGCAACATAGTAAAGGTTTTTATTTTTCAGCATATCTATCTTTTCTTTATATGCGGTTATGTTCTTGTTTATTTCCTGTGCCTTTGTTTCATCCTTTGTCTTTTCAAGTTGTTTTTCAAGGGCTGTAATTCTCTGCTCACAGTCCTTAATTCTGTTTTCTGTAACAGGGGTAAGAGTTGATACCGAGAAAAGCACCATAAGGACAAGAAGAATTGCAGTAACAAAAAGCAATATAAATCCGAGGTTGTGGGTAGTTGTTTTTTTAAGCATAGATATCCCGTCCCTCCTCAATATACTCAAAATATGTATTTCCCATTAAAATTAAATCGCCCGAGTGGAGAATAAAGGCGCCGTTTTCCACCGTTTCATAGGTAGCGGCATCAAATCCGACAGCCTCATTTTCGCTCAAAGGACATCCGGGCTCACAAAGAAGATAAACCTTGTTTTTATCGGTTTTTATCCATATTCTTTTCTGCCCTTTTAGTCTTTGAAGTACAAAGCTGTCGTTATAGAAAATAAGTTCAGCGGCATTTCGGGAAAGGGTAAGGTCGTCTGTTTTCACCTTTATATCGGCATTGGAAACAATATCTCGTCTGCCAAGTACATTTTCAGCACGGGTAAGGGAAAAGACATCATTTACCACCTTTTTGTTATCCTCACTAAAGGTAACTGCATAAAGTTGGGCGTGGCGGAATTTATTAAGATAGGTTATCTTTCTGAGCTTTGCCTCGTTGGTAAGCTGAAAAAAGATTATTATCAGGGTAAGAATAGCCATTAAAATTATGAGAAAATACAAATCATTTCCCCCTAAACAGTTTTTTAATAAGGGTTATAAACAGGTAACCCAAAGGTAACTGAGTTAGCGTTAAAATTATAAGACTCAGCCCAAAGAAAGCAGAACTTTTGTCAAAGCTTATAAAAACGGTGTTACTGCTTTCAAAAAGGATTGTTTTGGTTCCCAAAAAGAAAATAAACAGAGGAATCGAAATTATCGCAGCAAGGCAAAGAAGTATCAAAAGCACGGTAATTAGTTTTTTCGGGTTAAGGTTGTTTTTATAATATGGTTCGGCTTCAGGTATAATCATTTCGGGAATTTCTTCTTCATCCTTTGCCTCAAATACATCCGGCTCGACTTCTTTTTTTTCAAACTTTTTCTTTTTGCTCTTTTTCGCTGTATTGCCGAAACGATTATTTAAAGCCTCAAGGAACAATGGCATATCGTCAAGCTCTTTTTGTTCTTTATAAACTGTTTTTAAAAAACTGCCTGAAAAACAGTTGTTCTCCAGCGCAACCAAAGAAAGCTTGTCACCCAAAATATTTAGCAGTTCAAAATCCTGAGAAAACTCTATACCCATTCCCTTTATCTTATCGGCACAGGCAAGAAAGCTTTCAAAATCGGTGCTGTTTTTATAAACAGTAGTTAAAAATTCAAGGTCAACATTGTTAAGATTTAAGAAAATATCGGCTTCCTTACAGCTTACAAAGGAGGAGGCAAGACTTCCTTGTGAGTATATAAGCTTCTGTAGCGGCATTGCGCCTGCAAAATCGTTGTTGCTTCGTATTGCGGATAAAACATCGTCATCAAAAACGGTAAGTGCAACACCATAGGAGTCACCGGCAGAGCAGGCGCCTATATAAAAGCTAATGGTTTTTCTGAGTTTTGACGGAAGTGTTTTAAGAAATACAAAAAGCGCATCAAAAAAGCCTTCATTTTTGCTATCAATACCCATAAACACCTGATTTGACAGGGTGTATCCCGAAGAGGAAAAGGCACGGTTTGAGAAAATCAGAGCAGAGTAAAGACAGCGGATTTTATCTGTAGTTATCTCTGTATTATCAGAGTCGTTGAGCATATCGGACTCGGGTATGCTATATCCTGTGTTTTCAAGAAGTGTACGGGAGTTTTTAATAAGGGTAGAAAACTGAGTAAAGCGGTTTTTTCCTAAAAGAGAGTCAGCTTCATTTTCACTGAGTATCCAACTAACAACGGCACTGTGGTATCTTTGCTCGTTTTGGCTCATAATACCCTTAAAGAAAACTGAAAGCACAAAGCTGTCATTTACGGGAGCAAAGCGTACGCCTACCGAAAAGGTTTCGCAAGGGTTCATCAGCATAGTTTTTGTATAAAGCTGTTCAAGGTTTGTCTTTATGTTCTTGGGAAAATTTTCGCTTTCCTCGTAAAAGGCATAGCCGTTTACACCACTGGAATAAACAATATAGTCCATTTTTATCCTCCTACTGTATCGGGAATATGTCTAACTTATTAAGTATCCACAGAAGCGGGTCCATAACATTAATGCTGTCTGCAAAGCTTACAATTGTCTGGCTTACGGGAGAGCAGGTTTTAATAAGAAAGCCTGCGGAATTTTCGTTATCAAGAAGTATCTTTTTGGCAAGTCCCTTATAGTTTTTTGCAATATAGGTCTGAAGTGAAATTCGGTTGATAAGCTTTTCCTTGCTATAGGGACTGAAAGGGTCTGATAAAAAGGTCTTTTCTGTAAAAAGAGGTGCCGAGTCACTGCTGTTTGAAAGGGGAATACTTGGAGGAGTATCAAAAAGGGTATCCACCTTGTTAAGAACATAGGCAACAGGTTTGTTTGTCAGCACTTTTGTTTCGCTTACCTGATTATAGGCATCTGTAAGACCGTTATCATCGGGTGCATCCATAAACAGAACGGCATCCACTCCGTCAAAGCCCAAACCGCTTTGAAAAGCACAATAAGCGGCGGTTTCCTTAAATCTTTTGCGGTTTTCGGGAGCAAACATTTCACCCGCCATATCCATAAGCATTACAGCCGCCACGGGTTTTTTTGTAGCAGTTTCTGTAATAAGCAGTACATTGGTTTCTCCCGTAGAGCCGAAAGCGGTTTTTGCTATCTGAGCAGATTCTTTATTAACCTTTGTAGGCTCAAGGCGGTAAAGTCCGCTATTGCAGCTTCTTGTGTTTATAAGATTTTTTGTAACAGCGGTGCTGTGAATCCAACAGGATTTGCCAACGGCGGGAGCGCCCATTACACCGATAATATAGGTTGGAAGAAGTCCAAGGCTGGAGATAATCTGTGTCTGCTCGTTTCGGTTTTTGACACAGTTAGGACAGCAACGGGAGAAAAGCAGAGTAGACTTAACATCGCTGTTTTTAACCCGTACTGTCAGCTCGTTGTTTATATCACTGGTGAAGTTCATAACCGATTCGTCAAGGGTTACGGAAGTGGTTTTTCTTAGCTGCTCATCGGTATCGGGGTCAAGCTCTACAAATCTTTTGCCAAAGAGATTTCTTTTGACCTGAATCTGAAGATTTACTTCACCGTTATAATAATGAAGACCGCTAAAGGGTTTTCCGCATTTATAACAAAAGACCATACCTGCATCTAACATTATAAAACATCTCCTATCCAGGTTATAATATAGCTGATTTCATTTTGCTCATTCTCACTTAGCGCCTTGTTGATTTTAAAGGGTGCATTTTTTAAAAGAGGAAATTCTCTTTCTCCTAAACACACAAAGGCTAAGGAATCGGAAAAATACATATCAATAAAGACGTTTTCGTCAGCATCACAGTAGGAAGCCTTTCCGTTTACATTCCAGTTAAGCACGGTATCGGCAAGTACATTGTTTTCGGATACATTTATTTTCTGAACACGTATACAACTATTATTGCTGGGTGTCAGCGAAAAAACAGTTTCGTCCTGAAGCTTCTGAAGAGAGCGTTTGAGAGCAATTCCCTTAATAAAGCTTACATTATCGGAAAATCCTATTCTCTTTATCTTGCGGACGGGCTTTTGCTCGGTGTCACGCTGTTTTTTGATTTTGTTTATTTTCAATGCCTTTAAAAGCTTGTGAATGGGCAGAACAAAAATCAGCGTGATAATAAAGCCCAACGGAATAAGATAAAGAGCAAGCTCAATAATCACACAGAGAAAATCAAGCGACTGCACCAGCCCTACTATAAAGCCGATAATTTTCTGTATAAAATTATCACTTTCGCTAAAGGTGGGAACAAAAATGGAATTAAGAGAAATGAAAAATCTCTCAAAAATGGGGATAAAGCTGAGGATTTGAGGATTTACCGTAACAAGAATAACAATCTCTGCAAGTGTCAGCTTAAAAAATGTGGTTAAGCTTCTTTTAACTTTTAAATCTGATTGAATCATACTCATTTTTTACACCTCTTTTAAGTGTGGAAGATTACGTTGATTTCGCTGTGTAAAGCACAGAAGTCATTTACATCAAGGGTTTTATCCTTGTCAAAATGCAGAACACAACTGTTTTCACTTGTGGGGGTAGCCTTTGTGAAAATATGGAACTCACCGTTAAAGGAGGAGGCTCCTCCTATAACAAAAAGCTTTTCGTATACCGCATATAAAGCGCCCACAAGCTCACTGTAGCCGGAGGGTGTGGGGGCTATACTGCGAAGACAGTGCTTAAGAGAAAGGGTATCCCGTATATACTGACTGTCCTTTAGAGAAAGAGAAATATCCTTTGCATTTATAACAATACCTGCCCTTGAGGAATATTCGATTATAATGGGAGAAACCCTTTTCTCCTTCATAACCTTACAGGCAGAGTGTATATAGCTGTCCCTTTTTTCGCTTATAGAGTCGGTAGAAATAAAGAAAACAGAAAAGCTTTCGGGAATTTCCTCTTCCTTTTTACTGCTCTCAAGCAGTGCTATAAGTCCTGCTTCAAATTCCTTAAGGGAAATTCGGTCATTAGGAACGAGTCTTGTAGCACCTTCGAAAAGCTGTTTTATGCCCGGCAGAATAAATTCAACGCTCCAGTCTGCCTGACAGTCAGCTCCGGTAGACAGAGCCTTTTCAAGCCAACAAGGACTTTTGCCGTAGCCCGACACTTCAATAAGCTCACTGTAAAACTCAGCAACAGCCTCGGTATCGGATAAATCAACACCCGCATTGTCGAAAAGCATGGAAAGGGGATTTCTGTTTTCCTCTTCACACCATATGCCGAAAATTTCACTAAGCATAATACCCAGAGCAAAAACATCGTTTTTTTCGCTTACAGGATACTGAGGCATAACATCCTCAGGGGCGGTGTTGCCGGGGGATAAAGCACCCTTGGAAATTTTATTATAGTCGGAATGGATAAAGTCGGTTTTTATGGTGGAAAAATCAATAAGCTTTATTTTAGGTTCGCCCTCACTTCTGTCAATAACCAGATTGCTAAACTTTAAATCTCTGTGGGCGATAATTGATTTTATGGCAGAAAACCTTGAGGAAGTCAGGTCATAAAGACCGTCCACAATCTGCAACATACATAAAAGCTTTTTATCGTTAGTATCAAAAATCGTTGCGTCAAATGGCTCGTAAAGCGGCTCAATAATACTGCAGTCAAGAATGGTTTGAGCGTTTGCCTTTATGCCCTCGGGATTATCTATAAGCTCACAAAGCTTTTGGGCATCTCTGTTCATTGCAAGTATGCTTCGGATATGCTCACCCTTATAGTCGAGAAAATCCAGATATTCTCTGTTTTGGGGATGTTCGCTTGTCAGCATATCAAGAGTTACCCTTGCGCTCTTCATACAGTAGGTGGTGTCAAGACTAACTCCCTTTGGAGCTGATTCATTTTTATGCTCCCCTGTACTGCAGAACTGTCCTACAAGCACACGCTTTTTAATGGTTCTGTGGTTTACGGTTAAATCCTTTGTTACGGTGAAGTAATATGTACCCTTGCTTTTAAACTCAACCACATCGCCCTTTTTCTTTTTACCCAATTTATCATTAACAATGGTTTTTTCCGCCATAGCTTATATCTCCTTTATACGCACCGCAATAACCGTAAAATCGTCGGTGGCCTTGTGTTTTTTTACACATTCAAACAGCCTTTCACAAAGCTGTTTCATATTATTTTTATTTTTGTTACACAGCTTTAATATCTTTTTGCTTTCAAAAACCCGTAAGGCTCCGTCACTGCCTATAAGAAGTATACAGTCATCATAGATTTTAAAGCTTTTTGTTGATATATCGGTTTCGCAGAGCGCCTTTCTGCCCCCCACAGCCTTTGTAATACAGCTTTTTTCAGGGTGGCGAAGGGCTTGCTTTTCACTAAGCTCTCCACGTCTTATTATAGCCGCTATTTTGCTGTGGTCGGTGTAAAGGTCGGTTATGGTTTTTGCTTTTGTATCAACAGCAAAAATAGGGGAATCTCCCACGTTTGCAGTATACACACAGCCATCAAACAGTACCAAAACAGAAACGGTTGTACCGCAGAGAGAGGCTTCTTCGCACAGTCGCGCATCGGCAGAAAGGATAGCCTGTTTCATCATACTGTAAATATAAAGCATTGCTTCCTGCTGTGGCAGAATACTCAGCTTTTGTATATCCTCAAAGAGAGTAATAAGCTTTTTTGAAATAAGTCTTGCTGCAAGTTGGGAGGAGTATTTATCCCTTTGGGTTGATATGCCGTCAAGAACACAGAAAACGGATAGATTTCCCTTTACGGCAGGGCGTGAATTAAAGGAAAGCACAAAATAACTGTCCCCGTTTTCGATATGTCCGATATTTTGACTTAAAGAAAAACAGTCCTCTGTGTAAAACATTACTGTCCGTCCTTCTTTACTTCACTGGTTTTGGTTTTGTTGTCGGGGGTTAAGGCGTCCTCGGTAACAAGAAAATTCTTTATGCGGGAGAAAATACCGCCGTCAGCATTCTTTTTCGCTTTTTCTTTTCCCTTAAAGGTTATGATTCTGTCATCAGTGTTTTCCTGTGACTGATTTACATCGACAAAAACAGGAGCAGGAGAAACTTCTGTGGTATCGCCTAAAGCGGTTATGAGGGCTTCAATAGAGGGGCGCTGGTTTTCTTTGGGATTCAGACAGTCCTCGGCAAGTTTATCAAGCGGATTAGTTTCATCAAGCCCACCCTTAAGAGAGCTGTAAAGATAAGCGGCAGAATAAATATCTGAGGCAATAGAGGCTCTTCCGAGCCATAAATCCATTGGGAATTTTTCACAAAGCTGACTTTTATCTTCATGACTCACAAAAACAGGAAGAAGCTTTATTCCCCAATTATCACTTTTTGCACAGGTATTAAGGTATACTGCCTCTTCGCAAATACAGGAAAGAGGAATATATTCGGTTTTTTCCTCTTTTAGAGAATTTGCATAACTATATATCAGTTTAAGAAGAAAACGGAAAATGCTTTGTGCATATTCAGCCTTTTTATCTGCCTTTAACTCGCTAAGGGGAATTTCCTTACCTGAACAGTGGAAAGAGAAAACGGTGTATTCCTCTGTTCTTTTTGTGTCGGCAAGACAGAAAAAGCTATCAGGAGCAAAAACCGAAACGGTTCTGAAAAAGCGTTTACATTTCTGCACATAAGCACTGTCTGAGGAAAGCACGGCAAGGGCAAGGGAAGAAAAGTCAAAGCCGCCAATGTTTTCTCTGAGCACAAAGGTTTTGAAGCCCATTATATTAGGAGCTGTGTTTATAAGGTCCTTTATGTAACCTGTATCAGAGTCCGGATTAGATATTAAGAAATTATTCGGAACATTCTCTTTTATATCATTGTTTTTTTCACTGTTGAAGGTATAAATCGGCATAGATAATACTTCCCCCATTATTTAATATTAAATATATTATAATATTGATACAATACCTTGTCAACAAAAAACAGCAAAAGCCGACACGTGAGGCTTTTGCTGTTTTACTCTATTTTATGTTTTTTACGGTAAGAATATTCGGCATAATTCCTTTCTGCGTTATATCAATTACGGCGTAGGATTCGGGACCTTCTCTTGAAGAGGAGCAGGAGCCGGGATTTACAAGATAAATGCCGTCGTCATAACAACAACAGCTTTTATGGGTATGACCGAAAAGCACCAGAGAGCAGTTATTTTCCCTTGCGGTGTTTTTCAGGCTCTGCGTGGTGTATTTTACATTGTGCCTGTGGCCGTGGCAGTAAAAAATTCTTGTGTTTTCAATAGTTTTTATGTCACAGCTTTTATAAACCGATGAAAAATCACAGTTGCCCGACACAATATAAAAAATCCTGTCTTTAAAGTTATCCCTTATTGAGTCTATATCATCTGCATTGTCCCCAAGAAAAAATATATCCTTTATGTCAGGGTGTCTGCCTATAATTTCTTTTAAGGCATAAAGATTATGGTGTGAATCTGAAATTACTAAAATCCTCATAACAAAACATCCTTTTTCATAGTATATAAGGGGTGATAACTGTGAATTACGATATTAACAAACTGATAAAAGAAGCTCAGCAGGACGGTGGCAAAAATTTGCTTTCAAAGCTTTCTGCCTCTGACAGTGAAAAAATAAAAGCTCTTTTGTCGGATAAAGAGGCACTGAGTAAAATTCTCAGCAGTGATAAGGCAAAGCAGATAATGGAGAGGCTTAAAAATGGATGATTTAAGTGAAAAGCTTAACAGTATTCTTTCCGACCCGAAAAGTCTTGAAAGCCTTAAGGAAATGGCAGAAAATATACTCGGTGAGGGAGCAAAACCCTCCCTGCCTGCTGTTTCTGATACCGAAGGGATAGATATACCTTCTCTTATGTCGGTGATAGGAAAGCTGAAAAGCAGCGGTAACAGCGAAAATGAAAGACTTTTACTGGCACTAAAGCCTCACCTTAGTGAGCCAAGACAGAAAAGGGTGGATTCTGCCGTTAAAATTTTAAAGCTGCTGGAATTAGCTCCGTTGCTCAAGGACAGCGGTATTCTTGGAGGGATATTTTGATTACAATGACAGAGTTCCAGCGGCAGAAGCAGGAGGCGGAAAACAGGGCTCGCCGAATGAATGAAGAGTACAGAAAAAAATCAGCAACCGAATTGCAAAAACAGGTGCAGCATAATGAGGAAAAAAGCCCTATGGACCTGCTTAGAATGTTTCGATTCGATGCCCTTAAAAGCGACCCTGACCGTATTCTTATTATATGTGTTTTTTTACTGTTAAGCAAGGAAAAATGTGATGAAAAATTGCTGTATGCTTTGCTTTATATTATGCTATGAAAATTTAGTGTCGAAAAAATCGAATTATGTAAACTTGGTAACCGAAAAAGTTATTGAAGTTATGAACAGTGTTATTTACAATTTTATTTTCAAACAACGTAAAATACGGCCAAATCGGTGTAAAAATGTTCAAAACTCGGTGCATAACTTTAAAAACTCATAACATTTCCATAATTGTTAGATGATGTTATGTAAACCAAACGCCCTGATTTTCGAAAAATTAACAACCAAAAAAACACAAAATTTTGTTTACTTTCGACAAATAATGTGATAGAATGTGTCTGTCCAAATTTGTTACATTGGAGTGTACTTAATGAAAGTAAACGCATTAATAAGGGCGGTTTTGCTGCTGCTTATATTTGTTTTTTGCCTTACCTCCTGTAAGGGTCAGGAGAAGCTGGCTGTAGAAGAAATAAGCACTTCTCTTGCGGACCTTTGTTTTTCGGGACAAGAGGTATATGAAATAAGCAAAGCGGATATTGAAAACCGATTTAATTTTGACGGAAATCTACTTGAGGAATGTTCCATAAAGCTTAGTGAAAACGAACAGAATTATTTAATGGTTGCAGTGCTTCAGTTAAAGGAAACCACCGATAAAACGGTGATTACAGATGGAATAAATGCAACTGTAAAAGCGGCTTCTACCTCCTTTAGTGTTTTGGGAAGCAGTAATCTTGCCAGAATACAACAGCGTCTTTATTATGAATATAACGATATTCTTATTGTGGTAATCAGCGATAATTACGACGGCGTGAAAAACTATCTTGATGGTATTGGTGCAAAGGCAGTCGAGTAATATTTTAATAAGAAAAACGGGGATGAACCCCGTTTTTTATTTTGTTGATTTTAATTTTCTTCGGTAGAGGTGCTATTGTTTTCCTCGGGGGTTTCCGGAGTTTCTTCGGGTTGGTTTGAGCTATTATTTTCTTTGTCGTTTCCCGAAGTGGTACCGGATACAACAGAGGAGTTATTGCTTTCGTTTTCACTGCTCTCTCCGCCCTGATTCTCGCTTTCATTTGAGCTGACGTTTGAGCTTTCGCCACCCTCGTCGCCTGAAGAAACATTGCCTTGGTCGGATGTGTCGTTGCCGCCCTGAGAAACAGAGCTGTTTTTATCGGTTTTGCCCGAAGAAGAGCTTGTGTGCCAACCTGTTTTGTCAATGCCGTTTGCGGTCATATAATCCTCAGGAAGTATATTATCGTATATAAAGGCTCTCAGCACCTTACCTGCATATTTATAATTATAATATACACAGGAAGCACCCGTACCTCTGTAATCGGCATTGATTATATATTCATCATGAGGAACACGGGACTGAATAAGTGTAGGCTTTTTAGCAAGCTGACCCGCAAGGGATAACATCTGAGAGTTGCTCAGAGAGGTTTTAACATAAGGAGTAAGCTTTTTAACAAGGGAAGGATAGGTGGTAACATCCATAGCCAGAGCCTTGTCCATTATTTTTTTAAGCACTACACGCTGACGCTCGGTTCTGCCGAAGTCGTTTACATTGCCGTAAGCATTTTTAGGACGGCGTAGACGGGCATAAGCCACAGCCTGCATACCATTAACCTTTTGAGTGCCGGGGGTGGCAATATAATAAGGTGATGGGTCTTTTCCTATTGAACGATACTGCTCGGCTATATAAACATTAAGACCGTAATCGTCATCGTTAATTTCAGATGCCGTAACATCAATTTCAATACCGCCCACCGCATCAATAATATCAGCCATACCATAGAAGTTAACGGTAGCATAGGCAGAAATATCAAGACCGAAAACAGAGTTAAGGGTTTTAACCGCAAGGGTTGGTCCACCCAAGCTATAGGCGGAGTTTATCTTGTTATAGCTTGTTTTACCCTTGTTTTCAATAGGAACAAGACTGTCACGCATAATGGACACAAGCTTTACTGTGTTATCGGTTTTGTTGATGCTGAGTATCATAATTGAGTCGCTCAGACCCTCAAAACTGCCCTTTTTACGTGAGTCGATACCAAACAGGGCAATATTGAAGATGTTTTCGTCAATAACATTTTCAATGCCCAAATCACTGCTGTTAAGCTTTGAAAAGTCGTCGTCACTGCCAAGACGGGCAAGAACAACATTTACATAAATAGCAAAAGCTCCGCCTACGGCAATAAGCAAGGCAAGAACGCCTGCAACTATGCTGTAGGTGATTTTCTTCCATTTTTCAAGACTTTTCCACCATTTAGTAAATTTAGAAGCTCTTTTTCTTTTCTTATACTTCTTTTTTCCATTTCCGGAGTAAAAGGAATTAAGATTTATTTCTTCTCTGTTTTCACTCATTTAATTCATCCCTTTATAAATATCGCCTTTTTTAAGACCTGTTATTTCAGCAGCCATTTTTGCCGCAGAAGAGGCGGACTCACCCTTTTGGCAAAACTGCTTTGCCATAGTAATTGCTTCTTCTAAAGAATAAACAGCGGTTTGTTCTTTTGCACCGCTTATTATAAGTACAAATTCACCCTTTGGTGCGGTGGCTGTATATCTTTCTACTGCCTCGCTTAAAGAGGTGTGTATAACCTCTTCGTGAATTTTTGTCAGCTCACGGACAAGAGCAATTTGCCTCTCCCCGAAAACCGACAGCATATCCTTAAGGGTAGCAAGAAGCTTGTGGGGGGCTTCATAAAAAATCATAGTCCGTTTTTCGTTTTTAATTTCATTTAAATGGGCTTTTCTTCCCGGCTTATTCATAGTCAAAAAGCCCTCAAAGGTAAATCTTCCCGAAGGCATACCCGACATAGCAAGAGCCGTAACCACAGCACTGGGGCCGGGAACCGACTCGACAGTAATACCGCTTTCGTGGGCGAGTCTTACCATATCTTCACCGGGGTCGGAAATAGCAGGCATACCGGCATCTGTAACAAGGGCACAGGATTGACCTGACAGAATTCGCTCTATAATTTCACCGCCCCTCTCTCTCTTATTATGCTCATAATAAGAAAGCATAGGCTTTTTAATACCGAGATGATTAAGCAATTTTACGGTTACTCTTGTATCCTCGGCGGCGATAAAATCAACATTACTTAGAGTATCGGCAGCACGCTGGGATAAATCACCCAGATTGCCAATCGGTGTTCCTACAAGATAAAGCTTTCCTGCCATTTTTCCCCTCCTCAATAATACATCAGTTTATTGTATCACAAAAATGTTAAAAATACAATTACTTAAATGTAATTTTATTTGCTTGAATTTTTAACAATGGTATGTTATATATATAATATGAAAACAAAAGGAGATTTCCTATGAAAAGAATTATTGCAATACTTTGTATATTTGTACTTATATTTACCCTTTGTGCCTGTTCAAAAAAGGTTAATCCCGCTGATTTTGACGAGGGTGACGATATTGATGCAGGTATAGACTCACAGTATTCCGAGGTTGAAGAGGGCAACCCTTATGCTCAGTCGGAAATCGGGCATACCATAGCAAATAAGAATTTAATTATAGTGTTCGGTGACTATTTAGAAGAGCTTGATTGTTATGTAAAATATGAATATGTTAAGGACTCAACCCATGAGGGTAACCCCTGTTATTTGTATTCAAGAAAGATAAGTAAAACACAAAACGGTGAATATAAGCATCACGACTATATCGCTGTTTATAAAGACGGTTCAAAAATGATAATAGTATAAAAGTCAGATAGGAACAAAACGCATAAAAAGTAAATTATTGCGGTTTAATATGTTAAAAGACACGGTAACGTTAACGCGTTACCGTGTCTTTTTTGTTTGTTATCCCACAAAAAATCATGCAGGAATAAGTTTTTCTATAAGCCGTAACAGTCTATCATAAGAGGTTGCGGGAATCTGTCCCATTGCATTACCGCCCGAAGTGTACTGATAACGGGTATCACTTATTTTTGTGAAGGTGAGGACGGTATCCTCATTTGAGTTGTTATGCTTTATCGTCAGTGTAAGCGACGGCTTTTCGGAGGTGCTTACGGTATTATAATCAATAGCGGTTATCTGAATAAACTCAGCATAGAAGTTCTGGAAATCTGTTCCAATAACATCTTTATCGCCATTTTTAACAATATATACCTCATTATCCTCGTCATAACTTAGAATAAAGCTGGTATTAATGTCACCCGACAGGCTGAACTCACTTATCTCCTTTATAGACTCAAGAGCCATAAAGCCAAGATAGAAATCCTTTTCCTCATTTGAAATGAATTCCAAATTAGAAATGGTTACGGTTCTTATCATTCTATCGGTAGAGGAGGCTACGAAGTATTCGGTATAGGTATTATCAGAAGGTGTTATGCGGTAGGTGTATTCCTGACCTGCAACACTAATGGTAATAATCCATTCGGGGTTATCAAGTCCGAACTGCTTTAGCTTTTCAGCAGACTGGTCAAAGGAAACAACGCCTGATGCCGAAACACCGCTTTTGAAGATTTCCATTACATCCTCAACGCCCTGAGCAACCCTCATTAAAGGTGAAGTGCAGATATAGGTTGCATAATCACTGAATGCTCCGTCTTTATTAGGCTTGAACACAAGCTTCTTTTCAAAGCGTGTGCCCGAAATTGTGAGAGTATCAAAGGTGGAAAGTGCACCGTCTGAATCGAAATAACCTGCATTATCGTCGTTTTTCTCAATCTTTGGAATTGCGGTGCTTATTGCAAGCTCTAAAGGCTCTACTATAAAGCCTGACATAGTACCTGCATTTACAAGATAGATTTTATCGGGAGCAGAGGATACCTTAACATAAGAATATGTGCCGTCTGCTGTTTCATTTCCTACAGTTATAGTATAGGGGTCACCTGCCGTACCCTCAACGGTAACCTTGATTTTCGGCTGATTTATGCCGTAATCCACAGTTCCGTCATCATCATATTCGCCAAAAGCGGAAATGGCGGCAGCATAAGAAGCTATCTGTGAAAGGGAGGTCTGGTCAATAAGAGAATTATCATAGCCCTCAAGACTCCATACCTGTGTAAGCTCCTTTTCATCGTTTTCCACCATTGCTGAGGTAATAACCATTTTTCCTTTTTCGTGCTCAATGGTTATTTTGGTAATCTGAGCAGGGTCTACATTTAATACCTGATAACTCTGATTAATGTTGACATCCTCAGGCTCTTTTTCGGGAATAAGCTTTACCACCGCAAAAGTGGCACCTGCGAGAAGTGCTACGCAAAGTAGGGCGGCAATTATCTTTTTGAGAAGAGGGTTTTGGCTCTTTTTACCTTTATCGGTATGCTGTTCGGGAGCGGCAAATATGGTGGACTGCTCCTCGTTATTTACCTGCTCCTCTATTATTTCATTCTTGTTATTTTCTTCCATTACTTATTTCTCCTTCTGAAGAATATAACGAAAGCAAGTACGAGAATTCCTACAGGAATGATTGCTGCAAATATAACTCTCATTACCTTTGCAGATGCGCTGGAAACAACATACAGCTCACTTGTTGCATCAAGGGTTTTTACATCAAATACAATAGCAGCTTCATCAATTCCCGTAATACTGCGGAGTATATCAACATTAAGTGAATCGTAATCCATTACAGAACCATAGCTTAAAGCATAGGTTTCGGAAATGAAGTCGATACTTGAGAATGCTATTACATTGCTCTGAACAGCGATATTGTTAACAAATTCGGATTCCTTTGACAGAATACAGGATGCCAGCTTTCTCTTTTCAAGAGCACTGTTTGGAGCAACACTGTTATCTGTATCAACAGGAACTACAACGCTTGTTCCGTTGGTGGTAAGAACGGTCTGTGTTTCTCTGCCCGAATATCCGCTTCCTGTTTCACGCATAGCGATATTATAACCGCTGGCATAGTAGTCACCTGCTCCAAGGAAATCGAAATCGCTTGTTGCAGAAAGGCTTATATATATGGAATAGTCGACGCCTCTGAAATTATCGGAGGTTTCGAAAACAATACCTTCTTCAACAGTAATACCCCACTCTGCAAGGAAATTATAAAGGTTAGGCAGAGACTGATATGAGGAGTCACCATAGAAAATAAGGTTTTTACCAAGGTTTCCGTCATTTTCAAGATATTTACTTATTGCAGTAAGCTCTTCTTTTGCGAAATCTTTATTTGGCGCAGCAATAACAATAGCATCAAAATCAGAAGAAATAGAGGTAATAAGCGTATCGGTAATTTCGGTTACCTCAAAGTTGTTCATCTGGAGAAGCTTTTTGTAATAGTCATAAATACCGCTGCTGCTGTGTGAGGTAACAATACCTACATTAAGGGATTCGGTGCTTGTTACGGCGGCAATAGCACTGGTAAGGCTTGTTTCAAGACAGCTACCATTTATTTCGTACATTGTAACACCCATTGCGGCATACTCGGTATTTTCCTCAAAGGTATATACATCTGCAAGGGTAAGACTGCGGTCGTTTTCAAACTTGTTGCCCTCATGCTCAAAGTTACAGGTTACAAGTATATCACCATAGGAATAGTTGACACCATATTTTGAAACAATAGCACCAACTTCTGTACCATTAGGGTCAATATATTCAATATTGATTTTAGAATTAAGCTTTTCATACTGCTCTAAAAGAACGGTGGTCTGCACATAATATTCGCTTGTGTTGGCATAGAACATACTTGCCTGTGCCGCCTGTGCCATACCGCCGCCGTAATATTCCTCGGCAGAGGGGGAGAGTACATAAACGGTTACATCTTTTTCAACTGTTTTAATATACTCTGCATTTTCTTCGCTTATGGAATTTCTCTTCTCGCTGGTCATATCATACTCAAGGGTAACACGATTTGCAAGAAGTCCCACAAGAACATTAAGTATTATTGCAACCGCAATAACAAGAGCAATAATAGCTACGGCATAGCCGCCGCGTTTAAAGAGATGCTTGTTTTTAACCTTTTCGCTTTTGCTTCCGAAAACAGTCTTAAAAAGACGGGGGAAGAAGGAAAGCACGGAATTCAGTATGTTTTTGAAATTTTCGTTCATTGTAAAGCCTCCTTTTTTAAGCCCATCTGCGTTTTTCAACGCTTCTGACTGTAAGGAATATAAATACTACAATATAGGAGAGGTAGTAAATAATATCGGGAATACTAAATACACCGTCGGCAAATGCAGAATATCTGTCCATAAGAGCAACGGCATCGGTTATTTCAGAAAGCCACTCAATACCTGTCATAGAAATGATAGAGTTAATAAACATAAGCACAATATTTACGCCTATAGTAAGAACTGCGGCAAGGGCGGTACTCTCGGTAAGAGAGGAAATGAAAATACCGCAGGCAACGAGGGTAGCACCAAGAAGCATTGTGCCTAAAATAGCATAAACAAACAAAAGCCAGTTTACTGCAGAAAAATATGCTACAATTATCTGATAGATAAATAAGGGGGAAATAGCTATTGCATAAACGCTAAGACAGGCAAAAAATTTGCCGAGAACTACGCTTGTTACCGAAACAGGTGCTGTAAGAAGAACCTGGTCAACCTTCTGACGCTTATCCTCGCTTATGGTTCTCATTGTAAGAAGAGGGATAAGGAATACGGTAAGATACATAGGATATGCAAATGGGATTGCAAATACAGAGGTGCTTCCGTTTTCATAAAGGAAGCTGAAAAGAAGTCCCTGCACCGCAAAGAAAACGGCAAAGAAGAAATAGGTTATAAGAGAAGTAAAATATGACTTCATCTCTCTTTTATATATAGCAATCATTAGTTTTCCTCCTCGCTTTCTTCTGTGATTTCAGAAATTTCTTCAGGCTGCTCCTCTTGGGCTGTATCGGTATTACCAAAGTAAACACCCATATCATCCTCACCTGTAAGGCGAAGGAATATCTGCTCAAGAGTAAGTTCATTACTGGTAAGGGATAAAAGGGTTAGCTTATTCTTTTCTGCAAGACGTTTAATAAGCTCTCCTCGTATATCCGCGTTGCCCTCAGGAACAATTCTGTAGTCCTTGCTTCCTGCTTCAAACTCACCAAGACATTCTATACTATAAACATTTCGTACACTGTTTATAGCTGCCTCTACATCTTCGCTCTTACCAATAACCCTTGCGACAAGAGAATGGTCGCTGGAGAGCGCCTTTGACAGATTTTCAGGGGTGTCGTCGGCAATTATATGTCCTTTATTAATAATAATTACTCGCTTACATACCGCCTGAACCTCAGAAAGAATATGAGAGGAAAGAATAATGGTATGATTTCTTCCAAGCTTTGTAATAAGATCTCTGATTTCAATTATCTGCTTGGGATCAAGACCAACCGTTGGCTCGTCCAGAATGAGCACATCGGGATTGCCCACAAGTGCAGCCGCGATACCTACACGCTGTCTGTAACCCTTTGAAAGATTTTTAATAAGTCTTTCCTCAACCTCGACAATTCTTACAAGTCGGATAATCTCATCAATATGAGGCTCCTTTGGAAACTTTACTTTTTTAAGGTCATAGATAAAGTAAAGATATTCTCTTACCGTCATATCAAGATAAAGGGGTGGAATTTCAGGCAAATAGCCTATTCTTTTCTTTGCAAGCTCGGGGTCAGTCATAATATCAAAGCCGTCAATCTCAACCTTGCCCTGAGTCAGAGAAAGATAGCCTGTAAGGATATTCATAATTGTGGATTTACCGGCACCGTTAGGTCCGAGGAAGCCCACAACCTCACCCTTTTTAATGCTGAAGTTTGCATTTTTTACAGCAAGATGGTTACCATATCTTTTGCTGAGAGATGATACTTCAATCATTTAAAACACTCCTTTGTTGTTTGTTAAGCCTTTATAGTTTACACCATAAAGATTATAAAGTTGTAAACAAACTATAAATTCATACAGATTACAGTATACATTATATATAAGATATAATCAAGAAAAATTTATGATAATTGTAAGCGTAAAGGAAGATTTTTTAAAAAAATGCTTGACAAACTAACACGGAGTTGCTATAATGTCAAGGTCACGCGATGTGGCACTTCAAATGGCGATATAGCTCAGTTGGCTAGAGCACGCGGTTCATACCCGCGGTGTCGTAGGTTCAAGTCCCACTATCGCCACCAACGGCCCGGTGGTCAAGAGGCCTAAGACACCGCCCTTTCACGGCGGTAACACGAGTTCGAATCTCGTCCGGGTCACCAAGAAAAAAGCACTTCGTAAGAAGTGCTTTTTTTAATGATGTTTGCCTTCGGCAAAAGATGTCATTTCACTAATGATGACGGCTTCGCCTAATGATGTCGCTTCGCTAATGTTTATTAGTAAACATCATATTTGCAAAGCGAATACTTTCAATGGATTTTTCCATTTTTATAAAAAAAGATAAATACCCAAGCGTAGAGCTTGGGTATTTATCTTTTAAGGGGTTTGAGGAGATAAATTTTCCGAAAGGAAAACTGTACATAAAGTATGCGGCTTTCTTTATTGTACGACCATATTTTAAAGGCTAAATTTTAAATGAATATGAACACATTTTGAATTTTTAATGTGAATATAATTGATGAATTCGTCAAAACTAAAAGTGCATAAAAAATTACACTTTGGAGTGACGAATATGAAATTTTATAAAACCAAATTATCCACCTTTTTGCTTGGAAAAGGTTTTTATCTTGTTCTTGCGGTTTGTATGGCGGCTATGGGAATGGCAGTGTATTCAGCCCTTGATGCAGTAAACCCTGTAGAACCTGAGCAAAACAGCAGTATTCAGGAAAGTGTTCCCGAAGAGCCGGACTCCTTTCCCGTTGAGGAAAATGAGAATAACGGCTCGTCTGAACAATCTTTAGCCGAAGAAGAAACAGAGCCTGTAGATAATGAGGGCGTTGCTACCTTTTTTATGCTTCCCTTAAATGGTGAGATTATAAAAAGCTATGATAGTGAACATCTTCAGTACAGCAACACCTTTAATGATATGCGTCTTCATACAGGCACAGATATAAAGCCCCAGAGCACAACCGATGTTATCAGTGCGGGAAACGGAAGTGTTTTATCTGTTGAGGAAAACACTGTGCTTGGAAATGTTATAACCATTGACCACGGCAATACCGTAACGGTCAGGTACTGTGGTATTAAGGATATTGGAGTAGCAGTAGGGGACACAGTAGAGGCAGGATATGTTATAGGACAGGTTGGCACCGTTACTAATGAATGTAGTGATGAAGAGCATATTCATATCGAGGTTTACAAAAACGGCAAACAGATAAACCCTGAAGAATTTTTTGATTTGCAGTAATAAAAGGCAGTCTTATGACTGCCTTTTATCTGTGATATTTATAGTAAACAGTAATATGATCCTCTTTTTCAATAACGTTATTAAAACCCGTGACAGTAATTCCGTTACCCGACATAAGACGGAAATACTCACAGGCGTTTACATCTCCCTTAAATACATCGGTTTCTCCGCACAAGATACGGATTTCCTTATCTATAAGCACAATTCTGCCTGTCTGCCCCACAATAATTTCCTCGGGGGAGCCGTCGGCTTTATAGCTTCGTCTTGTTACATATTTTACTTCTCTTCCGTCCATTTCGTTAAGAACAGGATTTTTCTTTCTTTTAGAAAACCAAAACATTTTCATCACCTGTTTTATTTTAACATATATAATTCTTTTTTCAAGGAATAATGTTGAATTAATTTTGTTATTGTGTTATTATAAATACACGAGGTGATTTTTGTGAGTATTCAGACACGACTTATTTCTTCTATTGCAAAGGTATTTCCTGACAGAATAAGCGGAAACGATATTTCTTTTTTGTCAGGCTTTGCTGATGAACCGCTGTCTTTTCAGATAGCTTATAAAAACGGCGAAAACACTCCTTACAGACCTTTGTACATAAAGGTGGAAAATGACGGCTGTTTGTGGGAGGAATATAAGGTTGCTTATGTTCCTGTAATTAATGCCGTAACACTTTATCCCGATAAATATTACGATTCTCATAGCGCCGGACTCTACCCCGATATACTTTATAAAAGACAAGGTAACAGCGAGGTGGAAAACGAGGGATATTACTGGCAGAAAATAATGTTTGAAAAGGGCGAAAAGCACCTTATCAACGCCGCTTCCTGTTGGCAGTCCTTGTGGTTCACCTTTGGTGGTAAGGATAAACCCTGTAAAGCGGGAAAGCATAATATTATAGTTAATTTCTATGATTCGTTAACCGAGGAGCTTGTGGCTAAAGAGAGCATCGAGCTTGAGTTTGTTGATGAAAAGCTTGGCAGTCAACGACTTCTTTATACCAACTGGTTCCACTGTGACTGTCTTGCCGATACCTATAATGTTGAAATGTTTTCTGATCGACATTTCCAGATAATTGAAAACTTTGCAAAGGCGGCGGCAGACACAGGAATGAATATGATTCTTCTGCCTGCTTTTACTCCTCCTCTGGATATTTCGGTTGGTAAAGAGCGTAAAACCGCACAGCTTGTAAAGGTGACAAAAACAGGAGAAGGCTACGAGTTTGATTTTTCTCTTATGGAGAAATTTATAAAAATCTGTCAAAAGGTAGGAATAACCCATTTTGAACACTGTCATATGTTTTCTCAGTGGGGTTCAACAAGCGCACCTAATATAATGGGTTATGAAAACGGTGAATATAAGCGTATCTTTGGCTGGGAAAACGATTCTCACTGTGAGGAATATGAAGCCTTTTTAAAGAGCTACTTCACAGCGCTTGTTCCTGTTCTTGAAAAAACCGGAGTAGGAAAAAACGTACTGTTCCATATTTCTGATGAGCCAAGCAGTAAGCATATTGATAATTACAAAAAATGCAGAGAAGCAATAACTCCATATATTAAAGGTTATCAGTGCGGTGATGCTATTTCCCACTTTGATGTGTATAAGGAAGCGGGTGTTCAGACACCTATTATTTCCATTGAAAGCCCTGATATGAGCAAGTTTGTTGAGGACTGTGATAACTGTTGGCTTTACTATACAGGGGAAAGTCTTCGCGAGGGAAATACCAACCGACTTATATCCACTACCGCACCGCGAAACAGAGCGGTTGGACTTGTAATGTTCTATTTCGGTATGAAGGGATTTTTGCATTGGGGCTTTAACTATTATTACGATAAATTAAGTCACGGTGTAGTTGACCCTAAGGTTAATCCCTGTAATTACGGAAACTATCCGGGTACTTCATTTATGGTTTATCCTGACAATGACGGAACAGCTCTGATGAGCACAAGAATGAAGGTTTTCTATGAGGGTATACTTGACTATGAAGCCCTTTGCCGTTTTGCCGAGCTTACTAATAGACAGACAGCAATAGACTTTATTGAAAAGCATTTTGGAAAGATAGTTATTAACTATTGTCCCAATGACGACTTAACCCTTATAAACTTCAGAAAAGCGCTGAATGAAGAAATTAAAAAATATATCTGAAAGGAAAAAATAAATGAACATCTGGCATGATATGAGTCCTAAACGCATAAACAACAACGATTTTATGGCGGTTATTGAAATCGAAAAGGGCAGTAAATGCAAATATGAAATGGATAAGGATACAGGCCTTTTAAAACTGGACAGAATTCTGTATACCTCAACCCATTACCCCGCAAATTACGGTTTTATTCCCCGTACCTATGCAGATGACCTCGACCCTCTTGACGTGCTTCTGCTTTGCAGTGAGAAAATCAGACCTATGACTATGGTAAGATGTTATCCCATCGGGGTTATGACAATGATGGACAGCGGAAGAAGTGACGAAAAGATTATTGCCGTTCCTTTTGATGATCCAACCTATAACAGCTACACCGATATAGCTCAGATTCCTCAGCATAAGTTTGAGGAAATAAGCCATTTCTTTAAGGTATATAAAGAGCTTGAGGGCAAGGAAACTGTGGTTAATGAAATCAGCGGTGCACAAGCGGCAAGGGAGATTGTACAAAAGGCAATTGATAATTATATAGAAAATTACTGTAAATAAAGAAATCAGCAAGACTACATAGTCTTGCTGATTTTTAGTTATCTTTGAGTCCTTCTTGGCTGATAATGCGAAGTTGTTGGGTTATTGTTTCCAGAGAGGAATAAAAGGAATGGCGGTCTGTTTCACTCAAATCCTTGCCTGCAAGGGTGACGGCAAGACAAGCCTTCTCCTTAACCTTTGAAGCAAGAGCTTTACCTTTTTCGGTAAGCTTTAAAAGAATACGGTAATTTTTACTGCCTTCCTTTTCCACAAAGCCCTGTTTTTCCATAATGGAAATAAGACGGGAAACATCAGACTTATCCTTTCCGCAAATCTCGCAAAGTTGGGCGGCGGTAATGCCGTTTTTAAACTGGCTAAGGGTTGTAAGATAAATGGCATGGGTGCCTTTAAGCCCATATTCCTCCATTACATCTCCCGCTATTTTATGCCAATAACGAGAAATTTCCGAAATAGCAATAGAAAACTTTTCAAATCTGTCTATCATAAAAATTCTCCTGTCAAATTCTGTAAAAATTATACAACAAGGAAGTTGAAAAGTCAACGAAAAGTCGAAAAAATCAACAGTATCGTTTATCAAGAATATGACGCAAAACCTTTACGGCAAAAGCCGCCTCTTCAATACAAAAGTCCTCGCCGAAATGTTTTAAATCAAGCTCCATATTATATACGCCGTCATAACCGATTTCATCGAGGGCGTTAAATACATCTTCCCAGTCAATACAGCCGGTATATGGGGTTTTGTGCTGGTCGGTTAACTTGTCGTTATCGTTGAGGTGCAGTACCTTTATATCACTGCCGCACATTCTTATTACGTCGGCAGGAGAAGGATTTCCGTAAAGTGTAGCTTTGTTAGAATGTCCCGTATCGGCACAGATGCAGATATAATCGCTAAGCTCTTTTGTGTCCTTGATTTTATTATATGCCATAAGGAACTGGTCGATATTGCCGAAAAAATCACACGCCTTGAATCTGACAGCGTCACCAAAGGTTTCGGTAGCAATTTTTATGTTATATTCCTTTGCAAATTCAATGGTTTTGCTGAACAGTTCAAAGCTTAACCGATGCATTAGTTCAGGGTCGGGGTCGGGACCCATAAAAATAGAAGTGACATTGTGTATAACACAAACAGGTGCGCCAAGCGCGGCGGTAGCCAAACAGTCAAGTCGCAGATTTTTAAGAAGAATTTCATCTTCCTCAGGAATGTTTTTCAGTCCTGCACCTCTGCCGTGGGTCTGAGAAATTTCAATGCCCAGTTCTTTTGAATATTCCTTAAGGGAAGAAAAGTATGCTATAATTTCTTCTTCGCTTTTTTGATAAAGAGAACCGTTTCTGTTTATATCGTAAATATCATAGTTATCAAGACAAAAATCCACACAGTCAGCACCGATTTCTTTTGCAATTTCGAGAGCTCGTCTGTCGGAAAAATTTCTCTGAAACATAGGAATGGATATACCCACTTTTCTTTTCATAAAACACACCGCCTTATAAAGTTACATAAATTATATGTTAGAAAGGTAAAAATGTCAACCTACCAGACCCCAGTCCCTAATCCCTAATCCCTAATCCCTAATCCCTAGACCCTAGACCCTAGTCCCTAGTCCCTAGTCCCTAAATAAAAACAGCCCGAAGGCTGTTTTTATTTATTAGCTTCTTCAATTATCTTTTGTGCAAGGTGAGAGGGAACCTCTTCGTATCTTTCAAACTGAAGTGTAAAGGAGGCGGTACCGCCTGTAATAGAACGCATTGCGGTAGCAAAGTCGCTCATTTCGGCAATAGGTACTTCACCGATAACCTCTTGCTGTTTGTTGTCAAGAGGATTCATACCTATAATTCTTCCGCGGCGTTTGTTTATATCACCGATAACATCGCCTAAATTATCTTCGTCAAGCACAACGGTTAATTTTCCAAATGGCTCGAGAAGAACAGGTGCACACTGAGGAATACCCTCTTTAAAGGCAAGGGAAGCGGCGGTTTTAAAGGACATTTCAGAAGAGTCAACAGGGTGGTAAGAGCCGTCATAAAGATTAGCCTTTATACCAACCATCGGATAGCCTGCAAGCACGCCCTTGGTAACAGAATCTCTCAGTCCCTTTTCAACAGCAGGGAAGAAGTTCTTGGGAACGGCACCGCCTACAACGCTTTCCTCGAATACAAGCTCCTCCTCTTCACAGGGAGAAAATTCAATCCAAACATCACCGAACTGACCGTGGCCGCCTGACTGCTTCTTATATTTGCCCTGTACCTTGGCGGATTTTCTTATGGTTTCTCTGTAAGCGACCTTAGGAGCCTTCAGCACAACATCAACACCGAATTTTGTTTTAAGACGGGAAGCGATTACATCAATGTGAACTTCGCCCATAGCCGAAAGAACCGATTCTAAAGTGTCGGTTTTAAAGCCAAAGGAGATTGTGGGGTCTTCCTCGCAAAGTCTTGCCATACCTGTAGCAATTTTTTCTTCCTCGCCCTTGTTCTTGGGATATACAGCAGAGGAGATACAGGGAGCAGGGAATACTGTTGCTTTAACGGCGGCACCGCCTGCGGCTGAAAGGGTATCGCCTGTTTTAACATCTCCAAGCTTTGATACACAGCCGATATCACCGGGAAGCAGTGTAGGAGCATCCTCCTGCTTTGCGGCTTTAGGAACCATTACCTTGCTGAGTCTTTCCTCCTTGCCTGTACGCAGACAGGTAAGACGCAAGTCGTTAGCAACCTTACCGCAAGCCACCTTGAAGTATGAAAGTCTGCCAACAAAGGGGTCGGCGACGGTTTTAAATACGAATAATTTAGCCTTTGCATTTTCGTCAGGGCTGATTTCCTCGCCGTTTTCGTCAATAAGTGCATTTTTATCTGCGGCGGGAAGAATCTTATAAAGAAGCTGAGCGAATAGAGGAACAGCATCTCCGCTTGCCTGAACACCGCAGAATACAGGACAGATTTCGCCTGTTTTCATACCGCCCGACAGAGCAGTGATAACCTCTTCGTCGGTAAATACCTCACCCTCAAAGTATTTTTCCATAAGAGCTTCATCGGTACTTGCAACAGCCTCTAATAAAAGGTCACGCATTTTTGTAATTTCATCTGTGGGGGTAAAGTTTATTTGTGTAAGACTTAGACCGTCTGCGCGGTAAGCGGTATTATCAATAAGGTTAACATAAGCTGTAACAGCATCATTTTCAACAATAGGTGCAATAACGGGGCAAATGGCGGCACCGTAATTAGCGGTAAGAGCCGAAACAACGCGGTAATAATGAGCGTGGGTGGAATTCAGCTTTCCGATAAAGAAGGCAATACCCTTGCCCATTTCCTTTGCTAAATCATAGGACTTTTTAGCACCGGCGGTAAGACCCGATTTGCCCGAAATAACAATAACGGCATTATCGGCGGCAGAGAGTCCCTCGTAAACTCCTGCGGTAAAGTCAAACTGACCGGGGGCGTCCATAAGGTTTATCTTAAGGTCGTCGACCTCAATGGGATAAACAGAAAGACCTAAACTTGCGGTGCGCTTTTTTTCCTCTGCATCAAAGTCCATAACGGTGGAGCCGGGGGCACCGATACGCTCGATAACACCTGCGTTATAAAGTAATGCGTCTGCCAGTGTGGTCTTACCTGAACCGCCGTGTCCCAGCAGAACGACATTTTTGATTTTGTCAGATGAATATTGTTTCATAAAAAGCACTCCTTTAAACTTGGATAGTATACCATAAGTATATCATAGCCATTTGTTATAATCAACATATTTTTTAAAAAAAGTTGATATTTTTTGTATAAACAGACGAAATTACAAAATTGTTGCTTTTTGCCAAAAAAGGTAACATTTTTGTAACTGAACTGTAATCTTTTTGAGGTGAATTTTTTTGGCTTTATATATATAATAGTATTAAAGAAAGTGAGGGATGAATATGAAAAGAATTTTAGTTGTTCTTTGTGCACTTGTGCTTGTGTTTACAACAGGTGTATTCTCCCTTTCTGCCCAGACCGTTACCCCTGTCGAGCAGGAGTTTAACTTCGCTCAGCCCGATAAGGTACTGGTAATGACAAACCGCTTTGAAAATATGCTTAACAGCAATTTTGCTTTTGGCGATGAGCTGTCAAGTGTTTCACAACTTCTTTTGGCTTCAGAGATTTCTCTGCTTTCAAAAGCGCAGGACGGAGTTCTCGGCAACAGTGAGCTGATTGCTTTCGTTAAGGATATGTATGGTATTGACCCCAGCGTCTATGCTGACGAGGGAAAAGAGGTTCTCTGTGAGGACGGCGTTACCCGGATTCTTCCCAGAGGCTTCAGCCTTTACTCTCATAAAATAACAGACTTCCACGAAAATGAGGACGGAACTTACACAGTTTATTCCGATGTGGAAATTGAAAACCACGACGGTGAAAAGGAAGTCAAGGAAGCGGTGTCCCGCTTTGCTCCCGCACCACAAAGCCGATTCGGTTATTATCTTATCTCCTGTGAGCTTCTAACAAAAGAAACAGTTTCGGTATTGTAAAATAGTAAACACCGCCGTTCTATGTATACGGCGGTGTTTTGTTTAAAGAAAGAGGTGAGTCCAATGATAACAGAAGAAATATTTCATATTTTAAATAATAACGGAGGAAGAAAAAATGAAAAAATTATTATCAATAATACTTTGTCTATGCGTTATGGTTATTCCATTAAATGCTGTTGCATTGGGTTTGCCGGAAACTTCAGTTATAACCGATATAACTGACGATGATGATATAACAACACCTATAGTTGAAATAACTCCTTCTGACAACAGTCCTGAAGCTCAGGCAATTGCTAAAATTCACGCTCATATGAGGGCAAATGGTGAGGAACCCGCAAGTACTATGGCACAGGCATCAGGACTTATAGACGGCGGAATATATAATATTAAAAATTATTTTTCGGGGAAATATCTCAATGTGTGCTACGGAACAGATGCTAACGGAACAAATGTATATCAGTATACAAAGGACGGCTCTGTAGAACAAAAATTCAAGGTGGTATATGATTCCTCTACAGATAGCTATAAGCTTCATGCTATGTGTAGCTCTAACGGAAATAACCGCGTTATTGACGTAAAACGCGGTGGAGCCGCTCTTGCTTCGGGACAGAATGTTGATATATGGACTCCTGTTGACCATACAGCACAAAGGGTTGAAATAACCTATCTTACATATAATATCTATCATATACGTATGAAAGCAAATACAGGGCTGTATCTGACTACAAGAGATAGCTCAAACGGAACAAAAGCAGGAACTTCGGCAACATCTGCAGGAAATGTTCATATTAACAGCTTTGATGTTAATCTTAATCAGCAGTGGGCATTTGAATATCTTGGAACCGCTACACCTGAACCTGAGCCAGAGCCTGAACCGGAACCGACAGTTGTGGCACTAAGTGTAAATCAAACATATAGTGCTACGCTTAGTTTGAACGATGAACATACATATTCTTTTTCACCTTCGCAGACAGGTACATATGTTGTTCAAACAACTGGCGATACCGACACATACGGTACTGTGAATATAACAATTAATGGTACGGTTGTTAGTGAAACAGATGACGACGACGGTGAAGGATATAATTTCAACATTATGTTTTATGCTACTTCCGGTGATACAATCGAAATTAAAGTGCGCACCTGCTATCCTGCAAGTCAAGAAGGTTCATATAGTATAAAAATTCATAGAGCCAGGGCACAAATATATACGTTTAATTATGGATGGAGTAATATAAACACAACTACAGAGAGAAATATACCGTTGTCAGGTCTTTCTCAATTGGGTTATGATGCTGTTTCTAATATAAATGCTGCATCTGCACATGCTAATGAAATTAACACTAATGGATATGCTAATTTGAATAGCGAGTTTGTGTTTTTTTCCGGGCACGGACAAGAGCGTAATGATTATCAAACAGCACTTTGTTTTTATAACGAAAATGATAGTTACGATGAGTTAACAAGCCGCAGTTTGCCTTCTAATATGAATAATGTTAAAGTTGCTCTCTGGTCAGCGTGTTATTCAGGCCAACAAGTCAATGAGAACAATGTAAGTTGTTATAGTGTAGCAGAAAGTGCTTATGACAGAGGTGCGAAGGTATCAATAGGTTGGAAAACAGAAATCTCAAATAGTGCTGCTCAAAAATGGAATAATGCGTTCTTATATTATTTGTGCTTGGGAAATGATGTTGAAATGAGTATGGTATATGCAAACAGTAGAATCAATTTGGAAGATAGTGTAATACAGTCACAAGTAGTGTACGGTGATATAGGGGTTGTTGTTGAACCTATAACTTTTTTGGGGAATGTAGATTTAGAAGATTATAGTAGTTTAGTGCTAAATAATGTACAAAGTGATAATTTTGACTATGTAGAAAAGTCGCTTCCTTTTGGCGTAAAAAGATATATTAAAGTTGTTAATGGGTTTGAAACTAATGATTACTATGATGTTGCTCCTAACGGAACTGTTTTTTACTCAGAAAACACGATAACTCAAGAAGATTTGAACGATATTGAAATCATACCTACCTCGTCTGTATTCAGTGTTTATAAAAATAATTGTTCAACACCCGACAATTACAGTGAAGCGTATTATAAAATAAACGGCGAAATTAGACATGTCGGGATTAAAAAATCTGGAGAAGGAATTGTTTATATTGACCTTTCTAATGGATGTGAAATACGACCAGAATACATATATCAGTGAAAAACAATGTTAATAAGACAACACACACAAGGAGGCGGTTCATAGAATGAAAAGAGCAATTTGTTTTGTTCTGTCAATACTATTACTCATAAGTATTACAGGATGTTTGTCAAAGGCAAATGTTATAAAGCTTTCGGAAGGCATTGAACAAGAAGCACCTAAACGCGTAAAAATAGATGAGCCGTTTATTGCAGCACAGCAGGATTTTGCTATGAATTTGTATAGGGCTGAGGCGGATAGGCATAGTGAGAATTTTTGCCTGTCTCCCTATTCTATAAGCGTTGCTTTAAGCCTTGCGGCAAATGGTGCTGAGGGAGAAACCAAAGCTGAGTTTGAAGATGTGCTGACAGGAAGAATAGCGATACAAGACTGGAACAGATATATGTATAGCTATTCCAAAAAGCAAGACTCCTCTTTAAAGAGTGCAAATTCTGTGTGGTTCGACAACGGCTTTAAAATAAAGGATGATTATTTGCACAGGGTTGTAAATAGCTATGGCACAGATATTTTTTTGGCAAATTTTCACAGCAGCGAAACGGTAGATTCAATAAACAATTGGGTAAAGGAAAGCACCAACGGTAAAATTGAAAACATTTTGGAAGAGCTTCACCCTAATTCTCAGATGTATCTTGCAAATGCTACTGTATTTAGTGCTAAATGGACCACCACACATAAAGAATCTGATGTAAAGGATGAAATATTCAGTTCAAGGTCAGGAAAAAAGTCTACTGTTAAAATGATGTACAGTAAAGAAAAAACCTATCTTAAAGACGATGATGCGGTAGGTGTTATAAAAGAGCTTGCGGGTGACTGTTCTTTTGTTGCGCTTATGCCTGACGAAAATATAGACATTAAGGATTATATAAAACAACTGACCGCAGAGAAGCTGAGAAATATACTTGCTAAAAAAGAGTCCGTTAATGTAAACACAGGCGTTCCGTATTTTTCTACCGAAACTGATACTCAGCTTAAGGATTCTTTAACCGATATAGGAATAAAATCTGCTTTCCTTGAAGAAAAAGCAGATTTCACAGGAATTGCTGATAAAAAGTTATTTATTAATAATGCTCAACATAAAACCCGTATTTATGTTGATGCTTATGGAATAAAGGCAGCTGCATCTACAGGAGTGGAAATTATAACAATGGGAATTACACCTGCTCCCGAAAAAGAGGTCATACTAAACCGACCTTTTATATACTTTATTATGGATTCATATAATGTTCCACTTTTTATGGGTGTAGTGACAGAGTTGTAGAAAAACATAAATAGCAAAAGCAAACCCACCGAGAAATCGGTGGGTTTTGTGTCTTTATTTAATTAGTGTTTCTCTCAGCTTTTTGCTTGATTTAAGCTTTTGACAGAAATGCTCAAGGTTTGAATAATAGGTTGTACAATCTGTTGTTAATTCCTTTGCAGTGGCTTTTCTTTCCTCGTTGTCAAAAATAGCCGCGGAAACGCAGGCTACCGAGAAGGAAACGGTTTCCTCGTCACCGTGAACAAAGATGTCCACCATAGCATCATAAAATTTCTTAATCTGCTTCTTGTTGCCCGAATTAAGAAGAGCCTTTATATCGGGAATAAGGTACTCTTTATAAAACATAGTGGCTAAGAAGCGGTTGTGCTGGGCGACGTGAGCTTTATAGGTTTCCTTATTCTGAGGGAAGAAAGCAAGAAGCTTTTGGGTAAGACCCGAAAGGGTAACTGTGTCGCCGCCCTGTGCGGTAGGAAGAGCCACATTAGCCGCAGCGCGTTTTTTTGCAATGCTGAGCTGTTTTCTTAAGGAGTCGGCAAAGTCAATAGCAACGCTTTCGATATCCTTTTCTCTCTGAGTGTCGTCAAAGAGGTAAGAGGATATAACCGAGAAATCTTCGCCCTCTTCAGCAAGGCTTAACTCATAACATTTGTTAGACTCGTTATAATTAATTTTGATTTTTTTGCCCTTACCGCTAAAGGTACCGTCCTCAAGGGCGGTTATTTCGTTTTCCTCGAAAAAGGAAGAAAGTTGTTTTAATAGTAAATCATAATACATAACAGATACCACCATAATTAATAATATGTGTATAGTATATCACGGCAAGCTTGATTTGTCCAATACTTTTTACAAAGGTCAGAAAAAGTCAAAAAATATTTAAAAATTATTCATAAAAACCTATTGACAAAAGGAAATTAGCGGTTATAATATAAGTACGTTAGCACTCGACAGTGCAGAGTGCTAAAAACTAAGAAATGAAAAGGAGAGTGAAAGATGAATGGAGCTGACTCCAAGAAAACAGGCTATTTTGGCGGCTATAGTTAAGTATCATATAGCTACAGGTGCTCCCGTAGGCTCAAAGTGGCTTACCACCACCCTTGAAAATGCTCCCTCATCGGCAACTCTCAGAAATGAAATGAGTGAGCTTTCCTGTATGGGCCTATTAGAGCAGCCGCATACTTCAGCAGGAAGAGTTCCTACAGGCAAGGGCTATGAATTTTATGTCAGCAATCTTATGAAAAAGGATGAGCTTGACGAGGGGATTAAAAGCTTTATTGATGAAACCCTTGAAACTGTGGCTGTGGACACCGAGGGGCTTTCTGCCGCCATTGCAAAGCTGCTTTCCAAAATAACAGGACTGCCTGCATTTAGTGCTAAGCTTACCGATGACAGTGCCATTATAAAAAAGGTACAGCTAACCCCGATGAGCTCGCGTTTGGTAATGTTGGTTGCAGTTACCTCTGACGGCAGAGCCGAAAGTAAGCTGTGCAGAACTGCCAGTGATATGGATTTATCGGCGGTTAAATATCTTAATCAGGTTATAAGCGAAAGGATAGAGGGAAAAAGTCTTTCCTGTCTTACTGCGGCGGCAATGCAGAATGTATATACTGCGGCAGGAACTGATGCTCTTACCTATATGCCCTTGATAGCGGCACTTTTTGATATGATTCGTCAAACCGGACAGCCGAAAATTGATTTTTCGGGACAGTCTAACATATATTCAATGCTTTCTGAAAGAGAAAGGGCAATGCGGCTTCTTTTGTTTCTTGAACAAAAGGAGGGCGTTTTGTCAATAATTTCAGAGAACAAGGACACTGTGGGGGTAATCTTCGGTTCTCAGACAGGCTTTAGAGAGCTTGACAGAACGGCTATGATAGTTGCTCCCTGGGGTGCTAAGGATGCAACTATAGGAAGAATAGGTGTAATCGGCCCCACGCGAATGTCCTACGGGCAGATTGTTCCCGCGGTTGCATATCTGGCTTCAAGGCTCAGTGAAATTGCAAACGAGAATATTAAAGATATGGAGGAAATATAAGTGGCAGAGGAAAACATAAAGGAGCAGGAAGCTGTTGAAGCAGAGCCTGTAACCGAAAAGAAACCTAAAAAAAGCAAAAAGAACGAAGAGGTAGAAAAGCTAAAAGAGGAACTGGATAAAACCAAAGACCTTTTAAGCCGTACCGCCGCGGAGTTTGATAATTTCAAAAAGCGGAATGAACGTGAAAGACTTTCTGTTGCAGAGTATGCAAAGGCTTCAATGTTCAAGGATTTTCTTCCTGTGCTTGACAATGCCTACAGAGCCTTAGCCGCTCAGTCAGACAGCGAGGATTATAGCAAAGGCCTTGAAATGATTATAAAACAGTTCACTAATATCCCCGAAAAAATGAATGTTACTGCACTTGCACAGGTGGGAGATGAGTTTGACCCCAACTGTCACGAGGCTGTAATGCACATTGAGGATGAAAATTTCGGTGAAAATGTTATTGCCGAGGTTTTACAGCAGGGATATAAAATCGGCGACACAGTTATCCGCGTAGCTATGGTAAAGGTAGCTAACTAAAGTAATTAATTAAAAAACTAACATAAACAAATTAAAGGAGAAAATTATTATGGGTAAAATTATTGGTATTGACCTTGGTACAACAAACTCTTGTGTTGCAGTTATGGAGGGCGGCGAAGCCGTTGTTATTCCTAATGCCGAAGGCGGAAGAACTACACCTTCTGTTGTTGCATTTTCCAAGACAGGCGAAAGAATGGTAGGACAGGTTGCAAAGCGTCAGGCTATTACCAACCCTGACAGAACCATCAGCTCAATTAAGCGTGAAATGGGTACAAATTACACCGTTGCTGTTGACGGTAAGAACTATACTCCTCAGGAGATTTCTGCTATTATTCTTCAGAAATTAAAGGCTGATGCAGAAAGCTATCTTGGCACAACCGTAACCGAGGCTGTAATCACCGTTCCCGCATACTTCACCGACGCTCAGCGTCAGGCAACCAAGGACGCAGGTAAAATTGCAGGTCTTGAGGTTAAGCGTATTATAAACGAGCCTACTGCTGCTGCTCTTGCTTATTCTATTGACAAGGAAGACGACCAGAAGGTTATGGTATATGACCTTGGCGGCGGTACCTTCGACGTTTCTATTATTGAAATGGGCGACGGCGTTCAGGAGGTTCTTGCTACTGCAGGTAACAACAAGCTGGGCGGCGACGACTTCGATAAGCGTGTTATGGACTATATCGTAGCTACCTTCAAGGCAGAAAACGGTATAGATATTTCAGGGGACAAAATGGCTATGCAGCGTATTAAGGAAGCTGCTGAAAAGGCAAAGATTGACCTTTCCGGTATGACTACTGCTGATATTAATCTTCCCTTTATTACTGTTGATGCTAACGGACCTAAGCATTTTGAAACCACTCTTACAAGAGCTAAGTTTAACGAGCTTACTGCTGACCTTGTAGAAGCTACTATGGTACCTGTTCGTCAGGCACTTGCTGACTCCGGTCTTAATAAGAGCGAAATCAACAAGGTTCTTATGGTTGGTGGTTCTTCAAGAATCCCTGCTGTTCAGGAAGCTGTTAAGAACTTTATCGGTGCTGAACCCTTTAAGGGCATTAACCCTGATGAATGTGTAGCACTCGGTGCTGCTCTTCAGGGCGGTGTACTTGGCGGTGACGTTAAGGGACTTCTTCTCCTTGATGTAACTCCTCTTTCTCTTGGTATTGAAACTATGGGTGGTGTTTCCACAAAGGTAATTGACAGAAACACAACCATTCCTACAAAGAAGAGCCAGATTTTCTCTACTGCTGCTGACGGTCAGACCTCTGTTGAGGTAAATGTACTTCAGGGTGAAAGAGAATTCGCTAAAGATAACAAACAGCTTGGTGTATTCCATCTTGACGGAATTGCTCCTGCTCCCCGCGGAATTCCCCAGATTGAAGTAACCTTCGATATTGATGCTAACGGTATCGTTCATGTATCTGCTAAAGACCTTGGTACAGGTAAAGAACAGTCTATCACTATTACCTCTAATACCAATATGTCTAAGGAAGATATTGAGAAGGCTGTTCAGGAAGCTGCTCAGTACGAAAGCGAAGACAAGAAGCGTAGAGAAGAGGTTGACCTTAGAAATAACGCTGACCAGATGATTTATCAGACCGAAAAGACTGTTAATGAATTCGGCGATAAGTTAAGCGATGATGAAAAGAATAAGATTAATACCGCAAAAGATGCTTTGAAGGAAGCTCTTAAGGGTACCGATACTGAAGCTATCAAGGCAGCTCAGGAAGCTCTTCAAAAAGAAGTTTACGCTATCAGTGAAAAGGTATATAAGGCAGCTGCAGAGGCTCAGGGTGCACAGGGTGCCGACCCAAATGCTGCAGCAGGCGGCGCTGACGCTAACAACGTATATGATGCTGACTTTTCAGATGTAGAAGACAGCAACAACTAAGCCTGAGGCTTGGTTGTTGAGGGTCTAGGATTTAGGGACTAGGGACTAGGATTTAGGGTCTAGGGACTAGGATTTAGGGACTAGGATTTAGGGACTAGGGAGAATCTTTATGGACAAGAAAAGTTATACTGAGTTATATGTGTGGCAAAAAGGAATGGATTTGGTAGAGGAAATATATCGGATTACCACAAAAATTCCTGAAGGTGAGAAGTATGGCTTGATTGCGCAAATGAGAAGGGCGGCAGTTTCCGTCCCGTCTAACATAGCTGAGGGTTATGGTCGAATTACAACAAAAGAGTATGTTAATTTTTTGGCTATTGCAAGAGGCTCTAATGCAGAGCTTGAAACACAGTTATTAATCTGTAAAAGACTTGGTTATCTCTCCGATATTGATTTGGAAAAGTCCTTAATGTTATCAAGAGAAGTTGGAAAAATGGTAAGTGTTATAATAAATAAATTAGCGACTAAGAAATAATGGACATAGTGCCCTAGAGCCTAGTGCCTAGAGCCTAGTCCATAATTACGAGGAGTAATTATGGCTGATAAACGAGATTACTACGAGGTGCTGGGTGTTGACAAAAGTGTCAACGATGACGACCTAAAAAAAGCATATCGTAAGGCGGCTAAAAAGTATCACCCCGATTTACATCCGGGTGATGCTGAGGCTGAAAAAAGCTTTAAAGAGGTAAATGAAGCCTACGAAATATTATCCGATAAGGAAAAACGTGCCCGTTATGACCAGTTCGGCCATGCGGGTGTGGACCCTAATTTCGGCGCAGGTCAGGGCGGCAATCCATTTGGTGGCGGCTTTGGCGGCGGTTTTGGAGATTTTGGTGACCTTGGTGATATTTTGGGCTCTATGTTTGGCGGCGGATTCGGCGGTGGCAGAAGGCGTGACCCTAATGCCCCAAGACGCGGTGCTGACACAGCAACAAATATTGTTATATCCTTTATGGAAGCGGCTAAAGGCTGTAAAAAGGATATTAAGGTCACTCGTACCGAGAGCTGTAGTGAATGTGGCGGAAGTGGAGCAGAAAAGGGTACACAGGCTAAAACCTGTCCAACCTGTCACGGAAGCGGTCAGGTAATGACCGGACAGCGAACTCCATTTGGTGTTATACAGACTCAGACTGCCTGTGAAAACTGTCGCGGAACAGGAAAAATTATTGAAAAACCCTGTAGAAGCTGTTCAGGTAAGGGCAGAGTGCGTAAAACTACCGAAAAGGTTATTGATATTCCCGCAGGTATTGATGACGGTCAGACCATAACACTTCGCGGTGGCGGAGATATGGGTGCTAACGGCGGTCCTGCAGGTGACCTTCATATTACCGTATCGGTGCGCCCTCATCCTATATTCGAGCGCGAGGGCTTTGACATATTCTGCGAAATTCCTATTACCTATGCACAGGCTTGTCTTGGTGCTGAAATTACTGTGCCAACCCTTGACGGAAAAGCAAAATTCACCATTCACGAGGGAACACAACCCGGTGATGAATTCAAACTTAGAGGAAAGGGTATAAAGCGTCTTAACTATTCGGGCAACGGCGATGAATATGTTAAAATTATAGTTGAAGTACCGAAAGACCTGAATAAAGACCAACGCAAAAAGCTTGAAGACTTTGAAGATAGCCTTGAAGAAAAGAACTATAAAAAGCGCAAATCTTTCTTTGATAAGGTAAAAGACCTTTTCGACTAATGCTTGACAAAGTATATAAAAATGAATATAATGTATAAAAAGCAATGATATGGGAAACAGTAGTTTTTTGAATTCGCCTACAGGGAGCAGACCTCACCGACTGAAAGGGTTTGCGGAAAGAACAAAAAATGAATTGCACCCATTAGCTCTTTCGGGGAAATTTTCAGTATACGAAAGCGTAATTTCTGCGTTAAAGAAATTTGAGTTATAAAACGGAGTGGAACCGCGATTTTTCGCCTCCGATACTGTGTTTAGCAGTATCGGAGGCTTTTGTTTATTCCCCTCCAAACAAAGGGGAAGGCTTATACGAAAGGAGAGAATGCTTTGTTTGATAGAATAAGAGAAGATATAGCCGCTGTTAAGGAGCGCGACCCTGCGGCGAGAAGCAGTCTTGAAATATTTTTCCTTTATCCCGGTGTAAAGGCGGTGCGTATGCACAGAATGGCACATTATTTCTATAAGCATGGGCATCCTTTTATTGCAAGGTGGATTTCTCAGCGCTGTGCACGAAAAACAGGTATTGAAATACATCCGGGCGCAACTATAGGCAGACGTCTTGTTATTGACCACGGCACAGGAATTGTAATAGGTGAAACCACCGAAATTGGTGATGATGTTCTTATTTATCAGGGTGTTACCTTGGGCGGTACAGGTAAGGATACAGGCAAACGCCACCCAACCATTGGTAATAATGTTATGATAAGTGCAGGCGCCAAGGTACTGGGTCCCTTTAAGGTGGGGGATAATTCCCGTATTGCCGCAGGTGCCGTAGTGCTTGAAGAAGTACCCCCCGATTGTACCGTTGTGGGCGTTCCTGCAAGGGTTGTAAGAAGAAACGGCGAAAAGGTTCAGCCTCTTGACCAAATTCATATCCCCGACCCTGTGGCACAGGAAATCTGCCGTCTTGAAGAACGTATAAAAGAGCTTGAAGAGAAAGGAATCAGATAAAATGAAAATTTTTAACACTTTAACCAGAGAAAAACAGGAATTTGTTCCTATCGACGAAAACGAAGTAAAAATTTATGCTTGCGGACCTACAGTTTATAACTATATTCATATAGGTAACGCCCGTCCTCTTTGCGTGTTTGACGTATTGCGTCGTTATCTTGAGTGGCGCGGTGTTAATGTAAAGTATGTTCAGAACTTTACAGATATTGACGACAAATTAATTAAAAAGGCTAATGAGGAGGGAATTACAGTTCCCGAGGTTGCCGAGCGTTTTATTAAGGAATTCCGTATTGATTCCGACGGACTTAACGTAAAACCTGCTACCATTCACCCAAGAGCTACCGAGAATATTGATGAGATAATCTCCATTATCGAAACCCTTATTGAAAAGGGCTTTGCTTATCAGACCGGTAATGATGTTTACTATAGAGCAAAGAAGTTTTCTGATTACGGAAAGCTCTCCCATCAACCTCTTGAGGACCTTGAGTCCGGTGCAAGAATTGCAGTAGGCGAGATAAAAGAGGACCCGATGGACTTCTGTCTGTGGAAGGGTGCAAAGCCGGGTGAGCCTTTCTGGGCTTCTCCCTGGGGGGATGGCAGACCGGGTTGGCATATTGAATGTTCTGCTATGTCTTGCAGATATCTTGGTAAAACCATAGACATTCACTGCGGCGGTCAGGACCTTATTTTCCCACACCACGAAAATGAAATTGCACAGAGTGAGGCGGCTAACGGACAGGAATTTGCTCGCTACTGGATGCACAACGGCTTTATTAATGTTGACAACAGAAAAATGAGTAAATCTCTCGGTAACTTCTTTACTGTTAGAGATGTAGCTGAAAAATATGGCTATGAGCCTATCCGTTACCTTATGATTTCTTCTCACTACAGAAGCCCCATTAACTATTCCATTGATATTATTGAACAGGGCAAGAGCGCTCTTGAGCGTCTTTATAACTGCCGCGATAGAATTGATTTTGCTATAGAACATGCACAGGAGGGCGGCGAAGCTCCCGACTTTATAGAAACTCATAAAAATGAGTTCATTAACGCTATGGAAGACGACCTTAATACCGCAGATGCACTGGCAGCCGTGTTTACTCTTGCAAAGGATATTAATTTAGCTATTGATGCAAATGCTAAAAAGGATAGTCTTATTGCTATGGCACAGGCTCTTGATGAGCTTACAGGTGTGCTTGGCTTCCTTTATAACCGCAAAAATGACAGCCTTGACAGCGAAATTGAAGAGCTTATTGCAAAACGTACTCAGGCAAGAAAGGACAGAAATTTTGCCGAGGCTGATGCAATAAGAGATAAGCTAAAGGAAATGGGTATCATACTTGAAGATACTCCTCAGGGCGTAAAATGGACCAGAGCGTAAAATTTAAAAAGGAGCCCCTTGACAGAAAAGGGGCTTTCCTTTATGTATCAAAGCATCACTCTTTTGGTACCGATGCGCTGCTTCTTGCAGATTTTGCAAACCCTAAGAAAAAGGATAGCTTTATTGACCTTGGAACAGGGTGCGGTATAATTCCTTTTGTAATGCTAAGGGATGAAAAGGTGCAAAAGGCAATAGGTGTGGATATAAGCGAGGAAGCGGTTTACCTTGCAAATAAAACTGCAGAAGATAGAAATTTAAAGGATAAATTTACTGTATTTAATGCTGATATTAAGGATTTACCAAAGGAAATCGGCTTTGGCTGTCACAGTCTTGTTACCTGTAATCCGCCTTATTTTACCAATGGTAATGGGCTTAAAAACCCTGACAGTATAGAGGCAACAGCACGTCACGAAATAGACTGTACTTTGGATGACGTACTTTCTGCGGCTTTTCGTCTGCTTAATACAACAGGCAGATTTTGTATGTGTCACCGTCCCGAAAGACTTACCGAAATACTTAAAAAAATGAGTGAGCATAAATTAGAGCCCAAAAGAATAAGATTTGTTTGTCAGCGGTTTGAACTAAAACCATTTTTAGTTCTTGTTGAGGGTAAAAAATGCTCAAAATCGGGAATAACAGTGTTACCAACTCTTTCCCTTACAGAGTGTGAGGAGGAAGTAAGGGCAATTTACGGGGACTATAAAGAGGGATATAATTTATATTGACTTTTTAAGGATAAAAATATATAATAGTTAGGTATGTATAAATAATTTTTACGAGGTGTGTTTATCATGGCAAAAGCAATTAAACTTACCGACGAAGGTCTTAAAAAATTACAAGACGAATTAGAGAATCTCAAAACACAGGGCAGAACCGAGATTGCTGAAAAAATCAAGGTTGCCAGAGGCTATGGCGATTTGTCCGAGAACAGCGAATATGATGAGGCTAAAAACGAACAGGCTAAAATCGAAGCCAGAATCGTTGAGCTTGAAGCAATGCTCAAAAATGTTGAAATTATTGCTGAAAAGAAGAGTGCTACCAAAACCGTAACAATCGGTTCAAAGGTTAAGGTGCTTGACGTTGAGTTTGATGAAGAGCTTGAATTCAGAGTTGTGGGCAGTGCTGAGGCAGACCCCGCAAACGGACTTATTTCCGACGAATCTCCTGTTGGAAAAGTACTTCTCGGCAAAAAAGCAGGAGAGGTTGTTAAGGCAGAAACCCCCGATGGCGAGGTTGATTTCAAGATTATTGCTATTTCTAAATAAAAGGACTGACAAAAATGGCAGAAAATAATATACAGGCTACTGAAAATCAGCAGCAGGATTTAAACGAAATATTAAAGGTACGCCGCGAAAAGCTCGCTTTATTGCAGGAGCAGGGTAATGACCCCTTTGTTATCACTAAGTTTGATTTTACAGGCTATGCCGAGAATATTAAGGCAGAATATGTTGAGGGCGAAGAGAAATCCTATAAGGTTGCGGGCAGAATTATGTCCAGACGTATTATGGGTAAGGCAAGCTTCTTTCATATTCAGGATACCACCGGTAAAATTCAGTGCTATATAAAGCGTGATGATGTTGGCGAGGATTCTTATGCCGCATTCAAGAAAATGGATATTGGTGATATCGTTGGTGTTGAGGGCTTTTCCTTTGTTACCAAAACAGGCGAGGTATCTTTGCATACACAGGGTATAACACTTCTTTCAAAGTCCCTTTTACCCCTGCCGGAAAAATTCCATGGTCTTACCAATAATGACCTTCGTTTTCGCCAGAGATATGTTGACCTTATTATGAACAGCGAGGTAAAACGCAACTTTGTTGTGCGTTCACAGTTCATTAAGTTTATGAGAAAATATCTTGACGATATGGGTTATATCGAGGTTGAAACCCCTGTACTTAATACTATTGTAGGCGGTGCTTCTGCGCGTCCTTTCGTTACACATCACAATACACTGGATATTCCTATGTATATGCGAATAGCTACCGAGCTTTCTTTAAAGCGTCTTATCGTTGGCGGTATGGACAGGGTTTATGAAATCGGCAGAATTTTCCGTAACGAAGGTATGGACCCTAAACATAATCCCGAATTTACTTCTATTGAGCTTTATCAGGCTTATGCAGATTTCCACGATATGATGGATATTGCCGAGGGCATTATTTCAGGCGCAGCTAAAGAAATTCACGGCACCTATGAGGTAGAGTGGATGGGCGAGAAAATCGACCTTACTCCCGGTTGGCGCAGACTTACTATGGTTGATGCCGTTAAGGAATATGCAGGTGTTGATTTTGGTGCTATTACCGATGATGAAGAGGCTGTAAAGGCTGCTGAGGCTATCGGTGTAGAACTTGCTGAAACAGCAGACAGAACATGGGGTAACGCTCTTTATGCCTGCTTTGACCAGAGGGTTGAAGAAAAGCTTATCCAGCCTACATTTATTACAATGTATCCTGTTGAGGTTTCTCCGCTGACAAAGGCTTCTCCTGCTGATCCAAGACTTACCGAGCGTTTTGAACTTTTCGTTTGCCATAGTGAGCTTGCAAATGCTTACTCTGAGCTTAATGACCCCATTGTTCAGCGTCAGCGCTTTGAAAAACAGTTGGAACTGCGTGAACGCGGCGACGACGAGGCAGAAATGCTTGATGAGGATTTCCTCACCGCTATGGAATATGGTATGCCACCAACAGGCGGTATGGGTATTGGTGTTGATAGAACAGTAATGATGCTCACAAATTCCGATACTATAAGAGAAGTAATCCTATTCCCCACGATGAAACCCCTTGATTAAGAAAGAAAAGACAAAAAACTCTCTGCTAAAGCAGAGAGTTTTTTTGATAGTTTATTAATCTTCTTCAAGTAATTTAGAAGGGGATACTTTTAATACTTGTGCGATTTTAAATAAGGTTTCAAGAGAAACACCGCGTACAGTGCCGGGACCTTCCACTTGACCGACAAAACTTACACTTTTGTCAATAAGTTCAGCAAAATATTCCTGTGTAAAACCCGCTTTTCTTCTGTAATATGAAATCTTTAAACCAAGAGTAATATACTTATCCGAAAATTCCGTTTTCATTCTAACGCCCCTTTTCTTATATATTCTACCGAGAAGAGAAGTGAATTATTATAATTTAAAATTGCAGATATATTTACTTTAAGTGAAAGATAGTATATAATAAGTAAAATATCATTTACTTTGGAGAGATATATATGCAAGATAAGACCTGTTGCTTTTTCGGTCATAGAACTATAAACGAAACTGAAGAATTGAAAGAACGGTTATATGAGGTTATTGAAAAACTAATTATCGAGAAACAAGTTGACACTTTTCTTTTCGGGAGCAAGAGCCGATTTAATAGCCTGTGCCAAGAAACAGTGACCAAAATAAAAGAAAAATACCCGCACATAAAACGAATTTATGTACGGGCGGAATTTCCCTGTATCGACGAGCAATATACAAACTATTTATTTGAAAGCTATGAAGATACATACTATCCTGAACATATTATTGGCTCGGGCAGAGCTGCCTATGTAGAGCGTAACTATGAAATGATAAATAAAAGTCGCTTTTGCATCGTCTATTATGACGAACTCAATGCACCTACTACCAGAAAAAGCGGAACCAAAATCGCACTTGACTATGCTATTAAAAAGCAAAAGCATATCTTTGTATTGCCAACAGAAAGAGCAAAAGCGTAGAAATATGCAAAAATATTGATTTTTGGTTTTTGATATGGTATTATAAAAATAGCAAACAAATATAAATAGGAGAGGGAAATAATATGCAAAAGAAATTATATAAATCAAGCACAGACAGAAAGCTTGCAGGTGTATGTGCCGGTCTTGCCGAGTATTTAAACATAGATGCCACAATTATTCGTTTATTGTGGGTATGTGCGGTGCTGTTTGCCGGTGTGGGAATATTAGCCTATATAATTGCGGCATTGGTAATTCCAAATAAACCTGAAGAACAATAAAACAAAAAGGACTGTGGAACGGAGTGTTCCATAGTCCTTTTTAATTACCTTAATCAAACTTCAATATGCGCGTTGGAAATGTAAGGAACTAACTTGCCAACACCAAACTCAATAGGCAATCCCATTTTTTCGGGAGTAACATCATAAAGATAGGTGGTTTCCATTCCTTCAATATCAACGATTCCGTCGCTGTCTACAGTTACAATTGCATTAAGCGCATCCTTGAAAAAAGCACATTGGTCCATATTGCTTGCGCCTTTATGTTTTTCAATAAACTCTTTCGGGAAAAAGTTGTGTTTTTTAAGAGTCCATGCACCTTGGTATACACAATTAAGGTTAAAGTAGACTATATTTTCGACAACATGAACCGAATCGGCATGGTAGTGACCGTTAATACATAAAAATACTCTTTTGGGATATTTTTCGTTAACCTCACGGAATATATCTCTTACCTTTTTAGCTTCAAGAGAACATCCGTCGCTATCTGTTTCGAAGCTTGCGTGACTAAAAATTATACACGGATACGGAGAAGACATTAATGTTTCCTTAGCCAAAGCGTTCAAACTTGAATCAGATTTTGGTACAAGTATTTTTTGCTGTGGCTTTGTTAAAATACTCGTAAATCCGTCAGGATTTACTGCGTTTTGTGCCTTGCCAATCAAAAAATCCTTTATTCACAAAATTCTACGACCTTAAAGGAACGATTTTTTGTGAGGATTTTGGTGAAGCGAAGCACATAAGGCTATCGCCTATGTGTGACAATGAGCCAAAAGACACCTAAAAACCGCCCTTTAAGGCTGGTTCAAGTTTAAATGCTTTGGCTAAGCCAAGAAAGCTGAGCCTCTCCCAACATATTGTGATCATAGGTCCAATCGGGGCCTCCTACCGAGTAACCGGGATAGCGCTGGATTACACCGTCTTTTTCAAAATAATTGGTATCTGTGAAAACCAAACGAAAACCTTTCAAATCAACATAATAATAGCTGTTTTCAAGTCCATAAGCAGAATTAAGTGTTTCTAAACTGTCGGTTAACTCAAGCTCATGATTGCCATAGCAACCAAAGGCAGGGATTTTTGCATCATTATGCAAGAAACTATCTAACGCGAATTTATAATTCTCTAAGTCGGTTATAAAATCTCCGCAATGAACCATTGCATCCACATTATTTTTCACTGCTCGTTCCATGATTTCATTTAAACCTTCTAATCTCTCGGGATTCATTCGGTTTAAGTGATAGTCTGCACAAAGGGATAACTTGATTTTCATTACATATTCCACCTTTTTAAATTGTAGATTTTTTATATTATATCCTTTGTAAAGGATATATATTGACCTTTAAAACAGAGAGCATACCTTTTCGGCATAATCGCTGGGGTTATCTATAGGAAGTCCTGCAATAAGCAATGCCTGAGCATACAGCACCTCTGCCATTGTTTTTGCCTTTTCCTTGTCATCGCCGTAAGCCTTAGTCAGAGCATTAAATACGGGGTGCTCGGCATTAAGCTCTAATACACGCTGAGCCTTTACCTTTTCTTTGTCTTCGCCGGGAAGTGAAGCAAAGTATTTTTCCATTTCCAGAGTTACACCGCCCTTTGCGGAAAGGCAAACAGGGTGGGTTTTTAATTTTTTGGAGATGACTACATCTTCAATGGAAAGAGCATCTTTAATAAATGTTAGAAGTTCCTTATTCTCTTCGGCGGTCTGCTCTGCTTTTTTCTCATCAACCTCGTCCAAAAGGTCGGCGTTATCAGAGTTGATTGAGCAGTAGTCCTTGCCGTTTTCTTCTCTTAGCACATTCATAAGGAATTCGTCAACCTCGTCTGTAAGGCAAAGCATATCATAGCCCTTAGCCTTTACAAGCTCAGCCTGAGGCAGACTGTTTATTTTCTGTACAGTTTCGCCGCAGGCATAGTAGATATGCTTCTGGTCCTCGGGCATTGTTTTGATGTAATCCTCAATAGTGATTAATTTACCCTGACTGCTTGACCAGAAAAGAAGCAAATCTTTAAGCTGGTCTTTATAAATTCCGTACTGAGCAACTGCACCGTATTTAAGCTGAATACCAAAGGCTTTCCAGAATTTTTCGTACTTTTCTCTGTCACCTGCCAGTGCCTTTTTAAGCTCTGAATGAATCTTTTTGTCAATGTTCTTTGCTATAGTTTTAAGCCCTGCATCCTGCTGAAGCATTTCGCGGGAAATATTAAGGGATAAATCGTCAGAATCAACAACACCCTTTACAAAACGGAAGTGTTCGGGAACAAGGTCGGAGCATTTTTCCATAATCATAACACCGCTTGAATAGAGCTTAAGTCCCTTTTCATATTCCTTGGTGTAATAATCATAAGGGGTTTTAGCGGGGATATAAAGGAGAGCCTTATAGGAAACAACACCCTCAGCCGAAACGCTTATGGTAAACAGCGGGTCTTCAAAATCAAAGAAGCTGTCCTTATAAAAACGATTGGTTTCCTCTTCGGTCTGCTCACTTTTGCTCTTTTTCCAAACAGGCACCATGCTGTTTATGGTTTCTTCCTCAATATAGGTAATGGTGGTTTTATTTTCACCCTCGCCCTCTTCTTTTGTTTTTTCAATATCCATTTTTATTGGGTAGCGGATATAGTCGGAATAGGTTTTAATAAGTCTTTTAAGGGTATAGGTGTCAAGGTAGTCGGAGTATTTAATGTCCTGAGTGTCCTCTTTAATGTGCATAACAATTTCGGTACCAACGGTTTGTTTGTCACATTCTTTAATGGTGTATCCGTCTGCACCAACACTTGTCCAGCTGTATGCTGTGTCATCTTTATAGGAAAGGGAATTGACGGTTAGGGTATCAGCTACCATAAAGGCAGAATAAAATCCTACACCGAACTGACCGATAATATTAACGGCATCCTTTTCCTCATCTTCGCTCATATCCTCTTTAAACTGGAGAGAACCGCTTTTGCAAATTGTGCCAAGGTTGTTTTCCAGCTCTTCCTTTGTCATACCGATACCCTTGTCGGTAACGGTGAGGATGCGGTTTTCCTTATCCACAGTGACTTTAATTGAAAGCTCACCCATTTTTTCTCTTGCTAATTCATCGGTAAGGGAAAGATAGTGAAGCTTGTCGCTTGCATCACTTGCATTGGAGATAATTTCTCTGAGGAAAATTTCCTTGTTTGTGTAAATCGAGTTAATCATAAGGTCAAGAAGTCTTTTGGACTCTGCCTTAAACTGTTTTTTTGCCATAGTAAAACCTTCTTTTAAAATTGTTAAATACATTTTATCACATTTTTAAAAAAATGAAAGAAAAACTTTAGCTTTTTATTGACAAAATGTTAACAATGTGATATTATAATAAAAAATGTTCCAAATGGTACAGATTTCGAGGTGAGAAAAATCAACAGCAAGGAAGTTCTTTATCAGACATATCTGTTTAAAGGTACTGAAAATGTGCTGGACAGAGTAAATTTAACCGAGCCTGTTACTTTCAAAAAGGGTGAGGTTATATATGACCAAAATTGCTTTTTGAACAGTATTGGTATTGTGCTATCGGGAAAGGCAAGGGCGGTAAGTCTTAACGGACAGGTGCCTCTTTCAAATTTCAGCAAGGGCAGTGTTTTCGGTGCCGCCGCAATTTTCGGCGAAAACAGTGAGTATATAAGCCGAATTGAAGCGGTAAGCGACTGTACTGTTCAGTTTATTGAACAGGAAACCTTAACCGAGCTTTTTAAAAATAACGAACAGGTAGCGGTAAACTATATTTCCTTTCTATCCTCTAAAATCCGTTTTTTAAACGGAAAGCTGTCAGTAATGATGCAGGACGGGGTAGAGGGCAGACTGTATGATTATCTTTGCAAGTTGGGTGAAGATGGCTATAGCGGAAAGCTGACTGAGCTGTCAAAAACTCTTTGTATAGGTAGAACCTCACTTTACAGAAGTCTTGAAAATTTAGAACAAAATAATTTAATCGTCAGAAAAGACGGAAAGATAAAGGTGATAGTATGAAAAAATTATTAGCAATTCTTCTTACACTTCTTATGGTATTCAGCTTTGTGGGTTGCGGCGAAGCTAAAACAGGGGAAATGAATGTTTATGTGCTTTCAGGCCCTACGGGAATAGGTGCTGTAAATCTTCGTGCTGATGCCGAGGCGGGAAAAACCCAGAACACCTATAACTTCAGTATGGTAGACGCAAATGATGAAATTGTTTCGGCTATCTCAAACAAAAATGCAGATATTGCCGCTGTTGCCACCAACCTTGCCGCTACCCTTTATAATAAGACAAACGGCGGAGTTACGGTACTTGCAGTTAATACCACAAGTGTGCTGTCAATTCTTACAAACGGTGCTGAAATAAACAGTATCGCCGACCTAAAGGGTAAGACAATTTATTCCCCCGGACAAGGTGCTAATCCCGAATACATCCTCCGCTTTGTATTAACTAAAAACGGAATTAACCCCGATACCGATGTTACCATAAATTTTGTTGCTGATGGCAGTCAGTTACCGGGTGTTTGGGCAAAGGAAGAAAACAAGGATGCAGTTATTCTTGCTCCTCAGCCTGTTGCAACCAGTATTCTCACAAAGTATACTACCGCAAAGGCGGCTCTTGATATGGGAGAAGAATGGGATAAGGTATCTACTGACAGCTCTCTTATGATGGGATGCGTTATAGTAAGAAACGAATTTTTAGAGGCAAATCCCGGTGTAGTTAAAACCTTCCTTAAGGAATATGAGGCATCAATAAACAAGGCTCTTTCCGATAAAGAGGGAACCGGTGCACTTTGTGAGGAGTACGGCATTATTCCGACTGCAGCTCTTGCTACAAAGTCAATTGATTCCTGTGGTCTTAAATATATAGACGGACAGGAAATGAAAGACGGTCTTTCGGGCTATCTTAAGGTTATGTTTGAGGCTAATCCAAAATCTGTAGGTGGAACTCTTCCTGCCGATGATTTCTATTATGCAGAAAAATAAAGTAGTTAAAAAGCTTTTAATAGTTGCTTTCTGGCTTCTTTTGTGGCAGATAGTTTTCGGTATAGCCAACAAGGGACTGCTTATAGATATTCCTACCCCCATAATGACCGCAAAAGCATTTATTCGGCTTTGCAAAGATGCTGAATTCTGGCTCAGTGCATTGTATACTTTACTTAGGGTTATAGCGGGCTTTTTAATGAGTGTAGCTGTGGGCGTGGTAATGGGATATGCTTCGTATAGTTTTAAGGTTATATCAGATTTCTTTTCCCCTATACTGCGACTGTTTCGTGCAGTTCCCGTTGCCGCATTTATAATTTTAGTTTTTCTTTGGGTGGACTCGGCCTTTATACCTCAGCTTATAGCCTTTTTAACGGTACTTCCTATAATATGGGAGAACACCGAAAAATCTCTTTTAGGAGTAGACAAAAATCTCACCGAAATGGCAAGGGTTATGGGTATGAAAAGGGCTGATGCTTTCAGATACATTATATATCCGAGCATAAAGCCAACCCTTACCGCATCTCTTATAACAGGACTGGGCTTTGCCTTTAAGTCGGGTGTTGCGGCAGAGGTTATCTGCAAAAGTGCAAAATCTTTAGGTGAGCTTTTGTGGGTAGGCAAAACCTCAATTGCTTATGATGAGGTTTTTGCGGTTACCGCTGTTATAATAATACTCAGCATTTTCCTTGAATGGATAATTAAGACTATTTTAAAGGCGGGTGGGAAATGTGATTAAATTTGAAAACGTCACCTTTTCCTATAAGGGTGAAAAAAAGAAAATTTTTGAAAATTTTTCCCTGTATATAAAGGAAGGTCAAAGAATTCATCTGACAGGTGCTTCAGGTAAAGGCAAAACCACACTTCTGCGTCTTATAGCAGGTCTTGAAAAGGCAAAAAAGGGAAGCGTGAAAATAAAGGACAACGCGAAAATCTCGGTTGTCTTTCAGGAGGATAGACTTATTGACTTTGTCAGTGTTAAAAAGAATATTTCTCTTTTTAGTAGTAATGAAAAGGCAGAAGAACTGCTCTGTGAGTTGGGACTTGAGGACTGCTCGTATATGAGTGTAGACGAGCTTTCGGGCGGTATGAAGAGAAGAGTGGCTCTCGCCCGTGCACTTTCAAAGGATTTTGATATACTGCTTTTAGACGAAGCCTTTAACGGACTTGACGAGGAAACACTTTTTAATGTCTGCGATGTGGTAAACAGATATACCAAAGATAAAACGGTTATTCTTGTTTCCCACCACGAAAAAGAGGCACAGCTTCTCTGTGCCGAGAGGGTGGAAATATAAAATCAACAAAAAACAGTTGTATTGACTAAACAATACAACTGTTTTTTGTTTTACAGATTATTAAGCTTTATGAAATTTTCCTTTATATCCGAAAGGTTTAAAAAGCTTTCGCGTGGGAAAAGCTTTGTCAACCAACATTCCTTTGCCCATATAGCTCCGTCCTCAAAAACACCGGGGCTTACTTCATATAAAAAAGCACCGCTGTAGTTTGCTTCCTTAAGGGCGTTAATAACACCTTTCCAGTCAACAATGCCTTCAAGAGGTAAAAGATGACATTCGTCGTTTCCCATATAATCTGATACATGAAGAGTGACTATTTTGTCAGCAAAGCGTTTTATTATATCAACCGAAGATTCACAGCCTGCGTGGTTAATGTCAAAACACATTTTTAGAGCAGGGTGGATTGAGAGAAGCTCATACATATCATCACTACTTCTGCCAAGACAGGTTCGGGGGAGATTTTCCACCGCTAAGGTCATATTATTATTTTCGGCAAATACGGAAAGCTCGTAAAGAGATTTTTTAGCCTGATTTAAGGCTGTATCTCTTTCGCTGTCCTCTATAGGCTCACCGCTTGGGTGAATGATGAAAAGGGAAATATCGGCATCGTTTTTCGCCTTGCTCATAAGGGCTTTAAAATAGTTTACGGTAAAGCTTCTTACAGTTTCGTCCTTATCGGCAGGATTAAGAGTGGTAAACGGAGCAAATGGTAAATGGTATGAATAAAGGTTTATGCCGTATTTATCGGCAAGGCGTTTGTATTCCTTAAAATCAAGATTTACACTGTCTTCGTACTGACCGAAGGCTATTTCCATACAGGGTATATCATTTGTCTTATAGTCGGCAAACATTTTTTCGAGAGTGGTGTTCTTTACAAAGCTTGAGGAACAGCCGCAGGGAATAATATTGGATTTGTTCATACTCTCACCTTCCTTGAGGTTATTATAGCTATGTGTTTGTGTGTAGTCAAGAAGTTTTATTATATCAATAAATAGCAATTGACAAATTGTGAAAATTGTGATAGACTTTGGTTAGTTATATTAGGAAGGTGTTATATATGAAGAAAATTATAAGTGTTATTTTAGCAATTGCTATGGTTCTCACACTTTCTTTAAGCGTTAGTGCTTACACCATTAATACCGACGATGCACAGATAGGTGCAGGAGAAATTTTCGGTACTGCGGCTGTTTATTTTGATGATGCTACTGTAGTGAATGGAGATACCGTTACTGTTGATTTGATGGTTGAAGATAATAACGAAGGCTTTACAGAGCTTAAAATCACAGTTGCTGCAGATGACGGAATTTCGGTTTCGGCTGTAGAAAATGGCGACCTTGGTACTGCTTCTTATGCTGATGGTGTTATTACCGTTACTGCTGATGAAGCTATAGACGCTGACGGTTGTGTGGCAAAAATTGTATTTGCTGCTTCTGCTGAAGGTGTTAAGAATGTTGTTCTTACCGCTACAGGTAAAAACGCAGGGGATACAATCGGTGTGCTTGGCTCTGAATGTTTAATCACAGTAGAGGCTGCTGTTTCTGAGGGAATTCCCGGTGATATTGATGAAAACGGAGCAGTTAATACTACCGACCTTGCTCTTTTAAAGCTTGCTCTTGCCGGGGGCGGAACTGATACTCTTCCTAATGCTGATTTTGACAGTGATGGAGTTGTAAACACCACCGACCTTGCAAAATTAAAGCTGTTCCTTGCAGGTGCATAAATTGATTTTGATAATTTTCCGGACTGTGTAAGCAGTCCGGTTTTTTTACTGTTGCTTTTTAAATGTGTATACAGTATAATTAAACTGTATATGAATTTAAATGCTTAAGGAGAGTGAAAAGGTGAAAAAACTGTTAGCGGTTGCTTTATGTATATTAATGCTGTTTTGCCCTAATGTTGATTGTCAGGCGGTGCAGGCAGATGCAAAGCTTAGTCTTGACCGAACTGATTTTTATGTCGGCGATACTATTACCCTTACGGTAAGCCTTAACGCTCAGCAGAATATGAATGCATATTTCTATCGTTTAAGGTATGACAGCAGTAAGGTAAGCTTTGTTAGTACATCTGCTGAAAATTATAATGCTTTAACCGATGAAATAGTATATATATACATAGGTAATACCTCTTGTGTTAGTGAAACCTTTGTCTTTGAGTTAATAGGTGAGGGTGATGCTGCCTTTACTGCCTATGAAATCACCTATGCAGATAATGAGGAGTATTATCTTGGTGAACAAAGTCTATCCTTTGCAGTGCAGAATGTTATGGCAGGGGATGTGGATGGTAATGGAGAGATACAGACGGCAGACCTTGCTACATTAAAACTTTATCTTGCAGGTATTGGCGATATTTTTGTAGCTTTTGCGGGTGCTGATATGAACGCAAACGGACAGATTGATACTACTGACCTGGCTAATTTAAAACTTCATCTTGCGGGTGTCAAATAGGAGTGTTTTTATGATTAAGAAAATAGCGGTTCTATTTTTGACGGTTGTTCTTTTGGTTTCCTTTATGCCTGTGGTTTCGGCACAAGAGAATGTGGTTACGGTTTCCTTTAGTAAACAGGAGGTTACAGTGGGGGATACCTTTACTGTAACGATAGATGCTCGGGGAACCGGTATTACAAAGCTTACGGCACAAGTTGATATTAACTCGTATATTGAATATAAAACAGGAAATATGGGTTTCGATACCGATACTATGCGGTATACAATATCTTTTAATCCTTCAAAGGCACCTCTTGTTATTGAATGTACGGCAACCCGAAAAGGAACGGCTTCTTTGATTTTCAAGGATATTAAATGTACCACTGAAAGCACAACGGTTTCGGTAAACGATGCAGGGGCAAGTATTAAAATCAGACCTGTTTATACGCCTATTTATACAAAGCAGGACCTTCACAACATAAGAAACAACCTGACGGGCGATTATATCCTTATGAATGATATTGTCTTTACACAGGAGGATTTTGCTCAGGACGGAGATTTTTATTTGGGTGGCTTTGGCTGGTGCCCTATTGGTGCTATAGTAAACAATTCCTTTAAGGGTAGCTTTAATGGTAATGGTTATGCTGTTTACGGACTTAAACTGAATCGTGCATATTATGATTTTTGCGGACTTTTTGGAGTCAGTCAGGGTGAAATTGAAAATCTGCGTCTTATAGATGCCAGTATTGACGGCGAGTATGGTATAAATACAAATGTTACTGTAAGTTCGGGCGAGGCGCAGGGTGATATTGACTATAATGATAAGGATATATGGACCAATCCCGACGGAAACGTTACGGTTGAAAGCCTTGATAAATATGACAGAAACGGTGTTTCAACCGCTACGGTTGGTATGATATGCGGATATAATTTGGGAACTATTGCCGATTGCTATATATCGGGCAGTGTAAAGGGTAATTCTTATGTAGGTGCTGTTGCCGGAAGAAATACGGGAACCATTTCGGGTTGTGCGGTAAATGCTCAGGTGGATGGTAAGCTGACGGCGGGCGGTATCTGCGGTGTTACGGGTATTAATTCAACTGTCAGCGACTGCGTATATGAGGGAAGCGTTTCTGCTTCTGTTTCGGGCGGCATAATCGGTTTGGCAAAAGGAAAAGTTAACCGTGTTTATACAATCTGCCAGGTGTCCGGAGGTACTGCTAATAAGGATTTCGGCGAGGGCAATCCAACGTGTAGTCAGGTATATACAGTTACACAGGACGAGGCTTCAAATATAACCTTTGAGGGTGGAAACTGGGATTACGACAGAATAATTCCTTATCCAAGTGCTGTTTCGGATTTAATTGCTTTAAAAACTCTTTGGGAAAAGGGCGATATAAATATGGATAACAGTGTGGGCACAACCGACCTTGCTCTTTTGAAGTTGGCATTGGCACAGGGAAATGCTGATGCTTTGAGTAACGCTGATATGGACGGCGACGGTGCGGTTACAACAACCGACCTTGCTCTTTTAAAGCTTTATCTTGCAGGTGTCTGATATAAAAAATAACAGCACTGTTTACATATATAAAGAATAGATTAAGGATATATTTTTGTTTATGCACAAATTGATGATTTTTGCTTTTTGGAAAATTGTGATTAATTAATAAAAATTGTGCGAAGCGAGATTATGACATTTCTTAAAAAAACAGTTGACAAATTTCTGTGATGTGCTTATAATTAACTTAAGTAATTTTCCCCTTAGGGATATTATTAATTTTTATAGAAGGAAGAAAAGGTGAATAAAATGAAGAAAAAGCTATTGTCCGTGCTTCTTTCGGTAGTGATGTTAGCATCATTGTTAGTACCGATGGTTGCAATTAGTGCAGAAGGAACTCCTACTGCTACAATTTCTTTAGGAACTCCCGAATTAGTGTCGAGAGATTATGATGAGGATGGCACTCCTGAAGGCGATGTCATTGTGATCCCTGTTATGATTTCCGAAAATACCGGTGCTTTCTTTACTGCAAGATATCAGGTACTCAGTAACGAAGGTCTTGATCTTCATTATGCAGTTTTCGAAGAGGGAACAGTTAATGAATATGCTGATGAAGGCTATGATGTAGGTGATTTCAAACAGAAGTCAGGAAAAATATATATAGAATTTGACTATACTGTAGGTCGCGATCCTGAAAATACCGATAAAACCGGCTATCAGATAGTGCATGCCTCTACCAGCGGTACTAAAGGCATTGCTACTGAAAGCGGTACTCTTATTTATGTATGCTTCGATGCTCCCAAAGCAGGCGGAGATTATACATTTGAGCTCGTTTGGTTGGACGGAACCGATAATGTTCCTGTTGAATATGATATGACTATTGACGTTCCTACCGTTACTTATACTCATGAGGTAGATTGCTCTGAACATACCGGTGGTACAGCTACTTGTAAGGATAAGGCTGTTTGTGCTAACTGTGGTGTAGAATATGGCGAATTAGATGCAACTAACCATGCAGGCGGTACCGAAATAAAGGATGCTGTTCCTGCTCAGTGTAATGCTCTCGGTTATACCGGCGACACCTACTGTAAGGGTTGTGATACAAAGATAGCTGATGGCGAAGATATTCCTGCAACAGAAGAGCATGTAGATGCTGACAACAAGTGGGAAACCAATGGTACTCAGCACTTCCATACCTGTGGTTGCGGTGCAGAGTTTGATAAGGAAAACCATAAGGGCGGCACTGCTACCTGTAAGGATAAGGCAGTTTGCTCTGTATGTGGCGTAGCTTATGGCGAAGTTAATGCAACTAACCATGCAGGCGGTACCGAAATAAAAGATGCTGTTCCTGCTCAGTGTAATGCTCCCGGTTATACCGGCGACACCTACTGCAAGGGTTGTGATGCAAAGATAGCTGATGGTGAAGAGATTCTTGCAACAGAAGAGCATGTAGATGCTAACAACAAGTGGGAAACCAATGAAACTCAGCACTTCCATACCTGTGGTTGCGGTGCAGAGTTCGATAAGGAAAATCACAAGGGCGGCACTGCTACCTGTAAGGATAAGGCTGTTTGCTCTGTATGTGGCGTAGCTTATGGCGAAGTTAATGCAACTAACCATGCAGGCGGTACCGAAATAAAAGATGCTG
>JAEIGA010000334.1_pt1 | contig 68695 bp, 50 predicted proteins | sample 9270691 | NCBI WGS metagenome assembly JAEIGA01 (sample SAMN17057246, study PRJNA624740) | gut metagenome | biome: biome; isolation source: fecal sample | host: Bos grunniens | place: China: Xizang | collected 2019 | reverse complement strand
GATTCCATAGAGTTAAAGCCAGACGGATACGGAGTGGGAATAACATTAGTTCCTATGGGTAGCGGATATTTTGAAAGTAATGTAGACATATCCGGTTATTCCTTATCACCATCTTCAGGATACATATATGTGAAATACAAAGATGGAACGACTAAAACATCGGCTCATTATACAGGATATGACCTAAAGGGAGCTTTAATGGGTCATGTGATTAGTTTTACAAGTACAAATCCATCAGGGGCAGGTATATCTGTAGCCAACGCAAGTAGTTTTACATCATCAAGCGTTTTGCTTACAAAGGAGAGCGAATATACCGAGGAAATAAATGGATATTCACATACTTGGAGAGATGTTTATAAGGCGGAAATACCATCGGGTAATACATATAAATATGTATTCTTTTATAGTTCGACAGATATAAACAATGTACCGGGTAATTCCTCAAGAACCACATTACAGCCAATGCCTACTGTTGAAAATCAATGTTTTTATGCAGATACCAGTGATGCTTACATATATGATGACGATTATAGAGATGGTTATTGGGATACGGTATATAGCATAAGAGACAGCGAAACCGGAAAGGGAAAACAAGTTGTGGATATAGCTGCTTCTGATTTTGATAGTAGCAACTCTTCAGATAAGTATACAAATACAGCAAATCCAAGTGACACCTTTTATATAAAGTCCACTTTTTATGATTATTTCAGTGATTATGAAATGAATGGACTCAACAGGGATGATTACGGTTCTCATGTATTAGGACAGCGAAACTGGGTTACTTTTAGAGAATTTGATCAGGCATTAAGTGATTACTATTCGTCAAATGCCACAGATATTCCAATATACACAGGACATTTTCAGCCAAATGAATTTGATGGAAGCTATGTATTATTCCAGTATTTAGCGGCTAACTTAAATCTTTATGGATTCTCATCGAAGGCAGATAATCAGGCATTGTATTACAAATTTATGTCCACTAATAACTCTAATGCAGATATCAATGGCAATACAGCTATGTATTCATATGCATTACAGGGACTTGTAGGTAATACATTGGTGGATGGTGAATTAAAAACAAGAAATTTAGGTGTTTCATATAGCGACTATACAGCTGATGAAAATAACACTAGTACCGGTGTTAATATGCCACATTTCGATAGTGATTTCTTAAGTGGTAATAATTCTAAGAATACAAAGATTGGTAACGTGTACGAAAATGTAGCATTTCCATTTACTAAGTACTATATGAATTCGTCAGGTGAGGTTAATAAGACAAATACAGATACCACAGGTATATACTACTGGACATTTAATAGTGCAGATACAACTCTGGCAATAAGAGAGAATTCTAATAGTTCTAATTCTCCATATGATTATTATTTAAAGACCATGCCTAACTCGGATTGGTCAAAAAATGTAAATTCTGCAAGTCAGACATCAGATGTTAGTGCGACATACGGATTTTTCCCATTTAATGAGACATCATCCGGAGCAACAGCTTCTACATATAACTATGGTTATGGTACAAAAATGGAGTTTGAGTTCTCATTAACTCCAGATGGAACAGTTTTAGGAACAGATGGCAATTATTATCCTATAGAATTCAGATTCTCAGGAGATGATGATGTGTGGGTATTCATTGATGACAAGTTGGTATTGGACGTAGGTGGAGCTCATGGTCAGGTGTCAGGTGTTCTTAACTTTAGAGATATGACATCAACTGTTTATGGCACAGGTGTTAAAAACGGTGTTGGTAGAACTGTAACTAATGGCGTTGTAACAGATGATTTTAGTATTACAGGTGCAAAGACAGGTAAACATAAGATTAGCATATACTACATGGAACGTGGTATGTGGGAATCAAACATGACTTTCATGTTTAACTTCGTTGATAACAATGAATTGGAAGTTACTAAGGAAATTGATACGGACACAAATAATGTATCTAATGAGTTTGTTGATTTGATAAAGGATAATGAAACATTTACATTTAATATTCTTAATCAGGCAACACATTATGGTTCATATAATGGTGTTGCATCCGGTGCGGGATTCGTAGTAAACCAGTATGAAATCAGAGACTATGGTTCGGCAAGCTCTGGAGATTTAGAGATAGCAGAGGGTGCTATATACAATTACACGGATGATGAAACCACAACCAATTATACAGTAGATAGTGAAGGTAACTTAACCCTGGGTTGTAATCAAAGTGTTACTTTTAGGGATCAGTTTAGAAGAGGCAGTTACATTTCCCTAACAGAGATGTTAACTGATGTAGATAAAAAACTATATGACACCACTTATACGGTAACCGAGTTTAATCAGGATACAAGTGAATATGTTGAGGTAAGTGATAACTTAAAAGGAACAACTTCCGGAAACACACCTGTAACGGTATATAGCAGATACGGCGGTTCGGATTTGACCACAAATACAGGTAATTCTACAGGACTGATAGGTCAAAGTGGACTTTCAGTAGAGGATTACAGAGTAGAAGTATATGATTCGACTACACAGCAGACTAATGTCTATGCATCTTCTTCGGATACTTCAGATCCATCATTTGTATTTAGGTCATACATGCATCCGGATGAAGAATATTTATCTTTAGATTTAAATATGAAATTTAAAAATACAGTTAAGACTGGCGGAATATCTATAACAAAGAGTCAGGCAAACACATCGGATGCTGACTTAGATCCAAATCAGGAATACGTATTTTATATTGCATATTCAAATATAGGTGGAAAAAATATAGGAGGTACAACGCTTTATAGAAAGGTTGTATTGAAAAAAGGTGACACCTGGACTAGTGATGGAATACCGGTGGGAACACAATACAAAATATATGAAGTAATCCCTTCAGATGAATCACAGCTATACAGCATAAATGGGGATAGTGAATATTTAGTTGCGCCGAATGCAATTAATTCTACAGATATTGATGGAAATGTTTTCACTATTGATAAAGATACGCCATATATAGCGGGAACAATAACAGAAGCTCAGACAGATGTGGCAGAATATAGCAATTATAACTTTGCAAATTACATAGACGAAAAGGTTGATTTTAGTCTTAAAAAAATTTGGCATGATGTCTCTTCTATTACAAGTCTCCCACAAGCAACCTTTGCTTTAAAGAGAAAGGTTAAGGGTGCAGATGATAGTACTTACAAATATTTATCAGTGGAAACTATCGATCATGTAGACGGATATTTTATAGGTGGAGAGGTAGAAGAGCCAATAGATTGGGACTCTTGTTTAATAAAGGTTAATGATACTAATTCTACAGTGACAAACGAAGTAAGTGGAGACGTTAGTTGGTCCATTGAATTAAAGAATTTGGATAAATATCTAGATGGAAGTCTTACCAGTGACAAAGAGAATAATGCCTATATATATCAAATCGTAGAGGTAAAAAATAACTCAGGAACTTATACAGAAGTTACAGACGGTATGAGTATTATGTTAGATGGTAAGGATTATACAGTTTCTTATGGTAACAATACCGTTATATCTACCGAAATGGGAAGTGTAGTAAGTGAATTCGATGTTACAAATACTCATGTAGAAGAAGGAGTTACGCTTCCGGAGGTTGGAGGTAGAGGTATTTTAAATCTGTTAGTCATTGGAATGATAATTATGATGACATCAGTATTTGGGGTATTAAGATTAGACAGAGGCTAATCTTGATATAAATATTTTTATGTAGAAAGGAAAAATTATATGAAGAGAATGAAAAAAGTAATTTCCATAGCTACAGCATTAATTATGATGTTAGCTATGACGGTCACAGCGTTTGCAGATGCAACGTTATCCAAAGAAGCTGGAGACAATCATACATATGATGTGTATCAGATTTTTACAGCGGATATATTTGACGCTGCATCAGGAGAATTAGAAGGAGTAAAATACGGAGCTAATTCCACAGGAACAGGTGCGGTTCCTACAACTGTATTAGAAGCTTTAGCAGCAGTTAATTCATCATCAGATGCAGAAAAAATCGCAGTTATTGATGATTATTGGAATCAGTCAAGTGCAGCTTTTGCAACTATTAATGACACTACACCAACAGCTTCATTACCAACAGGTTACTATCTTATTAAAGATACAACAACTTCATCAGAGGGAGATTCAGTTAACTTCCATGTAGCAATTGTATCAGATGGTTCTACAGCATTGACTATTACAAATAAGAGAGATGTACCTGAAGTAAGTAAGTACATCAAAGAGGATTCTACATCTACTTATGGAAAAACAGCTGACTATTCACAGGGTGAAGAAAACATTGCCTTTAGAATTGTAGGAACTCTTCCGGATGCTACAAACTATGCAAGATATCAGAACTATCAGTATGCATTTACAGATACTATGGCAAATATGACATATGTTGCAGACTCCCTTACAGCTAAGGTATACACAGGATATACAGATGCAAATAACCTTGGAACAGAGTATGGAACACTTGATCTTACAGATTCAAATGTTACATTATCAGCTTCAGGTTCCAACATTTCATTAGCTTTTGCTGATCTTAAAGTGGCAACTTACACAGATGCTACAATAACAGCAGGTGTACCTGCAGATGCAGTAGTTGTAGTTGAGTACAATGCTAAATTCACAGCTTCTGCTGTAACTGGTGGATATGGTAATGCTAACTCAGTAAAACTTACATATTCAAATGATCCAAACTTGGATGCATCAGGCAATCCTATTACTACTACAGAGGATACACCAGAGGACTATGCATATGCATTTACATACGAGTTTGATGGTTTGAAGATTGATAGTACAACAAATGATCAACTTGCAGGTGCAGAATTTAAGATTAAAGATGCAGATGGTAATTACGCAATTATTGGCGCAGGCGGTGTAACTGGATGGACAGCATCACCAGCAGATGGAACATTAATCACAACAGATGCAACAGGTGAAATTATTGTTAAAGGTCTTGACGCAGGAACATATACATTAGTTGAGATAAATCCTCCGGCTGGTTATTCAATGATTGATGAGATTAATTTTACAGTTGCAGCAACTATTTCAGCTATAGATGTTTCTTCAGCTGACTACGTGTCTGGTTCACAGGAATATGAAGTAGAAACTTTATCCATCACAAGTTCTAGCACTAATATGACAGTAGATAGTCAGCAAGGTGTGACAACTGCAGCAAATACTGACAACGGTGTTGTATTTGCAGATATCTTGAACACACCTAAGTCATCACTTCCATCAACAGGTGGAATTGGTACTAAGTTATTCTACATTTTTGGTTCTGCATTAATGATTTTAGCTGCAATTGCTTTCGTAGTTAAAATGCGTTTTAGCAGAAAATAATTTGGTCTTCTTTTATTATATTTATGTTATAAAAGGTTAAGGTAAGAGGTCTGTTATTATGAAAAAAATATATACAATATTTCTAGCCATGGTTTTTATAGCAGGCCTCGCTATTACCATGTATCCTTTTATCAGCAATGCAATAAACACTAAGAAACAAAATCAGGTTATTGATAATTATGATAATCTGGTAAGAAAAAAGGATACAAAATATATAGAAGACGAATTGGCAAAGGCACATAGATATAACCATTTAGTTGCTACGTCAGGTTCGTTTAGCAGTTATATTATGGAAAATGATGCTGATTACAATTCTGTATTAAATATTGGTGGAGATGGAGTAATGGGATATGTAACTATTCCTAGAATAAATGTACAAATTCCAATATATCATGACACCAAGGAATCTACCTTACAGGTTGCAGCAGGACATCTTAAAGGTTCTAGTTTGCCAGTTGGAGGTAAAAGTACTCATTGCGTAATAGCAGCTCATAGAGGTCTGCCTAGTGCAAATTTATTCACAAATCTGGATGAATTAAAAAAAGGCGATTTATTTTGGGTATCTGTTTTAGGAAAAAAGATAACCTATGAAGTTGATGAAATAAGTATAGTGAGTCCTGGAGATCTGGATAAACTTCAGATAGTAGAAGAACAGGATTATTGTACACTTATGACATGTACACCATATGGAATTAATACACATCGATTGTTGGTTAGGGGTAAAAGGATTATTGAATATGATGGTAATTATGAAATGGATAAAACGTATATGTCTGATAGGGTTAAATTAACGACGTTTATAATAGCGCCATTTGTTATTGTTATGTTAATTGGAATGTTAGTAATGAAGAGAATGCGCAAAAAGAAAAAGGGAAAAAGAGTTGAGAACAATGAAGATTAATAATATAAAATATTTAAATAAAATCTTTCAAATAATATTAGGAGTTATTCTAATCTTTAGTATTTGTGAAAATGTATACGCATATTCATTTGAGGATATAGATTTAGAAAAAAAAGGTAGTATTAATATTACCCTTAAGTATAATGAAGAAAGAATAGAAGAAGGTAGTCTTGAATTATATAAAGTTGCCACTATACAAAATGATGGAAGTGGTAATATTGAATATGTATTTTCAGAAGAATTCAAAGCGTTTGACACAAGTGCTGTAGAAGCAATTAATTCTGCGGACAAATTGGAAACATACGTTAAAGAGAATGGAATAACTGGAATAATCAAAAATGTAGATTTGGAAGGAAAAATCACATATGATAATTTGGAGTTGGGTATTTATTTGATTAGACAAGTTACATCTAAAGCTGGATATTATCCAATCAAATCCTTTATTGTAACCGTTCCTGAAGAAATAAATGAGCAAGTCATTTATGATGTAGAAGCGCTTCCAAAAATGGACATTATAAAAGAAATACAGACGACAGATGATATGTCTCATACTAAGATTAATAAACCAACACCTGATACACACAATAAATCAGGTGATAAGGTGATACCACAAACCGGTTTTATGCTAATTCCAATTATAGTAATCTTCGTGATTGGCGTAATATTATTAATACCAGGTTATATTACAAAGAAGAAGGATGAGAAGGACGATAATAATTCTAACTAATAGAGAATATGAAAAGAATCTTAATTAAAATAATGAGTATATTAGGTTCTATTTTAATAATCCTGTCAATTGGTCTTATTGGCAGGAATTATTATATAGAATACAAGGCAGGAAAATCCTTAGATAAAGCATTAGCAAAACTAAATGCTAAAATTGATAAAGGGGATTATGTACTAGATGGTGACAACGAAACTGCAGTTATAAACATTGATAATAAAGTATATATGGGGATAATAACTGCACCATCTTTGGGAATTAGTCTTCCAATAATCAAAGAGTATAAATATGAGTATATGAATAACTCGCCGTGCAGGTATGCGGGTTCATATACTACAAATGATTTGATTATTGCAGGACATAATTATAAAAAGCATTTATATCACTTTAAAAATATGAAATACGGCGAACAGATTGTATTTACCACATGTAATGGGATAAATTATTATTATATAGTCACAAAAATAGAAGTGCTTAATCCGAATCAGATGGAAAAATTAATGGGAAAAAAGGATAATAATTGGGATTTAAGTATATTTACATGTTCGAATACCGGCAGAGCAAGATATGTAATACGGTGTAAAAAAGTAGATATATAAAAGAATTGGAAATATCAACTACTGATTTTTTTCAATTCTTTTTTATGTTACAATAAAAGAAACTACATTAGGAGGATATGATGAGTAATTTTGTAGAGCATGTAAGTGGTGATGAGGTTAGGGATGCCATTAATAGATATAATCAGGATATGACTGAGCCGAATCTTATGGAGGTTGCAAGGCTCTTAAAGGATGCCTGGATGTGGATTCCCTGCACCATGTATTTAAGTGATAACGATCAAAAAAGGTTAAGTGAGTTCATAGCAAATGTAGGTGGAGATAAGGATTCCCTTAAGGAATTCAAGCCTATGGACGAAGCTAAAATGGTACCGGATACTTATGAACAGGGGGATGAGAAATTTCTTTTGGTATTTACTCATGAAGAAGAAATGATGGAATATGATGACTCCATGGCAAAGGTTAAAAGACCTTTTATGGAAGCTATTGAGATTGCAAAAAATTCCAACAATACAATTACTGGAATTGCCATTAATGCTTTTAAAACAGGAGTTGTTGTCAGATCGGATTTGTGGGAGTTTATTGAAAATATGCAATAGAAATAATAATTATTATGTTTGTATTAATTAGTGATGTATGGTATCATGAGTAATTGTGTGCTTTTACACAGTTAGTATATATTTTATATCATACATGTAAATATCATATAAGGATAGGAGTTTTTAAAAATGGAGAGATTAGTATTAATTGGTACACAGGATTTTGATCTTAGTGTTTTTAATAATCTTACATATGCAGAGGGAATTAAGTGTTATATTGTTTCAGACATGGAAGTGCAGATAAGACGTGGCGATGACATTATAAAAATTGAGCCAGTGAATAAAATAATTAATCAGTATGATGACAGGACAAGGAAAAAGATTCCTTATGAGAATCCTAAGATTTTAATGTTTTCATATTCTTCTAAAGATTTCGTTTTAGAAGTAATATCAAATAACGGCTTACCAAAAGGTTTATATTATGACGATTTTGAAAAAATTGTCCCTCTTGAAGAGTTATTTTAAAATTCCTTGTTTACAAATTTTTTCATGTGTAGTATATTTCTAGCATTAGGTGGTTTTTAAAATATTGTCCGTCTAAGAAGAAAAATCGAATAAGGAAGAGGGATGCACATGACGAGTAAGTCAGTTAGTGTTCGAAGCAAGGGATTGTATGATCCAAGGTTTGAACATGATAATTGCGGAATCGGTGCTGTGGTTAATATCAAAGGTCGTAAGACCCATGAGACAGTAGCCAATGCACTGAAAATAGTTGAAAATTTAGAGCACAGAGCAGGCAAAGATGCCGAGGGCAAGACCGGAGACGGTGTAGGAATCTTATTACAGATTTCACACAAGTTCTTTAAAAAAGCGGTCGAAACCCTCGGTATTTTTTTGCCTTCAGAGAGAGACTACGGTGTGGGTATGTTTTTCTTCCCACAGGATGAGCTTAAGGCTAATCAGGCAAAGAAAATGTTTGAGCTCATTATAAAAAAAGAAAATATGGAGTTCTTAGGCTGGAGAGAAGTTCCTATTTGCAAGGAAGTTTTAGGAACCAAGGCTTTGGAATGTATGCCTAAGATTATGCAGGCTTTTGTAAAACGTCCGGAAGGAGTTAATAAGGGTCTGGATTTTGACAGAAGATTATATGTTGCAAGAAGAGAGTTTGAACAAAGTAATGATGATACTTATGTTGTTTCTTTATCTAGCAGAACTATTGTTTACAAGGGTATGTTTTTGGTGGATCAGTTAAGACTATTCTTTGAAGATCTTAAAGATCCGGATTATGAATCAGCAATCGCTATGGTTCATTCAAGATTCAGTACTAATACTAATCCAAGCTGGATGAGAGCACATCCTAACAGAATGATTGTTCATAACGGTGAGATAAATACCATTAGGGGAAATGCCGATAATATGCTTGCTAGAGAAGAAACAATGGCTTCTCAATATTTAGCAGGAGATATGGATAAGATTCTTCCTGTAGTAAATACAGAGGGTTCAGATTCAGCCATGTTGGATAATACATTGGAATTTTTAGTAATGAGCGGTATGGATCTTCCATTGGCAGTTATGATAACAATTCCTGAACCATGGGATAATAACAATACAATGTCTCAGAAAAAGAAGGATTTTTATCAGTATTATGCAACCATGATGGAGCCTTGGGATGGACCGGCATCAATTCTGTTTTCCGATGGAGATGTTATGGGCGCTGTTCTTGATAGAAACGGTCTTCGTCCATCAAGATATTATGTGACTAATGATGACCAGCTTATTCTTTCCTCTGAGGTAGGTGTTTTAGAAGTTCCTGAAGAGAAGATTGTTAAAAAAGAAAGACTTCATCCGGGAAAAATGCTTTTGGTGGATACAGTTAAAGGTGAAATCATTGATGATGATACTCTTAAAGAGAAATATGCGAACAGACAGCCTTATGGAGAATGGCTTGATAATAACCTTGTACAGTTAAAGAATCTTAAGATTCCAAATAAAAAAGTTCAGGAGTATTCAAGACAACGACGTAAACAGATTGAAAAGGCCTTTGGATATAAGTATGAAGAGATAAAGGATGCTATATTGCCAATGGCACAAAATGGTAGCGAGAAGATAGCATCTATGGGTTGTGATAGACCGTTAGCTGTTCTTTCAAAAAATATTCATCCATTGTTTGACTATTTTAAGCAGTTATTTGCACAGGTTACTAATCCTCCAATTGATGCTATTCGTGAGAAAATCGTTACTTCAACTACTATATACATTGGTGAAGATGGTAACATTCTTGAAGAGAGACCGGAGAATTGTAAGGTATTAAAAGTAAGAAATCCAATTCTTACCAGCACTGATATTTTAAAAATAAAAAATATGGATGTTAGAGGTTTTAAAGTAAAGACCATTCCAATACTTTACTTTAAGAATACTTCATTAAGAAAAGCTATTAATCATTTATATCTTGAAGCTGACAGAGCCCATGCAGAGGGTGCTAATATTCTCATTCTTTCAGACAGAGGTGTTGATGAAAATCACGTAGCAATACCTTCTTTGTTAGCGGTTTCAGCCCTCCATCAGCATTTAGTAGAGACAAAGAAGAGAACTAGCCTAGCGATGATTCTTGAAAGTGGAGAGCCAAGAGAAGTTCACCATTTTGCAACCTTATTAGGTTACGGTGCATGTGCTATTAACCCTTATCTTGCACATGAAACCATCAAATCGCTTATAGATGATAACATGCTTGATAAAGATTATTATGCAGCAGTAAATGACTATAACGAGGCTATTTTGTCAGGTATTGTTAAGATTGCTTCTAAGATGGGTATATCTACTATTCAGTCATATCAGGGTTCTCAGATATTTGAGGCAATTGGAATTAGCCAGGAGGTTATAGATACATATTTTACAAATACAGTAAGCCGTGTTGAGGGAATTACTTTAAAGGATATTGAAAAACAGGTAAATGAACTTCATTCAAAAGCCTTTGATCCATTGGGATTAGAGACTAACTTAAGCATAGAAAGTTCAGGTTCTCATAAGTTTAGAAGCGGTAAGGAAACTCATTTATATAATCCTGTAACTATTCATATGTTACAACAGGCTACATGGACAGATAATTACCAGTTATTTAAAGAGTTTGCTAAAACCATTGATGAGGAAATGAAACACGTTCACCTTAGAGGTAATTTTGATTTTAATTATCCAAAGCAGGGTATTAGTCTTGAGGAGGTTGAACCGGTAGAAAGCATTGTTAAAAGATTTAAGACCGGTGCTATGTCTTATGGTTCTATTTCTCAGGAAGCTCATGAAACCATGGCAATAGCTATGAACAGATTAGGTGGTAAATCCAACAGCGGCGAAGGTGGAGAGAGTGATGAGAGACTTGCTACTAAGGGACAAAAGATTGATAAGTGTTCAAAAATCAAACAGGTAGCTTCAGGTCGTTTTGGTGTTACTTCTAAGTACCTTGTAAGTGCCCAGGAGATTCAGATAAAAATGGCTCAAGGGGCAAAACCGGGTGAAGGTGGACATTTACCAGGAAAGAAGGTTTATCCTTGGGTTGCTAAAACAAGACATTCTACGCCAGGTGTTAGCTTAATTTCACCACCACCACATCATGATATTTATTCTATCGAGGATTTGGCACAGTTAATTTATGATTGTAAGAGTTCTAATAAGGACGCCCGTATCTCTGTAAAACTTGTATCAGAAGCCGGCGTTGGAACAGTAGCTACCGGTGTGGCTAAAGCAGGTGCACAGGTTATCTTGGTATCAGGTTACGAAGGTGGTACAGGTGCTGCTCCTAAAAACTCAATATATAACGCAGGTCTTCCATGGGAATTAGGTCTTGCAGAAACTCATCAGAATCTCATAGATAATGGTCTTAGAAATAAGGTTATTATCGAAACTGATGGTAAACTTTTAACAGGTAGAGATGTAGCTATAGCAGCAATGCTTGGAGCTGAGGAATATGGCTTTGCCACAGCACCATTGGTAACTATGGGATGTGTGATGATGCGAGTATGTAACCTGGATACATGTCCTGTTGGTGTTGCAACTCAGAATCCAGAGCTTAGAAAGAGATTTAAAGGTAAGCCGGAATATGTTGAGTCTTTTATGAAATTCATCGCAAGAGACCTAAGAGAAATAATGGCTAAGTTGGGTGTACGTACAGTAGATGAGTTAGTTGGTAGACATGATCTTTTAAAAATCAATCCGGAAAAGGCAACCAACATTGAAGGAGAAGTTGATTTAGGACGAATCCTTAATAAAGATTATAAATATGAACCGGTTAAATACCTTGAAAAGAATCCATACGATTTCAAACTTAATGAAACCCTTGACGAAAAGGTTTTATATAAAAAAATGTCTAAGGCATTAGATGAAAAGAAACCTTGCAGCATAAATGTCAAGGTTGGTAATCTTGATAGAACTTTTGGAACTATATTTGGTTCTGAGATAACTAAGAGATACAGCGATAACACATTAGATGATGATATGTATGTGGTTAACTGCGAAGGTTATGGCGGACAAAGTTTTGGTGCTTTTATTCCAAAGGGATTAACCCTTAATCTTACAGGAGATTCCAATGATTATTTTGGAAAAGGTTTATCCGGTGGAAAGCTTATTGTGGCATCTCCTAAAAATGCAACTTATGCCCCAGATGAAAATATTATCGTTGGAAATGTAGCCTTATACGGAGCTACTTCTGGAGAGGCATATATATGTGGTGTTGCCGGAGAAAGATTTGCTGTTAGAAATTCTGGTGCCACAGCCGTTGTTGAAGGTGTGGGAGAACATGGTTGCGAATATATGACTGGCGGTAAGGTTGTTATTCTTGGTAATACCGGTAAAAATTTTGCAGCAGGTATGAGTGGTGGTATAGCTTATGTTCTTGATGAAAACAGAGACTTATATACAAAACTTAATAAAACCATGGTTTCATCTCAGGAAGTTATTTCCAAATATGATGTTATGGAACTTAAGGAAATGATTCGAAAACATGTGAAATATACAGGTTCTAAAAAGGGTAAAGAAGTTCTTGATAACTTCAGTGATTATTTACCTAAATTTAAAAAGATAATTCCATATGATTATGAGAAGATGCTTACGGCTATAGCTCAAATGGAAGAAAAGGGCTGTGACTATGAGCAGGCACAGATTGAAGCATTTTATGCAGTAACTCAGGAATAAGGAGGGTTTGTATCATGGGTAAAATAACCGGATTTTTAGAGTATGATAGAAAAGATAACGTTGCTATCTTACCAAAAGAAAGAATTAAAAATTTTAATGAATTTCATGAAAGCCTTCCTATGGAGGAACGTAGAAAACAGGCAGCTAGATGTATGAACTGCGGAGTTCCTTTTTGTCAGGCTGGTATGATGATTAGCAATATGACTTTTGGTTGTCCACTTAATAATCTGATTCCTGAATGGAATGATTTATTATATACTGGCAATTTGAAACAGGCATATGAAAGACTTCGAAAGACTAATAATTTTCCAGAGTTTACCGGTAGAGTTTGTCCAGCTCTTTGCGAAAAAGCTTGTACTTGTAATCTAAATGAAGAGTCTGTTGCTACAAAATCCAATGAGTTGGAGGTTGTAGAAAATGCTTACAAGGAAGGTTACGTAAAGGCAAATGTTCCTTCTACAAGAACCGGCAAGAAAATTGCAATTATTGGTTCTGGTCCTTCAGGACTAGCAGCTGCAGATCAGTTAAATCAACGGGGACATAGTGTTACTGTTTTCGAAAGGCATGACAGAGTAGGTGGTCTTTTAATGTATGGTATCCCTAATATGAAGTTGGAAAAACAATTCATTTTAAGAAGAGTTGCAATCATGGAAGAAGAAGGAGTTATTTTTAAAACTGGAGTAAACGTTGGTGTTGATATTAAAGCCAAGGATTTAATGAAGGATTACGACAGAGTCATTTTATGCTGTGGTGCTTCAAATCCTAGAGATATAAATGTACCAGGCAGAGACGCCAAGGGAATTTATTTTGCGGTAGATTTTTTAAGAGCCACTACAAAGAGTCTTTTAGACAGTGATTTAAAGGATAAAAAATTTATTTCCGTAAAGGATAAAAATGTTATTGTAATCGGTGGTGGTGATACCGGAAATGACTGTGTTGGAACTTCCATTAGATTAGGAGCCAAGTCAGTAACCCAATTAGAAATGATGCCTGAACCTCCAAAAGAGAGATTGGCTTCAAATCCATGGCCAGAGTGGCCTAGAATTCTTAAAACTGATTATGGTCAGGAAGAGGCCATTGCAGTTTCAGGGCATGATCCTCGTATTTACTGCACCACTGTTAAGGAATTCAAGGCTGATAAGCAGGGCAACTTAAAGAAAGCAGTTCTTGTATCTTTAGAAGCTAAAAAGGATTCTAAAACAGGAAGATTTTCTATGGTGGAAATTGAGGGTTCTGAAAAGGAAGTCAATGCTGATGTGGTTTTAATTGCAGCAGGTTTCTTAGGAAGTGAAGAATATGTCACAAAGGATTTCAAAGTTGATCTTACTCCTAGAACAAATGTTAAAACAGATGAAGGTAAATATGAAACTTCTGTTAAAAATGTATTTGTAGCAGGAGATATGCACAGAGGTCAATCCCTTGTAGTATGGGGGATTCACGAAGGTAGAGAAGTTGCAAAAGCAGTAGATATAAGTTTAATGGGCTATACAAATCTTGACTAAATTATGTTATAATGTCTGAAGTTAAAAGCTAGAGGTGATTACTTTGTCAGATTATTATAAGCATAATGATTATTTAGATGAAGATATAGAATTTGTCTACTGGGGGGAAGATGAAGATCATTCTACAGTAGATGAGCAGAAATTCAAAAGAAAAAAGTCTGATAAAATAGATATTAAGGGTGAGATATATTCTTGGTTAAAGCTTATTTTAATTGCCCTTACTGTTGCCCTATGTGTTAATTATTTTATAATTATCAATTCTGAGGTGCCAACGGGTTCTATGGAACATACCATTCATGCAAATAGTAGAATGATAGGTTACAGACTTGCATATTTATTCTCAGAGCCCAAAACTGGAGACATCATAATATTCAAGTATCCAGATGACGAAGCACAGACTTATGTAAAAAGAGTTATAGGAACTCCAGGAGATACTGTTAGTGTCAACAAAGGTGTAGTCTATCTCAATGGAGAAGCTTTAAAAGAAGATTATGTATATTTTAAAGGTGGAGAAGCAGATCCAAAAGGCGATTATGGAGAAGTAACGGTACCGGAAGGATGCTACTTTGTACTAGGAGACAACAGAAATGATTCTAAGGATTCCAGATTCTGGGATACAACAAGTTTTGTAACAAAGGATGAGATATTGGGAAAAGCGATATTAAGCTACTACCCGGATGTATATATATTAAAGTAAATAATAAGGAGAGGTTAAACTCCTAAGAAAAAGGCTTCGTTTAAATGATTAACTTAAATCTAAAACGAAGCCTTTATTGTTGTTATTTCTATCCTAGTTTGAGTAGATGTAAAAATGTTCTTCCGACACAACAGCAAAGCCAAGCTTATCGTACAAACCAATGGCTTTTTCATTACTACCAGTTACATTTAGTATAACCTTGTTATATTCTTTTCTGGCAAGGTAGTTAAGCATGAGGCCAATACCTTCTGTGGCATAGCCTTTACGTCTGTATTCCGGTTTTACAAAGACTCTTGTCATACAGGCGCTTTTATCTTCAAATAGAGAAGTTGAAAAGTAGCCTACAGTTTCGTGGGTTTCTTTTTTTATTATCTTACTTACAATTTGATTTTCCTCTGGAAATGTTCTTGTGATATATATATCTTTAGTAGGTGTGTACATATCTTTTGTAAGATTGATGGACATGAGTAGTTCAATTTCTTTTTGGCCCTTTGTCAGGTCGTTGTATATTTTAGAAACTTCGTTAAAGTTTTTACACTCTTTCATAAGTGGAAGCATAAATACCGGAGTCTGATAAGTATCAGTTTTCTTTGCTGGAATCTTTTTTAATTCTTTTATGATATGGTTTAAAAGTTCCTTGAAGATTCCCGTGTTTCTGTGATCAGGATGAACAAAGGGGTATAGATAATACTCGTTTTGATTAGGTGTAAATAGATTAATAAAACCAAGTATCTCGTTGTCTTTTTCATAACAATATAAGGAATCAATTTCCTGATAGTTATCCTTTGTTTCTGAAAAAGAGTATTTATCTGAATCTTCTTGCATGGATGCTTTATACATTGAAAGGATTTTTTCTTTTAAATCATTTGAAATATTTGGATAGGAATTAATTTTTGACATAACTATACCTCACTTTTATAGAATATATAACCCCGTCATAATGACGGGGTTAGGTTTTACCATGTTTTATAAGCAATATTCATATCTACATTTCCAACAATACCACTTACAGAACCAGTGCTTGAATACTGCCACATTTTTACCAGGTTAGGTGAAAATGTAATCTTACTGCTACCAGTGTCTGAATCATTGTCAAATCCCAGGCTTTCAGATCTGTATCTGGCAAGCCATAAATCAACACCAGGAAGGGATGAAACATCAATGTAGTTATCAGCCCAGTTTTTATTTACATATAGGATGAAGCTGTAACCGTTGTTTTCTACGACTTTCTTAAATGCAAGTATCATGGCATGTCGCCTCTCTTTAGAAAGACCACCTTGAATTGCCTCATCTTCTAAGTCATAGGCAATTGGGTAAGTGACATTATGCCCTTTTATTGCGTTTATTACTGCTTGAGCTTCTGCAGCAGCCCCTTCCGGAGTGGTAGCTGTTGAGTAACAATATACGCCAACAGGAAGACCAACGCCGGAAGCACCGTCAATATTTTTAGCATACATACCATCTAAAGTAGTTCCGTATGATACACGAACCATTGCAAATTGTATGCCTGAATTTCTAACAGCTGTCCAGTTAATCGCTCCTTGCCATTTGGATACGTCTATTCCATGCTTTGAATATGAAATACTTGTATTAGAAGTTGAACCAGGAGCTTTGGCTCCGGCAGGAACAATCATAACCTGAATAGCTTCCATTCTCTTGGCAAGTCCCATGGTTCCAGCGATTTGGCCATCCACAGCCCAACCGAGCCATCCATAGTTTTGAACGTAAGCTCTATAATAAACATCAAAATTATCTGCCAGAGTTCCGGTAAGCTGTATTCTCATGGCTTCTATTCTAAGAGATTTATTAGAAGTACCGGAAATCTGTCCGTTAGATTTCCAATCCTGCCAACCTTGTCTTTGTACATAAGAAGTATATTTTATTCCTAATTCACTGCTGCTAACGCCAGTTAATGATAACTTAACGGATTCAAGACGTTTGCCTTGATTTTTTGTTCCAATAATTCCTAGATTACCAACGTCGTCTAACCATCTATAGCTTTGCACAAATCCTTTTCCGATGAATTTGATTGTAGAAGTAGAAGTTACAGGAACGTCATTTTCAGGAGCTTTTTCTGTATATTTTTTAATTACAACCTGAATGGCCTCTATCTTGTTGCCTGAATTTGTATTGCCGGAAATAGCACCAGAGGATACCCAGGCAGACCATCTGTTTGAAGTGGTATATGTTCTATAATAAACTTTGTACAATGCCGAATTGTAACCGGTTAATCTGACTCTTAGTCCATATATAGGTAGTGACTTACCCGTAGTTCCTGAGAGGTTACCATCGGTGGAATATTTTTGCCAACCTATAGAAGCAACATTTGTTGAATACTCAATTCCAAAGTTGGTATATGTTTCTGAGTTGATATGCATTCTGATGGCTTCAATTCTTTTATCAAGGCCAACTGTACCGGCAACGCCATAGTAATAGGTTTCGCCCTGCCATCCTACGCTTTGCACGTGAGCCTCATACATTGCCACAGGGTTAATATCGTATGAAGATATTTTGTTTGGAACTGTTCCCTTTGGAACAACAAGAACTATAAGGGCTTCAGCTCTTTTATCTAATTTGGAAGTTCCACAGGCAGCACCATTTTTGTGCCAGCCAGTCCATCCGACAGAGGCTTTATGAAGCTGATAGTAAATATCGTATACGTTTGACGCATTTCCGGAGAGGGTAATCTGGATAGAAGTGATAGCGCGAGAATCACCTGTTGTACCGCTAATTTGACCATCGGTTTTCCAGCTTTGCCAACCAGAGCCATCTACATAGGTTCTGTAATTAACAATTCCATCCAAGTCATTAAGGCTGATTTGAACGGCCTCAAGTCTTTTGGATTCACCAGTAGTTCCGGCAACACTTCCATCTTGAACTGAGTTTTGCCATCCTACTCGTTGAACATAACCTTTATAGGAAATGTAGTTTGTGGTATCACTTTGAGCTGTTACAGCTTGCTTTTTAAAAGTAAGGGGAATTACTACAAATGCAATTATAAGCAAAGCTATAATAACAAGTGATTTTTTTAAATGCTTCATTATATCCTCCATTATTTTTTTATTTTAAATAATTGGCGATAGATAGACCATCACCAATTTTATCTGTATTATAATACTATAAATTCATTGAAAATAAAACAGTAAACAATTAAAATAAGAAATAGTTCGTTTATTTTTCAAATATTTGTCACAGAAAGGAAAAACTATGGAACTTAAGAATAGAGATGAAATCAACGAGATATATAAATGGAGAATGGAAGATGTCTACGAGACAGAGGATTTGTGGGAAAAGGATATTGAAAATGTAAAGGATAATCTTCCAAAACTTACAGAAATGAAAGGAATTATCTGCAGTAATAGTGATAATTTCAAAAAGACAATAGATATGTATTTTGATATTCAACTTATAGTTGAAAAGGTATATTTTTACGCTAATCAGAAGTATTACGAGGACCTTGGAAATAGTAAGTATCAGACATTTTCAGGAAAAGCTGATAATCTGTTAAATGTTTTCATGGAGACAGTTTCCTTTATTGAACCGGAGATTCTTCAGACTTCGGAAGAAACAGTTATGTCATTTATTAAAGAGCAAAATATGTCGGATTATGTTCAGTATTTTAAGGATTTATACAGACAAAACAAACACGTACTTTCAGAACGAGAAGAAGAGATTCTTGCGGCTACAAGGTCATTCTCATCAGGTGCCAGTGACATTTTTTCCGTTCTTAACAATGTGGAATTAACATTTGAAGATGCTATTGACAGTAATGGAAAAGCACACACAGTTACCCATGGAAGTTTTATAGCAAGCATGCAAAGTGAAGATAGAATTCTTAGAGAAAATGCTTTTAAGAGTCTTTATAAAACCTATAACAATTATAAAAATACTATTGGAACGGTTTATATAAATAGCCTTAAGAAAGATAGTTTTTACGCCAAAGTTAGAAACTATCCATCTTCTAGAAATATGTTTTTAGATAGCAATAATATTCCGGAAGAAGTATACGACAATCTGGTGGATGTGGTTAATAAAAACCTTCCTTTAATGCATGAGTACGTGGCTTTGAGAAAAAAACTCTTAGGAGTTGAACAGATGCATATGTATGATATTTATACGCCACTTATAGACAATCCATATGGGGAGATTTCTTTGGAAAAGGCTAAGAAAACCATATTAGAGGGACTTAAACCACTAGGAGATGAATACATTTCTCTTTTGAAAAAGGGATTTGATGAGAGATGGATTGATGTATATGAAAATAAAGGAAAACGTAGCGGTGCTTATTCCTGGACAGTATATGGCTCCCATCCATATGTGCTTTTAAATTTTCAACCTAACCTGGATACTATGTTTACCATAGCTCATGAAATGGGACATTCATTGCATTCATATTATTCTAACGCCAACCAACCATATGTTAATTCAGAGTACAGGATATTTGTAGCAGAAGTAGCCAGCACCTGTAATGAGATACTGTTAATTAGATATCTTATAGAAAATGCAGATTCAGATCTTAAGAAAGCATATCTAATAAATCATATGCTTGAGCAATTTAGGGGAACATTGTTTAGACAGACAATGTTTGCAGAATTTGAAAAAATTGTTCATAAGAAAACAGATGATGGTGAAATTCTTAACTGCGAAGAACTCTGTAATATTTACCATGACCTTAATAAGAAATACTATGGAGATGATGTAGTAAGTGATGATGAGATAGCGCTAGAATGGGCAAGGATACCGCATTTTTATACATCTTTCTACGTATATCAATATGCTACAGCCTATTCAGCAGCAACCACAATTGCAGATAAAATCCTTACAGAAGGTGAAAGTGCAGTAAATGATTACAAAAAATTCTTAAAATCTGGTTGTAGCGATTATCCAATTGAAGTATTGAAATATGCAGGAGTGGATATGAGTAAGCCACAGCCAATAGCACAGGCTATGGAAGTTTTCAAAAAAATGTTGGATGAAATGAAAAAAGTTGTTGACAAAAAATAAAGGGTAGTGTAATATAATCCATGTGCTTAAAACAAGCACACGGATATGCGCGAGTGGCTCAGTTGGTGGAGCGCGACCTTGCCAAGGTCGAGGCCGCGGGTTCGAGTCCCGTCTCGCGCTCTATATACCCCGTAGAACTTAGGTTTTACGGGGCTTTTTCATTGTATAAGAGAATTTTTTGTGATAGAATTTATAAGGTTGGTTATATCTAACTTATAAGTCCTTATCTAGGGATGTATTTATATAAAAATATTTTAAGAAAAGAGGAATTATCATGCCAATTAGAACCAATCCTAATTTTAAAACTATAGGTAGAAATGATCCATGTCCATGTGGAAGTGGAAAAAAATATAAACATTGCCATCAGGCGATTCATGACAAAATGCTTAGATACAGAAGACAAGGTGTTGAAGTGCCTAGTGTCAGCCTTTTAAAAACACAGCCACAGATCGAGAAAATCAAAGAAAGCGCAGTTATTAATATTGCTTGTCTTGATGAAGTAGCAAAAAAAATTGAAGTTGGAATGTCTACAGAGGAAATCAACCAGATTGTACATAATACCACAACAAATATGGGTGGTATTCCAGCACCACTTAACTATGAGGGATTTCCTAAGAGTGTTTGTACGTCTATTAATGATGAGGTGTGTCACGGAATTCCAAGTCCTGATATCATTTTAAAGGATGGGGATATAATAAATGTAGATTGTTCCACAATTCTTGATGGATATTTTTCAGATTCTTCAAGAATGTTTTGTATTGGAAATGTAAGTGAAGAGAATAGAAAACTGGTAGAGGTTACAAAAGAAGCAGTTCAAAAAGGACTTGAAGCCGTTAAGCCATGGGGATTTTTAGGAGATATTGGTCAGGCTGTTAATGATTATGCTAAAGCACATGGCTATTCAGTAGTTGAGGATATAGGTGGACATGGAGTAGGATTAGAATTCCATGAAGATCCGTTTGTAAGCTTTGTAACAAAGGCAGGAACGGGAATGCTTTTGGTACCGGGACTTATGTTTACTATTGAACCAATGATTAATATGGGAGGACCAGAGTACACAGTGGATAAGGACAATGGATGGGTAGTAAGAACAAAGGATCATTCAATGTCAGCTCAGTGGGAGATTCAGTTGGTGGTTACCAACGATGGAGTAGAAGTTATTTCATACTAACATTTATGTATAAAGTTTTGTACCAAATAAGTTTATAATTTTTAGGACTTATTTTTACATATATGGTATAATCTTAAACAGTTTGAGTGTTAAAGAACGTAGAACTAAATATACTTATGGAGGATTATTATGTTTTCATTTGATGATGTAAAGAATTTTGATCCTGAAGTTGCACAGGCAATGGAACAGGAACTTGAAAGACAGAGAACACACATTGAGCTTATTGCTTCAGAGAATCTTGTAAGTAAGGCAGTTATGGCAGCTATGGGAAGCCACCTTACTAATAAATATGCAGAAGGTTATCCAGGTAAGAGATATTATGGTGGATGCGAATATGTTGATATCGTAGAAGACCTTGCAAGAGAAAGAGCTAAAAAGCTTTTTGGATGTGATTATGTAAATGTACAGCCACATTCAGGAGCACAGGCTAACTTTGCAGCATTTTTTGCAATTGTACAGCCAGGTGACACAGTTATGGGTATGAGCCTTGACCACGGCGGACATCTTACACATGGAAGTCCGGTTAATGTATCTGGTAAATATTTCAACATTGTTTCTTATGGAACAAATGATGAAGGTTTCATTGATTATGATGATGTGTTAAGAATCGCTAAAGAAGCAAGACCAAAGCTTATTGTAGCAGGTGCCAGTGCATATCCAAGAGAGATAGATTTTAAGAAATTCAGAGAGATTGCTGATGAAGTAGGAGCTGTCCTTATGGTAGATATGGCTCACATTGCAGGACTTGTAGCAGCAGGACTTCACATGAGTCCAATTCCTTATGCTGATGTTGTTACAACTACAACACATAAGACACTTAGAGGACCTAGAGGTGGAATGATTCTTTGTAATCAGGAAGCTGCTGATAAATACAACTTTAACAAAGCTGTGTTCCCAGGAATTCAGGGTGGTCCGCTTATGCATGTAATAGCTGGTAAAGCAGTATGCTTTAAAGAGGCTCTTGATCCTTCATTTAAGACATATATGCAGGGTGTTAAAGATAATGCAGCAGCCCTTGCAAAAGACCTTATGGCTAGAGATTTCAATCTTGTTTCTGGTGGAACAGATAATCACCTTATGTTAGTAGACCTTAGAAATAAAGGTGTTACTGGTAAGGTTTGTGAGAAACTTCTTGATGCAGCTAATATAACATGTAACAAGAATGCAATCCCTAATGATCCAGAGAAGCCATTTGTAACAAGTGGTATCAGAATCGGTACACCAGCCATTACATCAAGAGGCATGAATGTACAGGATATGGATTTGATTGCAGAAGCAATTTCATTATTAGTTTCAGATGCAGAGGCAAATAAAGCTAAAGCGATGGAAATTGTTAAGGGATTAACAGATAAATATCCATTATACGAATAATATCGCTATTTATAGTGTTAAAAAGGTCAACAATCGCCCCTTATAGGGGCGATTTCTTTTTGTATGACGGGCATGCCGTCAGTCTGTGGTGAAAGTCCGCAAGGGGCGTAGTTGCCGACGAACCCCATAGCAACACCCAAGGTATACATTGTGAGATGTAGGCGAGAAGAAGGGATAGTGAAATCGTAGCCTGACGAACAGAAACCTGATATAAGGCGCCTGAGGTGGATAAGCTAGCAAAAGGTAGCAAAGTCCAAAAGGCAATCGTAACCCGAAGGCGTAAATCAGGCAGGTAGACGAGGAAAGACTGGCAGGCTTATCCCGTGAGGTCTCACAGGCGGTTTCATTAGCCGTAGCTTAGACTACAAGACACCGGTTGCATTTCATGCAGAAGGTGCGGCGTAGAATCGCACTTTCGGTGTCCACTTTATTGACTTAAGACCAATGATTTGATATCATTTCTTTCGGACAAATGCATAATATACGAGACATAATTTCTGGTCCTTATACGATGATAATCCTGCGACTACATAATTATGAATTATGTGGTCGCTATTTTTTGTGTAAAAATAGTGATTATTGGCTTTTGTTTTATGTATTTGCATAATATTAAGAAAGGAAAGAATGACATGAAAAAACAACGACTTAAAGCTGGACTCTTGTCTGTTGTGATGATTGCAAATACTTTAACAGGATTTAGCATCGTAAATGTTAAAGCAGATGATTCTCACGGAAAAAATGTAATAGCAAGTGAATCAGCAAACGCACTAAACTATATTGTGTCTGAACAGAATGAAAGAGGGGACTGGTCAAAAAATTATAATCGATTAGACACATACGAAAGCATGAATGTATTGCAAAAATATGATGAAAATGAGGATTGGAGTAATTCATATTCCAAAGCATTAGATTATGTCAGGGATATTGATGAAACCAATACTGATTATTTATCAAGAAAATTAATGATAACTGAATTGGCAGATGAATCAAATATTGAAAAATTAATTGCCAATCAGAATATCAATGGGGGTTATGGATTAAATAAAAATTATGAGAGCGATGTATTAGATACTATTTTGGCTGTAAATGCGCTAACAAACTATATTAGTAATGTTGATGCGTCAAATACTTATGTAATTCAATCAGAGATTAATGCAGTTAATTATTTATTATCTAAACAGAATGCTGATGGTAGTTTAAGTTATGAAAATGTAGAAGAGGGTTCTGTTTTGCTGACTTCAGAGATGGTCAGTGCAATTTATGATTATAAAAAGGTTTTATCAAAAAATAATATTTTTGAAAATGAAAATGTTTATAACCTTTATGAAAATCAGATAAGTAATTCTATTATTTTATCTAAAGGATTTTTAGAAGAAAATACAATAGAAGCTAGTGAAGAAATTCAAAGTAAAATAGAAGCGATAAAGAAATTTAGAGCTTTGTTAAAAATAAATGGGTTATCAGATATTGATGAAATGGAGGAAGAAATTCTTTCTTTGCAGAATGAAGATGGAAGTGTTGGTGAAGATATTTATGCTACAGCTTTATTTGTAGAAGTTTTAGAAGAAAAAGAATCCTTACCAGATGCAGAGATTTCTGATATTAAGATAACAAAAGATGATATAGAAACGAGTGAATTTAATGTAAATGAAAATTTAAGTTATGAAGTTTTATATACATCTGATGATAATACATCTTTAAAAGTTGAAATACTTGATGAAAATAATCAGGTTATATTTGATAACAATACTGTAAATGGAAGTTTTTTAATTGGAGATACTAAGGCAGGAATATATAAAATAAAAGCTACAGTTACAGATAATGAGTATGGCTATGTTTTAAGTAGCTATGAAGAGGATTTTACTGTTTTAGAAAATATAACATGTGAAGAAGCAGAAGCATTTTTGACAAATAATGCTACAATGATTGGTCAAAATGTGAATGTTACACAAAAACTTAGTTTTACTGTAAAAACAAATACGGAAAAAAATATCGTTATAAAATCTAATGTTATAAGTAATGATACTATTATTTTAGAAAATGAATATAATATAGATTTAAATTGTGAAAGTAAGTCTGTGAATATGGATTCAATTACTTTTGCACCGGATACATCATCTGCCTGCAGATATGAGGTTAATGTAAAGGTATTATGTGACGATAATGTTTTATTTGAAAAAACAAATATTTATACAGTAAATGACAGACTTCCTAAAACAGATCTTTTATTCTCAATTGAAAAAGATAGAGATTTGTTATATCCAACAAATGATAGATTGGATTTAAATTTCACATTAAAGGGAGTTCAAAATGGTGTTATAGATTCTATTAATTTTGATGAAGAATTAATTGATTCTGACTCGGATACGGATCTATTTAATGATGAAATAATAGAGGAAGATGGTAGTGGTTTGGATGATTCGGATAATTCAGGTGAATTTGTATATTCATCAAATCTTTTGAAAAACACATATATTGCTTTTTCTATGATGAATTCAAATTATTCTGTTGGAACATTAGAAGGAGATCCAAATTCATTAAATGATAATAATAAAAAACTTGTATATGGACATCCTGGTGGAGGTACAAGTTATACAACATTAAATATTGATGGAAATCTGTATAAATATTCCTGTGGATCTACTACATGTGATTTGGAAAACGGTTCTTTAAAAACAGAAGGAACCAGAAATAATATTTTGGTTACACAAACAGGTACAATCGTTACAAATCCAATTACAGGAAGAAAAGATATTGTAAGATTAAAATATCATGTAAAAAATACAGATGAAGTATCTCATGATGTTGGTCTTAGAATAATGATTGATACTATGCTTGGAAATAATGACAGTGCCCCATTTAGAGTTCCGGGATATGGTGGAGTTACAAGAGATCTTGAAATTGCAGGTGATAATATACCACAGTACTATCAGGTTTTTGATAATTTAAATAATCCAAGTGTTGTAGCTCAAGGTATTTTCTATATGAATAATGAATTGAAACCTGACAAGGTTCAGTTTGTAAACTGGGGAAGAGCAAGTAATAATTTATGGGAACCTGGTATTGCGGGGAATATAGGTGACAGTGCTGTTAATTCGTTCTGGAATCCAAGTGTACTTATGCCGGGTGAAGAAAGAGAGTATGTAACTTATTATGGTTGTGGTGAGATTTCATCTAATGTGGAAGGAAATTTAGTAACAGGATTAACAGGTGTTTCAAGACTTGATACTACTGATACAGGATATAATCCAAATCCATTTACTGTTACTGCATATGCATACAATATTGGTATGAGTACATTAGAAAATGTTACAGCAAAAATAGTATTACCGGAAGGATTACATCTTAATGATGGAGAAATTGAAGTTAAAGAATTAGGAAATATAGTTTCAGGTAGTGATACCCAAACTTCATGGGATGTAGTGGCAGATTTTTCTGATTATGATAAGACTTTAACATATTCTGTTGAATACTATGTAAATGGAGAATATGTAAAAACCGTAAATAGACAGATCTTTATACCACAATTTTTAAATAATATTGCTGCGAAAGATGTTGTATTAAAGACTGATATTAATACCCCTAAATTTGTAATAAAGACAGATGATTTTAATATAGCACCTTCAGAGTTAACACAAAATGAAGATGGTACAAGTAAGGTTGAATGGAATTTTGATACAATTTTAATTGATGAAATTAAAAATATAAACGTATCAATAAATAGCGATAATTTAGTACCTGGTGAAAATGTTTTAGTATGCAAAAATACTATATTAGAATTTACTGATAGAGATGGAAACAGACAGGTTAAAAGAATTGAAAATATGAATATACCTGTTGCAACATACTCGTTAAAAACAATTTTAAATACTGATAAAGATGAATATAGTACAAATGAAGATGTAAATATTACATTAAATACATTTAATCCAAAAGATTATAATGTGACTCTTAATGGAACATTTAAATTATATGATGAAAATGATGTGTTTATAAAAGATATAGAAAGTATGGCTGATATAAGCTGGAATCCATTAGAAGAAAAGGATATTAACACTTCATTTGATACCAAAGATTTATATGCAGGAAAATATATTATAAAGTCTGAGTGGTGTGATGAAAATAATGTTATTTCTTCTGCCAAAAAGGTTATAACTGTTTTGAAGGATGGAAAACTTTGTAATGAAGTTAATACTGACAAATCAAGATATAGTCAGAAAGAAAAAATAACAATTACCACAAAAGTTAAAAACACAAGCACAAACTATAATGAGGAAAACGTAAGATTAATAACACAGATAGTTAATGAAGATTATGAAGTTGTATATGAAAATGAGAAAGAATTAGGAAATATTCTTAATAATGATATTAATACAAGTACAGAATATTTTGATAATTTAAATTTATCTGTTGGAACATATACAGTAATTTCAAAGGTTATAAGTAATGATGAGATTGTATCTGTTGATACAAAAGACTTTGACATAATATCAGCCAGAGAAGATTTATCCAATATAATTGGAGAAATTAATTTATCTGAAAAGACAATTTCGCCTGTTGATACATTAAATATAACAGCAAATATAAAAAATGATTCTAATGAATCATTAAATGAATTATTATCATATATTACAGTAACAAGATTATCTGATAAAAAAGTAATTAGAAGATATGATTTTTCTTCTGATTTAGAAGCAGGAAAAGATGAAACAAATGAGGTTTCTTTTGCTGAAGAATCTCTTGAAAAAGGTGATTATCTTGTAAGTTATTATGGAATAATGGAAAGTGGTGAAATAAAGATATTAGCTACTGATTCTTTCAAAGTAGAGTATATAGAAGATCCATTTATAGAAGATAATGATTTATGGAATTATATGGGTAGTGCATATAGAAGTGAAGAAGGATATGCAGTATTAACACATAATATAAACCACCAGGCTGGTGCTATGTGGCTAAAAAAAGGAATAGATAAGCCATTTGTAGTTAACTTTAGATATTTAGAAGGTGGCGGAAATAGCGCAGACGGATTTGTATTTATGTTTGCAAAAAATCCAAATGAACTTGGAAATGAGGGTAGAGAATTAGGATTTAAGGAAGGTAATGGATATGGAGTAGAATTTGATAGCTTCTACAATTTATTCCATACAGAACATGCAGGAATTAATTCTAAACATATTGCCTTAATAAAGGATAAATTATCCGGAAGTGATGCAGGCAAAGTAATTACTCCATTATCAATAAACCTTGAAGATAAATTTGCATCTAAATTAGGTGATAATGCTTGGCATGATGTGGAAATTTATGTTGATTATGATGGTGTAATGGTATATGTAGACGGAGAGAGAGCTATTGAATACAAGGGTGAAATTAACTTTGAGTATGATGGCTTTGGATTCAGTGCTGCAACAGGAACAAGTAATGATAATCATTATATTGATGATGTTGTTATCAGAGAAAATACAAGAATTAAAAAGCAGGTATCCGATAGCCGTACATATTTAGGTTCAGCTCATGAAGATGAAAATGGATATATTGTTTTAACTGAAAATGAAACATGGCAGAGTGGAGCTATGTGGATAGATGATGCTGTTTCAGCTCCTTTTGATGCATCGTTTAAATATATGTCAAATGGTGAAGGTAATATTGCAGATGGATTTACTTTTATGTTTAACAAAAAAGGTGATGAAATCGGTGATAATGGTGCATTCCTTGGATTTAAAAACGGAAATGGATATGGAGTGGAATTTGATTCATTCTTTAATACAACTCAAAGTGAACATAATGCAAATGGATTAAAGCATATAGCATTATCAAAAGATTATTTAGCTACAAATAATAAAAATGAGGTTGTAAATAGTCTTGCAATTAATACAGATTCTAACGTTACATCAAAGATAAATGATGGAAACTGGCATGATGTAGTTGTTAAAGTTAGAAAAGATGGTGTGAGAGTATTTTTAGATGATGACCTTGTGCTTGAATATAATGGCACGATAGATGAAACATATTCATCAATTGGTTTTGCTGCTTCAACAGGAGGTTATTCACAGTCGAATTATATTAAAGATATTTTAATTAATGAAGAATTTACAAAAGAAGAAGTAAATATTGTTGATGACTTTAGTGCGGATTCAGGTGAATGGAATTTAATGGGAAGTGCAACTTTATCTTCAGAAGGATATCTTTCAATAAATCCATCATATACATGGCAGACTGGTGTAGCTTGGTTAAATAGGGATATTGCAACAGAGTTTGAGACGACTTTTGATTATACAATTATAGGCGAAGATGGAAATGCTGATGGATTTTCATATATGTTCTTTAAGAATAAAGATGAATTAGGATTCAATGGCAAAAATCTTGGATTTAGTGATGGAAATGGATATGCTGTTGAATTTGATACATATTATAACGGCTTATTTGATGAAAAAATTGGTGATAATAAAATGCATATTGCATTAGTAAAAAATAGTACAGCCGGAAATATATCAGAAGTGTTAGCTTATAACAATGATGATGAAGTTATATCTAAATTAACTGATAAGGAAAGCCATAACGTTAATATTAAAGTTTGTAAAGATTCAGTAGTTGTCTTATTAGACGGTGAAGAAATATTAAGATATGAGGGAACACTTGATACAACTTACAGATATAGCGGATTTAGTGGTGCTACAGGCGGAATATGCGAAGAACATATTATAGATAATTTCGTTTGTAAATATGAAAAATTTTAATAGCTTAAAAGAGACGTTTTAAAAATTAAGAAAGGACATAATAATGAACAAAAAGATAAGAAACAGACTTATAGCAATAATGCTCATTATTGCTATACCAACTGTTTATGTATTAAGTAACAAATATTTTAAACCTGAAAAGAAAAGAAAAAGTATAAATGCCAGTGATTATTCTGTAGAAATATCGGAAAAATCAAAGTTATATAATAGCATTGAAAATACTAATGTTATTACAGATAATGTTGATAGTGCTCTTGATAATAATGATATTATTACATTTATTGGCGAAGTAGGAAATTATAAGAGTGAATTAAATGATATATTTTCAAATTTAAATGATGAATTTGATAAAAACGAAAAAATATTAAAAGATAATTCTTTTGATAATGGTCTAAAAAAATTAAAAGATTACAAAGATGACGTTAACGAAAAGTATGATGATATTAATGAAAAAATCGATACTTTAGTTGATGAAGCAGGAAAAAAATATGCAGATGTAAAAGAACTTGAAAAGAATTGGAATGATATAAAGAATTCTTTTCAACCTGAGAAGCTTTACAAAGCAACAGGTGCCGAAAATGATGGTAATGTTGAACCTGAAAGTGATGTTGAAATAATTGATGAAAAAGATATTATTAGTGAAACATTGGATGATAGTTCTGATAAATCCATGGATGAGGCACCATCGGAAGAAAATTATTTATTAACTAATGAAACTGATATTGCAGGTTCAAAGTTTGAAGAGTTAGTTAATGAAAAGACAGATGGTTTAAAAAATCCGATTGAAATATACAATTTCATAAAAAATGAAATTGACTATGAACCATATGTTGGACTTAGAAAAGGTATTGGTGGCGTTATTAGTGAAATGGCAGGAAATGATACTGACCAGGCAGCATTACTTACATACCTTTTAAGAAAAAATGGATATGCTACAAAATATGTTAAAGGAAATGTATTTATATCCATAGATAAGGTTAAGGGATTATTTGGTGTAGATAATGATGAAGCAGCAGCAAATATACTTGCATCCATGGAAAATAAGGTTTCTCTAGTACAAAGTGGAAGTGCTTATGTTGGTGTAATTGCTGAGCATACATGGGTTGAAGTTTATGTACCATATGAGTATTATCGAGGTTTAGAAGAAACTAAAGGTCAGCCAATGTGGATTCCGTTAGATCCAAGTTTCAAACAGTATGAAAAAATAGAAACTGTTGATTTAAAAGAATTATTTGGGGTTGATGATGATCAGCTTGAAGAATATGAATACTATGATGCAAGTTATTCTGAATCAGGAAATTGGGTAACAAATATTACAAATGATTATTATGAAAGCTTTGTTGATGATATAGGTGATAATGCTGAAGAATATATAAATCATTATAATGAAGAACATCCTGACAATCCTTTAACTACTGAGCAGATTATTGGTGGAAAGAAAATTATAAAAGAAGAACTTGAATTATTACCTAATGTTCTTCCTTATGAAGTAAGAAGTGTAATTAGTGAAAGTTCAAATTTATCAGATGATAATTTTGAAAACATCAGTTTTATAATGCAGGGTAGTAGTGCATTTGCTTTAGATTATGACACTACAGAATCGTTCAATGTTAATTTTAATACATATGATTTATATGGAAAGAGAATAACTATTGAATGGACTGGTGCAACTGATGAAGATAATGAAATTATAAATGAATATGGTGGAATTATTAACACACCTGTTTATTTGATTGATGTTTGCCCAAATCTTATCGTTGATGGTGAGGTTGTTGCTACAGGAAATCCTGTAAATGCAGGTTATAGACAGAACTTTGTAATGGAATTAAATCACATCGGCTTAGATAAAAAAATAGTTGATAATCTTATTACTGTTGGTGGTGTATATTCTGTTACATTAGATTATGGGAATTTTTCTGTAGATAGTTTAAATAAGATTTCTGATGAAATGAATTTACTTAAAGATTCATTAAATGAAGAAATGTCAGAGAAAGATCTTTATAATGATGAAGTTCTTGGAAAAGTATTATCTGCTATGGGTTGTCTCTATTTTGCACAACTTGATATATTTGATAATTATACTGCAAACCATACTGGTGTTTTAAGAAACAGAGTTTTATCTGAAGGTATTACGGGATATGAACCAAACGTATCATATGTATTTATGACACCAGTTGAATATAATGATGGAAGATTTTACATTGATGTCGATTATAATGCATTATCAGTAGTAAGTGAGTCGAATACAAAAGAAAATGTTATAGCTTACAATATACAGTCAGGTCTTTATAGTTCTCTTATGGAAAGTACTATAATCGAAGAACTTTTTGAAATACCTGCTGTATCTACTACAAAGCTTTTATGTGAAGCAAATGAAAGAGGAATACCAATTTATTCAATATGCAGTGAAAATATTGAAGATATTGATGAATTAAATGTATCAGATTCTGTAAGAAATGATGTAAGAAATGCTGTTAATGAAGGAAAAATTGTATATATTCCAAGAGATGCATTTAATTATTATAACTGGTATGGAAGCGGATATATGATCCTTGATATGGAAAATGGAACTGCTGCTTATATGATAAGTGGTGGAATTTCCGGAGGATCAACAGCACTTGATGTTGCAGTAGCTATAGGAACAATAATAAATGTTATTTTTGCTGTGATAGATATGGTGCAATTAATAGCTTTATATGCAACTGTAACAAATCCTATTGTTGGAATATTGGTATATGGATTGTATTTATTGTCAGTATATTCTTTCTTAGATGCTATAATTTCTGCGACATATTATTATCAAACAGGTAATGTTAAATATGCAGCCCATATTCTTTTAGATGCAGCAATAAATTTAGCAACGTTTGGATTATTTAAATTACTTGAAAAATTTATTCCTAAAATAGGTGCATTCTGGGATAATATTATTGAAAAGCTTAAAAATATCCTGAAAAAAACTGATAATTTAAGTGAAAAGGCAACTAAGGATATTGTGGAAAAAAGTGGAGAAAAGGCTTTAGAAGAAGCTGATGAAATAGCAAAAGCACTTAAGCAAAGTAATATATCAGATGAAGCAATAGAAGCTGCAGCATCGAAATCAGGAAAAGAAGGATTAGAAAAATTATCTAAAGCAGCAGAAAAAGTGGGAGCTGAAAATGCTGACAAATTGGCAAAAGAAGGCTATAATTTAGATAAAGTCATTGAGTTAAGTGACAAAGGTATTAATCCTGAAAAATATGCTGAATATGGTATAAAAAATGCCAAGGATGCAGAGAGAGCGGCAAATTATCTAAATAGAGGAAAAAATCTTGACGAAGTTAAGGAATTAATGAATGGTAAAGTATATATGACTGGAAAAGATGGTGAGAAAGAATTGGCTAATATGTTTGGAGGAGAGTCGCAGGTATATATGTCTACTTCAATGGGAAGAAGATATATAGATCAATTAGCCGATGATATTGCACATGAATCTAAGGTTGGATATACTACATTATCAGAACGTATAAAAAAACAAATTTTAAAGGATGCAGAATTGATAGAATCTAAGGCGATAAAAGGAGCTCACTGGCATTTCTTTAAAAGTGGAGTAACAGGTGATGGTGGAGCTTCGCAACCTTTATTAGATTTCTTGATTGAGCATGGAATACAATATACGATTCATTAGGAGAAAAATATGATTTATGAAATGATGGTACCACCATTTGAACATGGGAAATTTTCAGAAATGAATAAAAAACAGACTGAGCAGTATTTTAATTGGTACGTTGGACAAATAGAATATAGGATAAAGCAATTGATTGATTTAATTCATAACGAAGGTGTAGAATATGAATTTGATTATTCAATTGATTCATTGGTTCCAATATGGAAATGGCTGGAAACAAAAATATCATACAGAGTGTTATCTGACGAAGAGTATCAAAATAAGCTAGATAAATACCCTGAATGGATGGCTGAATACATCCAAAGAAAAGAGTTTTCATATGAAACGCTTATGTATGTAGCAGATGTTGCAATGTATTTTGCTGAAGTGATGATAAAAAATAATGATGATAAAATAAAATGGGGATATTTTACTAAGCCTAAAAAAAGACAATCTGTAAATGAACCGGTTTTATTAGGATTTAATTATAATAAAGATTTGAATCCTAGAAAAGTTGTTTTGAATGTATTGAGAGATTCTTGTGAAAAAACAAATGAAAAAAGGCTTTATGATATATATAATGTTTGGATGAAATATATAGATTGATAATATAAAAAATTAAATTAATCAAATAATTATTGATTGAAGCAATGTAAAAAAATTTTTTGAATTCTCTTTAATTGAATCGACTCCTAAAAGTTAAACATCAAATTTAACGATTAGGAGGTCGATTCATATTTAAGTGGGATTATAATAAAAGGTGGATAAAAATAAAGATGAAAAGAATAGTAATAAAATTTGAATATCAATGTTTTCCATTATGGATATATGAAAATGATACCTTTATTGATAATGATATAGAATTTTCATATGTTGGATTTAATAATGAGTTGCAAAAAGAAAATTTTGTTAAAAGAGTTTGTGATGCTGTTGATGAACTAAAAGTTAAATTAAAAAAAGACTATGTTGTGGATTTTTCAAAAGAAAAATTGATAGCAAATTTATAAGGTAATAGTCATTGGATTTTTGATTAACCTCTACATCAAATTCAAGAGGAATAATATTTAGTATGGAGATAAAGTTATGTTATATGAAAAAGATAGTGTTATTGGGCCTTTTCCAACTGACGGAGATATTTGTAAAAGAGAGAAAGCGTGGAGATTAAAATTACCAATTGATTATATTGATTTTATAAAAAAATATAATGCATGTATTCCGGTTGAGAAATCATTTGATTGCAATAATCATTCTTATGCTATTGTTCGGTTTCTAGGGATTTTAAGTAATTGGAGTGATTCAGAACTTGGATGGTATGATATAAGTGTTGTAGCATCAGGAATAGAAGAACGATTGACTGATAATGAAGATTTAGTAGGTTTGGAATTATTGCCAATTGCTGAGTTATTTGCAGGAGATTATTTATGTTTGAATTTTAAAAGTAATAAAGAGGTTCCAACGGTATGTGTATGGAATCATGAAGAGTCGGATGAGTTTATGCCGGTAATATATGAAGTCGCTGATTCATTTAAAGAATTTATTGATATGTTGGAATAGGAGAATATTATGGCTATAGGTTTTAGAACAGGTTTTTTTGGTTTCACATTGGTTCTTCGGATTTTTTGCATTCATTTTTTTCGACAATTGCATATAATTTAGAAAATGGAGAATGGGGAAGTAAGTATCCATACATAATGAATGAGTTATATAAAGGTGAATTAAAGGCAGAAAATACAAAAGAAGCATTGATTGAATTTGAAATGATTGAAGAAGAATTAAAGAAGTATTCGGCAGATAAAGTAGTTTGGGATATTGAAGATTTATCTATAAAAGCACCATGCAATGGGTTAGCAACAGATTTATCAAATTATTTTATTACGGATGAAAATGCTGATTTAGTATTACTTTTTAAACACGCACTTGAAAAAGCTGTCAAATTTAATGAGGATTTATTAATTACAACTTTGGTATAATTATATATAGTTGAATAAGGTTAGGAGGACTTATGTCAGTAGGTTTTGTTGTAAGAGATGAGTATTATTCAGTTGGTTCAGGAGATTTTCTATATTCGTTTTTTTCTACAATTGCATGTAATTTAGAAAATGGTGATTGGGGAAGTAAGTATCCATATATAATGAATGAATTGTATAGAGGAGAATTAGAAGTAGAAAGTGCCAAGGAATGCCTAGCAGAACTTGAAAATATCAGAAATGAACTTAAGAAATACTTGCCGGATAAAGTAGTTTGGGATATCGATGATTTATCAAAGAGACCACCATGGGGTGATAATATTAGTGCTGATATTACTGATTTATCAAACTATTTTGTAACAAATGAAGGTGAGGATTTTATTGAGGTTCTAAAAGAAGCATTAGAAAAAACTCTTGAATTAAAAGAAAAATTATTGATTGAAGCAATGTAAAATATTTTTCTTGGCTCCCCTTAAATATTTTATTTAAGGGGAGTCAGATAAAATATGGAGAAAAATATGATTTATGAAATGATGGTACCTCCATTTGAACATGGAGAATTTTCGAAAATGAATAAAAACCAAACGGATCAGTATTTTAATTGGTACGTTGGACAAATAGAATATAGGATAGAGCAATTGATTGATTTGATTTATAACGAAGGCGTAGAATATGAATTTGATTATTCAATTGATTCATTGGTTCCAATATGGAAATGGTTAGAAACAAAAATATCATACAGAGTGTTATCAGACGAAGAGTATCAAAATAAGCTGGATAAATATCCTGAATGGATGGCTGAATACATCCAAAGAAAAGAGTTTTCATATGAAACACTTATGTATGTAGCAGATGTTGCAATGTATTTTGCTGAAGTGATGATAAAAAATAATGATGGAAAAATAAAATGGGGATATTTTACCGGGCGAAAAAAAAGACAATCTGTAAATGAACCAGTTTTATTAGGATTTAAGAATAATGTTGACTTAAATCCAAGATTAGTATTATTAAATTTATTAAGAAGGTCATCCAAAGAAATAAATGAGAAAAGACTTTATGATATATATCATGTTTGGATGAAATATGTAGATAGATAATATTATAAAATACTTTTGAAAATTTTTTTACAAGGTAAAAGGTATAGGTTTAGCGACTACATAATGAATTATGTAGTCGCTGTGTATGTTTGATCATTATTTTTCTTTTATAAGAATTAATTAAATTGAAGAGGTTATCTGTAAAATGAAAAAAGATGAAATAAAGTATGAAAGAGGAATGAGTGAAAGTGAACTATATAATGTTGAAAAAATATATGAAATAAAGTTTCCACTTTCATTAAAAGAATATTTGATGAAATCTCTTCCAATATCCAAAGGATTTTATAATTGGAGAGATTGTACTGATGAAAATATAAATTATATAAAAAAAATAATGAATAGACCTCTTATGGATTTATATGAATCTATAGAGGATATATTTTGGTCTGATAACTGGGGAACTATTGTTGAAGATGAGAAAAAAGTTGATTTGATAAAAGAAAAAATTAAATCTGCACCTAAATTAATACCTGTTTTTTCGCATAGATATATGCCAATGATAGATGAAGATAATCCACCAATTATTTCTGTTAGTGATATTGATGTGATATATTATGGTGAAAATTTATGTGATTATTTAGATATCGAATTTGGAAATAAACTTCAAAATGAAATTGATTTTGAAAAAATTTCTTATATAAGATTTTGGTCTGATATTATGTAGCTTTTTTATTTAAAAAATAATGTTTGAAATATTTTAAAAAATTTTGATACACTTCTTAAATCTTATGTTTAAGAAGTGTATTAATGAAATCATTGGATGTGATTTAAGATAAAAGAAAAATTTAAAAGGATAAAGATGAAAAGAATAGTAATAAAATTTGAATATCAATGATTTCCATTATGGATATATGAAAATGATACCTTTATTGATAACATTTTCCCTGAAATTTCAGATGATTATATAGAACTAGAAAAGAGGTTTGATAATGAGGTGACAAGAGGGTGGATAAACTATTACGCCCTCGGCTCTATGAAAACGGCAATGACAGAGATAGACTCTCATTTGAGAACAAGGCTTCGGGTTATTATCTGGAAGCAATGGAAAGTGCCGAAGAAGAGGCAGTGGGGACTGCAAAAGCTCGGAATAGGTAAAGACCTTGCTCGGCAGACTTCTTACTGGGGAAATCGCTACTACTGGGTATGTACTAAAACCTGTGTAGTCAGGGCAATTTCTAAAGATGTTCTTGGAAAGGCTGGGATTATTAGCTGCTTAGACTATTATAATGAGCGCCATGCCTTGAAGTTATGTTGAACCGCCGTGTACCGAACGGTACGCACGGTGGTGTGAGAGGTCGGTAGATGAAATAATCATCTACCTCCTACTCGATACTCAGACTCGCATATAGATGTTTTTTATGGTATTATAAGAGACGTGTATTATGAAAAATATGTATATTTGAAAGGAGTTATTATGGCAGGCTCTATTTTTGGAAATATATTTAGGGTATCCACTTTTGGAGAATCCCACGGTAAAGCTGTTGGCGTAATTGTGGATGGATGCCCGGCCGGAATCAGTTTAAATGAGGATGATGTTCAGATATATCTCAACAGAAGAAAACCGGGACAGTCTGATTATTCAACACCTAGAAAGGAAGCGGATGAGGTGGAGATTCTTTCAGGTATATTTGAAGGAAAGACCACAGGAATGCCGATAGCAATGGTAGTTCATAACACATCCCAAAGGTCTAAGGACTATTCGGATATTGCATCCTACTATAGACCGGGACATGCAGACTACACCTTTGATGAAAAATATGGTTTCAGAGACTACAGAGGTGGTGGAAGATCTTCAGGTAGAGAGACCATTGCCAGAGTGGCGGCCGGAGCAGTTGCAGCCAAGGTTTTAAAGGAATTGAACATTTTTGTAAATGCATACACCAAAGCTATTGATAGCGTGGAAATAGATACATATAATCCAGAGGAAATATTTAAAAATGAATTATTTATGCCTGATGCTAAGGCGGTAGAAAAAGCTAGAGAAGTCCTTGATGAAAGAAGAGCTAAAGGAGATAGTGCCGGTGGTGTCGTAGAGTGTAGAGTAAATGGTTTAATGCCTGGTGTTGGTGAGCCGGTCTTTGATAAACTTGATGCAGAACTTGCCAAGGCTATAGTATCCATTGGAGCAGTTAAGGCCTTTGAAATAGGAGATGGTATAAATGCAGCCATGTCCAGTGGCTTTGATAATAATGACTTCTTTTCAATGAAAGATGGAAAAGTATCAAAGGAAACCAATCACTCCGGAGGAACTTTAGGTGGAATCAGTGATGGAAGCGAGGTGCTAATAAGAGCGTACTTTAAACCAACCCCATCAATTTTTAAAGAACAAAAAACTGTAAATAAATCAGGAGAAGACATTTTTGTAAAAATCAAAGGAAGACATGATCCAATTATAGTTCCTAGAGCTGTAGTTGTTGTTGAGGCAATGACTGCCATAACAATATTAGATCTTTTACTTAGAAATATGTCATCAAACATAGAAAACATTAAGAAGGTATATTTAGATGAATGTAAATAAAAAGGTTCTAAAAACAGGACAGTTAGTAGCTTATTTTATGGCATGCTTCTTTTTTCTAATATATCCTCTTTATTATCACAATGCATTTTTTGACATTGTAACCTGCAAATATAATCTAATAAAAATATTTGTTTTGGTTATCTTTGCTGTAGAAATGTTAATTGCCTTTACATACTTAATGAACCAGTTAGATGAAAAGGAAGAAATAAAGAAGAATTCAAAGAAAAAAAAGAATGTAAAAGAAGAAAGACCAAAAAAAGCTTTAAAGGATTATTTTATTATTACGGATTGGTTCATGTTGGCTATTGTTGTTATTAATCTGATATCAGCTCTTTTATCAGATTATTTTAAAGAAAGCATTGATGGAGCTAACGGCAGAAGTGCAGGATTAATAACGGTATTGTGCTACGCAGGCATATATATAATAATCTCTAGAGCATTTATAATAGACAACATATTTATATACGTAGTGGCTCTAGGAAGTTCTCTAGCCGGTTTGCTGGGAATTCTTAATGGGATATGTATAGATCCTTTAAAATTCTATGAGGAATTGTCTGCAGCCCAGAGAAAAATCTACATATCTACTTTAGGACATGTGGATGTTTATACCAGTTTATTTGCCATAACAATCCCGATACTTTTAATGTATTATTTAGATTCAAAAAAGTTGTTGGATAGAATAATTACATTTTTTGCATTAATAATAAACATAACTGGTGTAATATCAGGCCAGTGTGATATGGCATTTTTAGTAATTGCAGCGTCAATTATACTTGTAATCTGCTTTGAACAAACGGATTGGAATCTGGTTATATTCATGGCACCATTTGTTATTTCTATGTATTTAACAAAGATTCTTACAAATATAACTTTGAAGACAGAAGTTAGAAGATTTACAGGAGAGTACAGAGATGTAAGTGAATTTACAAAATTACTCATCAAGGATGAAACGGTTTTGGTTATAACAATCTTTTTCATTGCCTGTGTTATAGTTAACCTGTTTTCAAAGCTTACAATGAAGAAGTACAAGAAGATATTTGTAGGAATCAGCATCGCAGTTCCGGTTATATATGTGTTACTTGTTATCTATTTCACATTTGTAAATAAAACTGTGAATCTGGGAAAGGCTACAGACTATCTTAGGTTTTCTGATGCATATGCCAGCTATAGAGGATTTATCTGGAAATTATCTATAAAAGAGTATTTAGATATGGATATTATGAAAAAACTCTTTGGTATTGGACCAGATGTGGTATATCCATATCTCACGAATATACCTAAGCATGCGAAGGCCATGGGAGATGTTGTGGTTTACACCGGTGGAGCCTTTGACAATCTTCACAATGAATTTTTACAGTATCTGTTTACAACGGGAATTTGTGGACTTGCAGCATATATTGGATTCATTGTATGCTCAATAAAGAATGGAATAAAAGGTAAAAAATATATATTAATAGTGTCATCGTTAGGCTATGTAATATTATCAATATTTAACCTGAATCAGGTGGTGACAACACCAATATATGTGATAATATTGTCAGCCTTAAATGCAAAGGAAAATAATATAAAATAAAAAAGGGCGTTACCGCCCTTTTTTATTTTATCTGAGTATTTACAAAGATATCATATATTGCCTCAATGGCATCTTTAAATTCAGCCTCTTCAACGCCTACGATAATGTTTAACTCTGATGATCCCTGATCTATCATTTTAACATTTACATGTTTGTGAGCAAGTGCTGAGAATATTCTTCCAGCAGTACCTCTTGTGGATTTCATTCCACGTCCAACTATTGCTAAAAGAGCAATGTCTGTTTCGATATCAATTGAATCAGGATGAGTATTTCTGTGAATTCCGGCTAAGATTTCCTGTTCCTTCTTAGCAAAATTCTCCTGATTTACAACAACTGTCATGGTATCAATTCCAGAAGGCATATGTTCAAAAGTAACGCCATATTTTTCAAACTCTTCAAGAACCTTACGTCCAAAACCAACTTCAGAGTTCATCATGGCTTTTTCAATTGTTATAGTTGCAAAGCCTTTCTTACCGGCAATACCTGTAATTGTGTATTCTGGTTTGATAGAAGTGCTTTCAACAATGAGAGTACCTGGATCTTCAGGAGCATTAGTATTCTTAATGTTAATTGGAATACCTTTAGCTCTTACAGGGAATATAGCGTCTTCATGGAGAACTGAAGCTCCCATGTAAGATAACTCACGAAGTTCTTTGTATGTAATAGTTGTAATAACCTTTGAATCAGGAATTACTCTTGGATCAGCAATAAGGAATCCGCTTACATCAGTCCAGTTTTCGTAAAGGTCAGCATCTACAGCTCTAGCTACGATGGAACCTGTTATATCAGAGCCACCTCTTGAAAATGTCTTAATTGTATCATTAGGCATGGAACCATAGAATCCTGGGATTACTGCATGCTCGATGTTTGAAAGTTTTTCTTTTAATAAAGGCTCTGTTGTATCTAAATCAAAGTTGCCGTTGTCATCAAAGTAAATAACTTCAGCAGCATCAATGAATTCATATCCAAGATAGTTGGCAAGAACGATACCGTTTAAGTATTCGCCTCTTGAAGCTGCATAATCTCTACCGGCTCTACCTACGAAACTGGTTTCGATTGTTGCAAATTCCTTATCTAAGGAAAGGTCTAATCCAAGACCTTGAATAATTTCGTTATATCTTGCTTTGATTTCATCCAATAAAGGTTTGTATTCTCCGCCTTTAGAAGCTACAGAATAACATTTGTATAACATATCTGTTACTTTAGTATCTGCAGAATATCTTTTTCCTGGAGCTGAAGGAACTGCATATTTTCTGGCTGGATCAGCCTTAATAATATCTCCAACTTTTTTGAACTGCTCAGCACTAGCTAAAGAGCTACCACCAAATTTCACAACTTTGATCATTTTATTTTCCTTTCCAAATTAAATACAAAATTTCACAATAAAAAATTATACACACTAATCCATAAAATAATCAAGTATTTTTTAATAAGAAGTATTCTCTTGAAAAGATAAGTTAATGTTGATATTATTATCAACATGGTTGTATTGAATAAATATTATATTTAAGAGATAAAGAAAGGAAAGTATATGAGTAAGGGTAAGGAATACTTAAAATTTATAATTTTTCTTGTAATATTAGTAGCAGGCCTTTTTGCTACAATGAATCAGGTAGATAAAATGAAGGGCGGTATCGCAATTGTCGCCAGTGTAGTATATCTGGTAATGGGATTTGTGCTACTTATAAAAGGTGCGGACTATTTTGTAGATGGAGCGGCAGGAATTGCCTCCAAATTTGGAATACCTCAGATAATAATTGGACTTACAATAGTGGCTTTTGGAACATCGGCACCAGAAGCGGCAGTAAGTATAAGCTCAGGTTTTAAAGGCGCAGCAGGTCTTGCAGTTGGAAATGTATTAGGAAGTAATGTTATGAATATACTTCTTATTCTTGGTTTGGCTGCAACTATCACAAATCTTAAGGTAGGAGTAAATACCATATGGATTGAAATTCCTTTTGTAATAATAGTTACAGGCGTTCTTTTGGTAATGGGTATAATAAATGGAGAGAACCCCGGTATCAACAAGGCTTGTGGACTTATTCTTTGGGGATTTTTCATTATATTTCTCATATATCTTATTATTTCAGCTAAAAATGGAAAAGATGCATTAGAAAACAATGAAGAATCAGAGCAGAAGGTAAGCCTACCTGTAGCTCTTCTTGCAATTTATGTAATTGCAGGTATGGTTGCCATAGTTGCAGGTTCAAATGTAACTGTTGATTCAGCTTCTTTTATTGCATCCAAGTTAGGTGTTACAGATAGAATTATTGGACTTACAGTTGTAGCTTTTGGTACTTCCCTCCCGGAATTGGTAACTTCTTGTATTGCAGCTAAAAAGGGAAATGCAGATATTGCCATTGGAAATATTGTAGGAAGTAATATTTTTAATATTTTATTTGTATTAGGAACAACTGCTTTGGTAATGCCTCTTAAGGGAGAGACATTCTTTGTGGCACCGGGAATCGCATTTGCAAAAGCATTTATAGCCGATGGAATAGCTGCAATATATGCAGCAGTGTTGTTATTACTATGCTGTTTTAAAAAGAAACAATTAGGAAAAATTGCAGGGATTGTTATGCTTGTAAGCTATGCAATTTATTTTTTATTTACTATTGGAATAATAAAACTCTAAAATATAATTAGATATAACAAATAAGGAAGAGAGGTAGATAACATGGAAATGGAGCAGAAGGATATGTCTGAAATGGATAGGGATATAATAGATATAACAAAAAGAATTGTTCTTAATTACAATGCTTCAGATCAGCTTAAGCTAAAAAAAACAACTAATCTTCCAAGTAGGGCAGAGATTATTGGAATTATTAAGGATATTCGAAAAATAATGTTTCCGGGATATTTTGCTGGATTCAATGTAACATATCCCTTGGCAGAATATTTTGTAGGAGAACAGATTATAGATATAGCAGCAAGATTAAAAAAACAGATTGAACTTGCTCTATCCTACGGAAAAGAGGATATAGATTACAAAGGTTTAAAGGCTGAGGCGGAAAGAATATCTATGAATTTTATAAAGAAATTGCCGGATATTCAAAAAATGCTTTTAATGGATGTACAAGCAGGATTTGACGGGGATCCTGCAGCAAAAAGTAAAGAGGATATAATTTTTTCATATCCGGGTTTTTTTGCTATATACGTATATAGACTTGCGCATGTTCTGTATAAAGAGGATGTTCCATTTATACCAAGAATAATGACAGAATATGCCCACAGCAGAACAGGTATAGATATTAATTCAGGAGCAACTATTGGAAAATATTTCTTTATAGATCATGGAACAGGTGTTGTTATTGGTGAAACAACAATTATTGGTAATTACGTGAAATTATATCAAGGAGTAACCATAGGAGCTCTTTCAACAAGAGATGGGCAGAAACTTAGAGACGTTAAGAGACATCCTACAATTGAGGATAATGTAACAATTTATTCAGGTGCCACAGTACTTGGTGGAAATACGGTTATTGGAACAGGAACAGTTATAGGAGGTAGTGCATTTATTACAACCTCTATTCCTCCATATACTAAGGTGTCTGTAAAGAGCCCAGAGTTAACTATGAGAGATGGTAGTAAAGCAAAGGATAAGAGTCAGTGGGAAATATAAGATTTTTAAAGGGCTACAGGACACAATGTGTTCTTAGCCCTTTGTTTAAGTTATTAGAAGCGTTAATAGAATTATTTGTACCAATAGTCATGAAGAATATCATAGATATTGGAGTTAATGGTGGCGGTGGCAAAAGCTACGTTTTAAAAATGGGATTAATTCTGGTTTTACTAGGAGTAGTAGGACTTGCATTTTCCATTACCGCCCAGTATTTTGCTGCAAATGCAGCCACAGGTTATGCAACATCACTTCGCCACAGCCTTTTTAAGCATATTCAGTCATTATCTTATTCAGAGGTAGATTCCATTGGAACGTCCGCCCTTACCAATAGAATGACCAATGATGTAAACCAGGCACAAAATGGTGTAAATCTTACACTCAGACTTTTGTTAAGGTCTCCATTTGTAGTATTCGGTGCAATGATTATGGCATTTACGGTAGATGTAAAGGCTGCGGTTCCTTTTGTGGTAGTGGTACCGGCTCTATTTGTAGTAGTATTTACCATAATGTTTATAAGTGTGCCTTTATTTAAAAAGATTCAGGATAAATTAGACAGAATTCTTTTATCTGTAAGGGAGAACCTTATAGGTGTAAGAGTTATTAGAGCCTTTGATAAAGAAGAATCTGAGATAGAAACATTTAGAAATCGTAATACTGGGTTGTGTGATATGCAAAACAAGGTTGGAATGTTTTCGGCAGTTATGAATCCATTAACCTACGTTATAATAAATCTCGGTATTGTGGCAATTATTAATTATGGCGCTGTTAGAGTAAATTCAGGAAGTCTTACTCAGGGTGAAGTTGTAGCTCTGGTTAATTATATGTCACAGATTCTTGTGGAAGTTGTTAAGTTAGCGAATCTTATTATTACAGTAACAAGAGCTATTGCCAGTGGAAAAAGAATAGATGCAATATTTGAGGTAACGCCATCTGTTACACAGGTTGAGAATCCGGTTTCTTTTAATGAAGATTACGAGAACATAATCGAATTTAACGACGTAGCCTTAAGTTACCATGACAGTGGTGATAATGCGTTAGATAATATTGATCTTAAGATAAAAAAAGGTGAAACAGTTGGAGTTATAGGTGGTACCGGAAGTGGAAAAACCTCATTGGTAAATATGATTCCAAGATTTTATGATGCCTTTGAGGGTAGTGTGAAATTTAAAGGAGTAGATGTCAAAGAGTGCAATCTCTCAGAACTTCGTGAAAAGATAGGTATCGTTCCTCAAAAAGCAGCATTATTCAAGGGAACTATAAGATCTAATATGCAATGGGGAAGACAGGCGGGTACAAATGAAATTATAAAGGCCTTAACTATTGCTCAGGCCATAGATTTTGTGAAAAAAAAGGAAAACACATTGGATGCAGAAGTTGATCAGGAAGGAAGAAATTTTTCCGGAGGACAAAAGCAGAGACTTACCATTGCTAGAGCAATAATAAAGAATCCGGAAGTTTTGATTTTAGATGATTCAGCGTCAGCTTTGGATTTTGCTACAGAAGCAGCTCTTAGAAAAGCATTAAATGAAGAGCTTAAAGGTGTAACAAAAATCATGGTTTCTCAGAGAACATCTTCTATAAAGGATGCTGACAAAATCGTGGTTATGGATGATGGAAGAATAGTAGATATTGGAACACATGAGCAACTATTAGACAGATGCGGTGTATATCAGGAAATCCATTATTCACAAATAAGCAAGGAGGATGATATAGCATGAAGAATAAACATACCTTCAAAATGATATTAAAATACATTAAAAAATATAAGATATCTGTAATATTTTCTTTGCTTTTTGCGTTTGTTTCAGCGGTGGCAACACTTTATGTACCAATTCTTACAGGTAAAGGTGTGGACTGTATAGTAAAGAAGGGAAATGTGGATTTTGAAAAATTAAAAAGCATTCTTCTTTTGGTTGTTATTATTGTAGCTGTTTCAGCAGTGTCCCAGTGGATAATGAATATCTGTAATAATAGAATTGTGTATAGGGTAGTAAAGGATATCAGAAATGATGCCTTTGAAAAAATTGAGAAGCTACCCATAAGTTATATAGATGCCCATCCTTTTGGGGATACCATGAGTAGGGTTATTAGTGATACAGATACCTTTGCAGATGGTTTATTAATGGGATTTACACAGATGTTTACCGGAGTAGTTACAATATTTGGAACTATTATTTTTATGCTAACCATAAATGTGTGGATTACTCTTATAGTTGTGTGTATTACGCCGTTATCTTTGTTTGTTGCCAGATTTGTTGCAAAACACACCTATGATATGTTTAAGAAACAATCAGAGATAAAGGGAAAGGAAACTGCATTTATAAATGAAATGATAGCTGGTCAAAAAGTAGTTACTGCCTTTGGTCATGAAGATGAAAATATGGAAGAGTTTGATGAGATGAACGAAAAACTTAGAAAATGTTCTCTTAGAGCTACTTTTTTTTCATCCACTGTTAATCCGTCTACCAGATTTGTAAACAATATTGTATATGCAGGGGTTGGAGTATCAGGAGCCATCATGGCTATACTTAAACCAAGTATATTTACAGTTGGTAATCTTACAGCATTTTTAAGTTATGCAAGCCAGTACACAAAGCCTTTTAATGAAATCTCAGGCGTTGTAACGGAGATGCAAAATGCCATTGCCTGTGCCGATAGAATATTTGAATTAATAGAGGAAACACCACAACCTGAGGATGTTGAAAATGCAGTGGTTCTTGAAGATGTTACAGGGAATGTGGAATTAAAAGATGTAGAGTTTTCTTATGTTGCCAAACAGAGACTTATTGAGGATTTTAATTTACAGGTTAAGCCGGGGATGAAGGTGGCTATAGTAGGGCCTACCGGCTGCGGTAAATCCACAATTATTAATCTTCTTATGAGATTTTATGATACCAATAGTGGAGAAATCTGTGTGGATGGAAATAATATTAAAAAAGTTCAAAGGAAATCTCTTAGAAAATCCTATGGTATGGTTCTTCAGGAAACCTGGTTAAAGGAAGGAACCATTAGGGATAACATCACCATGGGTGAAGAGGTAGACGAGGAGGAAGTAATTAAAGCAGCTAAGATGTCTCATGCGGACAGCTTTATAAGACGTCTTCCAAATGGATATGATACATACATTTCTGAAGATGGAGGAAACCTATCCAACGGGCAAAAACAGTTATTGTGTATTACCAGAATAATGCTTAATATTCCATCCATGCTTATTCTTGACGAGGCTACATCATCAATTGATACCAGAACAGAGTTAAGGATTCAGGATGCCTTTAATAAAATGATGGAGGGAAGGACGAGTTTTATCGTGGCTCATAGATTATCCACCATAAAAAACGCTGATATAATAATCGCAATGAAAGATGGTCATATAATAGAACAGGGCAATCACAAAGAATTATTAGAAAAGGGCGGATTCTACGCAAATCTCTACAACAGTCAGTTTGCGCACAGTTAGAATATTATGAATAATTTAATTTTTAGTTTAAATGCCACAATGCCGGTTTTTCTGGTTATGGTGGTTGGATATTTTTTGTACAAGTTTGGTTTTACAAATGATGATTTTTTAAAGACGGCTAACAGATTTGTTTTTAAAATAACACTGCCATGCCTTTTGTTAATGGATATGATGCAATGCGATATCAAAAAGATATTTGATGGTAAATATGTATTATATTGTGCCTTAACTACCATTACATGTATTATAGTTATCTGGGGATTATCCAAATTGTTGTTTAAGGATAAATCTTTGGTAGGAGAATTTGTGCAATGCTCATATCGAGGCAGTGCTGCGATTCTTGGTATTGCCTTGCTGGAAAGTATAAGCGGAAATGCTAAGATGGCCCCTTTAATGATGCTTGGTTCAGTCCCTATTTATAACATATTTGCAGTTATAGTATTAACCATAGAATCCCCGGAGAATAAGGGTAAAAATGCAAAGTATAATATAAAAAAATCCCTTAAGGGAATATGTACTAATCCAATTATTCTAAGTATTCTCGGAGGAATGTTATTATCTGTGTTAGATATACATTTCTTATCGATAGTCGAGAATACAATAACAAATATAGGAAGTATTACAACGCCTTTGGCTTTAATTGTAATAGGTGGTGGATTTAAAGGGAAAAAAGCCATTAAAGCTATAAAACCTACAGTAATTGCAACATGTATAAAACTAATTGTACAACCCCTGATTTTTTTACCGGTGGCAATAAGTTTTGGATTTTCAGGGGAAAAAATTGTTGCAGCCCTTATAATGTTAGGGGCGCCAACTACTGCGACTAGTTATGTAATGGTCAAAAGTATGGGACATGAGGGAGTCCTTTCTAGCAGTGTAATAGCACTTACAACCTTGTTATCTGCTTTTTCCATAACTATATGGATTTTTATTCTTAAAACGCATGGAATAATTTAATAATAAAACGTTATAAAACCTAGTATTATATAGAAAAAAATTCATATATGAAGTATAATTAATTTAGAAAAGTGCTGATTAGGGGGGGATTAGAGTATGGAGAAAATAATTTATTTTGACTATGCTGCAATCCTATTATTAGTTATTTTGTTTATTACAGTATTAGTTAAGAAAATGACTCGTGGCAGATTAAATCGAGTTTTCTTAGCTCTTTTAGTATGTACATTTGTATCTACGTTTTTCGATATTTGGGCAATTACTTTAGATAAGAATTTTTCAGGATTGATATTAGAAAAATACATTATTCATACAGCATATTTATTAATTCATGCAATGGTGGCCCCAATATTTTTATATTATATAATTGAACTTACGGATACATTTTTTAAATTTATAGAAGAGAAGCAAAATATAGTGGTAATGGTAATACCGGTAATTTTTGCTGAGGTTTTAATATGCAGTAATTTTATACATAAAAAAGTATTTTTTGTTGATTCTGAAGGAGTGTATAGAAGAGGTCCGTTAATGACTTCTTTATATATTTTGGTAGGAATATATATAGTAGCCGGATTGTTTTATCTGATTGTATACAGAAAGGAGTTTGAAAAGGGTAGATTTATCTCTTTGATGGCCGATATTGTATTTCTTGTAATTGCAGTATGTCTACAGTTTGTTTATCCATATTTAATTGTTGAAATGTTTGCTCAAACCATGGGACTTCTTTTTATCATACTTATGATACAGAAACCGGAAGACAGATTGGATACAGATACAGGCATAAGTAAGCTCAGTGCTTTTGTTGAGACTCTCAACAGAAGTAAAATGAACTCAAAACCGGAAAGAATAATAATGGTTAATATGGTTAACTATAAAGCAGTAAGAGATACTTTAGGTTATGAGGAAACAAGGATTTTAAAAAGAAAAATTGCTGATAAATTAGAGCAGATTCTTATAGAAAACTGTGTTGAAGGGGAACTTTATTATGCTGATGGGGGAAGATACAGAGTATTAGTAAACTATAATCAGCATGAAAGTACCAAAGGATTAGCAGAAGCCATTAATAAAGCCTTTAAAACAAAGAAATTTGAAAATGATAATATAATGATGTGCATATGTGTGGTTAATTTTCCTGAGGATATATCGAATGTTGACACCCTTATAGCTTTTGGTAATGATTTGGATATTAACAGTTACACAGGAGAGGTCCTTACAGCATCTACTATTTATGAGGCAAATTATTATGATATAAAAAGGGATTTGGATCAGATTCTTGAAAGGGCAGTTATTAATCAGACCTTTGAAATGTATTATCAGCCTATATTTAATGTGGATACCGGGAAGTTTAATTCTGTAGAGGCATTAGTTAGATTAAAGGACAGCAAATACGGAAATATTTCTCCGGGATTCTTCATCCCTATGGCAGAAAAGAGTGGAGCTATACACAAGATAACAGAAGTTATAATTAAAAAAGTGTGTGAGTTTATAAAGAGTGATGAGTTTGAACATCTGGGATTTGATTATGTAGAAGTTAATTTATCCATTGCCCATTGTATGAAACGAAACATGGCAGATGAGATTATTAAACAAATTAGGGATGCCGGAGTAGATTTCTCCAAGATTAATTTTGAAATTACAGAGACGGCTTCAGGAGCATATGGCGATATTATCGTGGAAAATATTATGAAGTTCCATGAGGCAGGTTTTGAGTTGTCCTTAGATGATTTTGGAACCGGATATTCTAATTTCCAGAGATTAGCCAGCATGCCTTTTAAAATAATAAAATTTGATAGAATTTTTACCGGATATATTGACAGTCCTCAAATGATGCTTCTTACAGAGAATCTAATAAATACAATTAAGTCAATGGGATATGAAGTTTTGATAGAGGGAATTGAAAACAGAGAGTTACTTGACTATTTTATAGAAAATGGTTGTGACTATGTACAGGGTTATTATTATACAAGACCGTTACCAGTGCAACAGCTTGTTGATTATATCGACAACTATAAAGCTGGTTAAAATAAAAAATGCCAACAGGCAAAGGAAGGATATAACATGATTAACACATTAGTAGAAAAAATCAAAAAGTTAAACGCACCAATAGTAGTAGGATTAGATCCAAAGCTTCAGTTTGTACCTGAATTTATTCAGAAAAAAGCTTTTGAAGAATATGGAGAGACTCTTGAAGGTGCAGCCCACGCAATTTTGGAGTTTAATAAGGGGATTATTGATACAACTTATGATTTAATTCCAGCAGTAAAACCTCAGATTGCAATGTATGAGCAGTTTGGAATTCCTGGACTTAAGGCATTTAAGGAAACTGTAGATTATGCAAAGTCTAAAGGACTTGTAGTAATTGGAGATATAAAGAGAGGCGATATAGGTTCAACATCTGAAGCATATGCTGTTGGACATATCGGAAAAGTAAAAATAGGAAGCCAGTCTATAGCTCCATTTGATGAAGATTTCGTAACAGTTAATCCATATCTTGGAACAGACGGAGTTAAGCCTTTTGTAGATGTATGCAAAGAAAATGATAAAGGTATATTTGTTCTTGTTAAGACATCTAACCCATCAAGTGGCGAATTCCAGGATCAGAAGATTGACGGCACCCCACTTTATGAACTTGTTGGAAAACAGGTTGCTAAATGGGGCGAGGACTTCATGGGAGATGAATACAGTAACGTAGGTGCTGTAGTAGGAGCTACATATCCGGAAATGGGTAAGATTCTTAGAAATATTATGCCAAAGACATACATCCTTGTACCGGGTTATGGTGCACAGGGTGGAACTGCTAAAGATCTTAGTCCATTCTTTAATGAAGATGGTTTAGGCGCCATTGTTAATTCGTCAAGAGGAATAATCGCAGCTTATAAACAGGAACAGTATGCACAATTCGGTGAAGAAGGATATGCAGATGCATCAAGGGCAGCGGTTGAATTCATGATTAAGGATATCAGAGAGGGTGTTGGTTTATAATGAATACCAGAGATTACGTGATGGAAAAAGCCAAAGTTATAAGTCAGGAAAAGATTGCCCAGGGAATTTATAGCTTGTGGCTTAAAAGTGACGTAGCAAAGGACGCTAAGGCAGGAATGTTTGCGTCGCTATATTGCAATGATGCGTCAAAACTTTTACCTAGACCTATTAGTATATGCGAAGTCGATAAAGAGAACAATGCATTAAGATTTGTATATAGAGTTGTTGGAAATGGAACAAAGGAATTCTCGGAGTTAAAAGCAGGAGATGAACTTAAAATAATAGGACCTTTAGGTAATGGATATACATTAAAAAATGAAAGTGCCATGCTCTTAGCTGGAGGTATAGGAATTCCTCCTATGGTGGAACTTGCTAAGGAACTTAAGGAAATGGGAGTAAAGGACATAACTATAGTAGCAGGCTATAGGGATGAATTATTCCTGACAAAAGAGCTAGAAACATATGGAAACCTATACATTTCCACAGAAGATGGTTCTGCAGGTTCTAAGGGAAATGTTATGAATGCCATTTCTGATAACAATTTATCAGCAAAAGTATTATATGCTTGTGGACCAAAGCCTATGCTAAAGGCAATAAAAGATTATGCCATTAAAGAAAATGTTGAGGCTCAGATTTCCCTAGAGGAAAGAATGGCTTGTGGAATTGGTGCATGTCTTGGATGTGTATGTAAAACAAAGGATGTAGATTCCCATTCTCATGTAAACAATGCCAGAGTATGTACGGATGGTCCAGTATTTGAAGCAAGGGAGGTTGAGCTTTAATGAATACAGAGGTAAATATAGCTGGAGTAAAGCTTAAGAATCCGGTAATGACAGCTTCAGGAACTTTTGGTTCCGGAATAGAATTTAGTGATTTCATAGATCTTAATAAACTTGGAGGAATAACCACAAAGGGTGTTGCTAATGTCCCATGGGTAGGAAATGATGTTCCAAGAGTTGCGGAAACATATGGAGGAATGTTAAATGCTATAGGACTTCAAAATCCGGGTATAGATGTGTTTTGTGAAAGAGATTTGCCTTTTTTAAAAGATTATGATTGTACAGTTATGGTAAATGTATGTGGACACTCTATAGAAGACTACGTTCAGGTTGTGGAAAGATTGGCAGATGAAGACAGAGTTGATTTGTTGGAAATAAATATCTCCTGTCCTAATGTAAAAGAAGGAGGAATTGCCTTTGGACAGATTCCTGAAAATGCAGCGAGAGTAACAAGAGAAGTTAAAAAAGTGGCAAAACAGCCTGTAATTATGAAGCTTAGCCCAAATGTAACCAGTATAAAAGATATGGCAATAGCTGTTGAAGAGGCAGGAGCAGACGGAGTATCCCTTATAAATACTATAACTGGTATGAAGATAGATATAGAAAGACAAAAGTTTTTACTTGCCAATAAAACAGGAGGAATGTCGGGTCCGGCTATTAAACCGATAGCCGTAAGAATGGTAAATGAAGTGGCAACTGCCGTTAAGATTCCAATTATTGGAATGGGTGGAATTGCAACCTGGGAAGATGCCATAGAATTTATATTAGCCGGTGCAACTGCCGTATCAGTGGGAACGGCTAATTTCTTCAACCCAAAAGCAACTGAGGAAATAGTTGAAGGAATAGAAAAATATATGGAAAGACATAATTGTGAAGATATAAATGAACTTATTGGCATAGTTAATAGATAAGAAGGAATTATGAAAGATATAACTCAAAATACACAATTTGACAAAAGAAATATTTCAATGATGATGGATCTTTATGAAATGACCATGGCAAATGGTTATTTTGATGGAGAGGCTAAAAAGGATTTGGTTTCCTTTGATGTATTTTACAGAAAGAATCCGGATGGCGGTGGATTTGCCATATTTGCAGGACTTGAGCAAATAGTAGAATACATTGAAAATCTCCATTTTGAAGAAGAGGATATTGAATATTTCAAATCTTTAAATCTTTTTGATGACAAATTCCTTGATTATCTTAGAGATTTTAAATTTACCGGAGATGTATATGCATTTAAAGAGGGTACGGTTATGTATCCTAATGAGCCTGTAATTACAGTTATAGCACCCATTATAGATGCTCAATTAATTGAAACAGCTATTCTTGCTCAGATTAATCATCAATCTCTTATAGCTACAAAAGCCAGGAGAATGGTTAGGGCAGCCAATGGTAGAAGTGTCTCTGATTTTGGAGCCAGAAGAGCCCACAACATGGATGCGGCGGTGTATGGTGCAAGGGCAGCATACATTGGAGGTGTGAATGGAACTGCAACAGTGTTGGCAGGCCAGATGTTTGGCATACCTGTATCCGGAACTATGGCTCATAGTTGGATTATGTATTTTGAAAATGAATACGAGGCATTTAAAAAATATGCCATGAAATATCCGGATGCCACAGTATTATTAATAGATACCTATGACGTATTGGATAGCGGACTTCCTAATGCTATAAGATGTGCCAAAGAAGTGCTAGAACCAATGGGAAAACGTCTTAAAGGTGTAAGAATTGATTCAGGAGATTTGGCGTATTTATCAAAGAAAGTAAGAAAAGTATTGGATGAGGCAGGACTTACGGACTGTATAGTTGTTGCGTCTAATTCTTTAGATGAATATACAGTATCTTCTCTTATAGGTCAGGGTGCAAAGATAGATAGTTTTGGAATAGGAGAAAGACTTGTGACTGCCAAGAGTGAACCGGTATTTGGAGCTGTATATAAGCTCGGTTCCGTGGAAAAAGACGGGGTAATAATTCCAAAGATAAAAGTCTCTGAAACTGTAGAAAAGATAACTAATCCAGGCAGAAAGAAAGTATATAGAGTATATAATGAAGAGGGAATCGCAGAAGCAGATTTAATTGCAAAAGATGATGAGACGGTGGATTTGTCAAAACCTTATAGATACATAGACCCTATAAAACCTTGGAAGAGGAGAAAATTTGTAGGATTTTCTGCAAAAGAATTATTGGAATTAGTTATTAAAGAGGGTAAGAGAGTATCTCCAAAACGTAGTTTAAATGAAATAAGAGAATATGTAATTAATCAATTAAATAATGAAATCTGGGAAGAAGAACAACGTTTCGAGAATCCGCACATTCATTATTTAGATATGACACCGGCATACTATGAAATGAAAATGGATATGCTAGACGAGGTTAATTCTCAAAATGATGAAAGTTAAGGAATGTATATGTCAGATAAAATCAGAAGACATTATGTTGTAAAAGGCAGAGTCCAGGGAGTGGGCTTTAGATATAAAGCTTATTATGCCGCCCAGGCATACAGACTTACCGGATATGTAAGAAATATGTACAGTGGCGATGTTGAAATCGAAGTACAGGGAAATAGAGAAGCTGTTGATAAGTTTTTCGAATTTGCCTATAGAGATAGATATATACAAATAGATAATATAAAATCAACAAATATGCCGATTATAGAAGACGAAAGAAGTTTTAAAGTTAAAGATAGTTATTGATTTGCTGAAAATGGTATATTGTGTTAATATAAAAAAAACTTGATATGGAGGTTGCTATGGAAAAGTATAAGCAGGAATTTATTGAATTTATGGTGGATTGTAATGTATTGAAGTTTGGCGATTTTGTTACAAAGAGTGGAAGAAAGACACCTTTCTTTGTAAATACAGGTTTTTATAGAACAGGATCTCAGCTTGCAAAACTTGGAAAATATTATGCTACAGCCATTCACGATAAATATGGAGTAGATTTTGATGTACTTTTCGGACCGGCATATAAGGGTATTCCGCTTACAGTTGCAACTACAGTAGCTATAAGTGATATGTACGATAAAGATATTAAATATTGCTCAAATAGAAAAGAAGTTAAAGACCACGGAGACAAAGGAATTCTTTTAGGTAGTCCGATTTCCGATGGAGATAAAGTTGTAATAATTGAGGATGTAACAACTGCAGGAACTTCAATCCAGGAGACTTTACCAATTATTAAAGCTCAGGGTGATGTGGATGTCATTGGTATGGTAGTTTCAGTAGATAGAATGGAAAGAGGACAGGGAGAAAAGAGTGCTCTTACAGAGATTCAGGAAACATATGGATTCAAGACAACAGCTATCGTAACTATGGCTGAAGTTGTTGAACATTTATATAACAAAGAGTATAAAGGAAAAGTCATTATTGATGATGAAATAAAGCAAGCAATTGATGCATATTATGATCAGTATGGTGTTAAGCAGTAAGAAATCAGGAGGATTTTATAATGGAAATGGAAAGAGTTTATAAAACCATGAGAAATGCAGGCGGAGCTTGTATAGCTTTAGGTGTCGTAACTATGGTTGTTGGCGTTGCAGTTGGAGTTCTCACTATAATTGCAGGTGCTAAAATTTTAAAGGAAAAATCAGGAATTACATTTTAATGTATATACATCATAGAATCCCTCTGGTTGAGGGATTTTTTGATTGATTAAGGAGATGGAAATGGCCAGAAGAAGACGTAGAAGAGGATATCAGTTTACAGAAACTATAAATTCAAAAAACAATCTGGTATCAATGCTTATGATCCTTCTATCTATAACTTCATTTTTAATCGGAGTATTTCATGCCTACAAAAAAGGCGGGCATGCAGGAGGCAGCTCAGGTCTTATGGGACTGGGAGCCATTGGATTAGCAGGATTGGCAATATATTTTGGAATTAAAAGTTTAAAATATAAGGAAAGACGGTATGGATTATCCTGGATGGGGATAGTATTGGGAGCTTTAATTGTACTATTTATGTGCGGTTTAGTTATCTGGGCTTTGTTGACTATGTAGGATAAAACAGTTAAAATGTTAATAAGTGTGTGTATATGATAATCACACAAAAAATAGATAAAAGAAATGAGGACTAATTATGGCTAAAGTAGGAATTTTAATGGGTAGTGATTCAGACCTTGAAATTATGAGCAAAGCGGCAGCAATGCTTGAGGATTTCGGTATTGATTATGAGATGACAGTTATTTCAGCTCACAGAATGCCTGATACTTTCTATGAGTATGCACAGACAGCAGAGGAGAGAGGTATTAAAGTTATTATTGCCGGAGCAGGTGGGGCAGCACATCTTCCAGGAATGGCAGCAGCTATTTTTCAACTTCCAGTAATAGGAGTTCCTATTTATTCAAAGTCAATGGGTGGTCTTGATGCATTATATTCAATTGTTCAGATGCCACAGGGAATTCCTGTAGCAACAGTTGCAATAAATGGTGCAGCTAATGCAGCAATTCTTGCAGCAAAGATTCTTGCAGTATCTGATGATGAATTATTGAATAAATTAAAAGACTATAAAAAAGGTCTTAAGGATAAAGTTAGTGCAAAAGCTGAGAAACTTGAAAAAGTTGGCTATGAGCAGTATTTAAAAGAAATGTAATATAAGCATTTAAAAATCTTAATTTCTATAAAAATAAAATGAAAAGAGGTACACCATGGATTATAAGAAAGCCGGAGTGGATATTGAAGCAGGATATAAGTCAGTTGAACTTATGAAGAAGTATGTAAAAGGAACAATGAGACCAGAAGTTCTCACTAATCTTGGAGGATTCTCAGGAGCATTTTCTGCAGAAGCATTTAAGAATATGGAGAAACCAACACTTGTTTCCGGTACAGACGGCGTAGGAACAAAGCTTAAACTTGCATTTCTATTAGATAAACATGATACAGTAGGTATTGATTGCGTTGCTATGTGTGTAAATGATATAGCATGTGCAGGAGGAGAACCATTGTTCTTCCTTGATTACATTGCTTGTGGAAAAAATGAGCCAGAGAAGATTGCAACTATTGTAAAGGGAGTTGCAACAGGATGTAAGCAGGCCGGCGCAGCACTTATTGGTGGTGAAACAGCTGAGATGCCCGGATTCTATCCAGTGGATGAGTACGATCTTGCAGGATTTGCTGTAGGTGTTGTAGATGAGAAGAATCTTATTACAGGTAAAGAGATTAAACCGGGAGATGTTCTTGTGGGTATTGCATCTTCAGGTATTCACAGTAATGGATTCTCTTTAGTTAGAAGCGTATTTAATATGAATACAGTATCTCTTAATACTCATTATGATAGCCTTGGAAGAACTCTCGGAGAGGCACTTATTGAGCCAACTAAGATTTATGTTAAGGCATTAAAGAGTGTTAAAGATGCAGGAGTTACTATAAAAGGATGTAGTCATATTACAGGTGGTGGATTCTATGAAAATATTCCTAGAATGTTACCAGATGGAATTAGAGTAACTGTTAACAAGAACAGCTATGATATACCACCAATTTTCGGTATGTTATCAACAGATGGCGATATTGAAGAGCATATGATGTATAACACATTTAACATGGGTATCGGAATGGTTCTTTGTGTAGATAAAGATGATGTTGATAAGACTATTGCAGCAGTTACAGAAGCTGGAGAAGATGCTTATGTGATTGGTGAAGCTAAAGCTGGTGACAAAGGAGTAGATTTATGCTAAAAATCGGCGTACTTGTATCAGGTGGCGGAACTAATCTTCAGGCTATTATTGATAATATTAATACCGGTAACATAACTAATTCTAAGATAGAAGTAGTTATTAGTAATAATCCTAATGCATTTGCTTTGGAAAGAGCAAAGAAAGCAGGAATAGATACAGTATGTATATCTCCAAAGGATTATTCTGACAGAAGTTTATTTAATAAAGCTCTAATTGAAAAGATAGACGAATATAATGTAGATCTTATAGTTTTAGCAGGATGTATGGTGGTAATGCCACCGGAACTTATCCAGAAATACAACAATAAGATTATAAATATTCATCCTGCATTAATACCATCTTTTTGTGGAAAGGGATTCTATGGACTTCACGTTCATGAAGAAGTTCTCAAGCGTGGTGTTAAAATAACGGGAGCAACAGTGCATTTTGTAGACGAAGGAACGGATACAGGTCCTATAATTCTTCAAAAGGCCGTTGAGGTAAGACAGGATGATACTCCAGAGATTCTTCAAAGAAGAGTCATGGAGGAAGCTGAATGGAAGATTATGCCAAAGGCAATAGACCTTATTGCAAACGGCAGAGTAAAAGTAGAAGACAGAAAAGTATACATTTCCGGAGGTACAAAATAAATGAAGATTTTGATTGTTGGAAGCGGCGGAAGAGAGCACGCTATTGCCTGGAAGGTAAGCCAAAGCGATAGAGTTGATAAAATATATTGTGCACCAGGAAACGCAGGTATAGGACAAATAGCTGAATGCGTAGATATAGGTGCAATGGAATTTGATAAACTTGCTGAATTCGCAAAAAATAATGCTATCGACTTAACTATTATTGGAATGGATGATCCATTAGTTGGTGGTATTGTAGATGTATTTGAAGCACAGGGACTAAAAGTATTTGGACCAAGAAAGAATGCAGCAATTCTTGAAGGTTCTAAAGCTTTTTCTAAAGACCTTATGAAGAAATACAATATTCCAACAGCAGCTTATGAAACCTTCAATAGTCCAGAAGAGGCAAAGGCATATCTTGAGACTTCAAAATATCCTATAGTTCTTAAAGCAGATGGTCTTGCTCTTGGAAAAGGTGTATTGATTTGTAATACAAAAGAAGAAGCAATGGATGGGGTTAATGAACTTATGGTTAGCAAAAAGTTTGGTGACTCAGGAAATACCATTGTTGTTGAGGAGTTCATGACAGGTAGAGAAGTATCTGTTCTTTCATTTGTGGATGGTAATACAATTAGAATTATGACATCCGCTCAGGATCACAAGAGAGCCGGTGACGGAGATACAGGACTTAATACAGGCGGAATGGGAACATTTTCTCCTAGTCCATTCTACACAGAGGAAGTTGATGAATTTTGTAAAAAACATATTTATCAGGCAACTGTAGATGCTATGAAAGCAGAGGGAAGAGAGTTCAAGGGAATTATTTTCTTTGGCCTTATGCTTACAAGTGAAGGACCTAAGGTTCTTGAATACAATGCCAGATTTGGAGATCCGGAAGCTCAGGTAGTTCTTCCAAGAATGAAGAATGATATTGTAGATGTATTTGAAGCTTGTGTAAATGGAACTCTTGATAAAATTGATTTAGAGTTTGAAGACAATGCTGCGGTTTGCGTTGTTCTAGCTTCAGATGGATATCCGGTAAAATATGAAAAAGGTTTTGAAATTAAGGGCCTTGAGAATTTTGAAGGTAAAGATTCTTACTTTGTATTCCATGCCGGTTCAAAATTAGTAGATGGAAAGATTGTTACAAATGGCGGTCGAGTTCTTGGAGTAACAGCAAAGGGAGAAAATCTTGTAGAAGCCAGAGCAAATGCTTATAAGGCAACTGAGTTAATAGAATTTGATAACAAGTATATGAGGCATGATATTGGAAAGGCGATTGATGAGGTAAATGAATAAAAATCACCTTAAATATATTGGTTTAACAACTGCATTTATTACTATGGTTTTAGCTTTTATAGTCGTATTGTATACACAATACGGTTCTACTAGTGCGGCCGAAAATAAGGCAGGAAGTGTAAATGCCAGCTGTGTAAATATCAGAACAAGTGCCGGAGTTAACGGTAATGCCAACAGGCTTACATTATCCGGAGCGTATGTACAGCTTAATTCAGGAGATAAAGTAACCATCGTTGGGCAGGAAACTGCAAACGATGGTTCATTGTGGTATAAGATAACTTTTACGTATTCCAACACAAGTCTTACAGGATATATAAAATCTGACTACGTAAATGTGGAAGAAGAATACATATATGATGCAAGTTTTGAAAGCTACTTAACATCCCAGGGATTTCCTGAAAGCTACAAAGATGGCTTAAGAGCTTTACATGCAAAATATCCTAACTGGGTATTTCAGGCAGATATTATAGATTATACATTTACTGAAGTAGTTGATAATGAGGCATTGTTGGGAAGAAGCTTAGTGCCGTCAACTGCTATAACATCATGGAAGTCTACGGATACAGGTGCCTATAATTGGAGTACGGGAGTTTATTCTACATTTGATGGAAGCTCTTGGGTTGCAGCCTCAAAGGATGTTTTGGCATATACATTAGATCCTCGTAATTTTCTTAATGAATCTAATGTATTTATGTTTGAATCTCTAACATATGACACGAGCCTTCATACAGTGGATAAGGTTCAGAAAATGTTAGAGAAAACTTTCATGTCAGGTACAGAAAGTGGCAGTAACATGACTTATGCCAATATATTTATGGATGCGGCAAAACAGTCGGGAACAAGTCCATTTCATCTGGTGTCTAGAGTGATTCAGGAAGTTGGTAGTGCAGGAACAACCGGAGGGGTAACAGGTTACTATGCTCCTTCTACGGGTAATGTTTATACTAATTTATATAACTTTTATAATATTGGAGCATATTCAGCCCAGGGTAGAGGTGCTATTGAAAATGGATTGATATATGCTTCTAAAACGGATAGTTCTAACTTAAGACCATGGAATACAAAGTATAAAGCTATTGTAGGTGGTGCAATCTATATTGGTAAAGGCTTTATAAATGTTGGTCAGGATACTATCTACTATGAAAAATTTGATTTGGTGGGAACACCATATTCTCATCAGTATATGACAAATATTTTGGCTCCTAGAACAGAGTCTGTAAGAATGTCTAATGCATATACAGATGATATGAAAAAAAATACAGCACTTATTTTTAAAATACCGGTGTATAAAAATATGACAGCAGCAGCTTGTAAATGTCCACAGGATAACAGCGCACCTTCAAAAACGAAGGAGAAAGAGTCTGGAACGTATACATATCAGATAAATACAAAATCATATGAAACAACCGGCGGAATTAAAACTGATTATGTTGAGCCAACTACAAAACTTGCTGATTATACAATAGTTGGTAATTATATTAAGAATGTTCAACCTTTAACAACAGCAGATACGATAATAAAAAAATGTTCTGTGGCAGGATTAGATGTATCAATAGTAGATGCCAGTGGTAATAAGGCAACTGGTATAGTTGGAACAGGTTTTAAAATTATAAATGAAGATAAAGAATATACAGTACTTATATATGGTGATGTAAATGGTGACGGAAAGATAACTGTTATGGATATGGTTTATCAGCAAAGGCATATTCTTGGAGTGGAAAAACTTACAGGAGTATATCTAAAAGCAGCAGATGCCTGCAGAAGTACAGGGAATGGTACTGTAGAGCTTTTGGATATGGTCTACGTAAAACGTCATATTTTAGAAATTCTTACGATATCACAGGAGTAGAAAATGGATAGGATGAAAAAAGGTTTTTTAAGTTTATTTATGGTAATGGCATTAGTAATAGTGTTTGCTGGAAATTATGAAAGAAATGTATACGCTGTGGGAAATGCTAATATAGAAGTTACATCTGCTGAAGGTTCAGTAGGTGATACTGTAACAATAACAGTAAAGGTAACTACTGATGTAGACGGTATGGCTCATCTTGCTATATCATATGACACAAACTATTTAGAATATTTAAGTGGTGGAGCCAATTCTGGAGTTGCAGGACAGGTAGTTGATATAATTGATGACATAAAAGCAGGAACACCGGCTGAAACTCAGATTTCCTTTAAATTAAAAAAATCAGGACAGACAGTAGTAAGTGTTGGAGAAACAACACAGGTTTATCCTATCAATGCCAGTGATGATGCACCAATGGCTATTACAAAGGTGGATGGAAATGTTACAGCTAATGCAGCAGAGAATGCATCCTCAGACAGTCACCTTTCAGGACTTATTGTACAGTCAGTTTCTACAGCAGGTGTTGTCAGTGAAGTTGGACTTACACCGGCATTTTCAGCTGATGTGTATGAGTATACAGCAAGTGTTCCATCAGATACAAAGAGTTTAAATGTATCCACAACTTTATCAGACCCTAAGGCTTCTGTAAAAGTTGAAGGTACAAAAATGACAGTGGGCAACAACAAAACAACAGTTACTGTATCCGCTGTGGATGGAACAACTTCTATTTACACTATATACACAACAGTGCCGGCATCGGAAACTCAGGTAGAGACAGATGCTGCAGGTAATCCTATTGAAACAACAGCTCAGGTTGGACCGGATGGAGTAGACAGATCTCCATGGTATGTAGAAGATATCCAAAGATGGATGATAATGGATTTTAATTTGGTAACAATTCCAAGTGGATATAAGGAAAATGTAGCTAATTTTAGAGGAAAGAGAATTGCAATCCTTTACAATGAAACTACAGGTATAAAGTTAGTTTGTTTAGCAGATGATGCCCAGGGAACGAATGCAGATTTATTCTTATTTGGAGAAAGTACTGGTTCAATAAGTCAGAGAGTCAGCATCGATGTGGCTTCAAATGAGTATACAATTTTACCTTTAGAAAATACCTATACAGGTCCGGAAGGATATAAGGAAGTTTCCTTGGATATAGGTGGAAAGGTGGTTCAGGCCTGGATAAAAGAAGATGGCAGTGAATTTTATGTTGTATATGCAATGAATTCTAGTGGAGACAAGAATCTTTATGTTTATGATACCGTTGAAAAAACCATGCAGAGATTTGTAGATGGAGGAAAAACAGACAATGCCGGTCAGGAACCACAGCAGGACAACGGGGAATATCAAGCTTTACTTAAAAAATACAATAATGCCAAGACGGATTATGAAGGACAATTAAAGAAACAAAAGAAAAAAATCGTGGGTATAATTATATTTGCAATTCTTGGAATTATTGTAGCACCTTATGTATTTAACAAATATAAAGAGAAAAATAATAAACACGAAGGTTCTATTAATACTAATCTTTTACAAAGTCACGATGATAAAAAGAAGAATGATAATGTTACTCCGGCATCCATTGTGGAACAAGTTAAAAAAGAGGAAGAAATAGAATTCATAGATATTGAAAAAAATAAAAAAGATAAGCAATAGAAACTAAGGGTGTAATTGGATGCTTGTAAGAATTGATTTTGAAAGCGATGTAGCGTTATATATTCAGTTAAGAGACCAGATTATTATGGGGATAGCTACAGAAACTATAAAAAATGGCGAAAGCTTACCATCTGTACGTCAAATGGCAGAAGAGATAGGTATCAACATGCACACTGTAAACAAAACATATGCCCTATTAAGGGAAGAAGGTTTCATAACTCTTGATAGAAGAAATGGAGCGGTTGTAAAACTTGACGTAGACAAGATAAAAGCAGTGAAATGTCTAAAAGAGGATATGAAAGTAGTTCTTGCAAAAGCAATAGCTAAAAATATTTCTAAAGAAGAGGCTTTAGAAGTTGTTAATGAGATATATACAGAATATGGTGACTTGTAAAAATTATTAATGAAATGGATACAATATGGAAAAAGATTTTACAGATGAATTAGAAGAAAATATAAGATATGCAAAAGAATTTGCTATAAAACATGACAGAAAAGTATTAAGTTCAGATTGTATGATTATGGGAGTTCTCTTGTCTGAGTACTCATATAGCTATGTAATACTAGAAAAAAATGGGGTATATTATAGAGATTTACTGAACTTTTATTCCAAAGAAATTAGAAAAGAGTATATATATTCAGAGGATTTAAAAGAGATTTCTCCAAGGATGCAGGAAATATTTGAAAATGCAGAACTGATTGCAGATGCGGCTGGGGCAGACAAGATTAGAACTGATCATGTTGTAATGGCAATGCTTTGCAACAAAAACTGTGCAGCTATGAAAATGATTGAAAGAACAGGAATTACAGATGTAAAACCTATCTTAAATGATTTTCTATATAGGTATGATGCCACTGATAAAAAGGATAATGTGGCAGCTGTGGTAAAAAGACTTTCATTAGGTGCGAAGAATGAAGTCGCAACGGAAAATAATACTGCATTTACAGAAAAATATGCTACAGATTTGGTGGAAAAAGCAAGAAGTGGAAAACTCAATAATTTTGTAGGTAGAGAAAGTGAGCTTTCAAGAACCATACAGATACTTAGTAGAAGAACAAAGAATAATCCGATATTAGTAGGCGAACCGGGTGTAGGAAAAACGGCTATAGTCGAGGAATTGGCAAAAAGAGTTGCCAAAGGAAAAGTTCCCGATGCCTTAAAAAATTCAAGAATTCTTTCTTTGGACTTAAGTTCTGTTGTGGCAGGTACCAAGTATCGTGGTGAGTTCGAAGAAAAAATGAGAAAAATCATTAAAGAGATTCAGGATAATGAAAATGTAATTCTGTTCATTGATGAGATTCATACGATTGTAGGTGCAGGTGGTTCAGAGGGAGCATTGGATGCTGCCAATATAATGAAACCGGCATTATCAAGAGGAGATATTAAAGTAATAGGAGCTACCACTAGTGATGAGTATAGAAAATACTTTGAAAAAAATGGGGCACTAGCTAGGAGATTTCAACCAGTAAAGGTGGAGGAACCTACAAAGAAGGAAGCGTTAGATATTTTAGATGGAATTCGTTCAGAGTACGAGGATTTCCACAATGTTTCCATAGAAGCAGATGTTCTAGAAGCTGCGGTATCATATTCTGAAAGATATATTGAAGAACGATTTCTTCCGGATAAGGCCATTGATCTTATGGATGAGGCTGCCACAAGAGTTAAGTTATCTATAAATCACAGTGATACCAAAGATGATGAAGATTACAAGGAACAAATAAGGGAATACGATGATTTAAAGATAGATGCAATAATTTCCGATGATGTTTCTGCATTTAAAAGAATTAGTACAAAAGAAACACAATTTAAAGATAAGATAAAACACACAAAAGAAGGCATAAAGAAAAAGATAGAACGACCTAAAGTTACAAAGGATGATGTGGCGGTAGTAGTATCTGATTGGACTAAGATTCCGGTTACAAAGATTACTCAGGAAGAGACGTCAAAGCTTAATGATCTTGAAAGTAGATTAAAGGATAGAATTGTAGGTCAGGATGATGCAGTAAGATTAGTGTCTAATGCAGTTAGAAGAGGACGAATAGGACTTAATGAACCAAATAGACCTATAGGCTCATTTTTATTCATGGGTCCAACTGGTGTAGGTAAAACTGAGCTAACTAAAGCATTGGCAGAAGCTGTGTTTGAAGATGAGAAAAACATCATAAGAATTGATATGTCCGAATATATGGAAAAATTTAGCGTATCAAGACTTATTGGTTCACCTCCGGGATATGTAGGCTATGAAGAGGGTGGTCAGCTTACAGAAATAGTAAGAAAAAAACCATATTCAGTAATTTTGTTAGACGAAATAGAAAAAGCACATCCGGATGTATATAACATTTTACTCCAAATCCTTGATGAAGGTGTCGTAACAGACAGCAACGGTAGAAGAGTAAGCTTTAAAAACACCATAATAATAATGACTTCTAATATAGGAGCTGAAAAGATTATTAATAATAGAAGTTTAGGATTTGAAATGGAAGAAAATGAAGAAGATAAGTATGAGAAGATGCGAGAAAATGTTATGGATGAGTTAAAGCATCTTTTTAGACCGGAACTTCTTAACAGAATCGATGAAATTATTGTATTTAGAAGCCTGAACAGAGAAGATATGGGAGGCATTTTAGATATAATGTTAGAGAGAATAATTAATCGAATAGAAAAACAGTTAAATATAAAAATAAATGTTTCACAGAGTGCAAAAAATGTTATAATAGACTCAGGATTTAGTAAAGATTACGGAGCAAGACCATTAAAGCGAAAACTGCAGACAGCTGTTGAAGATAAGGTGGCCGAAAAATATTTATCTGGGGAGATACATAGCGGAGATTCAGTAAGCATTGGTGCAAGTAATAATGAGCTTAAATATACCATAAAAAAATAAAGCACAACACAGGAGGAATAAAAAGTATGGCTGTAATAAAAGAGTTGTTAAAGACAGAGGAGGATGGAACACTTAGCTTTGGTAATTATGAATTGCCTACAAAGACAAAACTGGCAGATTATCAATATCAAGGCAATCTCTATAAAGTAAAAACTTTTAAAGAGATTACAAAACTTGAAAGAGATGGAATGTTTGTATATGAGTCGGTTCCAGGAACAACAGTCCACAACTTTAAAGAAACAGACAGAGAAGTTACATTTGAGGTTGAGGGAGAAGATGATGCTTCTATTACCATAGAAGCAGAAGATGGAGCGGAATATCGCGTATATGTCAATGGAGCAAGTGTAGGATCTGTTGTTGCTAATCTAGGTGGAAAGTTGGTATTAAGCGTAGAAATCAATAAAGGTGAATCAACAGAAGTTAAATTAGTAAAGGAATAATTAATGGCGACAAAGGAAAAACAAATTTTTTTCTGCAAAGAATGTGGCTATGAATCTGTTAAGTGGCTGGGACAATGTCCCGGCTGCAAACAGTGGAATACTTTAGTAGAAGCTACAGCAGTAAAAAAAGGAAATAAAATAGTTCGTGATAAAGCTGCGGCAAAGCCCACCTTACTGTCAGACATTTCGGTGGATTCTCAGGATAGATGGTCCACTAAAATGAAAGAATTAGACAGGGTATTAGGAGGAGGCATTGTACGTGGCTCTCTTATTTTAGTAGGTGGAGACCCGGGAATCGGTAAATCCACCTTGTTATTGCAAGTATGTAAAAATTTAAGTGATGATAAAAATGTTCTTTATATATCAGGAGAAGAATCTTTAAAACAAATAAAACTAAGAGCTATGCGTTTAGGGGAATTTAAAAACCCGGTTTCAATGTTATGTGAAACGGATCTTGATGTAATAAAAGAAAGTATTAAAGAGTATAAGCCGGATGTTGTAGTTGTGGATTCAATACAAACCATGTACAACGCAGAAGTAGGCTCTGCTCCAGGTAGTGTCAGTCAGGTAAGGGAATCTACCAATGTTTTGATGCAACTAGCAAAGGGAATGCAAATAACCATATTTATAGTAGGACATGTGACTAAAGAAGGCGTAGTGGCTGGACCAAGAGTACTTGAGCATATGGTTGATACTGTTTTATATTTTGAAGGAGACAGATATGCATCCTATAGAATACTTCGAGGTGTGAAGAATAGATTTGGTTCCACTAATGAAATAGGTGTGTTTGAAATGAGAGAAACAGGCCTGATGGAAGTGTCCAACCCCTCGGAATATATGCTAAGTGGAATGCCGGAAGGTGCGTCAGGTTCAGTTATAGCCTGTTCAATAGAAGGAACAAGACCTATATTAGTAGAGATACAAGCGTTGGTAAGTAGAACTAATTTTGGAATACCAAGAAGGACAGCTGCAGGAACTGATTATAACAGAGTGAATCTTTTATTGGCTGTGTTAGAAAAAAGAGCAGGACTGCAGATAGGAGATTGTGATGCCTATGTAAATATAGCTGGTGGAATAAAAATAACTGAGCCGGCAATGGATCTAGGGATAGTAATGTCAGTGGCTTCTAGTTACAAAAATAAAGTTATAGATAATTCTACCGTTGTATTTGGAGAAGTAGGACTTGCAGGAGAGGTAAGGTCGGTAAGTTTAGCCAAGGAAAGAATAGCTGAAGCACAAAAGCTGGGATTTAAGAAATGTATAATACCCAAATCATCATTAGAGGCCTTAGATAATAGTTTTGTAAAAAATCTAAAAGGAATAGAATTGATAGGAATAAGAAATGTGGCAGAAGCCATAGCATTGATATAAGAAAAATGAATAAAAGAAAAGTACCCATATAGAAAATGTTAGGGAGGGAATCTTCTATATGGATACTCTATAAATACGAAAGCTATAGGAGGGCTTTCGTTTTTTTTAGAATCTGCTTCGAACAGATTCCAAAGGAGAAAATGAAAAAGAAAAACATTATCAAAAGCACTAAGCTTTCGATACGTTTATATTATAACACATTTTTGAAGAAAATATGTGCTAAATTTGAAAAAGAAGTGAAAAAATGGATACTTAATTTTGATTGATAGCTATCAAAAAAATGCATACTTCTAATTATAAAGAAAAACAACAAAAAAAGTAAATTTGTTGTTGACAAAAGTTTTGCTAAGTGATATTATAACGAAGTCGCTTGTGAGAGCGATAAAAAAATTGAAAAGATGCTTGACAAGTAACACACATTTTGGTAGAATGATTGAGTTGCTGTTGAACAGCTTCAAAAAATGAACATTGATAACTAAACAGTAATTAACTAACCATCCCTGAAAATTCTAAATAAATTTTCAGCGAACATCGTTTTTAAAAACGATTTCCAAAACAGTAAATCTTTTAAATAAGATTAACAGGATGAAGAAAAGCT